>ERZ773169.37-NODE-37-length-178861-cov-47.616875_pt1 | contig 178861 bp, 165 predicted proteins | sample MGYA00580536_ERZ773169 | MGnify/ENA primary metagenome ERZ773169 (study PRJEB29015, sample SAMEA2737814) | human gut metagenome | biome: human gut; feature: human-associated habitat; material: faeces | place: China | collected 2012 ... | reverse complement strand
CTGCCGGTGAACGTCACGGTTTTTTTGCCGGACCGTATAGGGGTTAGCGAATCCCTATCCGCGCCACATGACGGCCCAGTTGACGCGGATAGGTGCCGTGTTTTTACCGTCGAACATGACATCGATGCGGTTTCCGGACGGGCTGACACGCACAGAGGTGACCTGACGGCCGTTCGCGTCCCAGTCACCGTTGATGGCGGCAACGACCACGTCATTGTTCCAGTCGCGGCCGAACTGGGTTTTGAACTGGCCGAACGTCCACAGGGTCGCGTAGCCGCCGCTACCGGCATCCTTATAGACGCCACTGCCAGTGTAGAGATGCAGCGGGGTTAGCGAATCCCTATCAACGTATGAGGGCGTGCTCCCATGTGCGTTGCGCTTCGCGGAGTACTTCACTGTCTGGGCGCAGGTAGTAGCGGGCTGTTGTAGCGATGCTGGAGTGGCCGAGTGCTCGACTGACCACCGCCACATCTACGCCGGCGCCTAACGCGGTGGACGCCCAGCTATGGCGCAGGTTCCGTCTCGGCACATACGGCAGGTTCTGCGATCTGCACCATGTGGCGTAGCGACGAGCGACCTGGCCGGGATTCAACGAGCCGATGAGTCGGCCACCGTCTCGTGGCCTGATTTCACGGAGTCGAAGTACCGCGAATCGCGGCAGCACGATGGTGCGACGGCTCAACTCGGTTTTTGGATCTACGATTACCTCGTGCCCGTCCACCCATTGCAGGCCGCGCTGGACCCTGACCTTGCCGGTGTTGAGGTTCAGATCCTGCCATTCCAATCCGAGGGCTTCTTCGGTGCGCAATCCGAGGCATACGCTGCAGATCAGCCATGCCTCGAGCTCATGCCCGTGGAAACCCTGCAGCAACTGGCGTATCTGGCGGATATCCAAAACCTCCGGTTCATAACCGCTCGGTTTCGGTGGCGTGACCCTGCCGGTCACGTCCGCATCCAGTAATCCGAGCCGCACCGCCGAACGCAGCATCTGCCGCAATACGGCCCACGCCTTACGCGCCGCTCCGGCCGACGTGATCGAGTCCAGCCACGATTGGATACGCGGCCCTGTCAGGTCAGCCAGGTCCATGTCACCCAATTCGGGTCGTATGTGACGTCGCCATGCACTCGCATATCCGACGCGCGTGCATTCGCGCAGCCTGCCACATGACGGCCAATACGACTCGTCCCAATACTCATTCAGCAACATTTCATACCTCCAAAACCCACACGCAGCATGGCCGTTCCATGCGGATCTGCGTGTGGGTTTTCCATACCGTAGGAGCCGTGCATGAACCTGCCCGAGGGATTGCCCGCATGGGCGTACATCGTGGTGAGCGCCCTGGTGCTCGCCGCCCAGATCGTCACCGCCATCTGGATCAACCACAGAGGGGACGAGAGGGATCGGGCGACGCGCGGCGAGATAACGAACAACCATGAGATGCCGTTGCGCGACGACCTCGACGACAAGAACCGGCGCACATTGGACGCCATCGAATCATTGCGCGACACGGTAGACGGTCTGCGTGACGACATGAACGGCGAGTTCGCGACCGTCAATCGTCGCATCACCACCACCGAGCAGAACCTCATCGAACTGCGCCACGAGGTCAACGACCTCCGGCGCGGAGGAAACAACCACCAATAGAAAGGAACACCAATGGCAAACACCAAAGGCGTGGCCGACCACAAGGCCGCCAACACCACCACGATTCCAGGTCTGACCGTGGAGCGCACGAAATCCATCGTGCTGCTGCTCGTCCAGCTGTTCAGCGTCGTCCAGACCGGCCTGTCCATCGCTGGCATCAGCCAGCTGCCGTTCACCTCGGACCAGGTGAGCACGGCGATCACCGGCGTCATCGCCGTCATCGCATCCGTGTACGCGTGGTGGCGCAACAACAACGTGACCTCCGCGGCCGTGCAGGGCCAGCAGGTCGTCAACGCCGTCAAGCTCGCCCAGTCCACTGGCAATGCGGTGGATATGCCGGGCGAGGTCGTGCCCATGAGCGAGATGATCTCCGACCCGGACGCCAAGACCACCACGGAGTGACTAATAGTGCAGATCAAGGAGGAGATCGTCAACGCAGGGCACGGCTACCTCAATCCGTCCCTGTTCGCCGTCCACAGCACGGCGAATCCCGGCGCCACGGCCCGTAACCACCGGGACCTGTGGTCGCGAGGCTACGACTACGCGGTGCACCTCACGTCCGACTGGACCGAGGCGATTCATTGCGTGCCCTACGACCGGCTGTGCTGGCAGGTCGGCAACGGCAACGGCACGTGCGAGGGCATCGAGATCTGCGAGGCCACCAACGCGTCGGACTTCTGGCGCGGCATCGACATCGCAGCCGACGTGATAGCCCAGCGCCTCCGCGCGCACGGGTGGGGCGTCGACCGCATGCACCCGCACCAATGGTTCAGCCAGACCTACGGCGGATCCGACCATACGGACCCCATCCCGTACTTCACGCGCTTCGGCTACAACTGGGGAGCCTTCGTCCAACTCGTCCAACAGAAGCTATCCGGCAACACCGGAACACAGGAGGTAGATATCATGGCGGCAATGATGATCCGCAACGACTCCACGGGAGTCATCTGGTACTGCGAGCCCGGCAAGGGGCGCACCGCGCTCACACACCCCGACCAGGCCAACCTGCTCCAGCAGGCAGGCGTGCCATTGATCCACGGCAACAACGGCGCCCCATGGTGGAGCCGCTTCGACCAGATCGACGCGCTCGTGCGCAAGACCATGGAACAGCTCGGCGTATGAACCGCATCCAATGGCTCGTCGAATGCGCGGGCCTGATCGCAGCCGTACTCGCACTCGAACTGTATGCGGCGCTCGCCGACGACCAAGGCATGCCCTGAAAACCGAACGCCCCGCTCAGGCATCGCAGACGGCTCTACATGAGCCGCTCTGCTTGCCGGGCGGGGCGTTTTCTTGTATACAATTGAATCAACACAAGAAAATAGAGTGTCAATAGTGTGTACGCACAAAAGGCGAGACGCTGAAACCCTTGAAAACACAGGGAAACGAAAAATACGAACACATTCAAGTTCAACGTCTCCAAGTAGTTTTCCTCGGCTCCCCTCTCTGAGGGGAGCTGTCGCTGAAAGCGACTGAGGGGGAGTGTTGCGGAAAGGTCCGAGCAGTGTTGGTTGCCCGGACCTTTCTTCATGTTACGAACCTTTATGAACCTCGTTGAGATGAGGTGTTTGCGTCCACCTTTCTTGGGCTTCCGCGTTCTCGTCGACTCCTGTGACGAGAACATTCCTCAATGATTTCGATACCTGTATTTTCAGCGGACGTTTTCCGGTCTGTACGACCAGCCCTGCGGCCCCTGTATTTCCACATCGCCTTTCCGGAACAGGTCGCCGTCCGGCTGATCGCTCTCATCGATTTCGTCGAGCACGACCTTGTCATAGATGTCGCGGATGTCGGCGATGCCCGCTCCGCGATAAACATCGTGACGAGACGCAAAGAGACACGATAAACCGCCTCAGTGTTTACGAAGAGCAGCTATAGGCGGTTTCAAGTATGCAGTATTGAGATGGATTATGCGGCGAGTTCCACGGGTGCACGCTCGTCTAGTTTGGAATAGGGGATGACGGTCACTCCGTTGGAGTCCTTCTTCGTGTCATCCCGTCCGAACATGATGTCTTTCACGGCGTCCTTGTCGAATCGGTTCGGTGCCTGGCAGAACCGGGTCGGATGGTTGGCGCTAGGACAGCACCCTCTTCTGTTCTGTAACGGCATCAGTACAATGTTCGTAATGAACAGTTGTTCGCGCAAGGAAATGCCGGCATATGGTGCGTCATGTTCAAAGCATAGAGATTCATTATCCGGCCTCCACGAGAATGATTTGGTTCTAGCGCAATACATGCTTTCACGACACATGCCTTCGTGATACATACGTTGGTCAGAAGATATTGCGCTAGAACTCAGCAGTCACCGCACGTGGTCCACGATGTCGTTGACCTTGGTCATATCGATATCGCGCTCGCCGAATGCCTGCCGCTCGTAGGCCAGGTCGATGTGGTGTTCGTGTGCGTAATCGATGATACGGCGAGCCAAATCGGCAATGTCGCCGGACTTGTTGAAGGAACGACCACGCAGCAGCACGCGTTGCATAAGAGGGCGCATCGCCTTGACCAACTTGTACCGGTCTGACTTCACCTTCACCATCCAACCGTCGGCAAAATATAGCACCACGCCTTCACGCGGGCTTGCCTTGGCTTCGCCGATTGCCTGGGCGACTTCTTCCGGCGAATGGCAGATCGCCACCGTTTCCGGCCGCACGAAGCCGCCGGCAAGAGTGAACGTTTCCTCGTGAGCGGCATCGATGGAGAACGATTCGGCATTACGAATCAGATGCAGCAAGCGCAGCCCGGATGATTCGTATCCAACGATGTGCCGGTCGGACTCGCGATCGATGACTTCAAACGCCGCCGTGACATTCCACTCATGCAACATACGCCACAATTCGGCACGTACCGCTGAATCTGAAGGAAACGGGCGCTCGATAAGCGCGGAATAATCCGTTTGCCCCGACTTCGACCAGAAGCGGAACAATCCAGGAGTTCCCGCCGCGCCCACGAGCCCGAGAAATCCGTTCTCCTTGCGCTCAACGCGCACGGGCAACGACTCTGGATGTTCTTGAGCGTGATTGACGACTTGGGCGAACGATGTCCCCTCCGTCTCGTCCACAGCAAAGAACTTCTCGAACCCGCGTTGCACCACCTGACCGTTGCCGCCGATAAAAAGCCCTCGCGCATTGATGGTGCGATCCGTCCACCGATGTTCACGAAATGCCTCTGCAGTGAAATTGCACGCATACACGTCTGTTTCGCCGCGCACCGGAATAACCCGAACGTAAGGATCCGCGCGCATACGCTCCAACAGGTTTCCATTCGGATCGCCCGGTTCCAACGGTCGGAACATCGCGGTGTGAAAATGCTTCCAGGACGAACGAATGTAATCTTCCGGAACACGGTCAGCGGTATCACGCGCCGCATTGCGACGCAACAATTCGTCTAGAGGAACGTCAAAATCCCTCGTTTCCCACAGTGCGCCATGACGTTGAGCGAGTAGCGCCAGTTCGGCTGCATACCGGGGATTAGCGTGTTGCGCATCTGCCACCACATCCCACCCCGCATCCAATGCGTCGGCAATCATGTGCCGTCCCATGGCAACCACCATGTCATTGAATCGCTTGCCGTGCTCGGATTGCAGTCGGTTTCGGACCTGTGCCGAGCCGGCGATCATGAGCCGAATGTCATCGAGAGAAATCACGCAATGCGGCCACGTGTTGGCGGGGTCCTCACACCATGAGCGTGCCCACGTGGACTTGCCCGAAGCGGGCAGTCCTCGCAGAATAATGAGCTTTGCCATAGCCAAGCTCCTTTCGTTGTGCTGTGGGGCGAGACAGGTGCCAGCGATGGCATAAGGTTCTGCTCGCCCCAATATTGCTTGTATTATGATTCGGCTGCCGAAACCGAGCCGCCTGGTTCCTGCTGTGCGGCGGAGTCAATGGGCGCCGGCCCGGGGGAGTCGGGCATATCCAGCGGTGATACGTGCGTTGAATCGGTCGCGTGTGCATGGAACCAGTCGGCAATCTGTGTTTCGCTTACCGGTTGCAGATTCCATGCGTCCAGTCCAACGTTGAGGGCTTCGTGGCGTGCGCCCTCCGGAGACAGCTGGTGCGTGTGACCATACAGCAGACGATGTCCGTCGAACGGCAATGCCTGATCGCGGAAACGTACGGCATCATCCGGCCAGCCATAGGCAAGATCCTCACGGTAGGGGAAATGCGATAGATTGACGGTCTCCGTTGCCTGCGGGCGGCCAATTCCGAGACCGGTCAGCTCCGCCGTGCTGTTCGGCTCAATCGATTCGAACAGATCTCGCGCGGGTGCATTGTCCAGCCACCAGTCATCGTGATTGCCGATAACCGCGTGCAGATGCCTGCAGCGCAGCTGACGCAGGCAGCTCTTCAGATGCCGGACCGATGTTCGGTATCCGATATCGCCCAAAATCCACAGCTCGTCGTCCTCGCCGACAATCCGATTGATATTGGCCACGATTGCTTCATCGTGCGCATCGGTGTCTGCGGCCTTGCGGAAATTGAGCCGGGAATCGTCAAGCACCACGCCCTTCGCCCAATCCTCGGCGGCCTTGCGTCCCTGCGAGGAGAGGAGAGCGTCATACTGCGTGTGCCCAGGGTCGAACGTGGTGAATCCGCGCAGCACGCTGACCAGCGGATGCCCGAAATGCGTGTCAGTAGTGAAATACTTCATGATCTGTTGTTCTTTCTGAATATGTGATGGTATGCAATGGGTTTTGCTGCGGTGCATTGAGTTGCGACTATGCCAAGAACGCATGCTCGTGCAGGTGCGTTTATGAGGCATGGTGCGAACGAGTCGGCTCGATATCACCGGCAATGATTCAGCTATGCGCCAATGAGAGGTGTACTGATCAGATTTGTATGGCAGCGAGCAGGCTGCGCTTGTTTCCGGTTATTGGCTGGAACTGAGCAGTGCGCAAACCCTGTTTGAAGGCGCATTCGAGCATCGCCGGCAGGTTCATCTGCTGACGCTTGGCGTGTTCGTTCACGCCGTTGCTGCTGAATGCGATGTGTTGAATCATGGTGTGCACACCATAAGGTCTTACGTCCGAATCCGTCAAATCACGGTGTGTGAAATGCCTGTTGTATATAAAAAAGTCCGGTGCAACGCACGATGATAATGCGCTGCACCGGACCTACTGCAGAAACAATTGTTACAGACTGTAGATCTGTGCGCCGAACGGCCAGAGCGCGAGCTTGGCCATTTTGAACGACTGGATGCCGAACGGAATGCCGATGATGGTGATGCAGTTGAGCACGCCTGCACCCAGATAGCCGAGCGCCATCCAGCAGCCGACCAGCACCACCCACAGGATGTTGGCCAAGGCAGAGCCGACTCCGCCGCCGTATTGCACGGTTTTGCCAAACGGCGTCAAGGTGAGTCCCGCCATCTTGAACGCTTGAATGCCGAACGGGATGCCGATGATGGAGATGCACAGAATCAGTCCCACCAATGCCCATCCGATTGCGATGGCCAATCCACCAAGAATGATCCACAGGATATTGCCGAGAACTCGCATGATTAGTCCCTTTCCGATTCCGGTCGATGCCTCGCATGTTCAGCTTCACTATTTTGCCAGAAATCATGACGGAAACACGAGACGCAACCCTTAGCTCGCCCCTGATTCATCCCCGGACCGTTATTCAGGCGGAGCGTATGCGTAAGCCCAATCCTCTTGTGAAGATTTTGTGTATTGTCGAGCATGCGTGGGTTTCACCGTCTATTTGAATGATGATAGGCTTCTCGATGCCTGCCGTACGAAGACTCATCAAGGAGATGCTATGAACCTGTATCGCTACGCGATGTTCATCGCACGCGCCTGCCGTGGGTCGTTCGTCGGCAATGTTCTGTTTGCCAATCCACAAATGGCCCTATTCTCGATGCTGGTGTAGCGGGGACACGCCTTATGCCGGGATGTACCGATGGCCCATCCGCAGTCGACGTCGCATGAATCGCTCACCATAGCCATCAACTTACGCAAAGCCGCGAATCGTTTGCCGTATATGAATGCGGAACGGATGGCGGCTTTTCCTTTACCCCGGACTCATCGGTGTCCTCGCGTCTTGACACAAGCATGGGGCCGGATCGCCCACACATGCCGTTACCAACAGAAGGAAATGCTGTGACCTCACAGAAAACCGCGGAACTCGGGTCCGCCGCCAGTTCCGTAAAGCCTATTGATCCGCACACCCGATTCATCGTCGTGGGTGTGATCGTCGTCGGCTCGTTCATTGCGCTGCTCAATCAGACCGTCATGTCACCGGCCTTGCCGGCACTGATGCGTGATTTCAATATCACCACCGGCACCGTGCAGTGGGTGACCAGCGTCTACATGCTGGCCTCGGGCATCATGGTGCCGATTTCAGGCTATCTGATTGATAAATTCTCCACCCGAAAGCTCTTCGCCGGAGCTCTTGCCACTTTCATGGTCGGCACACTGCTGTGTGCCGTCGCGCCGAATTTCATGCTGTTGCTCGTCGGGCGCATACTGCAATCCGCCGGCTCCGGCGTGCTGTTGCCATTGGTCGCCGTAGTGCCGATGCTCGTCTATCCGCCGGATAAGCGCGGCACCGCCATGGGCATGGCCGGTATCGTCATGGCCGCCGGTCCGGCTATCGGCCCGGTTGTCGGTGGTCTGGTGATTGACAGTTTCGGATGGCGACCGATGTTCATTGGCATCGCAGTCGTGGCACTGGTCATCCTTGTCGGAGGCACGATGATGCTCAAGAACGTCAGCGAGTTGAAGAACCCAAAGCTCAACATCCTGTCCGTGATCCTTTCGACCATCGCGTTCGGTGGCCTGCTCTATGGCTTCTCGTCCGCTTCCACGATGGGATGGACCAGTCCGGTCGTCATTACCTCAATCGTCGTTGGTCTTGTGGCCTTCGTCGCATTCGTATACAAGCAAGTCAAGCTCGATGAGCCATTGTTGCGCGTTGACACCCTTGCCACCCGCAACTTCCGCAACTCCGCGATTCTGGTCACTCTGATCAACGCCGCAGTCGCCGCAACCAACGTGACGTTGCCTATCTTCATCCAGAATGTGCTCGGCCAATCCGCCACCGTCACCGGCATGGTCATGCTGCCCGCCGCGGCGATCGGCATCATCCTGAGTCCGGTCGCCGGTGCCGCATTCGACAAATTCGGCCCGCGAGGCGTGGGTATCGGCGGCCTTGCGCTCATGACCATCTCTCTTGGTCTTCTCGGCACCATCAACACCAGGACATCAGTGCTGTTTGTCGCCGTGTTCTGCGCATTGCAGGCATCCGGTCAGGCTATCGCCAACATGCCGATAAACACTTGGGGCGTCAACGCTTTGCCGAACGACATGATCGCCCATGGCAACGCCATCGCCAACACCGGCCGCCAGATCGCGGCAGCCATTGCGACCTCGCTTCTGGTCACCGCAGAAACATCCGTGACCGCCTCGCGCATGTCCCAAGGTGTGAAGTCCGCCACGGCCAGCGGCATCGCGTTCTCCTACCTGCTGTGCGCCGCCATCTCGCTGATCGCCCTGATCATCTGCATCTTCACCGTCACCAGCCGTGCCAAGGAGGAGGCCGCACGCAACGCCAAGGCCTCCGAGGCGCAAGCCTCCGCCGAAGTCGCGGCCGAAACCACTGAAGGCCAGCCCGCCGAGCATCACTACGCCGGCGCATACGTGGCCCCCGCCGCCTCCCTGTTCAAGCAGGCCCAGGAACAGTCCATCGGCGAGATCATGGACGATCAGCCCTACAGCTGCCTGGACAGCGATGACATCACGCATGTGGTGCGCGAGTTCATCCGCCTCAACGTCTCCAGCCTTCCCGTGGTGAACGGCGATGGCAGGCTCGTCGGCTTCGTCAGCGACGGCGATGTCCTGAAATCGATTGCCACCTATGAATCCCGTACGGTTTCCACCGGCACCGGTTCGACGATGGTGGTGTTCGACGACGAAACCGTGGCCTCCAAGGTGCAGGCGCTCTCCGGCAAAAAGGTGATGGACATCGCCACGCGTAAGGTCGTTGCCGCCACTCCCGACCAGCATGTTGGAGAGGTGGCCCGAATCCTCGCCAAGAAGCAGTTCAAGAAACTGCCGGTGGTGGATGGTGATGGCAGACTCGTCGGTGTGATCCGCCGTAAGTCCGTGATGGAACATGCCTTCGACGCGCTGTTCCCAAAGGATGATCGGTGATTAGGCGTCATCATCGCTGAATAGAATGAATGGAACATGAGGCTTCCCTTCTCGCGGGGGAAGCCTCATTGCTTTGTCCGCGGAGTCTTACGGCACCTGCGCAAGGGCAACGTCACGCCTTCATGATATACTATTGAATAGTGTGTTCTTCTCGTTGCATGGTGACGCTAACGCATGGCGTCACGATACTGAAGCCTGCCATCTAACGGCGGGTACGGCTCGTTGCTGGAGTCGTGCACGCATACGCGCGTCGGCGTGCGTATGCCGTGATGTGACCTTTGTAGTGGAATTGAAGAATGGAGAACACTCGTATGTCTTCTAGTAGTACAACAACTGAACCAACTGTGCGCGAAACACCCGAGGTTTCCGGCGATGACAATGCGAATGCGCGCGCAGCGGTCCATAGCGCGAACAAACCCGGTGCCGCCTATGCCGCAGCAGTGGCCAACGGGGAATCCGAGCGTGCGTGGATCCGCCGTGTAGTGCTTCTACTCACCGGCCAGGCGTTTTCGCTGTTGGGCTCCAGCATCGTGCAGTATGCCATCTGGTGGTGGATCGTATTGCAGACCAGAACCGGTTCGGCGATGCTGCTGGCCACTCTGTTCGGCGTGGTGCCGCAGGCCGTGGTCTCGATCTTCGGCGGCTCCTGGGCCGACCGTCACAGTCGCAAGTTGCTGATTATGCTGCCGGATATGGTGATTGCTGTGGTCACCGTCGTGCTGTCGCTGAGCTTCGCGATGGGATGGGCGAGTCTGACCATGATTTTCGTGGTGCTGTTCATTCGTTCGGCGGGAGGCGGGGTGCAGACGCCCGCTGTGCAGTCGTTCATACCGGATGTTGTTCCCTCGGGCAAACTATTGCGCGTCAACTCAATATACGGCGTGATTAATTCGGCGAATACGATTGTGGCACCTGCGGTGGCTGCTGTGCTTATCAACACAGTGCCGCTGTGGTCGATTCTGTTAGTCGATGTGACCACGGCCATTATCGGCGTCGGCTTTGTGGCGTTGATCAAAGCGCCGAAGAAGAGCGCGGAACATGTTGCGAGGCGTATGGCTGAAGCGGAGAATAGCGGGCAACCCACACTCGAACCTATGTCGGATGCCAATGCTGATCGTTCGCTGATTGCCAGCGTCCGTCGTGTGTTTGCTGACTTGAAAGATGGTTTCAGCTACACATGGCGCCGGGCGAACCTGCGCAACGTGGTGCTCGGTGGCGCCTTGGTGTGCTTCGTGTCCGTGGCGCCGATGAACCTTACGCTGTTGCTCATGACCCGCGAATATGAGGGCATCGATTTGAATCTCGGATTCATCAACCTGACCACCGCCTCCGATAAACTCGCCGCCAACGAGCTGGGATGGAGCATCGGTATGCTGCTCGGCGGCGCGCTGATGTCTACCATCGGTGCCAAGCTCATCCGCAACAACATGCGCGTGGTCGCCTTCGGCATCGCTCTGGTGGGCGTCTCCGTCGTTGGTCTTGGCGTGGTTCACAATCTGCTGGCGTATTTGCTGATTGATGTGGTGAACGGTTTGGCTTCGGCCATCTGCACGGGCCCGATGCGCACCATCATCCAGACCGAGGCCGATGAGAGGATGGTGGGCCGTGTATTCGGCCTTGACACCACCCTGAGCGCGCTCGGAATGCCGCTCGGCATGTTGATCTTCGCGCCACTGGCCGACGTGATCCCGATTTCGCTGGTGTTCATCATCGGCGGTGTTCTGACCCTGCCCATCGGCATCTATCTGTTCGGCCAGGCGCGCCGTAACGTCAGTGCGCAGGTGACGAGAACAGCGGCCTGACAGGCACCTGACGGCCACCTGCCAGACGTAAAGTCAACTACCAGATTTGCGCATACAGATCGTAAGACACATACTTCGGCAGATCGTAGACGGTAATCGAGAATGGCGTGGATCGGCCATTGCCCGGCCAATCCACGAATGCGATATCTCCATAGATGATTGCGTTCTGTGCGTTACGCAGTACTAGGGAAATCTTGATTTGCTGTCCATCAGATGGCTTGAATCCATCTGCCACGGCGCGGACCTCGCCATTGAACGTCGTGCCGCCGTCCCTGTTGTCTATTTTGGATATTCCACTGATGGGGAAGGCGGCGGTTCCCTGAGCCTTGGCGACGTTGTATGTATCCGGATTGAGCACAGTAAAATCAACCGTTTCTGGGGCGGTGCCTTCGCCTGCTTGACCGGCGTCATATACAGTCTGATTCGGGAATGCCATATTCAGTGCTTGCGTCTGCGAGAACACGATGGAACCGTCTTTGGCCCGCCCCGTAATGGTAATCTGCGGATACTGCACCTGCTGGGTCTTACTGGTGTTGCGCAGGGCGAAAGCGTAGTGGACATACCCTTGCTGGTCCGCCGACCAGCCGGATTCCACTATTTTCAGAGGATTGTCGGTGACGGTGTCTTGATTGTCTCCATCAGCGCCGTCAGTGCCGCCTACTCCGCCCGTGCCATTGGCATTGTCGGTTCCTGACCCGTTCGAGGAGTGCCCGCCATCGGCCTTATCGGTTGATTGGCTGCTGGATTGTGTCGAGGAATCGGGTGATGTTGCCGACCCGATAATGCCAAGTTGGCCTGCCAACACAATGCCTCCCGCAATGGCGGCGATTATCAGTGCCGCTCCGGCAATGGACCACAGCACGATGGCGCGTTTGCTCAAAGGTCACGTACCTCAACTTCAACACCAACAAGACCAAACGGTTCCGCGAACTGTACGGTCCGGACGCCGTCATCGACGAGTTCTACACCGACTCCAAGTTCGATCAGCCGATGATCGACATGGCCCGGCATGCGTTCATGGTCAAGGGGAACACCATTACGCAGGTCAAGTAGGAAACAGCAGAAAACAACACAACGTAACCAATAACGAAAGAGGAATCCATATGAGCATGCCGCTCGATCTATACGTAATCCGGCATGGCGAATCCGAAGCGAACGTCATCGTCCAGGCGGGCGAACAGGGCGACAACTCCCTGTATACGCAGGACAACGTCACCGTACCCGACCGCTCCTGGAGACTCACCGCCACCGGACGCAAGCAGGCCGACTGCATCGGTCGTTGGCTGGTCAGCCAGCAGCAGCTGTTCGACCGTTACATGGTCTCGCCATACGTGCGCACCCGCGAAACCGCAGCCACCATGGCCCTGCCCAAGGCCAAATGGGAGGAGAACCGTGTGCTGCGTGAACGTTCTTGGGGTGAGATCAACACCATCACCAAGGACGAATTCAAAAACAACTACGCGCGCAACTGGAACTTCAAGAACACCGATCCGCTGTACTGGCGTCCGCCGGCAGGCGAGTCGATTGCCGATGTGGCCGAGGACCGTGTGCACAACATCCTGACCTCGCTGAGCCGCAAATCCGATTCGGAATCCGTGGTCATGGTCACCCACGGCGACTTCATGCTCGCCCTGATGCTCACCATCGAGGATCTGGCCGACGAGGAATTCCTGCATCGCGCCGACTCGGACGACTGGAAGATCACCAACTGCACCTGCCTGCACTATACACGCCGCGACCCGGAAACCGGCCGCACCTCCAAGCGTGTGCGCTGGGAGCAGACCGCCCGGCCCGTGCTCGACGAGACGACCGGCCGCTGGGAGGTCAAGGTGGAGCCGTGGCGCGAATTCAAGCGCCCGTATCTCTCCAATGGCGATTTGGTGGATGTGGTGCAGGCCGTCGATCCACACCTGCTGGAGTATTACGGCAAATAGCCTTTCCCGGAAGAGAGACTTCACAAAATCTTCGTGAGCTAGAATGGTGCGTGGTGCGGCTGGTTGTGAATGCCGTGCCCCAAGCGAGAGCGAGGAGAGTAGTAATGTCCAATATCTTCCAATGGCAATTGCATGGCGACGGCAAGACGCTGGCGCCCGGCGAGGTAGTCGAGCCCGATGAACGTCTGACTTGGGTGCGCACCGCCGGTATCGGCGCACAGCACGTCATCGCCATGTTCGGTGCCACCTTCCTGGTGCCGATTCTGACGGGCTTCGACCCGTCCACCACCCTGTTCTTCACGGCTATGTCCACCGCACTGTTCCTGCTTATCAACAGGAACGTGCTGCCGAGCTATTTGGGCTCGTCCTTCGGCTTCATTGCACCGATCACCGCGGTCTCCACCGCCAACAAGGGCATTGCGGTCGCCAGCTTCGGCATCATGGTCACCGGTATTCTGCTGGCCCTGGTTGGCGTGCTCGTGCATTACGCCGGCTCCAAATGGATCGACATCATCATGCCGCCCGTGGTCAACGGCGCGATCGTGGCCATCATCGGCTTCAATCTGGCACCTTCCGTGTGGACCAACTTCCAAGCCGCGCCCGACACCGCACTGGTTACCCTGTTGGCCGTGCTGCTCGTGGCTGTGCTGTTCAAGGGCTTGCTGGGTCGCCTCAATATTTTGGTCGGCGTGATCATCGGCTATGTATATGCCTGCATCCGTGGTCAGGTCGACTTCTCCGCCATCGGCGACGCCGCATGGATCGGCTTCCCGAAGTTCCACCTGCCGCAGGCCGATTTCTCCATCCTTCCCATGTTCATCCCTGTTGTGCTTGTGCTTGTGGCTGAGAACGTTGGCCATGTCAAGTCCGTGGCCCAAATGACCGGCCGCGACTACGACAATCAGATCGGCACCGCCCTCATGGCCGACGGCCTGGGCACCACGCTCGCCGGCTTCGGCGGCGGCTCCGGCACCACCACCTACGGCGAGAACATCGGTGTGATGGCCGCCACCAAGGTGTACTCCACCGCCGCCTACTGGTGCGCCGCCGCCTTTGCCCTGATCCTGAGCCTGTGCCCGAAGTTCGGTGCCGTAATCAACACGATCCCCGCCGGCGTGCTCGGTGGCGTGACCACGCTGCTGTATGGCATGATCGGCATGATCGGTATCCGCATCTGGGTGGAGAACAAGGTCAACTTCGACAAGCCGCTGAATATCATGGTGGCAGCCATCACCATGATCATTGCCATCGGCCAATTCGCGTTCACTGTTGGTGGCATTTCCTTCAACGGCATTGCCATTGGCACGATCGTGATTCTTGTGGCCTACCACGGCCTGAAGGCCATTGGCAAGGCAACCGGCACTATTGCCAAAGACGATCCGGATATTTTGTAGTGTGTTTTAGGGCTACTGGGCTGTATCTTGGCTCAGCCCTTTTGCACAATGGCCCCTACCTTCACGGGTGGGGGCCATTTGCGTGTTCCATGGAGCGGTGCTCGCCTTACGTGGTGGTAAAACCCATGGGGCGGCAAATATCCCATGGGGTGGTAAAACCCTCATGGGGCGGTAGGTGAAAATGGCTTTATTCTGCGGTTTCACAATTTCTTCAAACCGCCCCATGGGCAAGTTGCCGCCCCATGGGCGAGTTACCGCCCCATGGGGTCATAAGTAAAGAGTGGGATGACAGTGTGGCGAGCACCAAGCAAAGTAGGGGGCTTACGCTAAGCTCGGAAAGCTTGCGTAATTTGCGTAACCTTTGACATGAAAGGCCACTGTGCCCCGTAATAATTTCGACGATCGTGACGATTCCGCTGATTTCCAGATGAACGACAGCGCGGAATCCCGCCCCCTTACCTTTGGCGAACTTGGCGTACCCGGACCGCTGGTGCGCGTGCTTGCGGCAGATGACAAGAAGACCGCATTCCCCATTCAGGCCGACACCCTGCCCGATTCACTGGCCGGCCGCGACATTCTCGGCCGAGGTCGCACCGGCTCCGGCAAAACCCTCGCATTCTCCATTCCGCTGGTCACCCGCCTCGGTTCCTACGATTCGTTCGGCGAAATCGCGATGGAGGAGTTCCGCAAGGAAATCAAGCGCCGCAAGAAGGCCAGCCTGGAAGAGCGCCGCGCCGACGACTTCCTACCGCACCCGCGCGGCCTGGTGCTGGCCCCCACCCGCGAGCTCGCGAACCAGATCAACGACGTGCTGATGCCGCTGGCCCACACGTTCGGCATGAACACCACCACGGTGTACGGCGGCGTCAAGTACATCCACCAGATCCGCGATCTGAAGGCCGGCGCCGATATCGTGGTCGCCTGCCCGGGCCGCCTTGAGGACCTGCTGCGCCAGCAGGCGCTCACGCTCTCGTCCGTCGAAGTCGTGGTCATCGATGAGGCCGACGAAATGGCCGATATGGGCTTCCTGCCGCCGGTCAAGCGACTGCTTGAGCAGATTTCGCCCGACGCCCAGCACATGCTGTTCTCCGCCACGCTCGATCACGGCGTGGATGAAGTGGTGAACACCTTCCTGCACGATCCCAAGGTGCACGAGGTCGATTCGGCCACCACCGAACCCGACCTGATGACCCACCACGTGTTCGAAACCACGCGCGGCGACAAGCACGAACTCGTGCGCATGCTCGCCTCGGGCGAAGGCCGCCGCATCCTGTTCACCCGCACCAAGTTCCAGGCCAAGAAGCTCGCCAAGAACCTGACGCAGAACGGCATTCCGGCCGCCGAGCTGCACGGCAACCTGAACCAGAACCAGCGCGATCGCAACCTCGCTGCGTTCGATTCCGGCGATGTGCGTGTCATGGTGGCCACCGACGTGGCCGCCCGTGGCATAGACGTCGGCGGCGTGGAGCTCGTGGTGCAGGTCGAGCCGCCGGCCGACCCGAAGTCCTTTGTGCACCGCTCCGGTCGTACCGCCCGCGCCGGCAAGGCGGGCGACGTGGTCACCCTCGTGCTGCCCGAGCAGCGCCGCGAGACGCGCCGCTTGCTGAACCAGGCCGGCATCAAGACCAAGATGATCGAAGTGACCCACGATTCGCCCGAAGTGCTTGAGCTTGTGGGCGACCGCGCCGAGCGCGTAGATGGTTGGAGCCTCGACAAGTCGCAGCCCGTGGGCAACCCGCGCAAGGGCAAGAACAGGGGCGCCAAGAACGCGGCGGGCGACGAGTCCGGCCGCGGCGGCAAGCGCAAGCACAATCGCAATCGCAACCGTGACGAGCAGAACGTTGCCGAGACCGAGTTCCAGCACGAGAACGCAGGCGGCGAGTTTGTTGCCGAAGGCGAGCCGCAGCGCAAGCACGGCGACAAGGCCAGCAAGAAGGCCGTGAAGAAGAACCGCAACCGTGCGGAACGCCGTGCAGGCATGAGCAACCCCGAGGCCGAGCGCCGCGACTATCTGTTCGAGCATGGCGATGACCGCCGCGAGGAGCGCCGCAAGGGCGACCGTCGCGACGGATACGGCAAGAACCGGTACGACGAGCGTCAGGACAATGGCCGCGACCAGCACGGCAAGAACCGTCGCAATGATCGGTACGGCAAGGGCGACAAGTTCGATAAGCGCGACAGGGCCGGATACGGTCGCAACGATGATTTCGGCAGCCGCAGGCACAATGCGGGCCGTGATTTCGAACGGTCCGATTCCCGCGATTTCGAGCGTCCGCGCAAGCCTCGCCGCAATGAACGCAGCCACGAGGATTACGGCTTCTCCTATGACGAGCGCTCCCATGACGGCCGCAGACAGTCCATGCGCAACACCCGTCAGGGCGAAGGCGGCAAGCGCATCCATCGCAAGAACGAGAACCGCATCGTACGCGACGAGCGTTCAGAAGGTGCCAAGCGTCACGAACGCCGCATGATCGCCAAATACGGCAACACGGAAGGCCCGAACCGCCGTCATTCCAAGAAGAATCGCCACAATGCGCCATTCCGTATGAAGTCTGGACGCCGTTAGTCCGACAGCGCGTATGAATCAGGCCCGACGACCTTTGATGGTCGTCGGGCCTGATTGTGTTATAGGCCGGTGTTTGCGATGCGGATGCCTGTTCGCCTGCCTAGCGGCCATGACGATTGCACTTATCGCCGCAGTCGTTGTGATCGTGGCCATGCCGAAACGGCGGTAATGGCCTGTACGCACCCTAGAATAACGGATATGACGCAATCGCAGCCCCGATCCAAACGCACGCCCACCCTTGAAATCCACGGGAGAATCCTTGACGCGGCAAGGCGGATCGTGGAACGGGACGGTGTGGATGGTCTGACCATCCGTGCGCTGTCCGCACAGGCCGATGTGTCGCCCACCAGCATCTACCAGCACATCGGCGGCAAGCAGGCGGTGTGCGATGCGCTCATCGACACATACTTCACCGATCTGCGCGAACAGCTCATCGCCATTGACGAATCCGACCCCGTGCTGCGCCTGCGCAGGGCGGGCATAATCTACCGTGAACACGCGCTGGACGCCCCCGGCATTTACGCGCTGGTCTGGATGGGGCAGGCGTCGGACTCGGCCCAGCACTGCCTGGACGCCATCACGCAGATCATTCGATACGGCCAGGCAGCATCTGTATTCCGCGGCGATGACCCCCATCTAATCGCATCCTCCATCTGGGTGTCCATACACGGGTTCATCCAATTCGAACTGCGTTCCGCACAACCCCGCACACGCGGCCGCGAACGGGTCGACCGGTCGTACGGTTACCTGCTCGACCTGCTGATCCGAGGCATTCAGAGGTGAATGAGTTAGCTCCCTCTGATGAGGGAGCTCACCATTGATACGCTGTACTGCCATCGGCGTTGCGGATGGTGAAAGTGGGGGATTGCTCGATGTTGAGGTCCACGGTCAGGGAATGCTGGGCGTCGGCGCTCGTCGAACGATAGACGAAGTGCTTGTTTTCCAGCTTCACGGCCTCGGTACGCGCATCCAGCAGCCATGGGTTGCGACGGCGCAGCGCGATCAGCGCCTGATGCAGCCGGTATGTCGGCTCTCCCAGCGTGGACAGTTCGGCAGGGGAGCCGGGGAACTTCGGACGTACGTCGTCATCGCCGCCGAAACGCTCCTGCTTGACGCCCACATAGCCCTGTTCGTCGCCGTAATAGATGCTTGGCACGCCGCCGACCGTCATGAGCACCGCCAATGCCAACGCCGCCTTGGCCGGGCCAATCTGCGATGCGATACGCGTCACGTCATGGTTGCCGATGAACGTCTGCGGCACGAAGGAATCCAGGAACGCGTTGTGCCGCTTCAAGTTCCAATCCAGCTCGAAGAAGTTCTCCGTCTCCAGCGCATGCTGGATCGACTTCCATAGCTCGTATTGCGTGATCGAATCCATCGTGGATTCCTCGATGATGCGCGGGTAATCGCCATGGATCACCTCGCCGAAAATCCACGAATACGGGTGTGCGGCTTTGACCTGCGGCAACACGCGCGCCCAGAACGGGCTCGGCACGGCATACGCGGCGTCGAGGCGCCAGCCGGCGGCTCCGCGATCCAGCCAATGGCTCATCACATGGACCACATAGTCAACGGTCTCGTCAGCCGAATGGTCCAGCGCCACCAGATCCCCGTGCCCCTCGAACACATCCAAAGCGGGTTCGCCATTATCACCGACATGCGCGCGGACCAGACCATGCCACGGGTTGTCGGCCGGATTCAAGCGTCCGGCGGTCTCGTCAAGCGCCGCCTGAACGGCCGGATGATTGCGGCTCACGTGATTGAACACGCCATCCAGCATCACCTGCAATCCCATGTCCCGGCAGGCCGCGACAAGCTGATCGAACGCGGCATCCCCGCCCAATCGCACATCGATATGCATATGGTCGAGCGTGTCGTATCCATGCGTCGCCGACTCGAACACCGGACCCAGCAGCAGGCCGGACGCGCCTAGATCGCGCACGTACTCCAGCCAGGGAATTATCGCGTCAAGGCCGCGGCCATGGAACTGGCGCGGGCCGGCGGGCCTGATATCGGCACCGCAGAAGCCCAGCGGATACACGTGCCAGAACACCCCGTACTTCACCCAATCGGGCATTGTGCGGCTCGAATCCATGCTTACAACCACTGTGCACCTCCTGATTGACACCGTGTCCATTTTCGCACATCGCGGTGCGAATCCCGGGTAATCGGCATGAAACGCAGTCCGTGAACATGTGGCCAAGCTCACATATTGGGACATTTTCCTGAGGCGCGACATGCCGTGGCTACGCTTCCAACCAGTGCCATAAGCAGACGAGAGATACCCCAAAAGGGTCGCAATGAAGAGAACCTTTCCCGCAAAGGTTATTGAAGAGGAACAGAGGGTTATTATGACCACCGCCGCAGCCCAGGCCCCGGCACCTGGCAAGTTGGAATTCAAGGACGATTACACGCCGGACGAAGCCGAACGTGTGATTCGCAATTCGAAGGGACTGCCCGTAGGCGTGCGTCCCAAAATGGTATGGACATGGAAGAAGGCCCTGCTGTGGGCCGCCATCGCCATCGTATGTGCCTGCGGATGGGCGATTCTGGCCGTCTCGCGCGGTGAGCGGATCTCCGCCATCTGGTTCCTGGTCGTGGCGCTGAGCTCCTACGCCATCGCCTACCGCTTCTATGCCTATTACATCCAGATCAAGATCATGCGCACCGACGACGCGAACGCCACCCCGGCCGAGCGCGTGCATGACGGCGCGAACTTCGAACGCACCGACCGCCGCGTGCTCTTCGGCCAGCACTTTGCCGGCATCTCCGGCGCCGGACCGCTCGTCGGCCCGATCCTGGCCGCGCAGATGGGCTACCTGCCCTCCACTCTGTGGATCATCCTCGGCGTGATTTTCGCCGGCGCCGTGCAGGACATGCTGGTGCTGTGGATCTCCGCCAAGCGCCGCGGTCGCTCTCTGGGCCAGATGGCCACTGATGAAATGGGTAAGTTCGGCGGTATGATCCTATCCATCTTCCTCGTGGTGATGACCGCCATCGCCATGGCATTCCTGGCGCTCGTGGCCATCAAGGCCATGGCCGCCTCGCCGTGGGCCGTGTTCTCCATCGGTATGACCATCCCGATCGCCCTGATCATGGGCTGCTACCAGCGTTTCCTGCGCCCCGGCCGTGTCATTGAGACCACGCTGCTCGGTTTCGTGCTGCTCGTGCTCGACATCGTCGCCGGCGGATGGATCGCCTCTATCCCGGCCGTGGCCGCCGTGTTCACACTGGACGCCAAGCAGCTCGTCATCGCCCTGGTGATCTACTCGTTCGCCGCCGCCGCGCTGCCGCACTGGCTGCTCGTCACCCCGCGCGACTACCTGTCCACGCTGATGAAGATCGGCACGCTCGTGCTGCTCGTCATCGGCATCATCATCGCCAACCCGTCCGTCAAGGTGCCGGGTCTGACCGAACTGGCCTCCACCTCCACCGGCCCGACCTTCTCCGGCAACCTATTCCCGTTCCTGTTCATCACCATCGCCTGCGGCGCCCTCTCCGGCTTCCACGGCGCGGTGAGCTCCGGCCTGACCCCGAAGGCCGTGGAGAAGGAGAACCAGATTCGCATGATCGGCTACGGTTCGATGCTCGTCGAATCGTTCACCGCCGTCATCGCGCTGATCGCCGCGATCACCATCTCGCAGGGCGTGTACTTCTCCACCAACATGTCCGCCGCACAGATCACCGCCGCATCCGGCGTGAGCATCTCCGCCACCTCCACGCCGGGCGAACAGGCCGATGCCGCCGTCAAGGCCGTGGAGTCGATGAAGGTCTCCGACATCGAAGGCAACCAGATGCAGGTCACCTGGGATTCCGTGGACGAGAACGGCGCGGCCAAGACCTACGAAGGCGCCGCGGCGCTTGAGCAGGCCGCCGCCGACATCGGCGAGACCTCCATCGTCTCCCGCACCGGTGGCGCCACCACGTTCGCCATGGGCATGGCCAACTTCCTCAAGTCCTACCTGGGCGGCCACGACTCGATGGCCTTCTGGTACCACTTCGCCATCATGTTCGAAGCCCTGTTCATCCTGACCACCGTGGACAACGGCACCCGCGTGGCCCGCTACCAGATCGGCGAAATGCTCGGCAACGTGCGCAAGCTCAAGAAGTTCGCCGACCTGACCTGGAAGCCCGGCAACATCATCACCACGCTGATCGCCACCGCGCTGTGGGGCGGACTGCTGTGGATGGGCGTGTCCGACGCGAACGGCGGCATCAACGCGATGGTGCCTATCTTCGGCATCTCCAACCAGCTGCTCGCCGCCGCCTGCTTCGTGCTGATCACCGTGTGTGTGGCCAAGATGGGCTACTGGAAGCACCTGTGGATACCGGTGGTACCGCTCGTGTGGGACATCGCCGTGACCTTCACCGCCGACTTCCAGAAGATCTTCGGGCCGCTGAGCTACTTCACCACCGCCTCCAAGTATCAGGCGCAGATCGACTCCGGCGAGCTGACCGGCGAGGCGCTGACCAACGCCAAGGCCGCGCTGTCCAACGCGTATCTGGACGGCGTGCTCTCCGTGTTCTTCCTGGTCATGATGGGCGTCTTCGTGGTAGTCGGCATCGTGGTCGTGGCGCGCACGTTCGCCGCTGGCAAGTACGGTGCCGAAACGACGTCCGAGGAGCCGTTCGTGGAATCCCAGTGGTTCGCGCCCTCCAGCCTGGTCGCCACCGCGCTTGAGAAGAAGGTGCAGCGCGAATACAGCGCCAAGCTGCATGAGCTTGTGCGGAACGGGCAGGTTGCAGCGTAGTGCGTCATTGGCTCCCCTTTTTTCAAGGGGAGCCAATAATCAGCGAAAGGAGACAAAATGCTCGGCAAACTCGTTGCCGTATGGCACGGCATCGTCTGGTATCTGCGTGAGATCAGCGGCGAGGCCCGCTACGACCATTATCTTGAGCATTTCGCGGCCGAGCATCCCGGCGAAACACCGATGAGCGAGATCGAATTCATTCGCGCCCGCGAGGAATACGACCGTCTCCACCCCAATACCAGTTGTTGCTGCTGACAGGCCGCAATAGCATAACAACACCATAAAACCCGCGCGCCATGGGAACTACGTAGCCATTCTTCCGTTACAATCAGTGTGACGGCTTCCGCCCCCGAAGAAGAAGGTGTTAATTCCCCTTGGACGTCTCACTGGCGCATTTCCTCCAACAAGTGCTTTCCAACCCGGCTCTGACCGTCACAACGTTGCTGACGCTGGGAGTCATCTTCGTCAACGGCTGGACCGACGCACCCAACGCCATCGCCACCTGCGTGACCACACGATGCATGCGCGTACGCTCCGCCGTCATCATGGCGGCCATCTTCAACTTCCTCGGCGTCTTCATCATGACGCAGCTCAACGCCTCCGTGGCCTCCACCATCAGCAACATGGTCGATTTCGGCGGCGACACGAACGCGGCGCTCATCGCCCTATGCGCGGCGCTGTTCTCCATCGTCGTATACAGCGTGGGCGCCTCGCTGCTCGGCATACCCACCTCCGAAAGCCACAGCCTGATCGCCGGCCTGTCCGGAGCGGCCATCGCCATCCAAGGCGGCATCGGCGGCATCAACATGGGAGAATGGGTCAAGGTGCTCTACGGTCTGGTCGCAAGCCTCCTGTTCGGCTTCGCCGTCGGCTGGTTGGTATGCAAGGCCGTGACCCTGATTTGCGCTGGCATGGACCGCCGCCGCACCAACGGGTTCTTCACCTACGCGCAGATCGTGGGCGCGGCGGCCATGAGCTTCATGCACGGCGCGCAGGACGGCCAGAAGTTCATCGGCGTGCTGTTCCTCGGCATGGCGTTCTGCAATGGCCAACCCAGCGTGACCGGTGTGATGATTCCGATCTGGCTCATGATTCTGTGCAGCACCATCATGGGCGTGGGCACGTCCGTCGGCGGTGAACGCATCATCAAATCCGTGGGCCAGGACATGGTGAAACTCGAGAAATACCAAGGCTTCTCGGCCGATCTGTCAAGCGCGCTGTGCCTGCTCGTCATGACCGTGCTCGGCATCCCCGTCTCCACCACGCACACCAAGACCAGCGCCATCATGGGCGTGGGCGCGGTACGCCGCCTCTCCGCCATCAACTTCGGCGTGGTGCGCGACATGATGCTCACCTGGGTGTTCACCTTCCCTGGTTGCGGTCTCATCAGCTTCGTAATGGCCAAACTGTTCATGGTCGTGTTCTAGAAAGGAATCCACCCATCATGGCGAGACAAAAAGACACGTTCTACTTCGACGGATTCCGCCGCAGCGCGGACTACGCATGCCAGGCCGCGAAGCTGCTGTCCGAGGTCATGCACGACTTCAATCCGGGCCAGCTGCGCGAACGCATGGACAGCATGCACGCGATTGAGAAGTCAGCGGACGAGGTGCGCCACGACATGATGGACGAACTGGTGACCGCGTTCATCACGCCGTTCGACCGCGAGGACATCGACGAGCTCGGCCACGTGCTCGACGACGTGACCGACAGCATCGAAGGCGTGCTCAACCGCATGTACTACGACAACGTGACCGACATGCGCGACGACGCGGTCCAGATGTCGGATATGGTGGTGCGCGCCACGGAAAGCATCTGCGAGCTGGTCAACGAACTGCCGCGATTCCGGCATTCCAAGACGTTGCGCGAACTGGTGTTCGCCATCAACACGATCGAAACGGACGCCGACCACCTGTTCATCGAGTCGATGCGCACGCTGCACACCACCTGCACCGATCCGCTGCAGGTGTTCGCCTGGCATGACGTCTACCGTCACCTCGAACAGTGCTCCGACGACTGCGAGCGCGTGGCCAACACCATCGACAGTATCGTCATGAAAAACAGCTGAGGTTGGTTTTTCACAACCTCCCTCTGATGAGCCGAGCCGTGAAGAAAACGCCGGAGGCGTTTTTAGGCGAGGGTGAGTGACAACGAGCGAATAAGAGGTCAGCTGCAAGCTGTCCTGAATCGCGTTCGAGGTGGCATCGCGAAGCGATGTCGGAGGGAGAGGCCTACTTGACCAAAAGCCCCCTCACCTATGGGCGTTGAGCCAGAGGATGGCGAGTTGGGTGCGATTGGTCAGGCCGAGCTTGTCCAGTATCGCGCTGATGCGATTGCGGACCGTGCCTTCGCTCAGGAACAGTCTGGCGGCGATGTCGCGGTTATCGAGGCCCTCGGCGACCAGCGCGGTGATCTCACGTTCGCGCTCGCCAAGCAGGCCCTCGATGGAATCGTCGGTATCTCTGGAATCGTCGGAATCGGCAGGATCCGGAGTTCGTTCGGTGAGCTTGCCGAGCACTTCCGCGCCGAGCACCACCTGACCGGCCATCACCGCCTGCAGCGCGGGCCCGACCGCCGCCACATCCTGTTTGATGAGATAGCCCTTGGCGCCAAGTCCCATCGCCTGCGCGATATACGACTGGTCCGCAAACGTGGTCAGGAACAGTATGCGCGCGGCCGGGTCCGTGGCCAGAATCTCGCGCGCGGCATCCAAACCGCTGGTGCCGGGCATCTGAATATCGATCAGCAGCACGTCCGGTCGGCTCGCCGGTGTCTCGAAATAACGGCGCACGGCGGCGTCTCCGTCATTTGCCATCCATAGCACCTCGGCCGTGCCGGTGGCCGTCAGAATCGTCTCCAACGACTGGCAGACGATCGGATCATCATCCACGATTGCGATTCTCATCAATCCCTCGATTCCATGGTCCAACGCTTCTTCGGCACGGATACGAACACACGCCAGCCGTCCTCATACGGCCCGCAGACCGCGGTGCCGCCAAGGGCGCGCACGCGCGATTCGATATCCGCCAAACCCATGCCGCGCATCAGCTCATCGGCCGAACCACGCATATCGGCAACGCCGTCGGCGGCGAGTCGCGAGCCGACGTGCGTGGCGCGCATCGCACGCGGGCGGGCAGCGGCCGTCCGGGACCCATCGGACTCGGACACGGCCGGCCCCGGATCCTGAATGACCAACTGCCAGAACGCGGGGAAGTCACGCAACGTCACGCTCGCCTCGCGCGCCGCGCTGTGATGCACCACGTTCGACAATGCCTCGCGAATCACGGTCGCGAAACAGCGCGAGACCGGCGCAGGCGCCTTGGCGATATCGTTGGCCAGCGTCACGGCGAAACCGGGGGAGATGCCGTCGAACGACGTGACGGCATCATCGATCTGCGCGGCGAAATCAGTGCCATCATCCTCAAGATCATGCACCGAACGGCGCACCATCGTCATCGCATCATCCAACGTCGCACCCAACGTGGCGAACCCTTGCGCAGCGACCGTATCGTTCGTCGCCTTGGCCACCGTTTTGCCGGCCTGCGCCTGCATGATCGCGCGGGTCAGCAGATGGCCCACATTGTCGTGGATCTCCCGGGCGATACGCGTGCGCTCGCCGAGGGTCGCCATGCGAATCGACTGGGCGCGTTCCTCATCGATGTCGGCGATGCGCGAACGAGTGGCCCGCGAGGATTCGCGCGCCCTGTCCTGCGCGTGCAGCAACGCGCGCCGCGCCTCGTCCGAGGAGGCGCGGGCCCGGCCCAGAACGAATCCAAGCAGGGCGACCAGCGTCATCACCAGCGTCTGGAGACGGTCGGTGCCACGGGCGAACCAGAGCGCGATCAGCGGCAACACCCATATCCAGCGCGCGGCGGCCGAAAGCCACGGGGCCGAACGCATTGCATCGGCAAGGGAACGGCGAGAGGCCGCGGTCCGCGAGACACTGGGGGAGCGGCCACTTGCCGCAGTCCGTGCCCCAGCCCGGGCTCCGGTCGAGGCGAGGGCCGGCAGCCGTGCAGTATCGTAGGCGATGAGCGGCATGAACGCGCACCATGAAGGCACCGCCACGGCGATGACGAGATACGCCGTACACAAGACCCAAGACCATTGCGCGGGACGCAGCCATTCCACCAATCCGGCGACGGAAACGGCCAACAGCAGGCCGGCGATGAACACGCCATCGGACCGTAGCCCGACAAGCCAGGCCAAAGCCAGGCCCAACACGAGTAGCAAGCCCATCTCGGCCAACACGCGCATGGCACCTCCCCGGCTCGACGCTCTTCCACCACCAGTCTAGCGGTGTGCGGAACACGACGAACTTGACGGGCGTGCGGAATTACCCGCATGACGGTCCAAGACAACGGGCCTACACTTCCCGAATAGATGAGGCACAAGCGTCGGATGTCGTCGACACAACCGTAAAGGGATGATACCGATGATTACGCAAAGCCACAGGGCGTCCAACTATTCGATGGACGAGATCAGCCTGATGCCGGTCGATAAGGTGTACAAGGCCATGCAGACCGACGCCGAAGGACTGTAATGACAAATGTCACGCCTGTACGGCCAAGTCGTGACGTTTGCCTGTGGCGGCGTCCGGCCCCTTCTTGGGATGATGGAATCGCCAAGGAAGGGAGTGACTATGACAACCGACAACAGAGCTTCCGAACACGACTCGACAACCAACCCGGCTCTGGCCGTGCACGTCAGCCAACTGGTCAAACGCTACGGCGACATGGTGGCGCTCGACTATTTTGACCTTGACGTGAACCAGGGCGAGATTTTCGGGCTGCTTGGACCGAACGGGTCCGGCAAAACCACCGCGATCAACTGCATCCTCGCGCTGCTCACCTACGATTCGGGCACGATTCGCGTGTTCGGCCAGCCGATGACGCCGACCTCCTACGCGCTGAAACGTCGTATCGGCATCGTGCCGCAGAACGTGGCCGTGTTCAACGAACTGACCGTCACCGAAAACATCGACTACTTCTGCTCGCTGTACGTGCCGAAGAAAACCGACCGCGCGCCGCTGGTCGAGGAGTCCATCGAATTCGTCGGACTCCAGGACTTCCGCAAGTTCCGGCCCGGCAAACTGTCCGGCGGTCTGCTGCGACGCCTGAACATCGCCTGCGGCATCGCGCACAAGCCTAACCTGATCTTCCTCGACGAACCCACGGTCGCCGTCGACCCGCAAAGCCGCAATTCGATTCTGGAAGGCATCCAGCGGCTCAACCAGGCCGGCGCCACGGTGATCTACACCAGCCACTACATGGAGGAGGTCGAACAGATCTGCGACCGCATCCTCATCATGGACCACGGCCGGCACCTGGCGCTCGGAACCGCCGACGAGCTCAAGAACATGATCGACACGGGCGAGCGCATCACCATCGAAACGCTCGATCTGGCGGATTCGGCGATGGCCGAGGTCCGTGCGCTGCCGTGCGTGATCGAAGCCACCTACGACGGCAAGGAACTCGACGTGCGATGCCGTCGCGGCGAACACAACCTGACCGACGTGCTCGACGCGGTGAAACGCTCCGGCGCCAACATCGGCCACCTGACCAGTCGCCCGCCCACCCTCAACGACGTGTTCCTCGAACTCACCGGCAAAGCACTGAGGGACTGACCATGCTCCCCTCAGTCGGCAAGCAAATAACTTGGCTCCCCTCTCCGAGGGGAGCTGTCGCCAAAGGTGACTGAGGGGAGTTCCTGAGTAAGGAGACATCATGTGGACCACATTTCTGGTCGCATTGAAAGCGAACTTGCGTAACCGGTCGGCGTTGTTCTGGATGACCGTGTTCCCGATTGTGCTGGCGACCATGTTCAACGGACTGTTCGGCGGGCTGGCCGAAGCATACGAACTCAAGCCGGTGCCGATGGCCGTCATCGAAGACACCCGTTGGCAGCAGGCGGACGGTGCCCGCACCTTCGTAGACGCGCTGGCCGGGGAAACGGAATCGGCCTCAGACGACACGACCTACGCCGAAATCGACCAAAAGCTGCTGACCATCACCACAGTCGACACCGTGAAGGAGGCCGAACAACGGCTCGCCGACGGCACTGCCAACGGCTATCTGACCGCCGACAATAACGGCCGATTGGCGATGACCGTGAGCCGGGAAACCGCCGTCACAGCCAAGGACTCCACGCAAAACAGCGGACTGGACATTAGCCTCGCGGCCCTGCGCAGCGTCATCGACCTGTACAACCGCACCGACGCCGTTACCCGGCAGACCATCGCCGACAATCCACAGGCCGCGCTCAGCCGGAACTTCTGGAACAGCGTCGGGCAGAACGTCGACATGACCCATGAGACGACGCTCACGCATTTCCAGCCTGACGAGATCGCCCGATACTATTACGCGCTGCTGGCCATGTCCTGCATGATGGCCATGGGATACTCCATCAGCACAGTCGCCGCCGCACAGGCGAACCTGTCCGCGCTGGGCATACGGCGGACCGTAGCGCCGCTGAGCCGGGCCAAACAGCTCGTCGCGGGCTTCCTCTCCTGCTGGCTGTGCTCGTCGGTCGCCCTGTCCATCGCATTGGCCTATATCCGGCTCGCCTGCAACGTCTCGCTCGGCGGACGCGAACCGGCGGCGATCCTCGCGGTCATCATCGCCTCGTTCATGACCAGCTCAGCAGGCACCCTGCTCGGTGCGGTGCCGAAGCTCTCGTACAACACGAAATACGGGCTGTCGACCGGCATCTCCTGCACGCTGTCGCTGTTCACCGGACTGTACGGCGGGTTTGCCATGCAGATCAGCGACTGGATAGCCCGCAACGCGCCCATACTCGGCACCATCAACCCCGCACAGCAGGTGACGAACCTGTTCTACGACATCCTGTACTACGACAGCTACCGGCCGTTCATCACCACCTGCATCATTCTGCTGGCGATGAGCGCGGTATTCCTCTTGGCCGGCATCGCAATGCTGAGGAGGCAACGTTATGAACACCTGTAAAGCCACGCTGCGCGTGCTGTTCGCGCACCGGGTCTACCTGATGATCTACCTCGTATTCATAGGCATCCTGATGATGTCCATCAGCTGGGCGATGCTGACCTCCGCATCCGGCTCCATGTCCGCGGTGTTCGAATCGACCAAGACGCGCGTCGCCATCATCGACCGCGACTCCGACCGGGGTGATATCGCCACGTCGATGCGCGCCTACCTGCGCGATTCCAGCGAACTGGTGGACCTCGACGACACCAGCGAAACGCTGCAACAGGCCGTCGCCTCGAACTGGGTGGACCTGATCGTCATCATTCCCGACGGATTCGCTGACGATTATGTCGCCGCGGCGGCGGACGGCGACAATCCGCCGAACGTGGACACGGTTACCAGCTACGCATCCGGCTCCGGGTCGATGGCGCGGATGAACGTCGGCGGGTTCCTCTCGCTCACCCGCACCGCACTGATCGGCGCGCAGACGAGGGTCGACCAGGCGGCGCTCGCCGGCATGATGAACGCTACAGGAGGGGCCGCCGGTTTTGATGGCGCGAGTCTGGACCAAGACATGCTGGACTCGCTGCCGGAAGGGCAAGTCGACAAGCCGGATATCAAGGATCTGTCCCAGGCCGCCAAAATGGCCGCCGAATCGGCCAGCGATACAGACGTGAACCATCAGATCGCCGTGGTCGATACGCCGACCGAGGAGTCGGCAAGCGCTGCGGATACGGCGGTCAGCGGATTCGGCGGCACCATGAAAACCGCGCTGTACCCGCTGTCCCTGGCGATGACCATCTGCGGATCGATGATCCTGGGCGCGTTCACCACCGGCGAGGTGCGGCGGCGTCTCACCGCCTCGCCCCGACGCATGGTCCTGATGGGACTCCAGCGGTTGCTGACGTTGGGCGGATTCGCGCTCGTCGTATGCGTCGGCTATTTGGTGCTGTCAATCGGTCTGATGATGGCGGCGGGGCTCGATCCGTTGCACCTGAGCGTCGGGGGAGTGCTGATGACGTTCGGCGCGACCTGCGTGTACGCGCTGATGACCGTCGCCTGCGGATTCATGCTCAGCGAGTTCGGGCTCTCGGAAGAGGCGGCCAACGGGTTCGCCAACATCTTCGGCCTGCTCATCATGTTCACGTCGGGTGTCGCATTGCCGATTGACATGATGCCCGGCGTGATGGTGACCATAGCCAAGTTCCTGCCCGGCTGGTGGTATTGCACCGCGATCGACAACGCGCTCGGCTTCGGCACGGCGGCGGAAACCGGCATAAGCGTCGCCGGCTGGTCCGGCTCGCTGGGATTGGTCGCACTGTTCGGTGTGATGTTCATCTGCATCGGCCTGGCCGCCGGCCGCTTCCGCCGATCCCGCCCCGCCCTGGCCGCGCCCGCCACCACGCAGCTGGCCGAGTGAGAAATCAGCCTTTCAACCGATACCGCTGTGCCGGGTCGTCGGCGAACTTGACTCGGGCGACCCGCCCTTCCTTCATCAGCTCGCGCATACCGGATGTGGCGGCCAGCGGCGTCAACTGCAGTTCGCGCATGATCTCCTTGACGCTCATGGCCGAATGCCGCTCCAGTACGGTCATAATCGCCTTGACCACGTCGCCCGGTGAACTGTTCGCCATCGTGCGCTGCTTGGTGATGGTCATCGTGAACGTGTTGATGTCGTTGCGCGTGGTCGCCGGCTCGATGCCGGCCTCGCGCAACGCGGCGGCGATGCGCTGGTAGCCGTCGCCGCCTTCCGGGTTCACAAACCCGCCGCCCGGATACGGCGTGGACTCCAGCAGCGTGAACAGGAACTGGTTTCGGGTGGAGACGAACGGCGCGCCCGTCACCGGATGAGGGCTCGCCAGCACATCATGTGTCACCATGCCGTACAGGCCACCCGGATTGGTGATCTCGATGCGATCGGTGAACACGCTGATATGCACCTGCGTGCCGCGCGCATCGGGCGAATAATCACGGTGGGTGAGCGCGTTCGCAATCGCCTCGCGCAACACGAGCGGCGGATAGTCGGGCTTCTTCGCGCCAATCCAACGCATCAACGAGTCGACCGCATCGTCGATCATCACCGGAATCGAACCGACCACCGACTTCGAGGCGACCAATCGTTCGTCACCCCGGAACACATCGTCCCGGCTCGTCCCCGGAAACACGGCAATCGAAATGCCGAGCCGCGGATAGAACTTCTGCGGATAGCGGCCCAACGCCAGCAGTCCGGCCAAGGTGGGGCGCAGGATTCCGCCGACCTCCGACTCGTCGGAATCATCATGGCGCAACACCTGCAGATCCAGCAGCACATCGATGCCGTCTCGGTCGGCGAACACGCGCGGATGCTGTTCGCGCACGCGTGCCAACAGTCCGGCAACAAGCTGCGGGTCGAGGTCATCGGTCGTGGCGTCGGGCACGATATCCAGATCGTATGTGGGCTGCAGATGCTCCTCGATGAGCCGGTCGACCTCATAGGAGGTCATGCGCCGGTCGCCGTCGCCGGTACGGATGAACGAGCCGCCGTGCGGTCCGAGCGCGGTGGTGAAGCAGGGCTTGTCGCGCGGCAGCATCTCGTCGATGCGCGCGAACACCAGATTCGCGCCTTCGAACGGGCAGGTGACGATCACGGGCCGCACCACCGGCGTCATCTTCTCGCACGCCTGGCTCAGCGCCTCCTGCATGGCGCGCGCGTCGAATCCCTCGACCGGCGTGAACCCGTTCTTTTCGGACAGGCCCAGGATAATCCAGCCGCCGGAGCCATTGGAGAACGCGGACAGCGTATCGGTGATGGTCGAGGAGATCTTGCGCTTGCATTCCTTGACCTCGCACTGTTGCGTATCGTTGCCGATCAGACGCATGAGTTCGATCAGCTCAGTCATTTTGGCAGTATAGTCATCGACCATGGCGGCCTCCTTGAAACCATTGTGCCCCATAATCCGCCGCCCGCTCGCCTCCAGCCCCGCCAGTTCACCCCAATTCATGCAGAATTCATGGGCCAAACCAGACGAAACGAACGTCGATGTAGGGTTCGGTTCCGCGTGTTCGCCGATGATATCGGCCGGTCGAGGCGGGCGGGCTATGTTGGGTGGCGTGGGAATCTTGCGCGTGATTGATGCTACGGCTGTGTGCTTCGCTCTGGGTATATCCGGCCCGATCAGCGGGACTCAGCCAATGTGATGCCGCCCGCAGCCATCTGCTTGCGGGCCGCAACACCAAGTTCCTCGCTGACCGGCACGGTCAGATCCTCGAACACGGTGACCTCGAAGCCGAGCTTCTTGGCATCGAGCGCGGTGTCCTTGACACAATGCGATTCGGCGATGCCCACCACATCCACGCGACTCACGCCGGCGGCCTTCAGCGCGTTGGCCAGCGTCTTGCCGGCGGATTGCTCGGCCTCGACCTCCTCGCGGGTCTGGATACGGTCGGTATTGTCCTCGATACCCTCAAAACCGGAATATGCCGCCGAATACTGGCCCTTCTTGAAATGATGCTCGATATTCAGCGCCTTGATCGCCGGATGCAATTCGGCGTTCAGCGTGCCGGCCGCACCATGCTTCGGCCACGTGTCCACGAAATCCGGCTCCGCCGACCAGTGCGCGCCCGGCTCGATATGCCAGTCCTGCGTGGTTGCGATATACGCGTACTCGCTGCGATGCGCGTTCACATAATCGGCAATCCGCTCGGCGACCGCGTTGCCGCCTGCGACACCCAGTTCGCCGCTTTCACAGAACGTCGGCTGCACATCCACCACAATCAGTGCCTTGGTCATCGTCATTCCCCTTATTGCCTTGGATTCGTTTTGAATATTGTCTCGAACTCGACGTGCGATTGCTCTCATCATAGCCATGCGCGGCCCTGTGGGAAACGTTCGGGCTTACACTGCAAGCAGCAATCGAATACAAGAACCAGGGGAGGGCGACCAAGACCATGCTGGACCATCTGACGTTGCACGTGAAAGACATCGACCGTAGCATCACATTCTACAAACAGGCGCTCGCACCGCTCGGCTATATCGTCAAGGCGCATCATGAGCCTACGCTCGGATTCGGCGTGGATGACGGAACCCTGCACTCCGATTTCTACGTGTCACCGATTGAAGGGCTGGAGGCGGAGGCTTCGCCGGTCACGCCGGTCACACACATCGCGTTCTTGGCTGACAGTCAGCAAGCCGTGCAGGCGTTCCATGCAGCCGCGCTCGCCGCCGGCGGCCGAGACAACGGCGCTCCCGGTCCGCGCCCGTACCATCCCGGCTATTACTCCGCATTCGTGCTGGACCCGGATGGCAATAACATCGAAGCCGTCGTGGATTGGGCTCATTCGAACGAGTAAAAACATATCCGTATCGTGCCTCAGGCGGCATCGACGGCGTAGGCTCCAACCAGTCGGATTTGTGGTCGCAACGGCGGTATAGGTCACATCACGCAAGCGTGAAGGTGATGGTCTGCTCGGCGGTTTCGGTGCCGATCCATGTGCCGGCTTTGCGGTTCCAATCCATGCCGTCCGCGTGCAGTGCGTCAATGCCGTATTGACGTGCATGCGTGACCAGCCAGCCTGCCGTCTGCCAGCAAAGTCGAGTGCGGTTGTCGGCGGACAGGCCGTCCGGCAGCGTGATCGTCAACGTTGTGCTGGCCGTATTGGTCGCAGCGCCGTTGTTCGTGCCGGTTTTGCCATTTGGGGGCACAACCGAGACATTGACATTCGGCAGTGTACCTCCTATGGCGGCAACCAACCCGTCCGCGTCCGAGGAGGTTGCTGGCTCCAACGCGCACGTGACGCCCGCCGACCGTTCACCGGTCAGCCCCGAGGCCCAAGCGCGTGCCATCGCATCCCATGCGGCATATAGTTCCGGGTAGCCTGAGCGCTGCACCTCCTGCGCGGCGTCCTCCACCGGAATCGTCTCCCAATCCGGCACCTGCAGCAGATGATCGTAGAAGATGTTTGTCGCATAGGTCATGTCGGACACCTGCTCCGCCGTGCCCCAGCCTTGGCTGGGCCGCTGTTGGAACAGGCCGAGCGAATCCAAGTCGCCGTAGTCCAGATTCGTCAGCCTCGACTCCTGCATGGCCGTGGCGATGGCCACCGTCGCCGCGTGATCCGGCAGTCCGCGCGTGACGGCGATGTTCGCAATCAGCGCCGCGTTCTGCGCCTGATCAGGCGTCAAGGTGCGGCGGGCTCCGTCGGACGACACCGTCGCGCAATATGCTTCCTCGGCCGTGCGCGCGGTCTCGCGAGGCGTGAATAGCCGTGGCAGCAGCGTCCATGCCGCGATCAGCGCCGCAACAACAAGTATGACGGCTGCAATCAGCGCGCCCGCGCCATGGGAGCGGCGTCTGCCGTACCGCACCTGTTGTCCCATTGCGCCTCCAATATTTCGGTGTCATGGCTGACCGTGACCGGCTGGCCTATGCAGCATGCGGGATTTGCCGTGTTCCGGCTCGGCCGTCATCATGACAGCGTGGCATATCCACCTGAACGGCGGCTGCGTCATCACGCGACTTTGTGACAAGTCTTCACGCTTCATGACATCCGCGCAAATCAGCCCCTCGAAACCGAGAATGGCGGTCGGGATTGCTCCGACACCAAGGGAGCTGCTGCCGCTATTGTGTGAAAGGCGATTTGTACCGGGTTGAAGGAGAGGAACACATGGCGCAATTGCAGCCGTACTGCGCGATTGAGGGCAATGATGATGGATTGCCCGTCGTGTTCGTGCATGGCATGGGTGTGGACCATCGTTCGCTGATGATGCTCGACAAGGCGTTTGACGGCAATGATTCAATTCGCCGTATATATCTGGATCTGCCCGGTTTCGGCCGTACGCCGGCATTGCCCGAGCATGCCTGCGGGCTGCCGGAAATGGCGGATTGGCTGCAAACGGCCATTGACGGTCTTGTCGGTAAAGCGGCTCCATTCGCCATGGTCGGCAACTCGATGGGCGGTGCGCTTGTCCGCGAAGTATTGGCGCGCGAACCTCGCCGAGTGGCCGGTATGGCATTGATCGCGCCGGTCGTGGACCCGCAGCATGCCGGCCGGCATGTGGCCGAACATGTGGTTGCACAGCCCAATCCCAAGCTGACGCACTCCTTGCCGCAGGAACAGGTGTTCGATTTCATTACCATGGGCGTCAACCAGTCATTCGACGCGTGGCGACGCTACCAACGGTTCATCCTGCCCGGCGTGGCGTTGTGCGACCGTGCGGCATGCGAACGACTGGATCAGCGCTATTGGCTGGCCGATAATCCCGAGGAAATGCTCGGCACATATGCGGGTCCGGTGCTCATCGTCACCGGCAAGCAAGACCAGATCGTCGGATACGAAGATCAGCAAGCCCTGTTGCCGCACTATCCCAACGCCACCTTCGTGACGCTGGACAATGCCGGTCACAACGCGCACATCGACCAACCCGAAGCCGTCATCACGCTCGTGCGCGAATGGGTGGCTCATATGGCGTTCGCTCCGTTGAGCTGACGGTCTGCTGACAGTCTGCCGAAGCCTATATGTATACGAGCGACCAATGCCGGTTGACGCAATACGCCTTGCAAGGTATATCGTTTTTCGATATAGTCATATCGATGTTCGCGGTGTCGCCAAAAAAACGTCGGCACCTGAAAGGACCGGGCTATGAAAAACTACATGAACCGATGGGTGTTGCTCGCGTTGAAAGCCATCGTGATTCTGGTCTGGCTGGCCTGCCTATGGGGCCAACTATTCGCCGTACCGGGATTGAGCGGCGCGCTGGCCGGCCTCTACCCGAGCCAGACGTCGATGCGCTGGCCATATCTCATTATGGGCGTGCTGTTCCTGTTCTGCATCGAAGCGGCGTTCGTGGCCGTATGGAAACTGTTCTCCTTGTCCGGCTCGGGCGCGAACTCGAGCAGGTGATTTGAGATGACGATTCGCATCAATCTCGACGTCATGATGGCCAAACGCAAGATTGGCGTCGGCGAGCTCGCCGAACAAATTGGCATCACTCCCGCCAACGTGTCCATTCTGAAGAACGGACGTGCCAAAGCCGTCCGCTTCACCACGTTGGACGCCATCTGCAAGGCACTCGACTGCCAACCCGGAGACATCCTCGAATGGGAAGATGACGATTGATCGACACGCCACCGGCTCGAACTCATGGTTCAACTTGTAGTCTCTCCCAAAATCAATGATGCCCTATCATCCTGCAAGACGATAGGGCATCATCATGTGATTATGCGCAGCTGATATGTTGCGTTGTTATCACTCGGCGTCCGCGGCCGGTGCCTCCTTGGGCGCAGAGAGGAAGTGCTCCTCGCTGGGCAGCACGGTGTTCAGGATCACGGCCACCACGAACGCCACGGCGATGCAGTTCGAGGCGAAGATTTGTTGGAACAGTGCCGGGAACTGCGTGAAGATGTCGCTCACCTGGGTGAAGCCGATGCCGATGGTCAGCGAAAGCGCCGCAATCGTGATGTTGCGCTGCGTGAAGCCCGCCTCGGCAATCATCTGGAAGCCCGAAAGAATGATGTTGCCGAACATCATGATCGTGCAGCCGCCGAGCACCGCCTGCGGCAGCGAGTTGAACACCTCGGCGATGGCCGGCACGAAGCTCGCCAGCACCAGAATCAGTCCGCCGGAGAGAATCACCTTGCGGTTGACGACCTTGGTCATGGCCACCAATCCGATGTTCTGTGCGAACGAGGTCAGCGGCAGACAGCCGAACAGGCCGGATACGGTGGAGATCAGGCCGTCGCCGGCGATGGCGCCCGCGGTCTCGCGTTCGGTGGGCGTACGGTTCAGGCCCACCTTGGTCAGCGCGGCGGTGTCACCCAGCACCTCGACCGAGGAGACGACGTAGAGCAGGCCGATGGAGATGATCGAGCCCCAGTCGAACTCAGGCTTGAACGGCATGAACTGCGGCACGGACACGATGGCGAGGTTCTGGAAACCGGAGAAATCGACCTTGCCCATGCAGATAGCCGCCACATAGCCGACCACCAGACCGAACAGCACGGACAGCTGCTTGGCCGTGCCCTTCATCAACAGCTGGAACGCCAGGCAGGCAACCAAAGATATAAGCCCGAGCGTCAGGTTCTGCCAGGAACCGAAGTCCTTGGCTCCGCTGCCGCCGCCGAAGCTCGTGGCACCCACGTTGAGCAGCGAGAAGCCGATCGACGTGACCACGATGGCGGAGACGATGGGCGGCACGAACCGACGCCAATACTTGGCCGTCAAACCCAGCACAAGTTCCAGCAGACCGCCGACCATTACCGCGCCGACCACCGCGCCATAGCCCTTGTCCGCGCAGATCGCCACGGCGGCCGCCACGTAGGTGAAGGAGATGCCGGTGACCATCGGAAGTCGCGAGCCGATGAGCCACGCGCCGTACAGTTGCAGGCAAGTGCCCAGGCCCGCAACCAGCAGGCCGGACTGGATGATGGTGGCCGATTGGGCCGGGGTCATCTTCGCGGCCGAGGCGACGATGAAGATCGGGGCGAGGTTCGCCACGAACATGGCCATCACATGCTGCAGGCCGAACGGAATGCCCTTCCAGAAGGATACTGGCGCGTCCAGCGAAGACAACGCCTCAAAGGATACGGAATGATTGGTTTTCTTCTCTGACATGATTCTCTTCTTCTCTCTGTTGCTCCCGCCGGCGGGAGCAGCCAATGTGCTCAGTGCCTAAATGTGATTTCGCCGGTCTCGGGATTCATGGACTCGACGATGGCCAGCGAATCCACATCGTAGCCTTCAGCGCGCAGCGCGTCACCGCCGCCCTGGAAGCCCTTCTCCACGGCGATGCCAATGCCCTCGACCGTGGCACCGGCTGCTTCGCACAGATCGATCAGACCGCGCAACGCCTTGCCGTTGGCCAGAAAATCGTCAATAAGCAGCACATGGTCGCCGGCGTTCAGATACTTCTTGGCCACGATCACCGGGAACTTCTTCTGCTTGGTGAAGGAATAGACCGTGGTGGTGTACTGGTCGCCGTCAAGGTTGATGGACTGCGCCTTCTTGGCGAACACCACCGGCACATTGCCGAAATGCTGGGCCGCCACACACGCAATGCCGATGCCGGACGCCTCGATGGTCAGAATCTTGGTGATGTGCTTGCCGGCGAAATGAGCGGCCCATGCCGAACCCATGCGGTCGAACAGGCGTACGTCGCACTGGTGGTTCAGAAACGCGTCCACCTTGAGCACATTACCCGCCTTCACCGTTCCCTCGCTTTGGATTCGCTCCTCAAGTTCCTGCATTGAACCTCCCATTGTTGTATGTCAGTGAATGATATGGATACTCGTAAGTGTACGTTGTCCTGCGCTGACCCGTGCATGTGGTAAACATGAATGTCGCGATTCAAAGGGAGGCAACAGTGTACGACGAGCCGGAAGTCATCGCACGCAGCGCACAGGAACTCGTGGGCGACCTGAACCCGCAGCAGGCGGAAGCCGTGCAATACCGCGGTCAGGCGCTGCTGATCGGAGCCGGTGCAGGCTCCGGCAAAACCCGCGTGCTGACCCGCCGCATCGCCTGGATCTTGAGCCAGTTCGGCGCATGGCCGAGCCAGATTCTAGCCATCACCTTCACCAACAAGGCCGCCGCCGAAATGCGCGAAAGACTCGGCTCGCTGATCGGCCCGGTGGCCCAGCGCATGTGGGTCTCCACCTTCCACTCCGCCTGCGTGCGCATTCTGAGGCGCGACGGCAAGTCCATCGGACTCAAGTCCGGCTTCTCCATCTACGATTCCGCCGACTCCGAGCGACTCGTCAAAATCATCGCCACCGAATTCAACCTCGACATCAAGCGCTACACTCCACGCTCGATTCTCGGCCATATCTCCGACCTCAAGAACAATCTGACCGGTTGGAAGGAAAACCTCGCCGTTCACGCGCCCGACTTCACGCCCGGCCAGCGCGGCTACCAGTTCGGCACGGTGGGCGACCTTGAAGCCATCTACGCGGTGATCTACGCCGAATACGAGCATCGCTTGGCCTTGGCCAACGCCGTCGACTTCGACGATCTGATCGGCCGCACGGTCGAGTTGCTGCGCACTGACCCGGCCGTCGCCGAGTACTACCATCACCGCTTCCGTTACATTCTGGTCGACGAGTATCAGGACACCAACCACGCCCAGTACGTGCTCGTGCGCGAGCTGGCCGGCGTGGACACGGGGGAGAAGGCCATCCCGGGCGCGCCTAACGCCGGCAAGTCCGGCCCCGCCTGGATCACCGTGGTGGGCGATTCCGACCAGTCCATCTACGCGTTCCGTGGTGCCGACATCCGCAACATTCAGGACTTCGAGCAGGACTTCCCGAACGCCAAGACCATCATGCTCGAACAGAACTATCGTTCGACGCAGACCATTCTGGATGCGGCCAACGCGGTGATCAGCAACAACGAGGGCCGCAAGCCCAAGAAACTGTGGACCGCGCTCGGCAAGGGCGAGCCGATCGTCGGCTACGCGGCGGACAACGCCCAGCAGGAGGCCCAGTGGGTGGCCACCGAAATCGCGCGCCTGCACGCCGAAGCGGGCATCGCCTACTCCGACATGGCGATCATGTACCGCGCCAACGCCCAATCCCGCTCGCTCGAAGAGGCGCTGATCAACACGAATCAGCCGTATCAGCTCGTCGGCGGCACCAAGTTCTACGAACGTCGCGAAATCAAGGATGCGCTGGCCTATTTGCAGGCGCTCGTCAATCCGGACGACGATGTGAATCTACGCCGTATTCTCAACGTGCCCAAGCGTGGGCTTGGCGACCGCGCCGAAGGCGTGCTGCTCGCCTACGCGCGTGAGCATGGCACCAGCTTCTTCTACGCACTCATGCACTTGGATGAGATCGAGGTGCCGACACGCACCGCCACCTCGCTACGAGCATTCCGCGATCTGATGGGCGCGCTCTCGCAGTTCACGCGCGCGCACGACTCCAAGCCCAGCGAGATCGTGGCCGAAGTATTGGAGAAGTCGGGCTTAAGGGCCGAACTCGAGAAATCCGTGGACCCGCAGGACGCCTCCCGTCTGGAGAACCTCTCCCAGCTGCAGTCCACTGCCGCCGAATTCGAACAGAACACGCCTGACGCCACGTTGTCCGCATTCCTGGAGACCACCGCGCTTGTGGCCGACTCCGACCAACTACCCGGCGAGGCGGAGGACTCCGGCAAGGTGACGCTTATGACCTTGCACACCGCCAAGGGCCTCGAATACCCGGTGGTGTTCCTGACCGGCATGGAACAGGGCACCTTCCCGCATTCGCGTTCGATGGAAGACACCACTGAACTGCAGGAGGAACGCCGACTCGCCTATGTGGGCATCACGCGCGCCAAGCAGCGACTGTATGTCACGCGCGCCGCCGTCCGCTCCCAGTGGGGCCAGGCCGCCGATATGATGCCCAGCCAGTTCCTCGACGAGATTCCGGATTCGCTGATTGATTGGAAACGCCGTGAAGCCGGCGTGGAGCGTATGCGCGCCAGCTGGGAGACCGATGGATTCGCCGACGATTTGGGCGGCTGGGATGATGACGATTTTGGCGGCGCCGCGTTTGGCGGGTCGTCGACGTTCGGCTCGCGTGGTTCGTCCGGTTCGGGTTCGTCCTATGGGTCGCGGTCGCGGTATGGGTCGTCGTATGGCTCGGGTTCCGGCTCTTCGTCGTATGGTTCCCGTTCATCGTCGTATGGTTCCCGCTCCGGCTCGTCCTCCTATGGTTCCCGCTCCCGTTCGGGTTCGTCCTATGGTTCTTCAGGCTCCGGTTCGAGGTCGTCCTACGGGTCGCGTTCCCGTTCCGGTTCTTCGTCCGGTTCATATGGTGGCACCCGTGGCGGCAAGGTCACCACGCGCCGTACCGCACCGAAATCCGATTCGACCGGCTCTGCCGTGCCTAGCTCGAAGCTCACCAAGGACAATGGCCTGAATATCGCCGACTTCGCCGTGGGCGACATGATCAGCCACGACCAGTACGGTCTCGGCAAGGTCACCGACGCACAAGACAAGGGCCGCAATTCGGTAATCACCGTGGACTTCGGCTCCGCCGGCGTCAAACGCCTCATGCTCCGCGTAGCGCCGATTGAGAAGTTGTAGATAAATTGGCCCCTCTGACGAGGGGCTGAGTTATATACCAAATAAATTCGCAAAAAACAAGACTTGTGTTCTTCATCACAGTGTGGGCATAATGCGGAGGTTGTGCCTACGAGCCCTGGGAACAGGGGAGAGGAAAAAGTAGTTATGAAGAACAAGCTGTTTGCATCCGTGCCCAATATTCTGTTCGGCGCGCTGATCACCATCGCGCCCCAGACCTTTGCGCACGCCTGCACCGGCCATGACATGCCGGGTGCCTGCCACTACTCGCAGCAGGCGGCCACCGGCATCGGCGTCGTCATCCTCGTGTTCGGCGTCGTGGCTTTGTTCGTCGCCCCGCAGATTCGCATCGGCCTCAATATCGCCGCCGCAGCCGACGCCCTGCTACTACTCGCCGTACCCACCTTTCTGATCGGCATCTGCAAGGGCGCGATGATGCACTGTCGCATGGTTATGCTGCCCACGCTCATCGTGCTCGGCGTGCTCACCATCGTGTTCGCGGCCATCGCCATCTGGCTCGACTCTCGCGCCGCCAAGCGCAACTGATCGAGCAGACGGCCAGAGCCCAGCCATTCCGAACGCTGGACTCCGGCCTCGCTTATTGCAACCGCACTATAAGCAACATAAGGATTCATCGTGCCATCCCATATCGCATTGCGCGGCCTTCCGATTGAAAACCTCAAACGCAAGCCGTTCCGCACCGGCGCACTGCTCGCCGTCGTCACCATCCTCGCGCTGACATTCTTCGGCGGCACCATGCTGACCATGAACCTCAACACTGGCATGACCAGTATGGAAAAGCGCCTGGGCGCCGACCTCATGGTCGTGCCGCAAAACACCGTGCAGAAGGCCGAAGCGCTGCTCACCAACGGCAATCCCAGCACTTTCTATTTCACCAAAGACATCGCCGACGAGGTCATGCAGGCCGACGGCATCGCACAGGCCACCGAACAGACCTATATATCATCGCTGGCCGCCGCCTGCTGTGCCGAAAAGCTGCAGATCATCGGTTACGACCCGGACACTGACTTCGTCATCGAACCATGGGTCGCCTCCCAGTTCGAAGGCCCCCTTGAAGACGGTCAGATGATTGCAGGCGCAAACGTCAACGTGTCCACCGACGGCACCATCGAACTCTACGGCCGTTCATGGCCGGTCGTCGCCCAGCTCGCCAACACCGGCACCAGCCTCGACAACTCGGTGTTCATCAACCAAAACACCGTGCCCGACATGGTCGCCGCCTCGGCCAAGGTCTCCAAGCAGGTCATGTCCGCCGAATATGCCGGCAAAGCCGTCTCCACCGTGATGATTAAGACGCAGCAGGGGTACGAAGCGCAGACCGTAGCTGAGAACATCAAGCGTCTTGACTCCCGATTCGCCGATTTGGGGTACGTATACCCCGGCGGCATCACCGCCAACACCAGAACTTCGCTGACCGCGCTTGTCACCTACCTCAAGATTTTCGTGGCGGTGATCTGGGTAATGGGCGTGATTGTGCTGCTCGCCGTATTCGCCTCGTCGGTGAACGAACGCAAACGCGAATTCGCGTCCCTGCGCATCATGGGCGCCACGCGCGGCATGTTGAATGCCATCATTCTGAAGGAATCCGCCATCATCGGTCTGATCGGTGGCGTAATCGGCGTCGGCGCGGCCAGCCTGGTGATTTTCCCATTCAGTTCGCTGATCGGCAAGCAGCTTCAATTGCCGTATCTGCAAGCCAGCCCGGTTGCGGTGATCGGATTCATTGCCGTGACCATTGTGTGCTCTACGGTCATCGGCATCATCGGTTCGCTGGCCACCATGTGGCGTCTCGGCCGGCCCGAAGCCTACCTGACCCTGCGAGAGGGGGAGTGATATGACTGAGACAACTACGCCGCTTCAGCCGACCACGGTTGAGCCGACCAAGCTCCAGCCGACCACGCCAGCTCAGCCGAACGCGCCGACTGCGCCGGATTCGCCGCACGTAACCGAGACGCCCTCCCCGGACCATCTGCTGACCTTGACGGACCTGACCCGCCAGTTCGTCCGCCGCGGCACGCCGTTCGACGCCGTCAGCCACGTGAACCTCACCGTCGATGCCGGCGAATTCATCGCCATCGTCGGCCGGTCGGGCAACGGTAAAAGTACGTTGATCAACATGGTCGCTGGGCTGATTCGCCCGACCTCGGGAACCGTGAGCGTGGCTGGGCGCAATGTGTCCGACTTGGGCGATAAAGCACTGTCCGTGCTGAGGAATCGCACCATCGGATTCGTGACTCAAAGCCAGACCCTGCTCGGCAACCTGACCGTGCTCGACAACGTGATTCTGCCCGCAACGATGTTTCCGGAGCCGCTGCCGTTCGCCCAAAACGCAGAAGCAACGGATGCCGTTGCTCAGGTGGACGCTGTTGCGTCGACCGATGCTGTGGCACAAGCCGCTGCCACCAATGATGAATCGGCCGCCGATTCGGCCGCCGACCCGTTCATGCCGGATGTCATTGCGCCAATCACAGACCGGGAAAACACGCCGTCAAACACGGCTGCGAGCCGTTCGGACCTGTTCGCCACCCGAGCTCGCACTCTGCTCACCCAGCTTGGTGTCGCCGATCTGGCAGACAGCTACCCGCGCGAGCTGTCCGGCGGTGAAATGCGGCGCGTCTCCATCGCCCGCGCGCTGATGAACCAGCCGAGCCTGCTCATCGCCGACGAGCCGACCGGCGACCTCGACCAAGAGAGCACCGACATCGTAATGCGTCTGCTCAGAGACCAAGCCAACAACGGCACGGCGATTCTCATGGTCACCCATGATCCCGATGCACTCGAATACGCAGATCGGGTGTATCGCATGGACGCCGGAGTGCTGTCCATAGCCTCGGTGTAATATGGTCTGCTGGTGTCTGCCAACAGGTAGATACCGTCTGGAGTCATAGCCCATCAGCGGGTCGGCGGTAGGTAATCGCAAGAAAACCACAACCCGTTCGTGTTTATTCACGACGAAGCGCTGGGGAGGCCCGACTCAGCGCTTGTTAGGCATATGCAAGGCAAGCGTTCCGTTCAGATAACGACAGAAGGATTAATCCAATGACGAACGTTCAGCGTTCTCGCCGTCAGGTGCGTCTGTCTCGCGCCCTCGGCATCGCACTGACCCCCAAGGCTCAGCGCATCTTCGAAAAGCGTCCGTACGCTCCTGGCGAGCACGGCCGTGACCGCCGCCGCACCGAGTCCGATTACGCGGTGCGTATGCGCGAAAAGCAGCGTCTGCGCGCTCAGTACGGCATCTCCGAGAAGCAGCTTCGCGCCGCTTACGAGAAGGCCACCCGTACTGCCGGCCAGACCGGTAACGCCATGCTGACCGACCTCGAGACCCGTCTCGACAACCTGGTGCTGCGTGCCGGCTTCGCCCGCACCACCGCCCAGGCCCGTCAGTTCGTGGTGCACCGTCACATCCTCGTTGACGGCAACATCGTGGACCGCCCGTCCTACCGCGTCAAGCCCGGCCAGACCATTCAGGTGAAGGCCAAGAGCCAGACCATGGTTCCGTTCCAGATCGCCGCCGAAGGCGTGCACCGTGACGTGCTGCCTGCGGTCCCCGGCTACCTCGACGTGAACCTGCCGTCCCTGAAGGCCACTGTGACCCGTAAGCCGGAGGTCGAAGAGATCCCGGTGCAGGTCAACATCCAGTACGTGGTCGAATTCTACGCCCGCTGATCCGGGCCCTCTGGTCAACAAATCCAGGACATACCGCTCGAACCCCGCGCTTCTTTCGAGAAGCCGCGGGGTTCCTGCGTTGTAGGGCGATTACTGGCCGCACACCGCCTGGCGAATCATCGTCGCGTACGCATAGGCACCGGTCATATTCGGATGAATGCCGTCATCGTTGAGGTATTCGCTATGACCTTCGCTATACCCATGCCAATCGATGATGCCCACGTTCTTGTTCTTCTTGGCGGCCTCACGCAGCATCGTATTGTTGTTGTTCTCCTGCCACGGGTATGGCATACGGATGGTGATGAAGTATGTCGGCTTGCCGCCGGTCAGGTCAATGAGCTGTTGCACTTCCTGCTCATTCGAAATCACGCCGTTCGTGCCGAGGCCAAACACCACCACACTGCCACTGTGGCCGGCAGCGGTGTCCTGCTGATACACATCCACCGCCTGCGGCAGCTGACGGTTCGGCAGGCCATCGATAAAAGCGTTCGGGAATGCGGCCTGGATGGCGTCCGAAGTACCCGACGTCACTGAATCGCCGACCATCATCATATCCGCGTTGCAGCTTTCCGTTGCCGGATCATAGGCGTACTTCGAAATGTCAAGATTGTTTGGCACCTTTTCCGCAATCGGTTTGATGATGGGCGGCTGAGAATCCGAACCGTTCTTATTCGCGTCAGCGGTATTGGTTTCGCCGTTCGCGGCATTTATGGCAGAAGACTCGGGCTCGGGCTTCGCCGGTTTCTTGACCGGCTTGGCGGGTGCCGCGAGTTCGGGGCGCAGCTGAATGGCTCGCGCTTGAGCGATGCCATTCCAGTCCACCGGTGCCCACGTCAGCGCCACAACGGTCACCAATCCGATAACCGACATGACCCACGCGCCCGGGCGCAGCCGGTAGCCGGCTTTCGGCAGCGGCTTGGCGTGTTGGCTACGAGGCATCTGCACCGATTTACGGGCCGCCTCGACCAGCTGGTAGAAGGCTTCCGACGCCGCCAACACCACGACGGCCTCAAGAACCCAACCCCACCACGGCAACGCCTGCGTTCGTGTCGCCGGGTTCATGAACTGCAGCAGCGGATAATGCATGACGTACAGCGAGAACGATCGCGACCCGATATAGCGTAGGGGAGCACAACCCAGCACGTGCGACCAGATTGAGTCATTGTTCACGGCACAGGCCAAGGCGCACAACGATATGAACGCGGTAATCAGGTACCCGCCTTGGTACATGTACGACAGATACCCGTTGGCGAACCAGAATCCGGTCAGCAGTGCCGCCAAAGCCGCGGTGCCAAGAACATTGCAGACGATAGTGAGACGGGCGCCCGTCTTGTCGCCGGCCTGACGTTCGATCTGCACTGTTTGCGAAGCCGCTCCAGCTTCCGCAGCTTCCGTACCTCGCGAGGAAGGCGCAATCCAGATAGCCAACAGCGCGCCGGCGGCCAGCTCGGCGAGGCGAGTATCGGTACCGTAATACACGCGGGAGGTATTGGCCGGGTCAAACAGCAGCACCATGTCGGCGGTGGAAGCAGCCATGATGACAAGAATCGCCATGGAGCGCACCCATTTGGACTTGGTGATTTTGCCGAGCACCACCATCAGCAACGGCCAAACCAGATAGAACTGCATCGTCACGCCCAAGAACCACAGATGGGTCAGAGGAGAAGGCAATCCGGCCGCCTCGAAATACGGCACCTTGCGGAAGATGTACACCCAATTGCTGGCGAACAAGGCGCTCGGCAGCGAATCGGAAACCACTTTCTGCAACAGGCTGGGAGCGAACATCCAAGTGAGCCAAGGCACCACGGCAATGGTCGCCAGCATCACCGGCCATAAACGAGTAATGCGGCGGATCAGATATCGGCCATATCCAAAGGACCCGGTGCGGTCCACCATGTTCAGTACCGAACGTGTGGCAAGAAAACCGGTGATAACGAAAAACATCGTCACGCCAATGAATCCGCCCTGCAATAGCGACGGGCGGGTGTGGAATGCTATGACTCCAAGAATCGCCAGAGCGCGCAGTCCATCGATACCCCTGAAATGGGCAGGCACAGACGATCGAGATGGTGCAGGTTTCAAGGTTATGCTCACAGTATTCTAAGTGTACTCTCAGGAATCGTTAGGTATACTGCCCGGATTACGCATATCTCAGGTAGTGACCTATGCCGTTATGACTTATGACTTCCGGCAACCCGCACCGAAACCGCCGGAATGGTGACATAATCAGAACCATGATTCTTCATCTGCATCTGGTCCGTCACGGACAGACCTATTTCAACCGATACAACCGTCTGCAGGGATGGTCGAATTCGCCGCTGACCGAGTCGGGCGTCGCCGATGCCGTCAAGGCCGGTGAGCGACTGAAAGGATTGACGTTCGCCGCCGCCTACTGTTCGGACACCACGCGTGCCCAGCAGACGGCCGAGAAAATTCTCGACATCAACGAAGCCGCGGGTAACCCGCGCCCCGCACTCGTGACGGACATGCACTTCCGCGAGCAGTTCTACGGCTACTACGAGGGACTTGACATGGCCATGGCCTGGTACGCCGCGGGAGCGCCCCACGGCGTCAAAACCTACAACCAAATCGTCGAGAAGTTCGGGTTGGGGGCCTCGCGTGATTTTCTCAAGGAAGCCGATCCCTTCCACGACGCGGAATCCGATGAGGAATATTGGACGCGCGTCGAAGGTGCGTTCCGTCTTATCGCCGACAACCCGAATCTCAAGGACGGCGACGATGTGCTGCAGATTTCGCATGGCAACACACTGCTTAGCCTCGGTCACCGGTTCGGCGGCCCTGACCTCGATCTGAACGAACGCCCGGCCAATGGTTCGGTAACCGTGATCGACTTCGACACCGACAAGCCGTTCGGCGAAGCCGTGACCATCGTTTCGTACGGCAAGTAGCAAATAGCAAGCAATACATATCGAATAGCACGTACGGTCCACGGCGGCACGCCGCAAACGAAAGCGTCAGCAGGACAGCCTTTCGCCTATAGCCGCATACGCCCACGCGCACGGTTTTCGCCCTGCGCATGCAATGGTATGCCAAGAAATAGGGAAGGAGTGCTACCCTTAGGCGAGTAAGTGTGACCGCAAGGAGGAAACAATGGGAGTCGGAGAGATCGCTGGCCTGATCGCGGCCATCGCGTTCGCAGTATTGGCCGGTTTCATGATCTATCCGCTGATCAGGCTGGGCAAGATGTTTGATCAGATATCGCAGACGGTCCGGGAGTCCGGTGAACACGCCATCCCCGCGCTGGACGAAGGCGTGACCACCGTCAAGCAGGTCAACAAGTCGCTCGAAGACGTGAACAAGATTTCCGCCGCGGCTTCCACCACCGCCAACAACGTTGGTGCGTTGACCGATCTGTATGGCTCCTTCCTCGGTAAGCCCATCATCAAGATCGCTTCCACCTTCTACGCGCTGAAAACCACGGGTCAGTCCTTCCTTGCGAAGAACGCCGCGAAAACCACCGTCAACGACACCGCCGAGAAGGGGGAGTGATGTTCAAACGCATCTTCTGGGTCGGCGTCGGCGTGGCCATCGGAATCGTTGCCGTCACCAAGGCACAGGCCTATGTCAAGGCCAATACGCCTGATGCGGCACGCCAGTTCCTGCTTGGCCCCGATCAGGACAATGTGCCGATGAAAACACTCGAAGGGTTGGTCAACGAGTTCAATGCCACCCGTCGAGCCCGCGAGGCTGAGCTCAACCGTCAGTACATCGAGCGCGCCAACTGACACGCGCATGCCGCCTTGCCATCTAGTCACTGAATCAGCTAGAACAAACTAATCCTCATAATCCAGTCTTTTCCACCAATACCAGGTGCAACTGCGCCCATTACCCAAACAAGGAGTTCATCCGCTCATGCGCACTGCGGACATCGCAAAGCGATACCTCGATTATTTTGCCAAGCACGACCATCTCATCGTGCCCTCGGCATCCCTGATTTCCCCGAACCCCACCACGCTTTTCACCATCGCCGGCATGGTGCCGTTCATCCCGTACCTGATGGGTGAGCAGACCCCGCCGAAGCGCCGCATGGCCTCCAACCAGAAGTGCGTGCGTACGCTCGACATCGACGAGGTCGGCAAGACCACCCGCCACGGCACCTTCTTCCAGATGCTCGGCAACTTCTCCTTCGGCGACTACTTCAAGGAAGAGGCCATCCACTACGCCTGGGAGCTGCTCACCACCTCGCAGGATGAGGGCGGCTACGGCTTCGACCCCGAGAAGCTGTGGATGACCACGTTCACCGACGATGACGAAGCCCGTTCCATGTGGATCAACGAGGGCGTGGACCCCGAGCACATCCAGAAGATGGGCATGGAAGACAACTTTTGGACCACCGGTGGCCCCGGACCCGGCGGCCCCTGCTCCGAAATCTACGTGGACCGCGGCCCCGCCTTCGGCAAGGAAGGCGGCCCGATTGCCGACGAGAACCGCTACATCGAGATCTGGGACCTCGTGTTCGAGAACTACGAGGTCGACAACGTCAAGTCCAAGACCGACCTGCACATCGTGGGCGAGCTTGAGAACAAGAACATCGATACCGGTGCCGGCTTGGAACGTCTGGCCTACCTGCTGCAGGGCAAGAACAACATCTACGAGACCGATGAGGTCTTCCCGGTCATCGAGGCCGCCGAGCAGCTCTCCGGCCTGAAGTACGGCGAGAACGAGGACGCCGACGTGCGCTTCCGCGTGGTCGCTGACCACGTGCGCTCCGCCCTGATGATCATGTCCGACGGCGTGCGCCCGTCCAACGTGGGCCGTGGCTACGTGCTGCGCCGCCTGCTGCGCCGCACCGTGCGCTCCATGCGCATGCTCGGCGTGACCGATCCGGTGCTGCCCACCCTCTTCCCGACCTCCAAGGCCGCCATGGAGGCCAGCTACCCGGAGCTCAACGACACCTTCCATGAGGTGTCCGAATCCGCGTATGGCGAGGAAGACGCCTTCCGCCGCACCCTTGAGACCGGCACCACGATTCTCGACGTGGCCGTCAACAAGGCCAAGAGCGATTCCGCCGAGCCCGTCGTGGCCGGCGAGGACGCCTTCAAGCTGCACGACACCTACGGCTTCCCGATTGAGCTGACCCTCGAGATGGCCGCCGAACAGGGCGTGAAGGTGGACGAGGCCAAGTTCCGCGAACTCATGGCCGAGCAGAAGTCCCGCGCCCGCGCCGACGCCCTCAAGAAGCGTCACAACGTGGATCTTTCCGTTTACGACGACTTCAAGAAGACGCTCGTCAGCCCGATCGACTTCCTCGGCTACACCGACATGTCCGCCCGCGCCAAGGTGATCGGCATCATGCAGGAAGGCAAGGGTTCCGTGCCCGCCGTGACCGGCCCGGCCAACGTCGAGGTCATCCTCGACCGCACCCCGTTCTACGCGGAGGCCGGCGGCCAGCTCGCCGACCAGGGCGAGATCCTGTCCGACGACGGCGCCGTGCTCGAAGTCGACGATGTGCAGAAGCCCATCAAGGACCTCATCGTCCACCAGTGCCGTCTGACCGAAGGCACGCTGGTCGTCGGCGCCGAAGTCAACGCCAACATCGACCTGGCCCGCCGTGGCGCCATCGCCCGCTCGCACACCGCCACGCACATGGTGCACAAGGCGCTGCGTGAGGAGCTGGGCCCGCAGGCCACCCAGCGCGGCTCCGAAGACGCCCCGAACCGTCTGCGCTTCGACTTCCAGTGGTCCAAGGCCCCGGCCAAGTCCGTGATCTCCGCAGTCGAGGAGCGCGTCAACGACAAGCTGCGCGACAACCTCGCCGTGACCACCAAGGAAATGAAGTTCGACGACGCCATCGCCCTCGGTGCCATGCACCTGTTCGGCGAGAAGTACGGCGACATCGTACGCGTGGTCTCCATCGGCGAAGACGGCTGGAGCCGCGAGCTGTGTGGTGGTACCCACGTGGACCACGTTGGCAAGATCGGCATGGTCAACATCCTGTCCGAAGCCTCCATCGGCTCCGGCGTGCGTCGTGTCGACGCCGTCGTGGGCCAGGGTGCCTATGACTTCAACGCTCGTGAGCACGCGCTGGTCTCCCAGCTGTCCGACAAGCTCAACGCTCGTCCGGACGAGCTCGCCGAGCGTGTGAACGCCCTGCTCGCCAAGCTCAAGGAATCCGATCGTCGCTTGGCCTCCATGTACGAGTCCCAGCTGGCCGCCTCGGTTCCGGCGCTGGTTGCTGACACCAAGAACTCCGCGGCCCCGGTCAAGGTGGCCGTCAAGAACGTGGGCCACTTTGGCGCGGTCGATGCCCTGCGCAAGACCGTACTCGACGTGCGCGCCCAGCTCGGTGAAGACGCCCCCGTGGTGGTGGCCCTTGCCGGCGTGAACGAGGATGACAAGCCGATGGTCGCCGTGGCCACCAACGAGGCCGCCCGCAAGGCCGGCATCAAGGCCGGTGATCTGGTGCGTGGCGCAGCCAAGGTCCTCGGCGGCGGTGGCGGCGGCAAGCCGGACTTCGCCCAGGGTGGCGGTGTCGATGCCTCCAAGATCGACGAGGCCCTCGAAGCGCTCAAGCACGAGGCGCAGAAAGCCTGATTCCGCCAGTGGTGTGGTTAGGCGTTGATTTGGGTAATGCCCGGGTCGGACTGGCACTGTCCGACCCGGAGCTTACCTTTGCATATCCTGCTGGCAACATTCATGTTGCCGGCGACTATTTCTTTGCTATTGACGAGGTCCTGAACGTCATCGAAGACGAACATGTGGACCATGTAATCGTCGGACTGCCCCTGCAGATGGACGGTACAGAAGGCAAAAGCGCCAAAAAAGCGCGCAGGTGGGCGGCCAATCTGGAGAAGAGGCTGCAAGCAGAGAGTGAAGACAGTGATTCTACGGAGTATCAGATTCCGCAGGTATCATTGATAGATGAGAGATTGACAACAGTCAGTGCGCATCGTCAGCTGTTCGAGGCCCATAAAGCTTCGAACAAGCACAGGCCGGTGGTTGACCAGCAGTCGGCAGTGGTGATTTTGCAGACGGCACTCGACCGTACCCGGGAGCAGTGAGGTATCGGTTATGACCGATGATTTTAACGAGTTCTTTGATGACAACACGCATTGGGTCGAACAGGGGTCAGAACCAATGCGCGGGGCCGAGCCGCCAGAACCGCCGAAATCCCGCAGGGAGATGCGCAAGCGACGTGCACAGCGCAGGCGCAAGCGTATCAGTGGCATTATCATCGCTATCGCCATCGTCGCCCTGCTTATCGGCGGCGGCTATTTCGGCGTAACCAAGCTCATCGCATGGCGTGACAGTCGGAGCAACCAGTCGACGGCCATCGCGGACTATCCGGGACCGGGCTATGGCGAGGTCGAATTCACCGTGAGCGAGGGCCAAGGCGCGGCGGAGATCGCCGATAATCTGCTCGAGGCCGAAGTCATCAAGTCTACTGCCGCGTTCACCAGCGTGGTCAACGCCAATAGCACGACACTCTATCCGGGAACGTTCACATTGAAGAAGCATATGGCCGCATCCAAAGTGATCGACGTTCTCTCCGACACCAACCAGGCGGCGGGCTTCCTCGAGGTTCGTCCCGGTGAACGTGCCACCGATGTGTTCGCCAACGCCGCGAAGCTTTCCGGCATTGCCCAAAGCGAATTCGACACGATTATCAAGAACGAGGGTAAGGATATTCTGCCCAATGAAGCGGGCGGTAGCTTTGAAGGATGGCTGGAGCCGGGAACCTACAACGTCAAGAGCATGAAGAGCGCTTCGGAAATCCTCAAGGCCATGGTCGATAAGCGTATCGCCAAGTTGGATGAATTGGGCGTGCCGGCCGGCGGTGACCGCGAACGGGTGATGATCATCGCCTCTATCGCCGAGGCCGAGGTCAACAAAGCCGATTACTACGGCAAAGTGACGCGAGTCATCGAGAACCGTTTGGAGCAGGGCATGTCGTTGGGCATGGATTCCACCGTGGCCTATGGCAATAACGTCAAGCCCGCGCAGGTGACCACCGAGATGACCCAAGACGAGTCCAACCCGTACAACACGTACAAGATCTCCGGTCTGCCGCCTACGCCGATCAGCAATCCCGGCGATAACGCCATTCAAGCGGCACTGCACCCCGAAAGCGGCAATTGGCTGTACTTCTGCACGGTCAATCTGGACACCGGCGAAACCAAGTTCGCCGCAACCGCCGATGAACATGACCAGAACGTGGCCGAACTACGCAAGTGGCAAGCCGAAAACCAGTAGTCACCTCATTGGCTCCCCTCGCCGAGGGGAGCTGTCCGCAAAGCGGACTGAGGGGAGTAATACGGGATTAAGCCCCAACAACCACCGCCACAATCGCGCCCGCCAATATCACCGGCACATACGGCACCTTGCCCGCATGTGTCGGTGATGTGCGTTGTGGATCGAATCGCGTCCACAAGGCAATCCATGTGATGCCGGCAACGCCCATCGCCAGCCACCAGACCACCACAGGCAACAGGCCAAACAGTCCGACAGACAATCCCATAGGTATCAGGGCGGTCACATCGCCGAATCCCAATGACCGCGGCACCAGCAATGCCAACGCGAACTGGATCAGGCAACATAGCACGGTGAACAACAGCGCCTGCAACAGCACGAACAGGTCGTTCACCACCACTCCATACGCGAAATCGGCGGCCAGCTGAAGCAACGCGCCCGCAGCCACCCACGCGATCGGCACCCGCCGGTGACGAACATCCTCAATGGACAGTGCAAGCCCACATAGCAGACCGGGTAGCGTGAACAGGTATGGCATGGCTTAACATTAACCCCTAGTTAGACGTACACATAGGCGTACACACATGAAACGAGGGAAGTTATGCTGCGTTGGCAGACGGCAGGGGAGTCGCACGGAGAAGCATTGGTGGCCATGATTGAAGGGTTGCCGGCCGGCGTGCGTATTAGCACGGACGATATCGTTTCCGCACTGGCACGCCGTCGACTTGGATACGGTCGCGGTGCCCGCATGAAGTTCGAGCAAGACAAGGTCCGTCTGCTGACCGGTGTACGCCACGGCCTGACCCTCGGCTCGCCGGTGGCCATCGAAATCGCCAACACCGAATGGCCGAAGTGGACCGAGGTCATGAGCGCCGATGCACTCGACCATGACCTGCCGCGCGAAGGCCGCAATGCGCCGCTGAGCCGCCCGCGCCCGGGCCACGCCGATCTGACCGGCATGCGCAAGTATGGTTTTGACGACGCCCGCCCGGTACTGGAGCGCTCCAGCGCCCGTGAGACCGCCTCCCGTGTGGCCTTGGGCGAGGTGGCCAAGCAGTTCCTGGATCAGGCGTTCGGCATCCGCACCGTAGCCCACGTGGTGGCGCTCGGTGGCGTGCAGACCAACCCTGATTTGCCGTTGCCCACACCTGACGATCTGGAAGCGCTTGACGCCTCGCCTGTCCGTACGCTGGACAAAGAGGCCGAAGCCCGCATCATCGAACGCATCAACGAGGCCAAGAATGCCTCCGATACGTTGGGCGGCGTGATTGAAGTGCTGGCTTACGGTGTGCCTGCCGGCATCGGCACGTATGTGGAGTCCGACCGTCGACTGGACGCGGCTCTGGCCTCCGCGATCATGGGCATTCAGGCGTTCAAGGGTGTGGAGATCGGCGACGGCTTCCTGGAAGCCTCCCGCCCCGGTTCGCAGGCGCATGATGAGATCGTGGTCAACGCCGACGGCCGCATCGACCGTCTGTCCAACCGCGCAGGCGGCATTGAAGGCGGTATGTCCAATGGCCAGGTGATTCGCGTACGCGGTGCCATGAAGCCGATTCCGTCCATCCCCAAGGCCCTGCGTACGGTCGACGTGCTGACCGGCGAATCCGCACAAGCCATCAACCAGCGTTCCGACAGCACCGCCGTGCCTGCGGCATCCGTGGTGGCCGAGGCCATGGTGCGTCTGACTTTGGCGAAGTACGCGCTGGATAAGTTCGGTGGAGACAGTGTTGCCGAAACACGGCGCAACCTTGAGTCGTATCTCGCCTCGTGGCCGGAGCACATGCGCTGAACGAAGGGCGTATGGTTTCGTGACGACTGCCGCGGAACCATCAGCAACTGTACTCACCAATCGTCGAGAGGATTCGTAGATTATGACCGCACGCCCCCGCGCCGTCATCATCGGCATGATGGGAGCCGGCAAAACACGTGTCGGTAAGGAAGTGGCGCATATGTTGCGTCTGCCGTTCGCCGATGCCGATGTGGAGATCGAACGTGAAGTGGGCATGAAGATTCCCTCCTACTTCGAGGAATACGGTGAGCCGGCATTCCGCGAGGTCGAGGCCGATCTCATCGCCGATATGCTTGAGGATTTCGACGGTATCTTTTCGCTGGGCGGTGGCGCTCCCATGACGCCATCCACCCAGCATGCCCTCGCCTCCTACATCGACCATGGCGGTCGTGTGGTCTACCTTGATGCCGATCCGGCGGAAGCCATGGAACGCGCGAACCGTGGGGGAGGCCGGCCCATGCTCAATGGCAACGCCAACTCCCGTTGGAAAAAACTGTTCAAGCAGCGTGACCCAGTATTCCGCGAGGTCGCCAACGTTCATGTCCATACCCGGGGGCTTACGCCTCAGGGCGCAGCGAAGAAAGTGATTGATATGGTATCTGAGCGAGCAGTGCATGTTACCGGAGCGGCAATTGAGCCGTATGATGTGGTCATTGGCGAAGGTGCCATGAACCATCTGGTCGACGTGCTGGGACCCAAACCCGCCAAAATCGCGCTTATCCACACTCAGCCGGTGCAGCGACACTCCGATCGTGCCCGCGCCCTGTTGCGTCAGGGCGGCTATGAGGTTTCCGACATCGTGATTCCGGATGCCGAACCCGGCAAGACCATTACCGTGGCCAACGGCATTTGGGAACGCCTTGGCAACGAAGGTTTCACCCGATCCGATGCCGTGGTGGGGCTTGGCGGCGGTGCCGCAACCGATTTGGCCGGTTTCGTGGCTGCCACGTGGATGCGCGGCGTGCGCTATGTAAACTGCCCGACCTCGCTGCTGGCCATGGTCGATGCCTCCACCGGTGGCAAAACCGGCATCAACACCCCGCAGGGCAAGAACCTCGTCGGCTCGTTCTACACGCCTGCCGGTGTGCTGGCCGACACCAAGACGCTGGCTACGCTGCCCAATGACATCTTCATCGAGGGTCTCGGCGAAGTCGCCAAATCCGGTTTCATCCGCGACCCCGAAATCCTGCATATCCTCGAAGACCACGCAGCTGAACTGCGCGCTTTCGACGGCTCTACATTCCTCGGCTCGCCGCTCGAAGACGTGGTTGCCGAGCTCATTGAGCGCACGGTAAAGGTCAAGGCCTACCACGTCTCCTCCGATTTGAAGGAGAAGGGTCTGCGTGAATTCCTCAACTACGGGCACACGATGGGCCATGCCATCGAAAAGCTCGAGCATTTCCGCTGGAGGCATGGCAATGCGGTGGCCGTCGGTATGGTGTATGCCGCCGAGCTGGCCCATCTGATCGGTTACATCGATCAGGATCTGGTTGACTATCACCGCTCGTTGCTTGCTTCGATGGGTCTGCCGACGTCGTGGAATGGCGGCTCGTTCGACGACGTGCTCGCATTGATGCATCGCGACAAGAAGGCCCGCGGCAATGAGCTGCGCTTCGTGGTCCTCGACGAGATTGGTCACGTCGTACACCTCGACAACCCGCCCGCCGAAGCCGTGGAAGAAGCATTCCGTCGTATCCAGCAGTAATTGAACGGCCGTAGGCCGTGCCGTTCGCCATCCCCTCAGAAAAAAGTACTTGGCTCCCCTCTAACGGAGGTACCCCGGAGTCGGATTTACCTTCTACCTCCCTCTGATGAGGGAGGTGCCCCGAAGGGGCGGAGGGAGAGAAGCACAAACAAAAGGAGTCCCAATGACCAAAGTCATCGTTGTCAATGGCCCTAACCTCGGACGTCTCGGCGTCCGCCAGCCCGACGTCTACGGTCGTCAAGACCTCGACACCCTGCGCAAGCTCTGCACCGAATGGGGCAAGGACCTCGGCCTCGAAGTCGAGGTGCGCCAGACCGACGACGAAGCCGAAATGGTGCACTGGATGCACCAAGCCGCCGACGAGAAAACCCCGGTGGTCATGAACCCCGCCGCCTTCACGCACTATTCGTATGCTCTCGCCGACGCCGCGCACATGGTCATTGACGAGAACCTGCCGCTTATGGAAGTCCATATTTCCAACCCGTCCGCCCGCGACGAGTTCCGCAAGCGTTCCGTAATCAGCCCTGTGGCCACCGGCACCATCACCGGCATGGGTTTCTACGGCTACAAGCTCGCGCTCGATGCTGTGGCGCACTTGCTGAGCGAATAGAACCAAGCCCTCCAGCCAATCCCGGGTAGCAGTCGACGTTGCGCCCGGGATTCCTGTTACCTGAGGAAACCATAAGCGTCCAAGTAAAGGAAGCCATGACTCTCACCGCCACGGAACGTGATCTCGTCGATGCCGCGTCACGCTGGTTTGACGCCCACCGCGCACAGTTCGTCGATGAGCTGTGTGAGCTGCTGCGCTACCCGTCGGTTTCCGACGAATCGGACCCGAATCCTCGTCCGGGCGCGCCTTATGGACCCGAAGTACGCCGTGTATTCGACCATATGCTGGCCAAGGCAGGACGAGACGGGCTGCCTACGCGCGACTACACCGGCCACGTCATGGAAGTCGTTTATCCACAGGAGAACGTGGAGACCGACCGTGACATCGCCTTCGTCGACCACCTCGACGTAGTCCCCGCCGACGACGGTTGGACGCACGATGCCTTCGATCCGCAGGTTATTGGCGATATTGTTATCGGTCGCGGCTCATTGGACAATAAAGGCGTCGCGCTGACCAGCTATTTCCTACTCCGTTTCTTCAAGGAACACGACCACCGTTTCCGCCACCGCGTACGTATACTGTTCGGCGGCTCCGAAGAGATCGCGCTCAACGACATCAAATGGTTCGTCGCCAACATCGGCGCGCCGTACCAGGCCATCGTCACCGATGGTCCCTTCCCGGTGAACAATATCCAAAAAGGGCTGCTCGATGTGGATGTCGAACTGCCGGTCGGGCCGCAATTGCGCGGTTGGCATGCCGGCACCGCCACTAACACGGTTCCCGGGGCCGCCGCAATCACCCTCACCGGCGTCGACGAATCTACCGTGCGGCAAGCATTCTGCCAGAGCGGCAACATCGCTCCAGATATCGCCGAGCGATTGCATATCAACGCAACAGCGCAAGGCGTCACGATTGAGGCCACCGGTGTCGCCGGTCATGCCTGCCAGCCGTCCGGTACCGTAAACGCTATAGCGGTGCTCACTACGGCGCTTGCCCGGTCCGGTCTGCTCGAAGGCCGTGACCTCACTGCAGCGCAGGCGATTGCCCAATGGACAAAAGACTCATATGGCACCGGCTTGGGTATCGATTGCGAGAATGCGGAAAGCGGACCGACTACCGCCAATGGTGGTTTGATTATACCGGCGAATGAGTTCGCTGAAGCAGACAAGGTATTAGGCGCGGTATCAGGTGAGACTTCTGAAGATGCCATCGTATTGCACTTCGACATCCGTTATGCGGTAGGCCAGGCATACGAACAAATCATCGAGCGTATTCAAGCACAAGCCGAAGCGGCGGGCGGCCGCATTGTCGACATCCTTAACGATGACCCATACTACGTGCAGGCTGACGACCCGCGTGTCCAGTTGCTCACCGCAACCTACAACGACGTGCTCGGTTGCGAGGCTCGACCCGTGGCTGTCGGCGACGGCACCCACGCCCGCTTTATCCCGCGCGCACTCAACTTCGGTCCCGAATTCCATGCCGACCATGTGCCGGCGGTCGACGGCATCGACCTGGAGACCCCGCCATTCATCGCACCAGGTGCCGGCAACGCGCACGGTGCCGATGAATGGGCCTCGCTGAAAAACCTGAAAACAGCGTTTGTCCTATATGCGTTAGGCCTAGTGCGTCTCGACCAATACCTGCAATAGCTGGCGGATAAGACGTTTGACGTGATTATGACCTTGCGTATGCTTTTTGACGAGCCTACTATTCGTATTGTTCAAGTACGCCATGTCGGGGCCGACGCGTCTGGTGAACACGCCGGGTCATACACGGATGATAGAGTGAAATTCCATGGTTAGAAGAACACATGGTAATTCTCAAGAACACGTCACCAAGCATATTTTCGTCACTGGCGGCGTTGTCTCCTCTCTCGGCAAGGGCCTGACCGCATCTTCGCTCGGTCGTTTGCTGCGCAGCCGCGGTATCCATGTTCTGCAGCAAAAGCTCGATCCGTACATCAACGTCGACCCGGGCACCATGAACCCGTTCCAGCATGGTGAGGTCTACGTGACCGAAGACGGTGCCGAAACCGATCTCGACATCGGCCACTACGAGCGTTTCCTCGACGTCTTCCTGAGCCAGAAGGCCAACGTCACCACCGGTCAGATCTATCAGGAAGTGCTGCGCAAGGAGCGCGCCGGCGAATACCTCGGCCAGTGCGTGCAGGTTATCCCGCACATCACCAACGAAATCAAGTCTCGTATGCGCGCCCAGGCTTCCGATGACGTGGATGTGATCATCACCGAAATCGGTGGTACCGTCGGCGACATCGAGTCCCAGCCCTTCCTTGAGGCCGCCCGCGAAGTGCGCCGCGATCTCGGCCCGGACAACTGCATGTTCGTGCACGTTTCCCTGGTGCCGTACATTTCCGCCGCCCACGAGCTCAAGACCAAGCCCACCCAGCACTCCGTGATGATGCTGCGTCAGCTCGGCATTTCCCCGGACGCCCTTGTGCTGCGCTCCGACCGCCCGCTCAATCAGTCCATCAAGGACAAGATCTCCCTGATGTGCGATGTCGATGCCGAAGGCGTGGTCAACTGCGTGGATGCGCCGAGCATCTACGATGTGCCGAAGATCCTGTTCGAGGAGGGCCTCGACGCCTATGTGGTGCGTGAGCTCGGCCTGCCGTTCCATGACGTCGATTGGGACGAATGGGCCGACCTGCTGGAGCGTGTGCACCACCCCAAGCACGAGGTCAACATCGCCATCGTCGGCAAGTACATCGATCTGCCGGACGCCTACCTGTCTGTCACCGAGGCCATCAAGGCCGGCGGCTTTGCCAACTGGGCCAAGGTCAACGTCAAGTGGGTTGCGGCCGATCGTTGCGAAACCACCGAAGGTGCGGCCGCCGCTCTCGACAACGTCGACGGCATCGTGATCCCCGGCGGCTTCGGCATCCGCGGCATCGACGGCAAGATCGGCGCTCTGAAGTTCGCCCGTGAAACCAAGCTGCCTGCCCTCGGCCTGTGCCTGGGCCTGCAGTCCATGGTCATCGAATACTCCCGCCACGTGCTGGGCATTGAAGACGCGAACTCTTCCGAGTTCGAGCCCGATTGCGCCAACCCGGTGATCGCCACCATGGAAGAGCAGAAGGACATCGTGGCCGGCAAGGGCGACATGGGCCACACCATGCGTCTTGGCTCCTACCCGGCTGAGCTGGAGGAAGGCTCGCTGGTCGCCGAACTGTACGGCACCACGCATGTCACCGAGCGTCACCGCCACCGTTACGAAGTCAACGTGGCCTACAAGGATCGTCTGCGCGAAGGCGGCCTGCGCATCTCCGGCCAGAGCCCGGACGGCGAGCTCACCGAGTTCGTGGAACTGCCGCAGGACGTGCACCCGTTCTATGTGGCCACCCAGGCTCACCCGGAGTTCAAGTCTCGCCCGACCAAGCCGCACCCGCTGTTCGCCGGCCTGGTCAAGGCCGCGCTCGACCATCAGGCGGCGCGCTGACGCACTTTCGTGCCGTGCATAATATCGCGGCATGATGTGCTGGCTGCCGTCATTGGCGTAGTGCAAGACATACGGTAAAGACGTGGTGGCGAAATATCTAATGATGTTTCGCCACCACGTCTTTTTTGTTGTATGAGCAGCATGCAGCATGATGTATTGGAAGGCGACGGTAAAAAATTACCGTTTCTATGGTGTGTTGGTAGTATGCAGATAACGCTTAGTAGGCCATCGCAGAAAGACCGACCATGACCGAACACCTTGATGACTCGACCCAGCAGTTTGCGCCTCTGTTTGGTGCGAATAATGCCGTCAGCGGCACTGTGGCAGACAGTGTGGATGCTGCTGCATCAGATTCCATTCAGGGCGATGAGATGAGGAGGCGCCGCATCTGGCCGTGGGTGGTGATTGCTTGTCTGCTGGTTGCCTTGGGGGCTGCCTGTGGCGGCGGTGTTTGGTTCTTCCAAGATCACGTGCTGCCTGGCACAACGCTATGGGGAAATTCAGTTACCGGCAAAACCGAGCAGGAGATTGTCGACCTAATCAACGACCAGGTCGACAACACCGCGGTACGAGCGAAATACCAGGGGCAGTCGGCGACGTTCACGCTGAAAGATCTCGGCATCGAAGTTGATGGTGAAGCAATCGCATCCGATGTCATCAATGCCCAACGCGGTGACGCATGGTGGCAACAGTATGCGTTCTGGATTACGCATGATGTGGCCCCGCAAATCAATCCCGAGCTCGCTGATGGCAGTGTGGTAGATAAGGCGCTGAACATTGATGCACAAGAACCTGTTGACGCGCAAGTCGCATTGAACGATAACAACAGTGGCTTCAACGTTATTGCGGGAGAAAATGGCCAGGGAGCCAACGCCACCAGCATTGCGAAGCAAGCCATTTCCACAGTGGAGTCATTGGGCAGTGTCCAGCCACAGACCGTTCGGGTGGAACTCGACGTAACCGAACCGACGATTACCAATGCAATTGCCGATGAGGCGAAAACCACGCTGGAAACCCTAGTGAACAATGCCGTGGCCATCAAGGTGGCGGATAAAGACATCGCCACCGTGAATGCGTCCATGCTGGGTTCGGCCATGCGCATCGACGCCAACCAGCAGTCAAAGCTGAAAGACAATGAAGTACGTAATGGCTACGTGGTCTTTGATGCCGATAAGCTGCAGCAATACTATGACGAGCAAATCAAGCCGAATCTCAAATTGGAACGTGAAGACAAGAAGGTCGTCGTCAATAATGCTGGCGAGGTGCTGAGCACTGAAACAGAAGGCCATGATGGCATTGTGATTGCCGATGGCGCGGATACGGAGGTTGGTGCTCGCTTGGCTCAGGTGCTGGCCACGGGAACTGGCTCAGTGAATGTGGACGGCAAGGTAGATCCCAAACAGGAAGTCAAGGTCACTCATCGCGTGGCGATTGACCTGTCCGACCGTAAGCTCTATGCCTATGAGAATGACACGGTGGTCAAGACATTGAATGTCGTGGTCGCGGAGGGCAACGACAACGTCACCGGCGAATGCGTTGGCATGATGTGTACGCCGACAGGTGACTTCAACGTATGGCAAAAGTTGCCCAGTCAAGATATGAGCGGCACGCTGAATCTTGCCGATGGCACGGTGGAAACATGGGATGTCAAAGACGTGGGCTTCGTCAATTACTTCTCCTCCGGTTGCGCAATCCACCGTATTGCCGGCGGATATGTAGCGGATGCCGTAATGCCCTCCATTGCCAACGGATCTCATGGTTGCGTGGGTATCGGATGGGATGTGGCCGAATGGTTCTACAACTGGTGCAATATGGGCACGAGCGTGCATATCCAAGTGTGATATGCAACAGTGTGATATGTAACAAATACGGCATGCAGTGGTGCGACACATAATGCCGCATACGCGATGTTCGGTGTGCATGGGACAAGCTTGCCCGGCTCCAATATCGCTGTATCGCATTCGTGTAATCAAGCCCACAGCCAATATGCGTCAGGGCGGCTAGTGTTTGCACTTGGGTTCTGCTAGGTTTTCATAGGATTAAGTGTGATACAAGGAAGGCAGGATGGTGACCGAAAACACAGCACCAAACGCCGCCGCTGACGTGGAGATGAGCCAGTATGTGGCTGATCGTACCCGCGTCAACGAGGACAAGATCAAGAAGGATGACGAGATCATCAGCCAGTTCGGCGACTACAACTATGGTTGGCATGATTCTGATGCCGCCGGCGAAGCCGCAAAACGAGGCATTGATGAGAACGTCGTACGCGCGATCAGCGCCGACAAAGGCGAGCCGCAGTGGATGCTCGACATGCGTCTGCGTGGATTCAAGGCGTTCCTCGAAAAGCCCATGCCCGATTGGGGTGTGGATCTCTCCGGCTTCAACGCAGACGACTTCAAGTACTACGTCAAGCCAATCGACAAGCAGGCGAAAAGCTGGGACGAACTGCCTGACGACATCCGCAACACCTACGATCGTCTCGGCATCCCGGAGGCGGAGAAGAACCGCCTCGTCTCCGGCGTGGCCGCCCAGTACGAGTCGGAGGTCATCTACAACTCCATCCAGGAGGACCTGAAGAAGCAGGGCGTCATCTTCGTCGACACGGACACCGCTGTGCGCGAATACCCTGAACTCGTCAAGAAGTACTTCGGCACCGTCGTGCCTCCGGAAGACAACAAGTTCGGTGCCCTCAACACCGCGGCATGGTCCGGCGGCTCGTTCGTATACGTGCCGAAGGGCGTGCATGTGGACATCCCGTTGCAGGCGTACTTCCGCATCAACACCCCGGCCATGGGTCAGTTCGAGCGCACGCTCATCATCGCGGACGAAGGCTCCTACGTGCACTACGTGGAAGGCTGCACCGCCCCGATCTGGTCCGAGGACTCGCTGCACGCCGCCATCGTCGAGATCATCGTCGAAAAGCACGCCCGCGTGCGTTACACCACCGTGCAGAACTGGTCGAACAACGTCTACAACCTCGTCACCCAGCGTGCCTACGTGCGCGAGGGCGGCACGATGGAATGGGTCGACGGCAACATCGGTTCCAAGGCCACCATGAAGTACCCGGCCTGCATCCTCGCCGAACCGTACGCCAAGGCATCCACCATGTCCCTCGGCTTCGCCGGCAAGGGCCAGTACCAGGACACGGGCGCGAAGATGATTCACCTCGCCCCGCACACCAGCTCCACCATCGTCGCCAAGTCCATTTCCCGTGGTGGTGGCCGCTCCGCCTACCGCGGTCTGGTCAAAATCGTCAAGGGCGCGTACGGTTCGTCCAACTCGACCGTGTGCGATGCCCTGCTGGTCGACGACTTCTCCCGCTCCGATACCTACCCGCATGTCGACGTTCGCGAAGACGACGTTTCGATGGCCCACGAAGCCACCGTTTCCAAGATTTCCGAAGACCAGCTCTTCTACCTGATGAGCCGAGGTCTCACGGAGGAAGAGGCGCGAGGCATGATCGTGCGCGGCTTCGTCGAACCGATCAGCCGTGAGCTGCCGATGGAATACGCGCTCGAACTCAACAGACTTGTGGAACTTCAGATGGAAGGATCGGTGGGCTGATTCCGATGACCGACAACACAACACCCGTCAAGGAAATCAAGATTCCGGTCGCCGACCCCAACGACCCGTACGCGATTCCGGCCGCTATGCCGTCCTCCGTGGACCATGCCGTGCGCTCGTTCAACGCAGGCGACTACCCGGAGCCCAGCCGCAAGCAGGACGAATGGCGCTACACGCCTATCGAGCGCATCAACGAGTTCTTCACCGTGTTCAAGCCTTCCGGCGAAACGCAGATCGAAGTCTCCATGATTGACGGCTCGCCGTTGGCCGAAGGCGTGAAGCTCAGCCAGATCAAGCTCGGTGAGGGCCTGTCCGGCACTGTGTCCAAGCCCAACGACCGCGTCTCCGCAGTCGAATGGGAATCCGGCCGCACCGCAACCATTCTGGAACTGTCCGGTGAGATCGCCCAGCCCGTGCTCGTCAAGGTGCACGGCGCGGGGGAGGACCTCGACGCTTTCCATCTGGTGATCGCCGCCGCCGACAAGGCTCATGCGGACGTCGTCGTGGAACACGACGGTGACGCACGACTGGCCGAAGGCGTGGAAATCACCACCGGCAAGGACTCGCACGTCTCCACCACGTTCGTTCAGGAATGGGCCAAAACCGCCAAGCATGTGGCCAACCACCGCATCCACGTCGGCGAAGGCGCATCCCTGCGCCACTCCGTCGTGACCTTGGGCGGCGACATCGTCCGCATCCGCATGGATCAGGACTTCGGCGGCGAACAGGGCGACCTCAACATGCTCGGCATCTACTTCGTGGACCCCGGCGAGCACATCGAACACCGCACGATGGTGGTACACAACCACCCCGACTGCAAGTCCCGCGTGGTCTACAAGGGCGCGCTTGACGGCAAGGGCGCGCACTCCACTTGGGTGGGCAACGCGCTCATCCAGCCCACCGCCCCCGGCACCGACTCCTACGAGCTCAACCGCAACCTGGTCCTGACCCCGGGCGCCATCGCCGATTCCGAGCCGAACCTCGAAATCGAAAACGGCAACATCATCGGTGCCGGTCACGCCTCTTCGGTGGGCCGCTTCGACGACGAGGAACTGTTCTACCTCGAATCCCGCGGCATCCCCGAAACCGACGCCCGCAAGCTCGTGGTGCGCGGCTTCTTCGGCGAACTCGTCGAGGAGATCGGCATTCCCGCCATCTCCGAACATCTGATGACCGTGATTGACCGCCGACTGGCCCGTGGTGAAAACGACGCCATGGCACAGGTCCTCGAAGACAAGTAAGAACAGCATTTTTAGGAGCACAACAATGTCAACACTCGAAATCAAGGACCTGCACGTCCACGTCGAAACCAAGGAAGGCATCAAGCCGATCCTGAAGGGTGCCACCCTGACCGTCCACTCCGGCGAAACCCACGCCATCATGGGCCCCAACGGTTCCGGCAAGTCCACTCTCGCCTACACGTTGGCCGGCCACCCCAAGTACGTGGTCGACTCCGGCGAGGCCCTCCTCGACGGCAAGGACATCCTCAAGATGACTCCGGACGAGCGCGCCAAGGCCGGCCTGTTCCTGGCCATGCAGTACCCGGTCGAAATACCGGGCGTGTCCATGACCAACTTCTTGCGCACCGCCAAGACCGAAATCGACGGCGAGGCTCCCGGTATTCGCCAGTGGGCCAAGGACCTGTCCGCAGCCATGAAGCGCCTCAAGATGGACCCGAAGTTCGCCTCCCGTTCCGTGAACGAAGGCTTCTCCGGCGGTGAAAAGAAGCGCGCCGAAGTGCTGCAGCTCGAACTGCTGAAACCGAAGTTTGCCGTCCTTGACGAAACCGACTCCGGCTTGGACGTGGACGCCCTGCGCATCGTGTCCGAAGGCGTGAACCGCGCCAAGGAAGCCAACCAGTTCGGCATCCTCATGGTCACGCACTACACCCGTATCTTGAAGTACATCAAGCCGGACATCGTGCACGTGTTCGCCGACGGCCACTTCGTCAAGACCGGCGGCCCTGAGCTGGCCGACGAACTCGAAGAGAACGGCTACGACCAGTACCTGCCCGAAGGCGCCGACTCCGAGTCCGCACTGGCCTGAGTCCGTGACCGTGGGAGTCTGACATGCCCTATTCTCGACACGCTCCGGGCCGCTTAGGCCAGGTCTTTACGGTCGCGAACAGGCCATGTCAGACTCCCACTCGTTTCGTACAATTGTTACGTAAGTAGGGGGAACATAATGGTTGATTTTAAGGCGATTCGGGCGCAGTTCCCGATTCTGGATCAGGAGATTCACGGGCACCCGCTCGTGTACCTGGATTCTGCGGCCACCTCGCAGAAGCCGAATGCGGTGATCGACGCCGAGGCGAACTTCTACCGTACAATTAACGCCGGCGTGCACCGTGGTGCGCACGAGCTGGCCGCCCGTAGCACCATGGCCTTTGAGGAGGCCCGAGCCAAGGTGGCCAAGCTGGTCGGCGCGAATGCGGCCGAAGGTGAAGAGGAGGTCGTCGTCACCGGTGGTGCCACGGCCGGACTGAACCTGCTCGCCACCGCATTCGGCAATGCATCGCTGGGGCGTGGGGGAGAAGCCGCCAAGCGTTTTGCCCTGAAGCCGGGCGATGAGATCGTCGTCTCGCGTGCGGAACATCATTCGGTGCTGCTGCCGTTCCAGGAGCTGTCCTACCGTACCGGCGCCACCTTCAAGTGGATCGACCTGACCGAGGACGGCCGTGTGCGTACGGACAACCTCGACGAAGTCATCACCGAGCGTACCAAGGTCGTGGCCGTCACCCACGTGGGCAACGCCACGGGTGCCATCACCAACATCGCCCCGATCATCAAGCGTGCGCATGAAGTAGGTTCGATCTTCATCTTGGACGCTTGCCAGTCCGTACCGCACCTCAAGGTCGATTTCCACGCGCTTGATGTGGACTTCGCCGCCTGGAGCGCGCACAAGATGTACGGTCCTACCGGCGTCGGTTTCCTGTACGGTAAGCGCGACCTGCTCGAAGCCCTGCCGCCGGCCAACTTCGGCGGCTCCATGGTCGAGCTCGCCTACATGGACCACGAGGCCCAATACATGGCCCCTCCGGCCCGCTTCGAGGCCGGCACCCAGCCGGTCGCCCAAGTGGTGGCCGCAGGCGTCGCCGCCGAATGGATGATGAACATCGGGCTCGAGAACATCGAAGCCCATGAGAAGACCATCGCCGCCGAACTGCTCAAGCTCGGCGACGTCGATGGCATTCGCATCCTCGGGCCGCGCGAAAACGTGGACCGCATCGGCACCGTGGCGTTCGACGTGGCCGGCGTGCATCCGCACGATGTGGGCCAGTTCATCGACGCCCAGGGCATCGCGATTCGCGTGGGACACCACTGCGCCCAGCCGGTACACCGCCACTTCGGCCTATACGCATCCAACCGTGCCTCCTCCGGTGTCTACAATTCGGTCGAAGATGCCCAAGCGTTGGTCGAAGCGGCCAAGGGCATCCGTAAGTTCTTTGGAGTGGAGTAAAACAGAACACCATGAACGAATTCGGTATGAGCGGGGATGACCTCGAACAGATGTACCAAGAGGTCATCCTCGAGGCGTCGAAACATCCGCATGGCAAGGAATCCTTTGCGCCCAACGCAGCGGTCGAACAGTCCGCGGACGCAGCGGCCAATGTCACCGTACAAGCCAGCCACGAATACTGCACGCCCGGTGAATCGCACCAGTTCAACCCGACCTGCGGCGACGAGGCGACCATCCATGTCGAAGTCTCCGATGACGAACCGCACACCATCAAGCGATTGGTGTGGGACGGCCACGGCTGCTCCATTTCGCAGGCCAGCCTGTCGGTGATGGTCGATCTGGTGGACGGCAAAACCGTTGACGAGGCCATGGATCTGGAGCAGACATTCCACAAGCTGATGGAATCGCGCGGTGCCGGTCTGGACGACGAGAACCTGGAAGAAAAGCTCGGCGACGCCGTGGTATTCCAAGGCGTGTCGAAATACCCTATGCGCATCAAATGCGCTCTGCTAGGCTGGGAAGGGCTGAAGGACTCCATCGCCAAAGCCCTCGCTGCAAAGAACTGAGGAAATATGTCCAACGATAATTTGGTTCCCGAACCACAGCCGTCCGTTTTCGATGCTGTCAACGGCGTCCTGCAGGACGAGGAGGCCGCTCGCCGCGTGATGGCCAACCCGGCCTTGGCCAAGGGCTTCCCGAACGGACGCCCGATCGAGCACTCTGCTGCGTCCGGCGATGACACCTGTGCGTGTGGCGGTCACCACGGCAAATGCGGTTGCCAGGATGACGAACAGTCCGATGGCAGCGAGATTCCGATCAAGGCGATTGACGATATCGGCCGCGCCACTGCCGAAGACGTGCGCGAGGCACTGCATCAGGTGATTGATCCGGAGCTTGGCATCGACGTGATCGATTTGGGTCTGGTCTACGGCATTGAGATCGATGAGCTAGGCCGCGCCATTATTACGATGACGCTGACCACGCCGGCCTGCCCGCTGACCGACCTTATCGAGGACGAATGCGCATCCACGCTGGCCGGTCTGGTCGAGGAGTTCCGCATCGACTGGACGTGGGATCCGCGCTGGACCATGGAGCGCATCACGCCCGAAGGCCGCGACCAGCTCGCCGCCCTAGGCTTCAGCTTCGACAATATGCCAAAGTACTGATAGCGCTTAGTAAGTTCCCTCATCAGAGGGAGCTCTATACGAGAAAAGCCCCGCATGATGCGGGGCTTTTCCATGTCTGGACTGGTCAATCAGTCATCGACGATGGTGTTCTTCGGGACAACCGTGATGCCATCCGGCGTGACGGTGAAGCCACGGGCCAGATCGTGCTCGGTATCGATGCCGACAGTGGAGTTCTCGGTGAGCACCACGTTCTTGTCAAGAATCGCCTTGTACACGCGGGCGCGGCGGTTGATGACTACACCGTCGAACAGCACGGAATCGACAATCTGTGCCCACGAGTGGATACGCACATTGGGGGAGAGCACGGAGTGGTGCACTTCACCGCCGGAGACGATCACACCGGGGGAGACGATCGAATCGGTGGCGTGGCCCAGACGGTCGCGGCCGGCGTGCACGAACTTGGCCGGCGGCAGGTTGCCGGACATCGTGTAAATCGGCCAATCCTGGTTGTACAGGTTGAACTCGGGCACATAGGCGATCAGATCCATGTGCGCATCGTAGAACTGCTTAATCGTACCGACGTCGCGCCAGTAAGCGTGATCAGTGGCCGTGGAGCCCGGAATCTCGTTCGAGTTGAAGTCGTAGACGCCGGCTTCGTTGCGGGAAGCGAAGTACGGGGCGATGTCGCCGCCCATGTCGTGCTTGGTGTCGGCAGCCTTCTCATCGAGAGCCAGAGCCTCGAACAGGGCCTTGGTGTTGGCGACGTAGTTACCCATGGAGGCCAGAATCTGGTTCGGATTGTCCGGCAGACCGGTGGTGGTGGGCGGCTTCTCCTGGAAGTTCTTGATCATGTTCGGGTGATCGGGATCGACCTCAATCACACCGAACTGGTTCGATTCCTCGATGGGCTGGCGGATACCGGCCACGGTGAACTCGGCGCCGGACTCGATGTGCTGCTGTACCATCTGTTCGAAGTCCATGCGGTAGACGTGATCGGCACCCACGATCACCACGATGTCCGGCTGGACATCCTCGATGATGTTGATGGTCTGGTAGATGGCGTCGGCGGAGCCGAGATACCAGTGCTTGCCGAGACGCTGCTGCGCGGGCACAGGGGAGACGTACGAGCCAAGCAGCGGGGAGAAACGCCAGACCTGGGAGATGTGGCGGTCAAGCGAGTGAGACTTGTACTGGGTGAGCACCACGACCTGACGGTACCCGGAGTTCACCAGGTTGCTCAACGGGAAATCGATCAGACGATACACACCACCGAAGGGAACGGCGGGCTTCGCGCGATCACGGGTTAACGGCATCAGGCGGGTCCCCTCACCACCTGCAAGCACAATCGACAGAATCTTGGGATTCTTGGTCATCGTAACTGTCCTCTCTGTTACTGAGCGTCTTTCGACACCGCACTGCCGGGCCGGATGCTTCCTTGCATTCGGTTTACATAGTTAATAATTGCAGAAAAAAACGAACATGCAAGGCTTTCGCCCCCGCGTGCCGTGAACTTGCGATGAACAGTTTCGTAGATTTGTTAAGGATCCGGCCTTTTCGGAGCGCGTGCGATTCCTTAGCGTGTCGCGTAGAACGCCACTGCGCTGGATGCCGCCACGTTCAGGCTATCCACGCCGTGGCTCATCGGAATCTTCACGGTCAAATCGGCGCGGGCAATCGTATGGTGGGACAGGCCGTCGCCCTCGGTACCGAAGATCAGCGCGAGCTTGTCGATATGCGTCGGATCTTCGGCAGGCGCGTGCAGACGGCGTGTCAGTTCGTCCAACGAAATCGAACGATCCTCCAATGCCATGGCCACGGTGGTGAAGCCCAGCGACTTCAACTCGTCGATGCCCTGGAACGGCCAGTAATGCTTGTTTTCGGTGCCGTCGTCGTTGAACCCGGTGATACGGGTCCACGGAATCTGGAATACGGTGCCCATCGACACGCGGGCGGCGCGTCGGTACAGCGGATCACCGCAGGAGGGTGTGACCAGCACGGCATCCACATCGAGCGCGGCCGCCGAACGCATCAGTGCGCCCACATTGGTGTGGTCCACGATGTTTTCCATTACTGCCACGCGGCGGGCGCTCTTGCAGATCTCGGCTACGGAGGGCAGCGGCCAGCGTCGCATCGCGCATAGGGCGCCGCGATGCAAACGGTAGCCGGTCAGACGCTTGAGCTGCTCAGGTGAGGCCACGTAGACGGGAATATCCGCGCCCCAGCGCCCGTCGATGAAGTCGAAGGTGTCTTTCATGCCCTCCAGCCAAGGTTCCTCGACCAGCAGTGACAGCGGTTCGCGGTCAGCGGCCAGCGCGCGGTCGATAACCTTGGGGGACTCGGCGATGAACACGCCCTTGGCTGGTTCCAAGCGATTACGCAACTGCATTTCGGTGAGGCTCACATACGCTTCGACGCGCGGGTCGTCGACGGTGTCCAGCGTGATGAACTGCATTGGTGGCCTTTCGTGTGTGCAGATAACGAAAAACCCCTTGCAATGCAAGGGGTTTATCTGTGCCCGAGACGGGACTTGAACCCGTACGCCTGTATAAAATAGGCACTAGCACCTCAAGCTAGCGCGTCTACCATTCCGCCACCCGGGCAGGTGTCGTTTGGACAACGAGTAGATAGCTTAGCATGAAATTACAGGGATGCAATTCGCGCGTGTGCCCGGCGTGTCGCGTGTAGCCTTGAAGTCATGACTGATGCCCTTTTTCTTTTCGACCCGCAGGTCGACGACGTCCCGGTGAACAGCGACGAACTCCACGCCGGCTGGAAGCTAACCCTGCCCGCTCACATCAAGCGCCATGCCGTGCAGGCCATGCGATTCAAGGCAGGGGACAGCCTGCAACTTTCCGACGGCAACGGCTTGAGAATCCAGGCAGTGATGGCCGATCCTGAAGCCGGACTGGCTGAAGTCGTGGAAGTGGGGCGCGAACCCGAGCCGCTCACCCGTTTGGCGCTGATTCAGGCATTGGCGAAAACCGGCCATGATGAGCAGGCCATCGATATGGCTACTCAGATTGGCGTCGACCAAGTGGTGCCATGGCAGGCGGACCGATCCATTGCCAAGTGGAAGGTCGGCCGTACAGACAAGAAGTGGAATTCGGTACTGGATGCCGCCACCGAGCAGTCGCGGCGCGCCTTTAAGCCGCAACTGGAGGCGTGTGCGTCCAGCAAGGAGGTCGTGGCCATCTGCCGCAGGGCCTGCGTGCATGGCGATGTGGTGATTGTGCTGCATCAGGATGCTACCGATACGTGGTCCGGCGTGGAGGAGAAGGTTGCGCAGTTGGTGGAACGCACGCTCCAGGACGGCCGGCCGCGGACTGTCAGTGTGGTGGTCGGGCCTGAGGGCGGCATCAGTGAGCAGGAGGTAGCTGATTTCGTCAAGGCCGGAGCGGTGAGCTGCGTACTGGGGCGCAATATTCTGAGAGCCGCGACGGCCGGTCCTGTAGCGTTGTCGCTGTTGTCTCGGGTGTTGGGACGTTACGAGTAACGCCCACGCGCTAAGCTGGTGCGTAGCAACATCAAACCAAGGAGCATGATGAGCGAATCCGACGATTGCCTGTTCTGCAAGATCATCGCAGGGCAGATTCCCAGCAGCAAGGTCTACGAGGACGAGACGACCTACGCATTCAACGACATCAATCCCAAGGCCAAGGTCCACGTGCTCGTGGTGCCCAAGAAGCACTACGCCAACGTCGCCGAACTTGCCGCCGGTGACCCGACCGAGCTGGCCCACATCGTCTCCATTGCGCAGAACATCGCCGACAAGGAATTTCACGGCGCCTACCGACTGGTGTTCAACACCGGTCTCGACGCCGGCCAGACCGTCTTCCACGTGCACGCGCACGTGATGACCGGCGAAAAGCTCGACGAGTAGTAGGGGAATATCCGCTTCGTGGCAACGACTACACGTACCATCACCATCCCGCCCCAACTTGACCCCGTCGCCGTGCTCGGCCCGGTTGACGAGGTCATTCGCGAGGTAGAGCGCGCCTTTCCGGACCTGACGATTATCGTGCGCGGCAACCGCGTGGCGATCGTCTCCCGCTCCAAGCAGACCGAAGCCCAGGCCGCACAGGCCGAGGATTTGGTCAATACCATCATCCAAGCCGCCTACACCGCGCCTATGGACGCCGACACCGTGCGTCGCATGCTCGACCAGAACGTGCTCAAGAACCACGTGCGCCTCGAACATCCCGGTCACGGCCCGGTGCGTGACAAACTGGCGCAATCGACCTCAAACGAACGCGCCCATGCACGTTCTGCCGGCTCCCACGACCCGACGTACCGCAAGCCCACGGTTCCCGGCGTCATCACCTTTGCTGCCGGCGTGCCGGTCCGTGCGAAAACCGCCGGACAAGTGGCCTACGTGAACGCCATCGAATCGCACACCATCACCTTCGGCATTGGCCCCGCAGGCACCGGCAAGACGTATCTGGCCGTGGCCAAGGCTGTGCGTGCCTTCCAGGACAAGCAGATTCGCCGCATCATCCTCACGCGCCCGGCCGTGGAGGCCGGCGAAAGCCTCGGCTTTCTGCCCGGCACGCTGAATGACAAGGTTGACCCGTATCTGCGCCCGCTGTACGACGCGCTTGGCGACATGCTCGGCGCCGACCAGCTCAAGCGGTACATGGACGACGGCTCCATCGAAGTGGCGCCGCTCGCCTACATGCGCGGCCGTACGCTGAACGACGCGTTCGTGATCCTCGACGAGGCTCAGAACACCACCGAACAGCAGATGAAGATGTTCCTGACCCGTCTGGGCTTCAACACCACGATGGTCATCACCGGCGATATCTCGCAGGTGGACCTGACCGTGCCTCGCTCGGGACTGGCCACCATCGAACGCATCCTGGGCGGTATCAACGACATCGCATTCGTGCATCTCAAAACCGAGGACGTGGTACGTCACCAGCTGGTCGGACAGATCGTGGCCGCCTACGACCGTCACTCCGCCATCGCCGGCGACCACCGCGACATCGAACGCAAGGGCCGCCGCAACCATACCGACTTCGATGCCCGCCAGCAAGCGGATTCAACCAACCAAAGCGAGACAGACGATGAGCGTTGACGTCACCAATGAAACCCAGTGGGTCATCGACCCCAAGGTCTTCTCCGATTTGGGTATTTGGGTACTCGACCAGATGCGCGTGAGCACCCAGTCCGACCTGACCATCATGTTCGTGGATCCCGATCCCATCGCCGAACTGCACATGCGTTGGATGAACCTCGAAGGCCCGACCGACGTGATGAGCTTCCCGATGGACGAGCTGCGCCCCGGCGACGGCAAAACCGTGATGGAAGGAGTGCTCGGCGACATCGTCATCTGCCCGTGGGTCGCTGCCCAACAGGCTGCCGCAGCCGGGCACAGCACCATGCAGGAGATGCTGTTGCTCACCATCCACGGCATCCTGCACCTGCTCGGCTACGACCACGTGACCCCCGAGCAGGAGCGCCAGATGTTCGGCCTGCAGCGACAGCTGCTGCTCACCTTCTTCGCCCTACGCCACGATGCCAACGTGCAGGCCACGCTGCCCGCCGGCACACCCGACGCGCTGGCCCTGTACGACGCCGCGCACGGTGCCGGCCGCGACCTCGATTCCAAATAAGCTCCCAAATCAATCACACCAAATCCGGATTATTCGATACCGTTCAAGGACATTCAAGGACACCGAAAAATCATTATGGAGTATTCCAGTACCACGCCGATCGCCATCACCGTCATTCTTGTACTCGTGGCGGCCCTGTTCGTCTGGCTCTCGCTGACCATGGCCGCCGCTGAAGGCGCCGTGGCCCGCGTAACGCGAGCCAGCCTTAACAATCTCATCCTCGAGGTGCAGACCGACTCCGAAGCAAGCCAGTTCCTCAAGATGAAGAAGATCGACAAGATTCATCGCGTGCAACGGCTCATCGCCGACCGTTACGCCACCGCCGGCAGCTGTGCGTTCTTCCGCATCGCCTGCAATGTGCTCGACGGCGTACTGGTGTCTTCCATCGCATCCCTGTGGGGTGCGGAACTGTGGATTGAACTGCTCTCCGGATTCCTGTTCGCGATTATCGTAGCCGTGGTCTCCGTACTGGTCCGCCCGCGCACCGCCGGCATGGCCAAGCCGGTCGGCATCATGATTTCCAACTCGCGCATCGTGTCGTTGGCCACCAAGCTCACGCCGTTCGCACGCATCGGTGGCGACAAGTCCGGTTCCAAGGGACCGGGCCGCCGCTCCAAGGACTCCGATCTGTCCGACGACGAGGAGCTTGAGAAGATTCAGCTCGAGCAGGGCAAGGCCGCCATCGACCGACTGGTGGAGTCCAACGACTTCGATCCGGAAGTCTCCGAAATGTTGCGCAACGTGCTCACCCTGTCTGATACGTTGACTCGCGAGATCATGGTGCCGCGCACCGATATGATCTGCATGGAGCGCGACTCCACACTGTCTTCCGCGCTGAAACTGTTCTCCCGCTCCGGCTTCTCCCGCGTGCCGGTGATCGGTGAGGATGTGGATGACCTGATCGGCGTGGCCTATTTGAAGGATGCCGTGCGTGCCACCGCCTTCAACCCGGCGGCCATGGAGCGCGCGGTCGAATCCATCGTCCGGCAGCCGCTGCTTGTTCCCGAATCCAAGCCGGTGGACGACCTGTTCCATGAGATGCAGCGTTCCCGCCAGCATGTGGCCGTGGTGGTCGATGAGTACGGCGGCATCGCCGGCATGGTGACTATCGAGGATGCCATCGAACAGATCGTCGGCGAGCTGGAAGACGAGCACGACCGCACCCAGCGTACTGAGCCGGAGAAAATCGGAGACAACAAGTGGAAGATGCCCGCCCGTACGCCGATTGCCGATCTGGAGGAGATCTTCGAGATCGACATTGATGAGGACGATGTCGATACCGTGTACGGCCTGCTGACCAAGATTCTGGGCCGAGTGCCGATTGTCGGTGCCTCGGCTGTGACGCGCGGTCTGCGACTGACCGCCGTGGACTCCGCCGGACGCCGCAAGAAGGTGTCCACCATCGTCGTAGAACCGGCGCACGTCGAGGGCGGCGAGGAAAATAACAAGACCCATGAGGAAACTGACGGCGAGCCCGTCGAAGGCGATGATACCGCCAGCAAGGAGTGATATGACCGATCAGAACAACAGCACGAACGACGTCGATGACATTGACGTTACCGATGCTTCCGATGTTGCCGGCGTTGCCGAAGTCGACGCGACCGGTGAAACGGCGAACGTGACCAAGCAGGACGTGCCGTATCGCTCCGGATTCGTGGCCGTGGTCGGCCGCCCGAACGTCGGCAAATCCACGTTGATCAACGCGTTGATCGGCAAGCAGATCGCCATCGCATCCTCTCGCCCGGAAACCACCCGTAAGGCGATCCGCGGCATCCTGACCGCCGACCACGCGCAGCTCGTGCTCGTGGACACGCCCGGTATTCACCGTCCGCGTACGTTGCTCGGCCAGCGTCTGAACGACGTGGTCGACGAATCTCTGGCCGATGTGGACGTGGTGGCCTTCCTGCTGCCCGCCGATCAGGAAATCGGCCCCGGCGACAAGCGTATTCTCTCCCGACTGCGTACCGACTTCGCCACCAAGCGTGAGGACGGTACGTTCAAGTGGCGCATCCCGCTGATTGCCATCGTCACCAAGATCGACGAGCTTGGCCGTCAGCAACTCATCAACAAGCTCATCGAAATCAACGATTTCGCCGATTTCTCGGACATCGTGCCGGTGAGCGCTCTGAAGCACGACAATCTGGCTGAAGTGAAGAACGTGCTCATTGAGCACACGCCCGAGGGTCCGCAGATGTACCCGGACGATCAGATCAGCGAGGAGCGTCCGGAAGACACCATCGCCGAACTCGTGCGCGGTGCGTTCCTTGAGACCCTGGACGACGAGCTGCCGCATTCGCTGGCCGTGGTGGTTGATTCCATCGACTATCCGGAAGACAACGAGACCGGTCAGGGCTATGACGGCAAGGCGCAGGTCAACGTGTCCATTTACGTGGAGCGTGACTCCCAGAAGCCGATCATCATCGGCAAGGGCGCCTCGAACCTCACCTACGTCAAGAAGAAGCTGCGCACCCCGGTCAACCGCATCGTCGGCCAAAAAGCCAAGCTCGACCTCCACGTCAAGGTAGCCAAAGGCTGGCAGTCCGACCCCAAGCAGCTGGAGCGCCTGGGCTTCTAAGGCTTATAGACGAAAAAAGCTCCCTCGTCAGAGGGAGCTTTTGCTATACGGTTTACTTCCGCTTCGTGTACATCTGGGTGTTGAGGAGGGTGGAGTAGCGCTTGATGACCTTGGGACGAATCACCTTCATGGAAGCGGTCATCAGGCCGTTTTCCTGAGTGAACTCCTCGGGCAGGATGATGAACTTGCGCACGGACTCGGCGCGGGAGACGCCCTCGTTGGCCTGATCGACCCACTTCTGCACTTCGGCGCGCACGGCGGCGTTCTTGGCGGCATCCTCCAGCGGCATGTTCTCGTCCAGGCCCTTGGCGGCCAGCCACGGGCGCAGCGACTCCTCGTCCAGCGTCACCAATGCGGAGATGAACGGACGCTTATCACCCAGCACCAGCGCCTGGGAGATGAACTCGCAACGCTGAATGACTTCCTCGATCGGGCCGGGGGAGACGTTCTTACCACCTGCAGTGATAATCAGATCCTTCTTACGACCGGTGATGTACAGGAAGCCATCGTTGTCGATACGGCCCAAGTCGCCGGTGACATACCAGCCATCTTCGGTGAACGACAGCTCAGTGGCCTCGTCGTTCTTGTGATAGCGCGGGAACACGGCACGACCCTTGACCTGAATTTCGCCGTCCTCGGCGATGCGCAGGGAGAATCCGGGGAATGCGATGCCCACGGAACCAGCGTGGAACGGCGTACCCAGCGGGCTGAACGCGCACGGCGCGGTGGTCTCGGTCAGACCATAGCCCTCGTATACAGGCACACCCGCGCCACGGAAGAAAGCCAGCAGTTCCGGGTCAAGCGGGGCACCGCCGGCCACAATCCACTTGGCGCGACCGCCGAGCACTTCGCGCAGCGAAGAGTAGACAATCGGATCGAAGGCAGCGCGGCGAGTGCGGGTCAGTGCACCTGCCTTGCCATTGGCGGAGACCTCCTTCATATAGTTCTGCGCGGCCACCACGGCGGAGGCGAACACCACGCCCTTGGGGCCGTGGCCGGCCTTCTGGGACGCGGCGTTGTACACCTTCTCCAGCACGCGCGGCACCACGATCATGAGAGTGGGCTTGGCCACCTGCAGATCGCTGATCAGCGTCTTGATGCCGGTGGCGATGTAGATGCGGACGTTCGAGGAGACGACGATGTAGTTGATGGCGCGGGCGAAGGAATGGGCCTGCGGCAGGAACAGCAGGATGGTGTTCCTCTTGTCGTGCAGCAGATCGGGCATGTAGGCCGGCAGATTCAGCGCGGTCTGGCAGTAGTGCTCGTGGGTCATCTCCACGCCTTTCGGCGCGGCCGTGGAACCGGAGGTGTACACGATGGAACACAGGTCGGTCTTCTTGACCGAATCGATGCGCTCGTCCAGCTCCTCGTCCGAGACCGTGGTGCCGTAGGCCTTGATCTCGTCCAAGCCACCGGTCTCGATGGTGATGATGTGCTCCAGGGACGGGCACTCTTCGACGGCCCCATCCGCCTTCTTACGCATGTCCGTGTCCTGCACGATCAGCAGTCGGGCATCGGAGTTGTTGACGATATTGCGAATCTGCTCGGCGGAATCGGTGTCGTAGATGGTGGCGAGCACGCCGCCGCACGCCATGATCGCCGCGTCGGTCAGGTCCCAGTCGTAGGAAGTTCGGCACATGAATGCCACGGCATCGCCCTTCTTCAGGCCGTAATGAATCAGGCCCTTGGCCACGGCACGCACGTCAGCCAGGAACTCGTTGGCGGTGACGGTCACCCAATCGTTGCCGGACTTGTAGGTGTACAGCGGCTCATCGCCCATACGTTCGGCGCGGTCCGCATACAGGTCGTAGATGGACGTACCTTCGTCCAGCGGCGGATTGCCTTCGGTGGAGGTGGTGAGCAGGCCGGTGGCGGGGTCGATGTCGGTGACGGTCAGGTGGCCGTCGTCCCAATCGTCGCTGTGAGGCAAAGCGATATTGGTCTCGACCGGCACGTCGGCGTTGGACAGGTAATCGGGCTCGTCCGGGGTATCGTCGTGGACCGGGTGGACGAAGTCGGATCCCAACCTGAGCGCCTTACGGGTGAGATTGATCGTGTGCTGCGTGAAGGAATTGATAACCGACAAGTCTTGCTCCTGTAAACCTTTCAGTGTCGTCCAGCCATGAGGCGAACGCTTCTCAAAGTTCAAATTGTAATCGCCCAAACCGAACTCGTCACCTTACGCAACCGTAGGATTCTGGCGGGTTAGGGGAGTGCGTGGCAAAATATTGCACAGGTCCCGATATTGTTGAGTAACCGTGAGCTACGAAACGGTGATTGTCGATAATTATTGAGCGGTTGGTTGCTGATCGATGCCGGGTGATTGTTGGACGACTTCCGAGCAATTCATCCGCAATGCACATGGACACATTCGTATTTCTTACTAATTTCGGGTTCGTTTCTATTTCGATTGGCGGAATCTCAAGTCATGGTCTTTACCTTTCGACTACACTTACCATGCGGATAACCATGTCCATTTTGAAGTAGAACAAGAAAGGGCTCTCATGGCGCAAAACCCAGAAGCCACCGTGGTGTTCGGCGTTTTGAACGAAACGTCCGAAACGGAATCCCGCGTCGCGCTGACGCCGGATATCGTCACCCGGCTGAAGAGGAGCGGTGTCTCCTCACTGATTGAAGCAGGTGCCGGCATTGCTGCCGACTACACCGATGAGGATTACGAAAAGGCCGGTGCGAAGGTGACCAGCCGTGACGAGGTGCTCGCCGAAGCCGACGCGCTCGGTTTTGTGGACCGACCGTCCGCCGAGACCGTGGCCAAGCTCAAGGCCGGCCAGTGGGTCATTGGCATGCTCGGTTCCTTCACCGATGCCGATTACGTGGCCGCGCTCGAGAAGGCCGGTCTGGTGGGCATCGCCATCGAAAAGCTGCCCCGTAAGCTTTCCAGCGCCCAGTCCATGGATGAGATGACCTCTCAGAACTCCGTGATGGGCTACAAGGCAGCCATCACCGCCGCCGATGCTTACGGTTCCTTCCTGCCGATGATGACCACCGCCGCCGGCACGATTCGCCCGGCTAAGGCGCTGGTGCTCGGTGCCGGCATCGCCGGCCTGCAGGCCATCGGTACGCTGAAGCGTCTTGGCGCGGTCGTCACCGCGTACGACGTGCGTCCCGCCTCCCAGGGCGAGGTCGAGTCCCTCGGCGCGAAGTTCCTTGATCTGGGACTTGACTTCTCCAAGGGCCAGGGCGAGGGCGGTTATGCCCGCGCGCTGAGCGCCGAAGAGCAGGCTCAGCAGCAGGCTGCCGTCGACGAAAAGGCCGCCGGCTTTGACATCATCATCACCACCGCCAAGGTCCCGGGCCGTAAGCCCCCGGTGCTGCTCACCGCAGCCGGCGTCAAGGGTCTCAAGCGTGGTGCCGTGATCGTGGACTGCGCAGCATCCGACCTCGGCGGCAACGTCGAAGGCTCCGCCGTTGGTGAGCAGGTCACCGAGGGCGGTGTCAAGCTGATCGGCGCTCCCTACCTGGCCTCCGGCGTCGCCACCACCGCATCCAACCTGCTTTCGCGCAACGTGGCCGACATCCTCGTGCACTTCGTGCGTGACGGCAAGCTCGGCCAGGATCTCACCGAAGAACTCGACGACGCGCTGGTGGTTGCCGGCCGCGCCGCCGCCCCGGCAGCTGCTGCCGATGCCGAGAAGTCCGAGAAGTAAGGAAGAAGGAATACCATGCCTACTCTCGTCGTTTCCATTACCCTGTTCGTCCTCGCGCTGCTCATCGGCATCGAGGTCATCGGCAAGGTGCCCGCCACCCTGCACACGCCGCTTATGTCCGGCGCGAACTCCATCCACGGCATCGTCATCGTCGGCGTTGTGATCGTGGCAGCCGAAGCCAATAGCCCGCTGGCCTACGTGTTCATCTTCCTGGCCGCTGTGCTGGGCACCATGAACGTCGTTGGTGGCTACGTGGTCACCGACCGCATGCTTGAGATGTTCAAGTCCAGCAAGAACGAGAAGAAGGGGGAGTCGAAGTAATGACCTCCGCAACCGTTGGCGCCATCGACATCGTCGCTTGGTTCGTCTACCTGTTCTCTGCCGTCCTGTTTGTGGTCGGTCTGCATTTCATGAATTCGCCGAAGACCGCCCGCAAGGGTAACCAGATCTCCGCGTTCGGCATGGTCGTGGCCGTGCTCATGGCGTTCATCGTGCTCTTCGCCAAGGGCTTCGTGAACATTGTCGCCGTGGTGGTGCTGGTCGTCGGCATCCTGATTGGTGCCGTGGCCGGTGTCGTCTCCGCCAAGAAGGTGAAGATGACCGATATGCCGCAGCTGGTCTCCGTGTTCAATACCGTGGGTGGTGGCGCCGCCGCACTCGTGGCCCTGAACGACATCCTGACCAAGGAAGGCACCCCGGACATCGTGGTGCTCATCACCGCTGGTCTCGGTATTCTCATCGGTTCTGTGACCTTCACCGGCTCGCTCATCGCAGCCGGCAAGCTGCAGGGTATCAAGTGGGTCAAGAAGCTGAACCTGCCGGGCAAGGGCGTATGGAACATTCTGTTCGCCGTGCTGTCTGTCGTCTCGCTGGTCATGCTGTGCGTCCAGCCCGAACAGCGTCTGCTGTGGTCGATTCTGACCACCGTGTTCGCCCTGTGCTACGGCTTGGTGTTCGTGATTCCGATCGGCGGCGCCGATATGCCCGTCGTCATCTCTGTGCTCAACGCATGCACCGGTACGGCTGTGGCTATGTCCGGTCTGGCGATTGACAATGTCGCCCTGATCGTGGCCGGCGCACTCGTCGGTTCCGCAGGTGTGACCCTGTCCATCCTCATGGCTCAGGCCATGAACCGCCCGCTGCTCTCCGTCTTGGCCGGTGGCTTCGGCGGTGGTGCTGACGCCGCCGCTGCTGGCGATGGTCCGGAAGGAACCATGAAGGAGACCACGCCGGACGATCTGGCCGTTCAGCTCGTCTACGCGCAGAAGGTCATCTTCGTGCCCGGCTTCGGTTTGGCTCAGGCTCAGGCCCAGCGCGAGCTCGCTGACCTCGGCGAACTGCTCAAGGGCCACGGCGTGGAAGTCTCCTACGCCATTCACCCGGTCGCAGGCCGTATGCCTGGCCACATGAACGTGCTGCTGGCCGAGGCCAACGTGCCCTACGAGGAGCTCGTGGATCTTGATGAGATCAACCCGCAGTTCCCGCAGGCCAACGTGGCTCTGGTCGTCGGCGCCAACGATGTGACCAACCCGGCTGCTCGCCGTCCCGGCACCCCGGTCTCCGGCATGCCGATTCTCGACGTCGACAAGTCCCAGAACGTCGTGGTCATGAAGCGCGGCCGCGGTATGGGCTACGCCGGCATCCAGAACGAGCTCTACTTCGAAGACAACACCCAGATGCTGTTCGGTGACGCGAAGAAGAGTCTGCAGTCCGTCATCGCCGCCGTCAAGGAATTGCTCGCGTAACCATTCTTGGCTCCCCTCTGTGAGGGGAGCTGTCGAACGGAGTGAGACTGAGGGGAGTAGCCCATACGCGGGTGCTCCCCTCAGTCAGCTTCGCTGGCGGCTCCCCTCACAGAGGGGAGCCGAGCTCTATATCTACTACAGCCCAAACACCCGCTTAACAAAGCTGTTAACGCGACGCCAATAGCGGTCCGGATCGGTGCTGGCGCTCATCGTGTGGTCGGCGCCGGGAATCAGCAGCTTCTCGCGGTCGATGCTGGCGCAGGCGTTGTAATTGATGTCCAGATACTTCGGATTGACAAAAGTATCCGCTCCGCCATGAATGAACATCATCGGAATAGTCGCGTGCCGTAATGCCTTCACACAGGAGGCGTCCTCAAACCGGTATCCGGCCTTGCGTTCAGACACATGACTGGCCACTTTGACCAGCAGCACGGCCAACGAGTGCGGCAAACGGAACATCGCCTCGGCATTATCCGTAAACTGCGAGACCACGGAACTGTATCCGCAATCGGAAATCGCGGCGACGACGTTGCGGGGGAGTCGCGCATCGCCGGCCGCCATCATCACCGTGGCGGCGCCCATCGAATTGCCATGCAACAGAATGCGTGCATCCGGATCAGCTGCGGTGATCAGCGAAACCCAGCCCAACAGATCGTCGCTTTCCAGCAATCCCATACCCACGTAACGCCCTTCGCTCAACTCATGGGCGCGCTGCGCGGGTAGCAGGACCGTAAAACCGAGTTGCGCATAGCGATGCGCCCATTTGGCCATTTCCGCGGGCTCTCCGGCATAGCCATGGCAGCAGATCGCGTATAGATGCGGCTGTGGGTCGGAACAATCCGGGTCCAACAGCCAGCCGTGGAGTTTCAATCCATCATGGCTGCGCAGCGTGACCGATTGCTTGGCCTCCTCGAACCACCGGGCGGCCTCAAGCTGCTCGGACATGTCGAATTCGATGCCTTTCGGTGTCTCCTCGTGCGGCATGTTGAACATCGAACGTTTGGCCTTGGTGTCCAGCGCGAACGTGAACATGACGTTGGCGGCCGCGGCTGTGACGCCGGCTCCTGTGGCGGCTATCGCGGCAAGTGCCGCAGCCATACCCCTGACAACGCGAGTGTGTGCGGCGATGACGTCATGGCCATCCTCATTGATGACGTCGTCCGAACGAGTCATATCAACCTCCCGATACGGTACTCACCATCGTACGTTATTTTCGAAATCATCCCCAACTTCGTGAAAGACCGTACACTGAGTGTCGCTGAGCGTACGATTTTCACGAAATGGCGGACGATTTCGTGAAAACCGTACGTTGAGAACGGGTAAGCGTACGTTCTTCACAAAGTTAGGGATTATTTCGCGGAAACCGTACGTTGACGTGGCTGGGACGGCCGGGATGCAGTGTCATCGAAGCATCACCGCGCCAAAGTCCGGAGTTGGCGTATACTTGACAATTGTTGCTTTGGCGAGGGAAGTGTGCGTGCTGACACATGACACAGCTTCCGTTATCGACTCGGTGTATTTCACTCCTTGTAGGGTGTCTTTCGGCGTGTCGTGGCGTCTGAGCGAGACAGAACGAAACGAAACTACAAGGAGTATCCATTATGGCTACCACCATTAAGCTTGAGGGCGAGGCCCGTTCCGAGTTCGGCAAGGGCGTTGCTCGTCGTCTGCGCGTTGCCAACAAGATTCCGGCCACCATCTACGCCGGCGGCGAAGAGCCCGCCTTCGTGACCTTGCCGATGCGCGAGACCACCCTGGCCCTGCGTCACACCAACGCCCTGTTCACCATCGCCTTCGACGGCAACACCAAGATGGCCGTCGTCAAGGACGTGCAGAAGAACCCGGTCAAGCGCATCATCGAGCACGTTGACTTCCTTGAGGTCAAGGCCGGTGAGAAGATCGACGTCGAGGTGCCGGTCTTCGTTGAAGGCACCCCGAAGGGCGCTGCTGTGGCATTCGTCGACATTCAGGAGCTCAAGGTTCGCGCTGACGTCGCCAACCTGCCTGAGAAGATCGTTGTGAGCGTCGAGGGCCTAACCGACGGCACCAAGGTGTTCGCTAAGGACGTTGTTCTGCCTGAAGGCGTTGAGCTCGACGTTGAGGACCCGGAAGAGTCCGTCGTCACCGTTGAGGTGCCGGAAGATGCTTCTGAGTCCACCGCCGCTCCGGAAGCTGCTGCTCCGGCTGCCGACGCTGCTGCTCCGGCTGCCGACGCCAAGTGAGTCGATCGCTTCGATAGCGAACAATTCAGAACATAACTGAAACGTGGAAGCCCGCAGCCGTTGAGAACGGTGCGGGCTTCTTCGTTTTTTCACCATGTGAACTCTGCCACACGAGTAACACATGGGTGTGCAAAAGTATGCAACAGAGCTCGCGCCACAAGCGCACAGCACACACCCCATATGGTGGCTTTCGGGCCGCCAAAGTCAAGAAGAAGTAGCTAGTAATGACTGAAAACACGCACCACGATCCGGCAGCGCTCGACAAGCTCGCCGAACCGTTCACCGTACTGCCGAACGACAACCCCGCATCCGATGAGAAGCGCCAGTCCCTCATCGACAAGCCGGCTTTCGGCCAGGTGTTCTCCGACAACATGACCCACATGACCTGGACCAAGGGCGAAGGTTGGTCCGACCGCCGCGTCGAACCGTACGCACCGCTCAAGATGGATCCGGGTGCTTCCGTGCTGCACTACGCACAGGAGTGCTTCGAGGGCCTCAAGGCTTACCGTCATGCCGACGGCTCCACCTGGCTGTTCCGCCCGGATGCGAACGCCGAGCGTTTCCAGAACTCCGCCAAGCGTCTGTACCTGCCTGAGCTGCCGATTGACGACTTCCTCGGTTCCGTGGCCGCGCTGGTCAAGCGCGACGCCAACTGGGTGCCGTCCCGCCGCGAGTACACGCTGTACATGCGTCCGTTCATGTTCGCTTCCGAGCCGTTCCTCGGCGTGCGCGCCCCGCAGGAAGTCGACTACTGCGTGATCGCCTCCCCGTCCGGCCCGTACTTCCCGGGCGGCGTCAAGCCGGTGAGCATCTGGGTTGAAGACAAGTGGTTCCGCACCGGCCCTGGCGGCACTGGTTTCGCCAAGTGCGGCGGCAACTACGCCGCCTCCCTGCTCGGCGAGTACAAGGGTGTTGAGAATGGCTGCGAGCAGGTGTGCTTCGTGGACGCCGCCACCAAGACCTACCTCGAAGAGCTCGGTGGCATGAACATGATGGCCGTGCACAAGGATGGCCACGTGGAGACCCCGTCCCTGACCGGTAACATTCTGCCGGGTGTGACCCGTCGCTCCCTGATTCAGCTGCTGCAGGACAAGGGCCACGACGTAGTCGAGACCATGATTGCCCTCGACCAGCTGCTCGAGGACATCAAGTCCGGCGAAGTCACCGAGGTGTTCGCTTGCGGTACCGCCGCCATCATCACCCCGATCGGTCGCTTCAAGTCCGAGAAGTTCGATGTCACCGTCGCCGACGGCGGCTCCGGCAAGCTCACCTGCGAACTGCGCGACGAGCTGCTCGGCATCCAGCTCGGCGAAGTCGAGGACCCGCACAACTGGATGTGGAAGGTGTGCTGAACTAGCACCTTTTGTTTCTGACTAAGACCCCTTGGAACAGCAACAATTCCAAGGGGTCTTGGCGTATTGGAAATGTTCTTGGCTAGAGAGATACAGATGGATTTAGCAACATTCCGCAACAAATAATATGATCTAGGTCTTCTGCACGTTGCGGGGGGTGGTTATGGTTCATCCAGATGAGAACAGGAGCAAACCTATGAGCAAGATGAGTGACATGACGGAATACCATGCTTCAGCCTACCGTTTGCCGTCAGGCTTCGAACACTGCTCGAAATTGAAGCCGGTGGCTGAGGCAGCGACGGCGCTGGACCGGGTCAAGGCCGTGGTGGATGTGCTGTATTCGCCGGGCGGCTGCCCGTGGGACGGCAAGCAGACGAACAAGTCGCTGCTCAAGAATCTGCTCGAGGAAACCTACGAATACGTCGACGCGGTGGAGACTCACGACCGTGACAACATGCGCGAGGAACTGGGTGATGTGTTGCTGCAATCCGTGTTTCAGGCGCGGGTCTGCGAATCGGATACTGAGGACCCGTTCGGTATTGATGAGGTCGCCGATCGGTTGGTGAACAAGCTCATCACTCGGCATCCGCATGTGTTTGCGGCTGATGATGCCGGCAATTCCTCTGATTCTTCTGATGCTTTTGATGCTGACAGTAACAACGGGGGAGAAGCTGCCCAACCCGAATCCCCGGAAGCTGTGCTGGCTCTATGGGAAAAGATGAAACAGCAGGAAAAGCATCGTAAATCCGTGCTTGAGGGCATTTCCCGCGTTCAAGGTGCGTTGCCTCGCGCGGCCAAAGTCGTTTCTCGTATCTCCAAATCGCCGAATGCTGATAGATTGTTCGCGGCGTTTGATGAGTCGGCTGCGGCTGATGCTCAGCGAGATGATGTACATCCTCAAGCGGCGAACCAATCCGAATCAAGCGGCGACAATTCCGCTGAACGGGAGAAGGCCGATGCCTACGCCGATGAAATCCTCGCCGTCGTGCGCAAGGCCCGCGTTGACGGCATCGATATCGAGTCCGCACTGCGCAATCGCTTGCGTGATGTCGAAGAAAAAGTCGCCTTGATTGAATCAGAAATCAACAACGATTAAGTCCATACATGTTTTTTGATCACGGATCGTAAAACTTAGAGGTGCTGAGTTGCCAACGACTACCGGCAAGCTGGCGTCATTGCCATCCTATTCACGTCTTAGTGGCCCCTTCCTCCCCGGCCATACTACTCAGGCAAGGCCTGTTGTAGGCTCGGGTACGACGGGCTGTAGCGCCGAATAAGGATGAACGGGAACAGAACGAAGACGGACTGAGACGAACCGAAGCGGTACCAGAGGGGAGTGGCTCATGCAGGTGGCGTTGGAGAACAACATCGTTTTTGTGGTCATCGAGTATTTAGCAATCCTGTGTTGGGGATTATCGGGCGGACTTGCCGCCATTCGCAAGGGCTACGACATCTTCACCATCATGCTGTGCGGATGGCTTACCGCACTCGGCGGCGGTCTTGTGCGCGACGTGATGCTCGGTGCCCTGCCGCCGGTCGGCATCACCGACAAAGGCTATGTGCTCACCACGCTGTTTTCCGGCATTATCGTGGTGGTGGCCCATCCGGAGATCACCAAACTCAAATGGACGATGACTGTCATCGATGCTCTGGGCCTCGGACTATTCGCAGTCAGCGGCACCGCAAAAGCTCTGGCCTACGGTTCCTCAGGCATGACAGCCGTATTCCTTGGCATGTTCACAGCACTGGCCGGCGGCCTCATTCGTGACATCTTCATTGGCGACGTGCCAATGATTATTCGAGACAAACACCTCTATGCTGTGCCTTCGTTCATCGGCTGCATCCTGACCGTGCTGGTATGGCGCGGCGTAAGCTACGGCTGGTTCGACATGCGCTCGGAAATGCTGCTCGACGTGCTGATCGTCATCATCGTGGTGGCGCTGCGACTGCTCTCGGTAGGCTTCAACGTCACTCTGCCCGGAGCCGTCGAACGTCATCGCGTCTACCTGCCCAGCGAAAGCCGATATCTCAAGCGCCCGGTCATCCATCCGCACGCCGATACCGTCGATCCCGGCGATACCACCAAGGACGAAGAAGACAAGCCTCAGGATGGTTCAAGGCCGCCTCAGGGCTAACTGTCTTCAAAGAGGTACATCTGGCCTTCTGCAGAATGCTAACTGCTTTCAAAGAGGTACCTGAAGCACGAAACGCTGAGTATAAGTGTTGCAATGATGGCGTTTATAGTTGGTTTTTCCCGTATTCGGTACCTCTCTGAACGGAGATGTCATTTCGCAAGACCGCCAATGTACCTCTTTGAACGGAGATACAAAAAGTCCCGCAAGCCAGATGACTTGCGGGACTTTCTAAAACCTTAAGAGGCTTATGCTCACAGAGCGTTGATCGCAACAGCGAGGCCGGACTTGCGGTTGGCGGCCTGGTTCTTGTGGATCACGCCAGCGCCAGCAGCCTTGTCGAGCTTCTGGGCGGCAACCTTGTAGGCGGCCTCGGCGGCAGCCTTGTCACCGGCGGCGATGGCTTCGCGGGTGGCGCGGATGGCGGTCTTCAGGCCGGACTTCACAGCCACGTTGCGAAGGTGCGCCTTCTCATTGGTGAGCACGCGCTTCTTCTGCGACTTAATGTTTGCCACGTTTACTCCAAACGATGTGTGTTATAAGGACATACAAAAGTTAGAGGATAGCATGAGCCCCGGAAAAACCCGCGCAATGCCACGCCGAATACAGTCCCTCGGCTACACTAGGTGAAGTTTGAGTATATGCCAAGAGGAGGAATGCGTTGGTCGTCCAACACAATCAGCCGGGTTCCACGGATCAGTCGGTGATTCGCAACTTCTGTATCATCGCACACATCGACCACGGCAAGTCGACCGTGGCCGACCGCATCCTGCAGTTGAGCGGCATTGTGCCAGAGCGAGAGATGCGCGATCGCTTCCTCGACCGTATGGATATCGAGCAGGAGCGTGGCATCACCATCAAATCCCAGGCCGTGCGCGTGCCGTGGACCTTTGACGGCACCGAATACACGCTCGGTATGATCGACACCCCCGGCCACGTGGACTTCACCTATGAGGTGTCCCGCGCACTGGCCGCCTGCGAAGGCGCGGTGCTGCTCGTCGACGCCACCCAGGGCATCGAGGCGCAGACCCTGTCCAATCTGTATATGGCCATCGACCATGATCTGGCCATCATCCCCGTGCTCAACAAAATCGACCTGCCGTCCGCCGAGCCGGACAAGCACGCCGAGGAGATCGCAGGTCTGATCGGCTGCGAGCCGAGCGACGTGCTGCGCGTCTCCGGCAAAACCGGCGAAGGCGTGGCCGACCTGCTCGACCAGATCGTCATGGACGTGCCCGCCCCGCACGGCGACCCCGAGGCCCCCGCCCGCGCGCTGATCTTCGATTCCGTCTACGACTCCTACCGCGGCATCGTCACCTACATCCGTATGGAGGACGGCGAACTGCATGACCGCGAAAAGGTCCACATGATGGGCATTGGCATGACCCACGATCCCATTGAAATCGGCGTGATCAGCCCCGATATGACCCGCACCAAGGCGCTCGGTGCCGGCGAGGTCGGCTACATCATCACCGGTGCGAAAGATGTGAGTCAGTCCAAGGTGGGCGACACCCTGACTTCGGCCGTCCGCCCGGCTGCCGAGCCGTTGCCTGGCTATCGCGACCCGAAGCCGATGGTCTACGCCGGTTTGTTCCCGATCGACAACGCCCAGTTCCCCGAACTGCGTGATGCACTCGACAAGCTCAAGCTCAACGACGCCGCCCTGATCTACACGCCGGAAACCTCCGTGGCCCTAGGCTTCGGCTTCCGCTGCGGCTTCCTGGGTCTGCTGCACATGGAAATCGTCAACGAGCGACTCTCCCGCGAGTTCGGCCTCGACCTGATCCAGACCGCCCCGAACGTCACCTACGACGTGACCGCCGAGGACGGCAGCCAGCATCATGTGACCAACCCGAGCGAATTCCCGGACGGCAAGATCAAGAAGATTGTCGAGCCGATGGTTGCCGCCGACATCATCACGCCCAAGGAATTCATCGGTGCGGTGATGGATCTGTGCCAGGACCACCGTGGCATTATGGGCACGATGGAGTACATCTCCACCGATCGTGTCGAGATGCACTACCGCATTCCGCTGGCGGAAATCGTGTTCGACTTCTTCGACCAGCTCAAGTCCCGCACCAAGGGCTACGCTTCCCTCGATTACCATGAGGATGGCGAGCAGTCCGCCGATTTGGTCAAGGTGGACATCCTTATTCAGGGCGAGAAGGTCGATGCGTTCAGTGCCATCGTTCACCGCGATAAGGCGTATTCGTACGGTGTGATGATGACCAAGAAATTGCGTAGTCTGATTCCGCGTCAGCAGTTTGAGATTCCGATTCAGGCTGCGATTGGTTCGCGCATCATCGCACGTGAGAACATTCGTGCGTTACGCAAGGACGTGCTCGCCAAGTGCTACGGCGGCGACATCACCCGTAAGCGCAAGTTGCTCGAAAAGCAGAAGGCTGGCAAGAAGCGCATGAAGATGCTCGGCCATGTGGAGGTGCCGCAGGAGGCGTTCATCGCAGCCCTGTCCACCGGCGAGGACTCCAACGACCGCGACACCAAAGACAAGATTCGTGCCGCTCAGAAGACCGAGGGCTAGTGTTCGAGGTCTACATCCACGTCCCGTTCTGCTTGCGGCGCTGCGGTTACTGCGACTTCAACACCTACACGGCTACGGATCTTGGTGCGGGGGCCTCGCGCGGCAACTATGCCAATATGGTCATTCGGGAAATGAAATTGACCAAGCAGTGGCAGCTCGATCACGGCATCGCGGAGCCGCCGGTCTCCACCGTGTTCTTCGGCGGCGGCACCCCCACAATTCTCGCCGCCCGCGATCTGGTCGCCATGCTCGATGCCGTCCGCAAGATCTGGGGCATCGCGCCCGACGCGGAAATCACTACCGAAGCCAATCCGGACACGGTCAACGAGTATTACATCAATGAGCTCGCTGCCGGCGGCTTCACCCGTGTTTCCTTCGGTATGCAGTCCGCCGTACCACATGTGCTCAAAACCCTCGACCGCACGCATACGCCGGCCAACGTGGCCGCAGGCGTTAATGCCGCCAATAAGGCCGGCCTGCGCTCCAGCGTGGATCTGATTTACGGTGCACCGGGGGAGAGCCTGGACGATTGGCGCACCTCGGTCACGACCGCCATCGATCTTGGCGTAAACCACATCTCCGCCTACGCATTGACCGTGGAACCCACCACGAAAATGGGCCGTCAAATCGCGGCCGGCACTCTGCCCAAGCCCAATGACGATGACGAGGCAGCTAAATACGAGATCGCTGACGACCTGTTCGCCGCCGCCGGCCTCGAATGGTATGAGGTCTCCAACTGGGCCCGCCCCGGATACGAAAGCCAGCACAACCTCGGCTACTGGCGCAACGTCGATTGGGCCGGTCTAGGGCCAGGTGCCCACTCCCACTACAACGCGGTGACCGAGGCTGACCACCCCCAGTCAGCTTCGCTGACAGCCCCCGCTGGCGGGGGTTGTCCGGCGGATGCCGGACTGGGGGTGGTTTCTGTCTCACACGGTCTGCGCAGCTGGGACATCGCGCACCCGCGTTTGTGGGGCACGGCCATCAACGAGAACCGTGTGCCGTGGGCCGATAGCGAGACGATCACTCCCGAGGAAAACCTCGAAGAGCTCATCATGCTCGGGCTGCGCCTGCACGAGGGCCTTGACCTCGACCGCATCAACCGCGCCATCAACGATGCGGGTATGAGCAGCACGCCCCAGACTCTCCGTAATGTTTCCCTTGACCAACTCGCCCCAATGGTCAGCGAAGGCCTGATTACCGTATCCGATAATCATCGAGTGGTGCCCACTCGTCGTGGCCGGTTGCTCAATGACTCGGTAATCGAACAGTTCTTCGATTTCGTCGGTGTATGAGTCGGTGGTATGGTGCGCGGCAGTCGCCATTACCTGTTCGCTAGTTGTGGTTACACCGTCAGAGGGAGCTATTTTTGTTTTACCGGCGGGGGAGGGAACCGCGTAGGACTACGTCCGGGGCGCTTTGCACGTAGATCAGGCGGTTGGCAGTGCCGCCGGTGGCCTCCCCGTCATCGCGGTTGGACAGGATGCTGTCCACGGCGGCCTGGCCCATTTCGGCCAGCGGCAGATGCACGGTGGTCAGTGGCGGAAACACGTCGGCGGAGTAGGGGATGTCGCCGAAACCGGTGACGCCGATTTCCCGACCCGGCTCGATGCCGTTGGCGCGCAACGCGGTCATCGCACCGATGGCCATCACGTCGTTGAGCGCGATGATTGAATCGATGCCTTTGCCGTCGTACAGTGCGCCTTCGCCCGGCTTCAGCAGTCCGGATCGGGCCATTTGCATGACGGCCGCATAGCCGTCGGTACGGCTGAACTTACCATTCGCCACGGCTTTCGGATCCACGGTGATGCCTGCCTCGTCCAACACTTCCATCACGCCGGCCAGTCGTTCTTTGGAGGAGCGATGTGCGTCATCGCCCTTGAGAATCGCAGGGCGCGTATACCCGGAATCGACGATCAGCTTTGCGATGGCGCGCGCGCCGACATCGTTCGCCACGTCCACGGCCGGGAAGGGCAGGTTGCGGTTGAGCACGAACACGGCACGTCCGCCGGATGCTTCGTACTGGGTGAGTTCCGTCTGCAACGCCTGGCGTTCCGGCGCGTCGGTGTATTCACTTTCGGAGATGATGATGCCGCGCGGCCTGGTGGATACGGACTTACGCACCGCCTCCAACTCTTCGTGCGGGGTGGCTGCCACGCCGATGGTCACGGAAATGCCGCGTTCGGCCGCCGCCTTGACCACGCCTTGCGATACGGATGCGAAGTAGGGATCGGAGATATCGGAGACCAGCAGCACGATGTTCGGTGCGGTGCCTTTGGCCACTGCCTGAGCATAGGCGTTGGGACGATAGTTGAGCTTGGTGGCTGCTTCCATCACCTTGACATACGATTGGTTGCGTACCTTGCGGGTGCTGCCGTTGAGCACGCGGGATGCGGTGGCGATGGAGACTTGGGCTTCTTTGGCGACATCCATCAATGTCGCTGGCGATTGCGCCTTATCGTTCTGTACAGCCACGATCGAATCGATCCTTTTCTTCCCTGAAACGGAAAACGTGTCTAAACGTTTACCGAAACGATATCGCATTTTTGCTTGCAATAGTAGCATTGTGGATTGGAAAGCCTGAATTCTGAACAAAAAAATAATCAAGCGAATTACGGAAAACGTTTACCGTTTCGTCGTGTCGTGCGGTATGCTCGAAGCATGACGCGATACTTATGCGCCCCTGACTCCTTCAAAGAGAGCCTGACCGCCATGGAGGCGGCCCGGGCGATGGCTCAGGGGATTGAGAATGCCGACCACGATGCCGAGGTCCGTTGCCTTCCCATGGCCGACGGCGGTGAAGGCACCGCACGCGCGCTTGTCGACGCCACCGGCGGATCGATGCGCGCCGTGCCGGTCCACGACCCGCTCGGCCGGCCTGTCGAAGGCCACTTCGGTCTGCTCGCCGACGGCACGACCGCCGTGGTCGAGACAGCCGAAGCCAGCGGACTGGCACTGCTTGAAGCCAAAGAACGCAACCCGTTGATCGCCTCCTCCTACGGCACCGGCGAACTCATGCTCGCCGCCGTCCGTTCCGGAGCCAAGCGCATCATCGTCGGGCTCGGCGGCAGCGCCACCAACGACGCCGGTGCCGGACTTCTGCAGGCCCTCGGCGTTCGTCTTCTGGACAAGAACGGTAACGACTTGGCACACGGGGGAGCGGCCCTCGCCAATCTGACCACCATCGATATCAGCACGATGGACCCGGCTCTCAAGAACGTCGCCATCACCGCCGCCTGCGACGTGACCAACCCGCTGACCGGCCCCACCGGCGCCAGCGCCGTGTTCGGCCCGCAGAAAGGTGCGTCCAAAGATGATGTCGCCACATTGGACGCCGCCCTCGCGCATTTTGCGCAGGTAATCGACAGCCAGCTCGGCGTTGCCGTGAACGACGTGCCGGGTGCCGGCGCGGCCGGTGGCATCGGTGCAGCGCTGAAGGGCTTCCTAAACGCCGAATTCCGCCCGGGCATCGCCATCGTCATCGAACAATCCGGACTCGATGCGGCCGCGCAATGGGCTGACGTGGTGTTCACCGGCGAAGGCTCCATCGACTTCCAGACCAAGTTCGGCAAGACGCCGGCCGGCGTGGCCGAAACCGCCAAGCGCCACGGCAAGCCGGTCATCGCAGTAGCCGGGCATATTGGCACCGGCATCGATGAGCTGCATGAGGTCGGCATCGACGCGGTATTCGGCATCGCGCCCGGAGCCGCCAGCCTTAGTGAGCTGTTGGCCGATGCGGCCGCCAACGTGACCCGCACCACCGAACAAATCGTACGAACCCTACAACTGTGAGCAGGCTCCCGCTGGCGGGGGCTGGCGGGCTTCGCCCGACTGGGGGGGCAGCGCTGAGAACCACCCTCAGTCTCGCTATGCGAGACAGCTCCCGCAGCGGGAGCGAGTACCGGAAAGGAAGACGTGCGCGCCACACTGGAAACCGTGAGCTGCGGCGAACTGACCGCCGTGTATCGCAAAGATAGCGACACCGGCATCGTGGAACTGGTATCATGGATCGTCGACGCGAGCTCGGTCTTGTGACATGATTGGTGGTGATGGAATCAACGATGAGTCCAACAAAACGGCACCGCCTCCCATTGCGCAATATCGCGCGCAATATTACGCAGCGTATTGGCTCTCCGAATGCGTGTCTGCTAAACCTCGTGTTGCTCTATCAGCGAGCTTTCCGACTGCGCAGCTCAGGCAACATCACGACGAACAGGATGACCGCCACAATCGCGGTCAGCAGATCGGCGATGGCCTGCGCGGCGATTACACCCTGATAGCCGGCCAGCCGGGAGCCGACGAACAGGGTAATCGCCAGCATCACACCCTGCCTGCTGATCGACAGCACAAAGGCGCCGACCGCCTTGCCTGCGGACTGGAAGGTGCAGGTCGTGACCATCACGACGGCTACGCACACCAGGCTCAGCAGCTGAACCCGCAGCATGCCGGCGCCCAGCGTGATGATGGTGGCGTCCTCGATGAAGAATCCCATCAGTAGACGGTCGGACAGGCTGAGCACCACGGTCATCACCAGGGCGAACAGGGACAGGAACAGGTAGGAAAAACGCAGAATGCCGCGCAGTCGAGGCATATTGCGGGCGCCGTAGTTGTAGCCGATCAGCGGCTGCGCGCCGAACGCGAATCCCACGAAAACCAGCACCGCGATCATGATGACTTTCAGCGCGATGCCCATCGCGGCTACCGCGTCGGTACCGTAGGGGAGCAGGAACAGGTTGATCATGACGATGCCGACGCTCTGCGTGAGGTTCGTGATCGCCGAGGGGATGCCGATGGCGAGGATGCTCCCGACCTCCCGGGCCGTGACCGCCAGACGCCGGCGCGCGCGGTCGATGACGGTCCGCGGGTCGATGGACAGGTTGCTGCTGTGACGCAGCGTGAACCAGACGAAATAGGCGTCGGTGCAGATGTTGGCGATCACGGTGGCACCGGCCGAACCCGCAGCACCCCAGCCGAATCCGTGGATGAACAGGGGATTGAGCACGATGTTGACCGCCGTGCCGGCCACCGAACCGATCATGGACTGCACGGCGTGGCCTTCGGTGCGCAGCAGGTTGGACGGCGTCATCGACACGATGATGAACGGCGAGCCGACGATGATCAGTGTGTAGAAGTCGGAGGCATACTGCCAAGTGTCGTCAGTGGCGCCGAGCAGCGCGAGCATCGGGTCGCGGAACGCCAGGCCCAGCACCAGAATCAGCAGGCCGGTGGCGATGGCGGCATAGAAGCAGAACGCGCTGAGTCGCTTGCCGTCGGCGAACCGGTGTTGGCCGAACAAGCGCGAGATGACCGAACTGCCGCCGAGGCCGAAGATGTCGCCGAGGGCGATCATCACGGTGAACACTGGCGCGGTGAGGGAGACGCCCGCCACCATATCGGTGTTTCCCGTATGCGCGATGAAATAGGTGTCGACCATGTTGTACACCAAGGTGACCAGCATGCTGAGCACCACGGGCATCGCCAGCGAGAAATACGCCTCCGGAATCGGCGCCTTTTCGAAGAGTTCGTTATCCATTTCCGTCCCTTGGTGTTTCGTTCTTCAGTCACTGTGCAGGATGCCGTTCGGCGTGCATCACAGGCATTGTAGAGGCAACAGTGTGGACAACGGGCGGGGGAGTATCTCATGATGCGGTGAGGGCGTTGATGATGACGCATCGTGTATTGGCGGCCGTGTGCATCGTATGTGAACCTGTGCTGGCGCGGCGTACGCACGATGGGAAAAGAAAGAATATATGGACCCCGTTGTCCCGGTTATTGTTCAGTTTTACTGTGTTGAATTATTGCGTTATTCAATTATTGTGGTGTGCCGGCCGATTGCGGCCTGAGGGGGATTGCCTTCGTATGTGTCATGCAATCTCATGAACGGGATTGTTCGCTAGATTCAGCGAGCGTCCTTGTTGGCGGCGTTGATGATGTCGGCGAACATCTTGGAGTCGGCGTAGCCGGCGCGGGCGATGGCATCCATACCGGAGAGGGCGAGACCGCGAATCATGGAATCCTTGAGAGACATAATCATTACCTTTCGTTTGCGCATCGCCGTGAGCGGCTTTGCGATTGTTGTTTAAGCTTTGTTGTTATGGGGTCCGTGGCTAATCTGATTGGATTGCCGGACCGGAGCCGATGGCTCAGCGAGCGTTCTTGTTGGCTTTGTTGATCAGGTCGACGAGCGTGCTGCTGTTGGCGCGACCGCACTGGCTCATGGAGCTCAGGCCGTACACAGCCAGACCGCGAATCATGGAATCCTTGAGAGACATCATGTTTCCTTTCGTTGGTCAAAACCTTGGGGCTTTGAGTTTTGTTTATCGGCTTCTTTCTGAAACCGGTTTCAGAATAACGCAGTCCGATGACAAACGCAAGGGGACTATTCCGCTCTCGGCGTTTCTGGCGGAATATCGCCGTTCTTTAGATACCATTCGGTAGTTAAGAGGTTGTCTAGTCGACCTTCTGACGGCCTTGTTCTGAGCGTACGGTTTTCACGAGGTATGGCCTCATGTCGCGGAAATCGTACGCTGAGTCGTCGTAAGCGTACGGTTTTCACGAAATGGGGCCTATCTTCACCGGATTTTGGGCACACCGGCCTTGAGCAGCTTGGTCTCAAGATTGATGGGGCGTAGCAGATCCTCATAGAACACATGGACGATTTCGGTGACGCCCTGTTCCCGGAGATGCCGATCACGTCTGCGGTCGTACTCCATTTTCGCCTGGAGGCTTGCGCGATTCTTGTTGCTGATGTCGGCGTATTTGGCCATGCCGTCGTATTCTGCCACGATGATGCGGCCGTCTGCGAGCTTCCAACAGAAATCGACGCGATATGACATTGCGGGATTGTCGGGATTCATGAACTGCACCTGCAGCAGGGGGATGCCGAAAGACAATTCGGTGATCTGGCCACGCATCAATGATTCGCCGCCGTTTTCGCTCAGGGGATCCGCGTACTTCAGCAGCTTGGTCACGGAGACCTCGTCGCAGACGCTTTGAATCATCAGCGACTGCACCTCTTCGATGGTCGTCAGGGACTTTCTCAGAGCCGAATCGTATATGGGCAGCGCCTGTGGGAATGGGAATACCGCGCAGTCGAGCAGCGTTCGCGCCGGAGTCGTCAAGAGAATGCCGTTATGCTTCCGCGTCGGAATCCGATTGATATAGATGCGGTTGAGACGCGCCTCGTCTCCGCCGCCGATGCCGGACTTCGAGGCGATGTGCACTGTGCCGTCGTGCAGGGAATAGTTGTGCTGCAGTCCGTATACGCACGCCGCACTCAACCCCGCAAATACCCACTGAGGGTGGATTGCGGACAACGCACGTATGACCTGCAATGACTGTTGCTCTCTGGTCATGGTGTTCCAAAGTGTTCGGTCGGCGTACAGGTTCTTATACGGTGACACCAGCTCCCCGGCATGCAGGCGACGTTTCAGGGCGCGCCGTTGCGCATCACTGGTGCCATAGCAGCAGCGACGCTCCTGCTTCGCCTGCTGCAGCAGTGCAGAAACTTCCTTGTGTTCTTTCATATCTCGACGCTAAGGGTGATTTTGATCGTTGCACAAGCTCAACCGGCAAATGTGGATACTATGTCACGCGAATTGTTGCTGTGGATAACTTGAATCGACGTCGACGGCTTTGCCGACGGTCTTGTCGGAGGCGATATTAGCCTAGGACACCTTGCTGCGCCGCCTTCCATACCGAAAACAGTCATCAGTGACACCGGGGGCATCTTCAGCGTACGTTCTTCACGAAATCAGCTGCCATTTCGTGAAAACCGTACGCTCAGAATGACTCAGTGTACGTTCTTCACGAGATGAGGCCCCATTTCGTGAAAACCGTACGTTGACGACGATTCAGTGTACGTTCTTCACGAAATTAGGGATGATTTCGCGGAAACCGTACACTCACCGCAACTCAGCGTACGGTTTTCACGAAGTTATCGATTTGGGTATAGGTTCCCCGTCATGAACTACAATGAATCGCGGCGAAAAACGGAGAACCGAAGTCGGAGCGCGGCTGAACGGATATGGGTGTGACTGGATGGCTGTCATAGTGATGCCGGTTCTCTAACATACGCAATAACAACAACTGACAACAACAGGGGAGACAAGGATGGCGAGAAGTGCGGGCCGCACCCGGCCGGTGATCAAGGACGTGGCCAAACTGGCCGGAGTCTCGGCACCGACCGTCTCCCGGTATCTCAACGGCACCGTCAACGTCACCGAAGACAAGCGTGAACGCATCGCCAAGGCCATCAAGGAGCTGGGCTACGAGCCGAGCATTGTGGCGCGCGCTCTGTCGAACCGGGAGATGGACTCCGTGGTGGTGTTCGCGGCCAATCCTTCCGCCTTCTCCACGTCCGAAACGAACCATGGGGTGGAGGCCGCCGCCCGTAAACGTCGGTTCCTGCTCAATATTGTTTCTTTGGACGAGTCCGACATGGACTCCGTCAAGGCTCGCGTGCGCATGGGTTTGTCGATCAGGCCGGCGGGCGTGATCGTCTACGAGTACGACCGGGCCGGCATCGCCGCACTGGAATACATTCCCAAAGATATGCCGATGGTCGTGGTGGGTGGCAGCTTCGGCGACGGTGAATACCAAGTCATCAACGCCGAAAGGGATGGCGGCCGTTGGATGACCATGCATCTGCTGGATCTCGGCCATCGCACCGTGTTCCATGTGGGGCGTCCGGAAGGTCCGACCGATAACACCCGCACCAATGGGTGGCGTGACGCGCTCAAGGAGCGCGGCGTCACGGCACCTGACCCAATCATCGTGCCCGACGATGATTTGGAGGAGTCGGTCAAGGCTGGACGCACCTTGGGCCGTCGTGGTGATGTGACTGCGATTTTCGCCGGCAACGACGAGACTGCCATCGCTGTGATCCGGGGTCTAAGGGAGGTTGGTCGCCGCGTGCCTGCTGACGTGAGCGTCGTAGGCTTTGACGACCGCAACTTCGGTGCCATGTGGAATCCGGCGCTGACCAGTTACACCCAGAACTTCCTGGACATGGGGGAGCGGTCCTTCCGAATGCTGTTCGAACAGATCCAGGCCAAGCGCGCCGGCGATGACGCGCCGCCCTCGCAGGTCGAGGTGGTGCAAGGCAAGCCGTGTCTGCGAGCCTCCGAACGCGCGTACGGCGACGGTGAAATCGCGTAGTCGATGGGGCGTGCGTATCAATCATAGTGACTGTAGCGCATCCATATCGTGGTGAGGAGTCTCTCATGCCGAACTGTAAGCGCTTACCTTAAGTAGTTTGTAATATGGTTTACGTCATACTAATAGATATTCTAAATCATAGTGTTTTGCAAGGGCTTTTGCGGAAAATGGCTATTTATCAACAGTTTTCGAAAAGTCCGCATGACGGGCGACTGTGAGCACGCTTTATGGTAACCGCTTTCTGTAGCATTATCGTTAGAGTATGACTTTTGAACAATCGGCAACTCTGAAGACTCAGCCCCAGACCTCGGGCACTATCTCAGCGGCAGACGCCGTGATGCAATCGGCCCGCGACGAACGCATCCCCGGCAAACTCATCTGTACGATCATGGCCGTGGTCATTGTTATCGTGTTCGTCGCCATGCTCCACGCCCTACGTAACCGGAAGTAGGTTGTAGGCGGGATTGGTCTGACTGGTATCCGCCACAGCCGGGTTCGGTAGAGCGGCTACCAATCGGCCAGTGTCTCTATGGCATCGAATCCTGTTCTGCGATGTTGTTCGTCAAGGTTGTTCCAGTAAGGTGATTCATCGGTGAGCATGTCGTACGGGAGCTTGATACGTCTGCGATCCGTGTGGCTATGTAGTCGCCGAGTTTCGGCATCAGGGTCGGTGATGAGGGATGCGAGCATTGCGGCATCGTACAGATGTCTATCTCCATATCCGGCATGGTCTGCTTGGTATGCGGCGCTCTTAAGAATCAACGCGCCAAGCAGATCCGCGTCGGTAGCGGGACGCACGTCGAGACCGCCCATGATGGCGTGCAACTGCACCATGAGACCGCCGGTGAGCAGTCATGATTCGGCAATGCGCTCGGCCACCATGTATACGATATTCCACGGATGAGCGCCGCTGGGGATTGCAATGCGGGAAATCATTGCTCATTTCCTTGTTGTATGCCGTGATGAGTTCTGTAAGGGTTTCGAGCCCCTGCGCGTCGTTCTCTCGGGTCGTTGGATTCGGCCAGATCAGCGGCGCATACGCCGATGGGCATGGGCCCCTGCCCGGCGGGCAGAAAATCAGCGAGATGCCGTGATTCGGCGGGAGGTCTCGTACTGGCCCCAGCCCTTCTGTTCGGTAGTGGTACCGCTACACCGACTCTCCCCGACACTCCAGTGCCGCCGATATCAGTGAATGCCCAGCCTGATGTCGGTAGAGTAAAGGCTATTGGCTTGGTCTCGACGGCGAGACTTCTCCAATGGCCAATATGCACTGTTGCAAAGGAGCATGCGGTATGCAACCAATCAAAGCCATTCAATACGGCTGCGGCAAAATGGCGAAGTACACGATTCGCTATATGCACGAGAAAGGCATTCAAATCGTCGGTGCCATCGACGTGAACCCGGAAGTCGTGGGCATGGATGCCGGTGTGTTTGCAGGCATCGGCCCCATCAATGTGCCGATTCGCGCCGATGCCGAGGCTGTACTCAACGAGTGCGACGCGGATATCGCGGTAGTCACGCTATTCAGCTTCGAGAACGAAATCGCCACCATGTGCGAGCAGTGCTTGGCTCGCGGCATCAGCGTGATCACCACCTGCGAGGAATGCATCTACCCGTGGACCACCGATCCGGCCACCACGAACCGTCTCGACATCATCGCCAAGGAAGCCGGTGCCACCATGGTCGGCTCCGGCATGCAGGACATCTACTGGGTGAACATGGTCTCCACCGTCGCCGCCGGATGCCACAGCATCAAGAAGATCACCGGTGCGGTGAGCTACAACGTCGAGGATTACGGCCTGGCTTTGGCCAAAGCGCACGGCTGCGGTCTGACCGCCGAGGAGTTCGAGGCCGAGCTCGCGCATCCCGAAACCGTGGTGCCCTCGTATGTATGGAATTCCAATGAAGCGCTGGCCCAGAAGCTTGGGCTTACCATCGCATCGCAGACCCAGGCCAGTGTGCCGTATTTCAGCGATGTCGACGTGTATTCCGAAACGATGGGCGAGACGATTCCGGTCGGCAAATGCATCGGCATGTCCGCCGTGGTAACCACCGAAACTAATCAGGGCATCACGTTGGAAACTGCCTGTATCGGCAAGGTGTACGGGCCGGATGATGGCGATATGTGCGATTGGAAGATCGAGGGTGAACCGGACGTGGAGTTCCACGTGGTCAAGCCGGCGACCGTCGAACATACGTGCGCCACAATCGTCAACCGCATTCCGGACGTGCTCAACGCGCCAGCCGGATATGTGACGGTCGATCAGCTCGATGAGATTTCGTATCTTACGTATCCCGCCGCGCTGTACGTGGCATAGCCTTCATATTTTCAAGGATGAAGGCCGGCACTCATAAGGGTGCCGGCCGGTATCAGGCGGACAGAGTCGACGTGCGTGGCATCACCTGGAACTGGATATGGTCATGGGTGATGTCATCGGGCCGTTCATGCCGTAGGTTCGACTCGTTCAGCGTCACCATGCGATCGATAACCGTACGAGCCATTGCGGGGACGTCCATCGCCACAGTGCTGATGGGTGGGTTGGTGCAGGCGGAGAAGGGGATACCGTCGAATCCCATGAGCCGTACGTCGTCGGGCGCGTGGATGCCATGTTCGGTGAGTTCGCGGAGCGCGCCGATCGCTATGGTGTCAGACATGCACAGTTCTCATGTTCCCGCTGGCGGGAGCTGTCATGCGAAGCATGACTGAGGGTGGTCCACAGCCGCCAATCCGTAACATCACCCAACGCAGCATTTCACGATACGGACGTTTCCGTATCGTATTTTCGTGTGGTCAAATAGACATTTCGAGCGAAAAAGTTCGAAATACCCCCATAACTGGCCATAAAAAAATTGCTTGAGAATCACTATTGACTTTTATGGCGACTCGGTATATGGACACATGAAACGTAAATGACATGGAGCGACGGTACTGTGTCAACAGCAATGAACGAAGAGGCATGATTTTCTTACGTGCCCACAACCAATTGAGGTGATTTCGGTGACATTCAAAGCCCCGCTCGATCTCACGGTCCACGCTCCGGACGGTATGTATGATCCCGCCAACGAGCATGACGCCTGTGGTGTGGGTATGGTCACCACTTTGAACAAGCGTCCTGAGCGCAAGATCGTCACCGACGCCATTGAGGTGCTGGTCAACCTTGATCACCGTGGTGCCGTGGGTGCCGAGGAGAACACAGGTGACGGCGCCGGCATTCTGATGAGCATGCCGGATGAGTTCATGCGTGCCACCGTGCCCGCCGAACTGCCGGAAGCCGGTCACTATGCGGCAGGCATCGCCTTCCTTGACCGCGACATCGAAACCTCCGGTCAGCAGGAACAGGCCATTGCCAAGATCGTGCGCGAGGAGGGACTCGAAGTCCTCGCATGGCGCGTGGTGCCCACCAACCCGGACGGCCTTGGCCTGCAGGCCCTTGCCGCCATGCCAGGATTCAAGACTCTCGTGGTCGCCTCTCCGGACGGTGCTCTGGCCGGCGTGGACTTGGATCGCAAGACCTTCCGCATCCGCAAGCGCGTCGAGCATGAGGTGGGCGTCTACTTCGCATCCCTGTCCGCCCGTACCATCACGTACAAGGGCATGCTCACCACCATGCAGCTCACCCACTTCTTCGAGGATCTGAACGACGAGCGCATGAAGGCCACCATCGCCATCGTCCACTCCCGCTTCTCCACCAACACCTTCCCGAGCTGGCCGCTGGCCCAGCCGTTCCGTCTGCTGGCCCACAATGGCGAGATCAACACCATCCAGGGCAACCGCAACTGGCTCTCCGCCCGTGAAGGCCGCCTGAGCAGCGAACTGCTCGGTGAATTCGAGCCGCTGCTGCCGATCACCACCCCGGGCTACTCCGATTCCGGCACCTTCGACGAGTGCCTCGAACTGCTGCACCTCGCCGGCCGCTCCCTGCCGCACGCCATCTGCATGATGCTGCCGCCGGCTTGGGAGAAGAACCCGGATCTCGATCCGGACGTGCGCGCCTTCTACGAGTACAACAACACGCTTATCGAGCCGTGGGATGGCCCGGCCGACATCGTCTTCACCGACGGCACCCAGGTCGGCGCCCTGCTCGACCGCAACGGCTTCCGTCCCGGCCGCTGGCAGCTCACCGATGACGGCTACATCGTTCTGGCCTCCGAGGCCGGCGTTCTGCCGGAGATCGCGCAGGAACACATCGTGTCCAAGGGTCGTCTTGAGCCCGGCGAGATGTTCTTGGTCGACACCGCCGAAGGCCGCATCATTCCCGATGAAGAGGTCAAGAGGAACCTCGCTGCCCAGCACCCGTACCGCAAGTGGGTGGAAGGCAACTCCGTTGAAATGAGCGACCTGCCCCGCCGCGAGCACGTCAGCCACTCCGGCCAGTCCGTCCAGCGCCGTCAGCGCGCCTTCGGCTACACCGAAGAGGATCTGAAGCTCCTGCTCACGCCGATGGCCAACACCGGCAAGGAACCGCTCGGTTCCATGGGTAACGATGCGCCTATGCCTGCGCTTTCCAGCCGCAGCCGCATGCTGTTCGACTACTTCACCCAGAAGTTCGCACAGGTCACCAACCCGCCGCTGGACTGGGAGCGTGAGGAGATCGTCACCTCGCTCGAATCCGCCATCGGCCCCGAGCCGAACCTGCTGGCCGATTCCGAGCTGCACGCCAAGAAGATCCTCATCCCGCTGCCCGTGGTCAACTCTGATGAGATGGCCCAGCTCAAGCGCCTTGACAAGGCCCGCATCCTCGGCGGCTACTACCGCCCGTACGTGGTCAAGGGCCTCTACCAGGTCGCCGGCGGCGGCAAGGCCCTCGAAGAGCGACTTGACGAGATCTTCGCCGAAATCGACGAGGCCATCGCCAACGGCAAGAACTTCATCGTGCTCTCCGACCGTGAGTCCAACCATACGTGGGGTCCGATCCCGTCCCTGCTGCTGACTTCCGCCGTGCAGCACCACCTGCTGCGCCGCCACACCCGTACGCAGATCTCCGTGGCCGTCGAGGCCGGTGACGTGCGCGAGATTCACCATGTCGCGCTGCTGATCGCTTACGGTGCCGCCTGCGTGAACCCGTACCTGGCATTCGAATCCGTGGAAGATCTGGCCCGCAACGGCTACCTCAAGGTCGACGCGGACACCGCCGTGAAGAACCTCACCAAGGCCCTCTCCACCGGCGTGCTCAAGATCATGTCCAAGATGGGCGTCTCCACCATCATGAGCTACCGTGGCGCGCAGCTGTTCGAGGCTGTGGGCCTGAGCCAAGAAGTCATCGACGAATACTTCACCGGCACCACCTCCCGTGTGGGCGGCGTGAGCCTTGAAGAAATCGCCGAAGAAGTGGCCATCCGCCACCGCGTGGCCTACCCGAACCAGTGGAGCGCGTCCCCGCACCGCAACCTGCGCACCGGCGGCGACTACAAGTGGCGTCGCACCGGCGAGGACCACCTCAACGATCCCGAGGCCATCTTCCTGCTTCAGCAGTCCACCCAGCGTGGCGACTACCAGATGTTCAAGAAGTATTCGCACCACATCAACGACACGTCGAACCGACTCATGACCCTGCGTGGCCTGATGAAGTTCAACACCAACCGCAAGCCCATCGACATCGCCGAAGTCGAGCCGGCCTCCGAGATCGTCAAGCGCTTCTCCACCGGTGCCATGAGCTACGGCTCCATCTCGCAGGAAGCACACGAGACGCTCGCCATCGCCATGAACTCGATTGGCGCACGCTCCAACTCCGGTGAGGGCGGCGAATCCGACGACCGTATCAATGATCCGCAGCGCTACAGCCGCATCAAGCAGATTGCGTCCGCCCGCTTCGGCGTGACCTCCGATTACCTCGTGCACGCCACCGATTTGCAGATCAAGCTCGCCCAGGGCGCCAAGCCTGGTGAGGGTGGCCACCTGCCCGGAGCCAAGGTCCCGCCGTGGATCGCCAAGGTCCGTCACGCCACCCCGGGCGTGGAGCTTATCTCCCCGCCGCCGCACCACGACATCTACTCCATCGAGGATCTGAAGCAGCTGATCAACGATGCGAAGATGGCCAACCCGAAGGCACGTATCCACGTCAAGCTCGTTTCCGAGTTCGGCGTCGGCACCATCGCCGCAGGTGTGGCCAAGTGCCATGCCGACGTGGTGCTTATCTCCGGCTATGACGGCGGTACGGGTGCAGCCCCGCTCAACGCCATCAAGCACGCCGGCACCCCGTGGGAGATCGGCCTGTCCGAAACCCAGCAGACGCTGATCCTGAACGGCCTGCGCTCCCGCATCGTCGTCCAGTGCGACGGCGAGCTCAAGACCGGTCGTGACGTGGTCATCGCCGCCCTGCTTGGTGCCGAGGAATTCGGCTTCGCTACCGCAGCCCTGATCGTGGAAGGCTGCGTCATGATGCGCGCCTGCCAGAAGAACACCTGCCCGCAGGGCATTGCCACCCAGGATCCTGAGCTGCGCGCCCGCTTTAAGGGCAAGCCCGAGTACGTGGTCAACTTCTTCATGTTCATCGCTGAGGAGGTGCGCGAGATCCTCGCCCAGCTCGGCTTCAGGACTCTTGAGGAGGCCATCGGCCACGTTGAGTGCTTGGATCAGGACGAGGCCATCAAGCGCTGGAAGTCCAGCGGCATCGACCTGTCCAACGTGCTCAAGCAGGCCGGCCCGGTACCCGGCACGATCCTGCACCAGACCATCGAGCAGAACCACGAGCTGGAGAAGGCGCTGGACAACAAGCTCATCGAACTTGCCCAGCCGGCCCTCGAACACAAGGAACCCGTGCGCATCGAAATGCCGATTCGCAACGTCAACCGTACGGTCGGCACCATGGTCGGCTACGAGATCACCCGCCGTTACGGCGAGGAAGGTCTGCCGGACGACACCATCGACATGACCCTGCACGGTTCCGGAGGCCAGTCCATCGGTGCGTTCATCCCGCGCGGCGAGACCATGCGCATCTACGGCGAAGTCAACGACTACGCCGGCAAGGGCCTGTCCGGCGGTCGCATGATCGTGCGCCCGGAAGATAACGTCACCTTCGACAAGCACAGCAACGTCATCGCCGGCAACGTCACCGGTTTCGGCGCCACTTCCGGCCAGATGTTCGTGGCCGGACGCGCCGGCGAACGTTTCGGCGTTCGTAACGGCGGTGCCACGTTTGTGGTCGAAGGCGTGGGCGACCACGGCTGCGAGTACATGACCGGCGGCACTGTTGTGGTGCTCGGCCCCACCGGACGCAATTTCGGTGCAGGCTTCTCCGGCGGTAACACTTATGTGCTTGACCTCGATATGAAGAAGGTCAACCCGGGTGCCATCAAGTCCGGTGCACTGCTCTTCAAGTCGCTTGATGCCGAAACCTCCAAGCTGGTGTACGCACTGGTCAAGCAGCATGCCGAAGAGACCGGTTCTCAGTTCGCTGCGGCTTTGCTGGAGGACTGGAACGAGACCGTCAAGCGGTTCACTCACGTGGTGCCGAAGCAGTTCGTGGCCATGACGAAGGCCATGGAAGAGGCCAAGGCCAACAATGTAGATTTCAATGCGCCCGGCGCCTGGGAAAAGGTGTACGAGCAGGTTATGGAAGGAGCGCGCTGACATGGGCGACCCGAGAGGATTTCTGAAGGTCCGTACCCGCCGAGAGCTGGCTGAACGCCCCGTTGAGGAACGTATCAAGGACTGGTTCGACGTTCACGCCGAAACCGGCCTGCAACCGTGGACCCAAGCGCAGGCGGCCCGCTGCATGGATTGCGGCACCCCGTTCTGTATGACCGGATGTCCGCTGGGCAACCTGATTCCTGAGTGGAACGATCTGGTCCGTCAGGGCAAGTGGGAGGACGCGTACAACCGTCTGTCCATGACCAACAACTTCCCTGAAGTCACCGGTCGTATCTGCCCGGCTCTGTGCGAGCAGGCCTGCGTGCTCGGCATCCACCAGCCGCCGACCATGATCAGGCTTGACGAGCAGACCATCATTGACCAGGCATGGGATTTGGACTACGTCAAGCCGCTGCCGCCGCAGCGTCTGACCGACCAGACGGTCGCCGTCGTCGGCTCTGGCCCTGCCGGCCTCGCCGCCGCACAGCAGCTCACCCGCGCCGGCCACACCGTCGTCGTCTACGAGAAGGACGACGCCATCGGTGGTCTGATGCGTTACGGCATCCCGAACTTCAAGCTTGAGAAGGGTCTGCTTGACCGCCGTGTCAAGCAGATGGAGGCCGAAGGCACCCGCTTCCGCACCAACGTGGAAATCGGCAAGGACATCACGTGGGATGACCTGCGTGACCGTTACGACGCCGTCGTAGTGGCCATCGGCTCCCGCGTGCCGCGCGATATGAAGATTCCGGGCCGCGAGCTCGACGGCATCCACTTCGCCCTCGACTTCCTGCCCGACGCCACGCGCCGTATCTTCGGCGTCAAGCCGGTGCACGACATCACCGCCAAGGACAAGCACGTCATCGTCATCGGCGGTGGCGACACCGGTTCCGACTGCCTCGGCACCTCGATCCGTCAGGGTGCGAAGGACGTCACCGTGCTACAGATCATGCCGAAAGAGCCGTCAAGCCGTCCGGACAACAGCCCGTGGCCGACCTTCGCCCGCACCTACCAGAAGACCTCCTCCATGGAAGAGGGCGGCGAGTACATCTACTCCACCGACTCCGTGAACTTCGAGGGCACCGAAGAGGAGAAGGCCAAGGTCACCATTGATAACTCGACCACCGCCGAAGGCTTCGTGGCCGATGAGCGTGGTCATGTCACCGGCTTGAAGGTCGTCTCCGTGGCTCCCGGCGAAAATGGTCCGTTCACTCGCCAGCCTGGCACTGAGCGCGTGCTGCCCGCCGATCTGGTCCTCATCTCCGTGGGCTTCCTGCACCCGGACACCGAGACCATCCTCGACCAGCTGCCCGTCGAACTCGACAAGCGTGGCAACATCGCTCGCAATGACAAGTTCGCCACCTCCCAGGATGGCGTGTTCGTGTGCGGCGATGCCGGCCGTGGCCAGAGCCTCGTGGTCTGGGCCATCGCCGAAGGCCGCTCCTGCGCCGCAGCCGTGGACGAGTACCTCTCCAAGGAAAAGAGCGAGCTGCCGGCCCCGATCAAGGCCAGCCAGCGTCCGATGATGCTGCCTCGCTGAATCTCTCCGTTGTGGTTCCCTTTCACGAGGAAACTTACATACAACACTAGATAGTCCTCATGGCCCCTCATCTGAGGGGCCGTTTTCTATTTAGCAGCGGCTCCCCCTTCGACTTTCTGGCATAAGCCGGAAGCTGAGTCGATAATGCCCTCTAAGCACCATCCGGCAAGATTGCGTTTCAACTCGGTAGTGCCCAGCACTGACAATTCGGTGTCGGTAAGCATCATGCGCTCAAACGACAACGAGTGTTCCCGCCATTGCATCAGATGTTTGTTGCCAAGAGCCCCGCCAATGATGTGCACGTACTCTTGTGTCGGTGCTTCCTTGCGTATGAGTGCCAGCATACCGGCGGCGAAGAGTTGCTCGGTGGTATAGGAGAGTTGGAAGGCGCTCATACCAAACACTGCAATATCCGTATATCATGTGGGCGGCTATGTGCACCGTCCACATGATATACCTACTCTTCTTGCTGGGTGAGTCCTCTCCGAAGGAATCTTTCTATTGACGAGATTTCAGGGATGTGGAATCTTCACCAATCGGTACAGATTAAGAATCTGTGCTAGTTGTTGGGATGATTAATCCAGTAGGCGATTTCGCTTACTGAATCTTCGGATGGCACGATGCTGACCTGACCCTCAGAGGCACCTTCCGTTCGTATGGTCAGTGTTTCTTGCGCAATGTCGTCCGTACAGGAGACGGTGCAATCCTCGTACTGTTCTCCGATGGAGAATGACGCGTTGAGCGTCCCGCTGCCCATGCAGTACACCGTGAGCTGGTAGGTGCCGGCATCCCATGGCGAACTGTCAGTATCAAGAATGGCCATGGTTTTTCGTTTACCGGTCTCATCAGTCTGATAGCTGGGACGTGCGTTGAACGACGCGCGGAACGATTCGCGATTGAGCTCTACGGCATCCTGTACGGCGTTATCGAGTTTTGTCACGGAGCGTTTGTCGAGAACATGCTCGGAAACGGGTGCCTTAGCAGGTTGCTTCGAAGCCGCAGAATCATTGCTACTGCCATGTGGAGTCATCATCCATATGATGCCGATGGTAAGAGCCAATAGGCTGATCGCGGCAGCGATGATTGCGGCCTTTGTTTTTGTTGCCAGTCGAGTGTTCATAATGGCCTAGCTTTCCCAATATCGGTAACCCCATACGTTCGCACTGGGCACGATTGCGCTTCCAGAAGCGAGCACTTGGACATTGCATGGAGCGACAATGGTGGCTTTTTTACGTTTACCTGGGCACCGTAGTTGCCATACTGCATGTTCCCATAACGACCAGGAGATATACTCCGCGAATACTTGTAGGAGGTCGATCTGGAAGAAGATGTTGAGTTGGAAAATCCGGCGGAGATTGAAGCCTTAACAATCTGCCCAGTCGTAATACTGGCAGATACGTTGGATGTGACTCCCACTGTGTAGGTGGCTGTGGTTGAGGCAGTGATTGTACCGCCCGGACCTGATCGGAAGATTTGTCCTACGCCGATATGGTAATTGTTATTAACAATAGTGGCGCTTACCGAGGTCTGTCCGACCTCTGGACATGCACGCAACTCTGTGTTGCCATTTTTTCTATGGAGAAGGCTTGCGGAGCAATAGATATAGAGAGAAGTACCACCATAAGCGAAGCGAACATTTTTTTGGCGGTTCTCATGATAATCCCTTTCAGGGGGAGAAGGCGTCGGCTGATTGTGGTCACGAATATCGTCAGTTCGAACCGAACGTGGACGACAACGTTGTCGTTGGAGAAGTCTTCAAGAAATATGTTGATACTTAATAGATTACATTGCATGAACCTTTTGCGCTTCATTGCAACTCATACGAATGGACAGTGTTTGCGATTTCTCCTTACAAAGGTGGTCCTACTTGTTCGGATGTAGCCAATTTCAGTGACTTGGTTCTGAAAATGTCGTTAGCCGTCGTTGTGAGTACCGTCACCATTCGTGTAACGTCCTCGCAAATTCTCCGTAGCCGCGTCCCCGAGGATGTAGAAACTGATTAATTATTCCAAAAATACTTGTAATGTCTATATTTCGAGAATATTGCATATATAGTTAATATGAAGCTCCTATGGTGTCTTTCGTCGCCAAAAAGATGACGCCAGAATATTTGGGAGAGATTCATGAACACACGTCATGTCACTTCACTGGTCGCGGCCGGTGCGGCAATCGTCATGCTGCTCAGCGGCTGCGGATCGACCGGTACCTCCAATTCCAGCAATGCTTCAGATTCCAATATCATTTCCGTGTACGGCAGTGAGCCGGCACACCCACTATTCCCCGGCAACACCACTGAGGCCGGTGGCGGCAAGGTTGTAGACCAGCTGTTCGCAGGTCTGGTGACCTACGATGCGAAGGGCGGCATCCACAACGAGGTAGCAGACAGCATCACCTCCAGCGACAACGCCACGCATTACGTCATCAAGCTCAAGAGCGGATGGAAGTTCACCGACGGCACTCCGGTGACCGCGCACTCCTTCGTAAACGCATGGAATTACACCGCCAACAGTGCCAACAAGCAGGCCAGCGCCAGCTTCTTCAGCACAATCGAAGGCTATGATGATCTGCAAAAGCCGGACGTGGACCCCAAGGCCACGCTGAGCGGCCTGACCGTCGTTGACGACAACACCATCGATGTCAAGCTCAGCCAGCCCGACTCGGCATTCCCGGTCAAGGCCGGCAGCCACGCCTACATGCCGTTGCCCGAATCCGCGTTCAAGGACCCGAAGAAGTTCGGTCAGCACCCAGTGAGCAACGGCCCATACAAGTTCGTGTCCTGGCAGCACAACCACAGCATCGAAATGGTGAAGAACCCTGACTACAAGGGCAATCGTGTCGCCAAGAACGATGGCCTGAACTTCAAGATCTATACCTCGCCTGATTCGGCATACGCCGACCTACGCGGTGGCAACCTGGACTTCACGAACACGATTCCTGACACCGCACTTACCTCCTTCCAATCCGACAAGTCGCTGAAGGCATACAACGAGCCCGGTGGCAATACGCTCACTTTCACCATTCCTGAATGGCTGGAACACTTCGGCCAGAACGAGGAAGGCAACCTGCGTCGTCAGGCCATTTCCATGTCCATCGACCGCAAGACCGTCGCCGAGAAGATCTTCCACGGTACCGCCACGCCCGCCGTCGACTTCCTTGCAGCCCCAATCAGCGCCTACTCCAAGGAACTCAAGGGAAATGAAGTACTGAAGTACAACCCGTCCAAGGCCAAGGAACTGTGGGCCAAGGCCAACGCCATCTCCCCGTGGAGCGGTGAGTTCGGCATTGCATACAATGCTGATGGCACTGCGAAGAACTGGGTTGAGGCAATCTGCAACTACATCAAGAACACGCTGGATATCGATGCCAAGAGCATCCCGATGTCCACTTCCGACGAATTCCTGTCCAATGTGGATTCAGGCAAGATGACCTCCGCATACCGTAGCGGTTGGGGCCCTGATTATCCATCCGCGGACAACTATCTGGTACAGCTGTACGATTCCAGTTCGGCCGACGGCAAGGGCGGCAACAGCGGCAACTACAAGAACCCCGAGTTCGATGCCATGATGGACAAGGCTCTTTCCGCCCCGTCCACCGAGGAAGCCGACAAGTATTATCAGCAAGGTGAGGAGATTCTGCTGCAGGACCTTCCGGCTATCCCGTTGTGGAACCAGAATGCCACCGCAGCCAGCACCTCCGCAATCTCCGGCGTCGCATTCGACTACGGCGGCGGCCCAGTGTTCACCGCACTGACCAAGAAGCAGTAAGCAGTAAGTAATAAACAGACAGCGCTAGCCCCCCGCTGGCGGGGGCTGTCGGCAAAGCCGACTGGGGGGTGGTCTCAAACAGCAGACCACCCCTAATCTTGTTATATGAGCGAGCTCCCGTAAGCGGGAGCAATCGAGAACATACAGGAGCACATTAACTATGGAATTCACCGTATCCGGCACTACCGTGCGATTCGATGAACGAACGATGCAGTTCGCTTTTACGCGCGACGGTGCCGAATGGAATACCTGCGCTGATTTCAAGCCGGCCCTGCAATGCGCGCAAGGCACCTTCGCGTTCGCGGATGCCACTTCCATCACCCATGAGCAGCGTGAAACCGGCACGGGAACCGGCATTCGCAGCATCTTCACCGGCTTTGGGCACAGCGCATACTCCTTTGAAACCTATGTATGGGTGGAGCGTGCCTCAGGCGATGTGCTCTTCGAATGGATTCCGCTCAATGAGCAAGGCCTGAACATCACCAATGTGACGTGGCCCGCAGCCATGGACTTCGATTGCGCCGACGACCATGACACGACACTCATCACCCATGAGCAAGGTGTGATGATCCCCAACACATGGCCTACCGCCGTGAGCACCAAAGACATCGCCTTCGACGGCCGCTTCGAAACGGCTGGCGGTTACATGCCGTGGTTCGCGCAGCTCCGCGCAGACGGACACGGGTATATCGCCATCTGCGAAACTCCATGGAATGCCGGTTACGGCATCGACCATCCCAGCAATGGCCCGTACACCCATATCAATACTTGGTTTGAGCCAAGCCTCGGCACAATGAATTATCGCCGCGTGGTACGCTACCAGTTCCTCGACCACGCCGATCACACGGCGGTGTGCAAGGCCTATCGTTCGTACGTCAACGAACGAGGTCGCCTGCGTACGCTCGCCGAAAAGGCGGCGCGCAATCCCTCCGTGCGTGACCTGATTGGTCGCTCGTGGGTGCACATCGGCATCAAAACCAAAGTGCAGCCCGACTCGTACTACTACGATAAGGACCACCCCGAGAAAAACGAGTCGCTGGTCACCTTCGCACAGCGCGAAAAGCAAATGCGAACACTGCACGGCATGGGTGCAGGCCGACTGTACATGCACTTGGATGGTTGGGCACAGCCCGGATACGACAACGCACACCCCGACTATCTGCCGGCCTGTCAGGAGGCAGGCGGCTGGGAAGGCATGAAGTCGCTGGTCGACGCCTGCCATGAGCAAGGCGATATTTTCGGCACGCATGACCAGTACCGCGATTACTACTTCACCGCGCAAACCTTTGATGCCAACAATGCGATTCGGCTGGCAGACGGTACGATGCCCGAACACGCACGCTGGGCGGGCGGCCGCCAGACCTACCTGTGCGCCGAGCTCGCACCGGACTACGTGCGCCGCAATTTCGCCGAAATCGCCGCACACGGCATCAAGCTCGACTGTGCATACTTGGATGTCTTCACCTGCAACGAAGGCGACGAATGCTCGAACCCCGAACACCGCATGACCCGCCGCGAATGCTTTGACCGCCGCGCCGAATGCTTCGAATATCTGCTCTCGCACGGCATCCTCTCCTCGTCCGAAGAGGTATCGGACTGGGCAGTGCCAAGCCTGATATTCTGCCATTACGCGCCATACGACTTCCAGATGCGCTCACCCAACGAGCCGCGCCAAGGTGTGCCGGTGCCGCTGTATAACCTCGTCTACCATGATTGCGTTATCGAGCCGTGGATGATGGAGCGTGTGGTGGACGGCGACGATTACATGCTGTACGCCTTGCTCAACGGCGGAGCTCCATACCTGATTCGCGATGCCGCATACATCGGCGTTGACGGCGACATGGACGACGAACAGCGCGCTCGCACGGAAAACGACATCGAACGCTGCCATACGGTCGCTGCATTCCATGAGCGGGTCGGCATGCAGGAACTGGTTCGTCACGAGTTCGTGGATGATGATCCGCTGGTGCAGCGTTCGGTATTCGCGGACGGCACTGCGGTCACTTGCGACTTCCATACGCAAACCTATCGCATCACCGACTGCCCGCATCACTGACTGAAAATACAATGACACACAGTGGGTTCCGATGGACTGGTGGCAAATTGCCGCCGATAAGCGAGTAATATAGCCAACAGTGTCACCGTCGAAACAGGAGTAGTGAAATGCCGAATCGTGCAGAACGCCGTGCCCAAGCCAAAGCAGGCCGCAGGGGAGTGCCGTCGCAGTATGACCAGACCCGTGGCCGTGGCCGTTCGGGAATGATTGACGAATACCAGCTGCAGCAGAAGTCCCAGCGTCTGCAGGACGGCACCGACGGCACCGAATGGAAGCCCAGCGGCGGTACGATTGCGGACACCGAAACCCTGCTGACCACTAACCCGAACTACACGAATCCGAAGATGTTCAAGGCACCGCATTCGCTGCGTCAGTGGTTCCGTGTGGGCAGCTGGACGCTGATCGCCATCGCGATTATCGCGTTCTTCGTGGTTATGTGGCTGCCAAGCCATCCGATGTGGCTGATCATCACCGTTTCCGCGGTGTTCATTGTGGGTGTGCTGAGCCTGTTCTTTACGGCTGGCGATTCCAAGCATAATCCGAATTTGGATCAGAACGGCACGGCCGTCTGATTTTTTTGCCTGGTAAATCCGGCTTGAAAAGCAAAACGCACGACGGAAGTTGTGCGTTTTCTTGTATGCGGTGCCCTAAAGTAAGAAGTGCTTGAGTTTCTTTCTGACGCACGAAGGAGAGGCAGTCCGATGAAAGTTGATATTCTAACCCGCGAATACCCGCCGCATGTGTATGGCGGTGCCGGCGTACACGCCGAGGAGCTGTCCAAGGTTTTGGCCGAGCGCATTGACGTGACCGTGCGTGCGTTTGATAGCAAGCGTACTGAGGCTGATATCCCCGCGATTCCCAATGCCGCTAATGCCAAGGGCAGCCTGAAGGTCGTCGGATACGATACGCCGTCCGAGCTCGCTGATGCCAACCCGGCATTGAAGACCTTCGGCGTGGATCTGCAGATTGCCAACGATGTGGATGCCGACATTATTCATGCGCACACCTGGTACGCCTGCCTGGCCGGCTACCTGGCCAAGATGCTGCACGGTACGCCGCTGGTCATCACCGCCCACTCCCTGGAGCCGTTCCGCCCATGGAAGCGTGAGCAGCTCGGCGGCGGCTACAACCTGAGCTCCTGGGCCGAGAAGGACGCCTACGAGCACGCCGACCGCGTGATCGCCGTTTCCGGTGGCATGCGCAAGGATATTCTGACCGCCTATCCGAATCTTGATCCAGACAAGGTGGTTGTGGTTTACAACGGCATCACCATGTCTGACTTTGCTACTCCGGCGCCGGACGATCCGGGCTGGAAGGTGTTTGAGCGTTACCACATCGACCGTTCGAAGCCCACCCTGCTGTTCGTGGGCCGTATCACCCGCCAGAAGGGCCTGCCATACCTGCTCAAGGCACTGCACCTGATTTCCAAGGACATTCAGGTGGTGCTGTGCGCGGGAGCGCCTGACACCCCGGAAATCGCCGAAGAGGTCAAGATCGCGTTCGCCAAGCTGGATGAGGAACGCGGCAACATCGTCTGGATTGAAGAAATGCTGCCGAAGCCTGAGCTGAATGCTTTGGAACACGGCTGTGATGCCTTCATCTGCCCGAGCATCTACGAGCCGCTGGGCATCGTGAACCTTGAGGCCATGGCCTGCGGTCTGCCGGTCGTCGCATCCGCCACCGGCGGTATTCCGGAAGTCGTGGTCGACGGCGAAACCGGCTATCTGGTTCCGATCGACCAGTTGCACGACGGCACCGGCACTCCCACCGATCCGGACAAGTTTGTACACGATATGGCCGCCGCTATCGACAAAATCATGGCTGACCCCGAACTCGCCAAGAAGATGGGTCAGGCCGGCTACGAACGCGCCCGCGACGTGTTCAGCTGGGAGACCATCGCCGACAAGACCGTGGAAGTCTACCAGTCCGTGCTCGACGAGCAGAAGAAGTAAGTAGCGCTGCAACGAGTGCCCCCCTCAGTCCGGCTGCGCCGGCCAGCTCCCCTCAGGTACCGGTTTCTTGGCTCTCTTCTCTGAGGGGAGCTGTTACCGCAGGTGACTGAGGGGAGTCGTCAGACCGCGAATCATAGGTAGTATTTCACTCATGACCAACACCGTCCTCCAACTCGACAACGTCGAATTCCGGCGCAACCGTCGTGTCATCATCACCGACGTGAACCTCACCATCAACGCGGGGGAGCGTTGGGTGCTGTTCGGTCCGAACGGCATCGGCAAATCCACCGCGGTCGGCATGCTGGCCACCCGCACCTTCCCCTCAGAGGGCCGCGTATTCATCCTCGGCCATCAACTCGGCAAATACGACGTATTCAAACTGCGCACCCGCATCGGTCTCGCCTCGGCCGACCTGGGCCGGCAGTTCCCCGAGTTCGAGGACCCGCTGGACGCCGTGGTCACCGGCCTGTCCGCCGTGACCGGGCGCTGGCGCGACACCTACACGCAAGAGGAATACGCCCGCGCCCGCCAGCTGCTGCGCGATTTTCACGTCTCCTATCTGGAAGGCAAGGAGATGTGGCGACTGTCCGAAGGCGAACGCACCCGCGTGTTGATCGCCCGTGCGCTGATGGGAGATCCTGAGCTGCTCATCATGGATGAGCCGACCACCGGCCTTGACCTGGGCGGCCGCGAGCAGGTGATGCGCACATTGAGCCGAATCGGCGAAGAGAACTCCGAGCGTGCCGTGGTGCTGGTCACCCATCGCTTGGAGGAGATTCCGGCTGGTTTCGACCACATCGCCATTATGGGACGCAAGCCGATTCCTGCTGAGGATGCCACCGAAGCGGGCGTGGATTCAATGGGTAATCCCGGTGCTGGCACCATCGTCTACACCGGTTCGTTGGAGAATGGCCTGACCGACGAACGCTTGTCGGAATTGTTCGGTATGCCCATCGAAGTCCAGCACACCCACGGCCGCTGGGCCGCCTACGCCGTGTGATGCTTGTAGGTTTTTAGGCGGGATTTTCTTCGCCCCCTCTGGAGGAGCTGTCAGCGTAAGCTGACTGGGGGAGGTCCAACCAGTTACGAAGGTAACCATGACAACCAATAGCAAACTCGTATTCATCGATATCGACGGCACCCTAGCCGACGAAAACCACGTCGTACCCGAATCTGCCAAAATCGCTTGCAAACAAGCCCAGGCCAACGGCCACAAGCTCTTCATCTGCACCGGGCGTTCCGTGCCGAAAATCGAACGCAGCATCCTCGACCTCGGTTTCGATGGCGTGGTTTCCGTGGCGGGCGCTCAGGCGAATATCGGAGACAGGCTGCTGTTCCAGCATCTCGTCCCTCCTGAAGCGGTCGATGCGGCGATGGCGTATTTTGCCAAGCATCATATCGAGAGCTACCAATGGCAAGGTGCGGATGGCATGTACATCTCGGAAGGCTACCGTCAACATCTGGAATCGAAAGGCAAGACCTGGAATCGTGGCGAATTCGCGCGATTCTGGCACCTGTTGGATGAGGTGGAGGTACCGGCTGGCTCGACTTTGGGACAGACGATTCGTGTGAGCAAGGGGTCATACTTCACCTCGCCGAATCCTGACGTGACTTTCGAGGAGACTCAACGTGATTTGAGCCCATGGTTTGAGCTCGTGCATGGTTCGTATGACAATATTTCCCCGAACAATGGCGAGTTGCTGATTAACGGCATCGACAAAGGTACCGCTGTGCGCGACGTGGCTTCCTTGCTTGGCTATGCCATCGCCGACACCATCGCCATCGGCGACTCCGACAACGACACCGCCATGCTCAAAGCCGCCGGCACGTCCGTGGCCATGGGCAACGCCATCCACGGCATCCAGGCCTTCTGCGACATCATTACCACCGACATCCGCGACAACGGTCTAGCCAACGCCTTCAAGACATTGGGGCTGGCGTGACGAGTGCGAAGTCCTTACCAGTTGCGATTGCGCATTTTACGGTGGCGGAGGAGCCGGAACGGAATCTGGAGATCATCGACGGATTCGCGCGTGATGCGGCGGCGGGCGGCGCGAAGTTGCTGGCATTGCCGGAAGGTTTGATTGCGCGGCGCGGCGATGACGATTCATATGCTGCCGCGCACGCGCAACCACTGGACGGGCCGTTTGTAGACGGCTTGCGGCGTATCAGCGCGCAGCGGCATATTGTGCTGATGGGTACCGTGCATGTTGCGCCGGAGCAAGTAACAGAACGGGATGCAGATTCCCGAGTTTCCAACACGTTCCTTGTGATTCGCGATGGTGAAATTATCGCTGAATATCGCAAGCTGCATCTTTACGATGCGTTCGCGGCCCGCGAATCCGACGTGGTTCTCCCAGGAGATGCGTTGCCGCCTATCGTCGATATTGACGGTTGGAAAATCGGCGTCATGACCTGTTATGACGTTCGTTTCCCGGAAACCGCTCGCTCACTGGCCGTGCGCGGGGCAGATGCGATTGTTGTAAGCGCCGCTTGGGTGCGCGGCCCGTTGAAAGAGCAGCATTGGAAGCTGCTGACTGCGGCTCGCGCATTGGAAAACACTTGCTATGTGTTGGCTTGCAGTGAGGTGAGTTCGCGGAACATCGGATGCTGTCGCATCATCGACCCGATGGGAGAGGTAGTTGCCGAAGCGGGCGATGAGGGAGCCGAGCTTATTGCTACTGGGCTTAGTCGCGAATGCCTTGCTTCCGCACGCCAGATAATGCCGGTTCTGCAGAATCGCCGTTTTGCCGACCCGCAGTTGCCCGATTAGTCGAGTCTTTCAGAGCCCGCTGCCGACGCTTTGATGGCATATTACTGTCGAATATAACGTGCCGAATTATTGACGCAATCAGTGGTCATCGAAAGTCTGTGATAGATGTCGCGGGCTCGGACGCCTATCATGGGACGCATGACTGCTACTGTTCATGATTCCGCCCAAGCTCCTGTATACGCTCGTCTGCAAGAGGGGAGTGATGCTCCTGATTTCACTCTGCCGGCGATTGTGCCCGGCACTGCGGAGAACGGCTTAATCAATCTGTCTGACGTGCTCGAGGACGGACGTAGGGTTGTACTGTACTTCTATCCGGCGGCAATGACGCCCGGATGCACCACTGAGGCTTGCGATTTCCGAGATAATCTCGCACGCTTGGAGTCGCAGAATGTTGCGGTGCTCGGTGTCTCCAAGGATTCACTCGAGAAACTGCGCAAGTTCGCCGAGCACGACCATCTCACATTCCCGCTGCTGTCTGATCCCGACCTGACCGTGCACAAGCTGTACGGCGCATATGGCGAAAAGAAGCTCTACGGCAAGATACACGTAGGCGTGATCCGTTCGACGCTCGTCATCAATCCCGACGGCTCCGTGGTTATCGCTCGTTACAACGTACGTGCCAAAGGCCATGTCGATTCGCTATTAAAGGCACTGGAAAAGTTGGAGAAGCTGGAGAAGTAGTGCGTTCTCGTTGTTCGGACACAGTGGTTCGTGCGGTATGCGCCGTATGAACCACTGCCGTATGAACCACCGATTGACTTCTCGGACTCACCGGCAAATAGTGAGACCGTGGGCGCGCAGTACGTCTATGGCTGGCATGTAATCGAGCGATGTTGCGGTGGGATTGAGCATCAGTTCGCGGATGGCGGCGGATGCTGAGGACTCGCTCGTCTTCGAGGATTCTGCGGCCGGGAAGAGAGCGTCGGCGATTAGGGAGATGATACGGGAACGTGCATCGCCGGCATTGGCATTGTTGCTGCTGTTGCCAGCGTCGGTAGTGGCGGAGTTGCCAATAGTAGCGGAGCTGTTTTGTAGAGTCGTATCCAACGCTGTGACAAGCGGCTCCAGGTTGTTCTTTGTCGCCTCGGCAATGTCATCGAGCTGATCGAATAAGGCGAACAGCCATGCACGACTTCGCTCCTCATCGTTGCCGGTCGCAAGCCTTTCATTGGTGACGCGCACGAGTTCGTCAATCGGTACTGCTGGCGTCTTTGCCGGATCGCGATGCTCACGGTTGTCTTCGATATCGCCCATAAGATGCTGGATTTCGCACTCGTCCTGCAATACGGTGGTCTCGGCAAATGCGGTGGCGATGGCGTCTGCATCGATGAACTTGCCACCTTCGGACTGGAAGCGCACGCGCTTGGGCTCACTGTAATAATGCGACATGCCGAATGTGATGTACTGAGGCATCTCATCCTGCAATTGCTTGACTGCATCCGCTACCTTGCGCATGTCCGCAAGCTGCTGATGCACCACAATAAAGGCAAGTATTGCTTTGGCATCGGCGAGAGTGAGCGACTGCCCGATACTGGCTCCATGATGATGTTCGTGATGCGCAAACATGTTCTTCAGCGAATCAAACAATCCCATAATGTCCTCCTTCGGACTGGGCGAATTAACTGTATCTGCCATTCACACTAGTCCGGAATGTATGAGAATCATCGTGGAACGCCGAGAGCGAATTATTGACGCTGCACGCAGCAACGTGAGAACTGAACCGACACCAAGAACACAGGGCATACCTGCAGCATGTCGAGCAATGCGATGGCTCTATTTGTTAAGAGCTCGAAAATATCGCACAGGACGTAGAAGTGCTTGTCCGAATCATGTATGGCAAGAAGGCTCTACAGTTTGCTTGTGAACGACTCCACTGGTTAACTGGTAGAGAAGTAGCGGTTTGGTATACGCAAACAGTGCGATCGGCGATGAAGATGACTGTGGGGTTGTCATGTGTATTCCTCAGAACGATGAGCAAGAGCCATGGACTTGGTGCGTAATAGCAAATGTCGTAGATGAGCATGAGGTTGGTGTTGACCATCATATTGGGCATGGAACGAAGATATTCAGTCCTGGAACAAAAGTGTATGTGTCGACTGAATGGAGGACGAGCCTAAAGGATGACGGTGGAACATTGTTTGTGATTGGGAAAGCGCGTAAGCAATGGCGAATGGTAGGTATGTTCATTCCACGTAATCGACTGACGAACTTTCGAGTTGGACGAGTATTCGATCCACGTGTACTGCGGCGTATGGCTAAGGATTGCAGGCAATCAGTGCCAGATCCGTCTGAATGGGGTTGGCGCTGGTGGGGCAATGATGAGGATGCCCACCAAACAGTCATTAAGAGGGTTGAATACTTCAGTCAAGATGGATTTTCGTTGCCAGAAGCTGGGGCTGAAGATGATTAGAATCAGGTGAGTAACACGATGCTGAAGAATTCTGATGCGTCTAGTCTTTCTTCTTGAGGGACCTTCCACCGCCAACACCGCGACCAGGACGGCTTGCATTCCAATCATCTATTGTTCAGGTAGCTAACCTTTAGTAGTGCCATATATACGTCAGGTTCCGGCAGCTTATATTCTGATGCGTTCTTGACGCCGAGGCGCTCGCTAACTTCTTTGGTGCTGAGAAACCTAAGTGCCATTTGAGTTCCTCTCATCTTCGTGGAGATTTCAGTACGTCGGTATATTGAGCATACCTGCATATTAGCGAGGCAAATCCTCTAGTGAATTGAGATCTTGACTCACTGATAGGCGGTTAGTGAAGCGATTCTGCGGTTAAGTCGAGCTTTTGCTTCGCTGAGCAGTCTCAGTGAGGCAAATCCTCTAGTGAATTGAGATCTTGACTCACTGATAGGCGGTTAGTGAAGCGATTCTGCGGTTAAGTCGAGCTTTTGCTTCGCTGAGCAGTCTCAGTGAGGCAAATCCTCGGGCGGACCGAGGCATTGCTCTACTAAAAGGCCACTTAGCGAGGCTTTTCCTCTACTAACTCTCTGAGTTGCTTCGCTGACGACGATTCAGCGGGGTATTCCCTTGACCTATCCGTGTTTTCGCTCTGCAAAGTAGTTCTGAGCGGCGGATCGATACTCACACAGATGTGTACGGTGTGCTGTCAGCGTCTTTGTAGTTTCGCCGGTCAGTTGCTTGGTAATCCAGGATAAGTCAGTCATGGTTCCTTACTTCCGTGTGAGGCGGTACACTTGGGTACTGCCTCTATTGAGTGCATTGATAAAGGTCAGCCCCGCAAGTATTGCTAGTGCTTGCGGGGCATTTATGTAGCGGCAGTGCCGCCGTCGTGCGTAGTCAGGGATTGCACCTGATTAAGCCGCTAACCGGCCTACGCTCAAAGATTGAGTTAGGGCACACAACTAGCTTTCACTAGTGTTTTCTTTCGGCTTCTCAGCCTCTAACAGTTTGCGAGGATTACTCACGCGCAACACGTCACATATCTCAATGGCCTTATCAAGACTCACGCCGCCGATAGGCCGCGCGCCTGTCTCGATAGCGGCTATACGCTCACGTGTATAGCCGAGCTTATCGGCTAGTTGCTTTTGTGTCAGCCCTCGCTTTAACCTTAATTCCCTTAGACTCATTACCCACCTCGCTTATGCTCAGTGGGCCCGATTATACCTATCGTTGAAACATATGTAGAGTGAGGGGCATAAATCGAAAGGCGTCAATGATGAACGGAACATTCGAGCAGTTAAGAGCAGCCGTGTGTGGCCAAGCAGTCGGTGATGCCTTGGGCGTGCCTTATGAATTCATGCCGAGAGATACCTTCCGATGCGAAGGTATGACGGGATACGGTACGCATAACCAGCCGATTGGCACATGGTCGGACGATACCAGCATGATGCTCGCCACATTGGACTCGCTGATCGCCAATGAATGGCAAGTCAATACTGAAGATATGCGAGAGCGATATCTGGCATGGCTGAGTAATGGCGAATACGCGATTGACGGACGAGTCTTCGATTGCGGGCGAACGGTCTCCATCGCGTTGCAGCAGCGTGTGGGCTTAAGCGGTGAACGAGACAATGGCAACGGCTCACTGATGCGGATCATGCCGTTGGCGTTCGCGGATGCTTCCGCGGATGACGTACGTGCCGCATCTGCAATCACGCACGCTCATGCAATCTCGATGGAGGCCTGTTCGAGCATGGTGGATGTGTTGCGCGACGGACTCATCAAAGGCATATGGCCGCAAGAGCTGGATGATGAACCGCTACGCGGTATGCCGCGTGATGAAGTTGGTTCGAGCGGCTTCGTCAAAGACACGTATGAGGCGGCGCTCTGGTGCCTCGCGAATACCGATGATTATGCGAGTTGTGTGCTCGCCGCTGTCAACTTGGGTGACGATACAGACACGACCGCCGCCGTCGCCGGATACCTGGCCGGCATCAAATATGGATTCGATGCCATTCCCGCTCAGTGGCTGGCGGTATTGCGCGGGCGTGAGCTTATTGAGGATGTGCTTGGACGGACGGAGTCGGCGTGGCATTAAGGCGCTCGCGGTGAGTAGCAACCTACTGTTTCCGTATGCGATGAAGATGGCCAGTACGCCACCATCAACAGTGAGGACTCCCTGCCTACTGTTCTCCACGATCACGCCCAAGCACTGGACGCTCCCATGTCTCGTTCCGCTGAACATTGCCGAGAACTCCCTTCTTCTGGATGCGCATCATCGAATCCCACTTGCTCGACGCCCAGACTGCTTTGGACGGGGATGCGCCGCTAGTGGGGGACAGAGATTGAGACGCATTCGGGTTCGAATAGTGTGAGGGATTTGGCTTTGCCAACGGTTGTTGGACACATTCCATACGGTGGTGCCTGTGTTGTTCGCAAAAGTATGTCTATCTAATCGTTAATCGAGGATGACGATATGGTGAGTTTTTCTGCCGCTATAATGTAGGATTATTAACAGGTCACGGCTGAAGAACTGATTACAGTATTAGAACATTTTTTTCTGATATATGTGGTTGGCGTAGATGTGGCATATGCGAGGGGGCATCCTATGGCGGATGATGAAACTCATATCGGTCGAAATAACGAGGAACGCAAGGAAGACGAAAACCGTCGCATTATGGGAAAGGCGCTGGAAGGTGTTGCGGCGGAAACCGTGCAACGCTTTGGTTCTGCCATCAAGGAACATTTAGCGGCCTATGCGGGTGATAGAGAGAAACCTGCTGATGAGAATTCCAGACCTCCTAAGACCTTGAAGTCCATTGCTAAGATGGAGACTAGCAATGAATTCAAAAAGCAGAATCTAGCTCAGCAAGCGGGTTTTAGTGCCGAGGTTGAGGCGGTAGCCAGGAAGAACGCCGATAACATCATTGCTGGCAACGATACGCGATTCAAACGATATGATGACGTGAAGCATCCAGATGGACGGCAAGTGTCGAACGACCCCATCGTGGACATTGTCGAAGTGGATGACTTGGGCAAACCAATCATCGGCTCTGAGGCTCAAATGAAGTTCGTCGGCAGTAGCCCGAAAAAGCTTCTTGATAAGTTGAAAAGCAAGAAATATGCAAAATATCGTGATGCAGACGTCAGCATGGTTATTCCGGATGATTATTACGATGTACTGATGGGTGATGGGCCTGACGGCATCAACGAACAGATACGAAAACTTCAGGGCGAGCTGGATGGAGGTCGGCTTGCCGGCAAGAATTCTGAGGCTATTCAGCAGCAAATCGATGATCTGAAACAGATTAAGAAAAGCCTGCGGAAAAGTGGACTCACCAAGCGAGAAGCGTTGTATGCGCGAGAACATCCCAGACGCATGGTGGCGAAAGATGTAGCCAGAGTTGCCAATAAAGCCGGTCTGCAGCAGGCAAGGAATGGTGCGCTGATTGGTGGTGGTGTTTCTCTGATTCGAAATATGGTTGCCTGCATTAATGGCTCTATTGAGCCAGCGGAGGCAGCGAGAAACGTCGGCGTCGATGCAGGCTTGGCTGCGGCGTTCGGCTATGTCACCGCTTTTTCCGGCGCTGCCATTAAGGGTGCCATGCAAAACGCGTCGAGCGAGTATCTGCGTAGTCTATCGAGAACGAACGTTGCAGCTACGATGGTCTCCACTGTAACGGATGTTTCCAAGGTGGTTGCACTGTATTGCCGCGGCGAGATTACTGGAGCTGTTTGTATAGAGCGCCTCGGCCAGCAGGGAATGGGGCAGCTCGGAGGAGTGATGGGCGTTGCCGTGGCGATGGCCGCAGTACCTGCAGATGGTGCTTTTATGGCTGCGATGGTTGGTATGGCTGGAAGCACCTTGGGATATGCTGCAGCTGTTGCCGTATATGAGGAATTATCCACTGCTCTGCATGACTATGAGCTGGCGAAAGAGGAGCGTATTCGTGTGGAACGCGAATGTGCGGAAGCGGTGGAGCTCATCCGCCAATATAGGCGTGATATGTCTAGGGATGTCGAGAATTATCTGGCGACTCATGATGAATTGTTTAATAGAGCATTCGATGCAATGGATCAAGCGTTGATTTCCAATGATATTGATGGATATTTGACCGGAAACGCCGAAATTCAAGAATCCTTGGGATACTTGCCAAGGTTTCGGACTCAGCAGGAGTTTGATGATTTGATGGCGTCAGACGACAATTTCGTTTTATAAGGAGGAGCCAGTTAATGAAGTACATCAAAACACGTGATGCATTACAAGCATTTTATTATCTGATTGCTGTCGATGGATCAGTCCGTGACGACGAACGCGCACTATTCGATCATATAGGTGACAATTTGGATGCAAAGCACTTCCATGATTATCGCAAAGAGATTATCGATTCGTGCGATGAGCGTATAAACCAGTGCCACGATTCCGATGATCGCTACGACGTAATTGTTGAGGGTGTTGATGCAGTCTTGTCGCATCGAACGGATAAAAGAGCTGCAGGAATTGCACCAAGGCTGCTTCTGTGGAATATGTTGTCAGTTGCCTTCGCCGATGGGGAATATGATGCAGTAGAAAGCAGACTCATCAGACATATTGCCCGGACGATGATTGCCGATCGTTCCATATACCCCGAAATGGAACATCTTATGCGCGCGGCGTATGACGTGCGAGGCGAGCTCGACTGGATCAGCAATTCCGAACTGCCATATAGTGAAGTTCGCCCCATGGTGGATCAGCTGGAAGAGCGCGTGAATGTTCTCCAAAACGCTGCCGTGTTGCTGATTGAAGACGAGACGGCAGCGCCAGCCCCGGAAGTCATGGTTCCAGAGAAGGACGTGTTTGATCAGACCAAGGATGCCGTTGACTCGGTGGTCGCTCCGGTTGTGGATCAGGTTCAGCAGGGTGCTCAGGGAGCCGCGGATGCGGTGAAGCATACGTTTGACAATAATGTTGCTCCTGTTCTCAACCAAGTTGGCGATGCGCTGAAGCCGGTGAATGATGCAGTGCTGAAACCGGTAGGCAACGCAGCCAATGAGGTTGCGAAACGTGCGGGTGACGCAGCCAATGAGGCTGCAAAACGTGCGGGCGATGCGGCCAATGCTGTACAAGGCTTCTTCGGTGGCCTCTTTGGACGCAAATAAGAGAAACCCAGGAAGGAATTCACTATGCCATTTTTTGTTGTTCCACTATTCATCGGAATGGCCGCTGCTGCCGGTACCGCAGGCGTGGGTATGGCTGCCAAAGGTAGTCTTGATCAGCACACGGCGAATCAGCTTAACGACAATTCCGGAGCACGCATTCGATGGGCAGCTAATAACCTCGAAAAGCTTCGTAGGCAATGTTCAGATTCCCTGAATGCCTTGGGCAAAGAGAAAGTCATTATTTTGGATGGGAGCGTTCAGCGCTTCCTTGATGCTTTTCAACAGCTGAAAAATGTTGATTTCACCGCGTCCGAAGGGCTTGATGAGCTCAATAAACTGCGCATAGACAAAGCGGCTTTTGCTGAGCTCAAAACCATGGGAAACATAGCTTCGTCTTTGCTGGAAGGCGGTGTGACCGGGGCGGCCAGCGGTGCATTGGCTGCGTTTGGTGCATATAGTGCCGCGTCGGCACTCGCCACGGCTTCCACAGGAACTGCGATCAGTGCATTAAGTGGTGTGGCTGCTTCCAACGCCACGTTGGCGTTCTTCGGGGGAGGGTCCTTGGCCGCAGGTGGCTTGGGCATGGCCGGTGGTGCCGCTGTACTTGGAGGTTTAGTCGCAGGTCCTGCATTGCTGGTCATGGGCGTTATCATCGGTGCTAAGGGTGGTAAAAACCTTGAGGAAGCGAAGACCCAGTCTGCTGAGGCAAGCAAATATTGTGAGCAGATGATGGCCGGTGCGGACCAGTGCGTTGCCATTCGTAGACGCAGCTATATGTTCCACGCTTTGCTTGCCCGTCTTGATGCTAAATTCCTGCCTTCAATTCTTGAAATGGAAAATATCATAAAGACCGAGGGAACGGATTATTCGCAATTCCGTCAGGAAAGTAAGAAGACTATTGCCGCAGCTGCGTCCACTGCAGCATCAATCAAGGCCGTGCTAGATACTCCTCTGCTGGCCGAGGATGGGTCACTTACTTTGGAGTCGGAGAAGCTGATGAAGAACAGTGGCATGTGATGGGATGAGGATTCCGGAGCTGGACTGATGGTTCTGTGGCTTCTTCCGTTGATTTTGGGATATGGTGAGAATCCGTTGCCCGAGATGACGAGTCTTGCGGAAGCTCATGGCATTCGACTATTTAGTCTGCCGACTGTCGGACGAGACGTGGATGCTTTCAGTTTTATGTTCGATGGTGTGCCGTATGTGGCGGTAGATACCAGTAAGACTGCAGAACGTGTCCGTTTCGATATTGCTCATGAAATTGGGCATCTGATGATGCATGAAATGGTGTCTGAAGATGTGGCTATTCCGTCTTTGTCGACATTCAGACCTTGCGACTTTCGACCATGAGGGCTTCTCATACCCGAATCCGAGCTTAAGAAAAGCCATCACGGAAAAACGTGATGGCTATGCGTTTTAATCACCATTCAGGTAAGCTGTCTCCCGACCAAGGGTGCCATTCAGGCAACTTGCTGTTGGAAGCATCGGCAATTAGAGCAAATTCATGAAGTTCATGAGGAAGCAATATCGGAGTCTGGCTAGTTGGCTTCAGCAGTAAATCCCATCGGTCTTTGTAATCGCCGAAAACCGAAACATCCATACGGGCTTGTTCAGGCCCGCAATTTCGATTTCGCTTAGCAGTGGGATCGGTCAGCCATCTCATATGTCCCAACCATGCTCCAGCAGATACATGATTCCGAGGAACAATATAGCTGGACAGGGTCTGCTCGTTTTCATTCCATCCGACCAAGACGAACCATTCATACAAGCTACGTTGAGAGCCGATCTTGGCAGGGTTTAACGCCCATCTTTCATTGCGGGAAGTTTTGACCTGCACGCTAATTTGCGTGACATCAAAAGGAGCGTGGCTTCTCTCCGCAAGTATGTCCGTTCGTTCCAGACCGTCTCTCGTTAGTGCTGGAGCCCAACCATTCATCGCCAACTTACAGCACGTCCAAAATTCTCCGACCGACTTTACTGCTTTAGTATCTGAAACCATAGCGTCCTCCTTGACTGCAAACAGCTACCTCATATTAGAATTTAGTCCCAATCTTCAACAAATGTAAAGTTGCAACAGTACATGACCATGTTTGCTGTTCTGATGGAGGTGAGAGGCTTCTAGACAAAATGGGAGGTAACTTAAACCTCTTCGAGAACCTTCAGACCTGCGGTTTATCCTAAGGCAGCAAACTCATTGTGGAACAGGTCCATATGGCTTACATTCGTTTCCCCATCGCTTTTCCCTCTTCCGGAACGGGATTATGCTACAATTTTCGTGTCAAATGTAGCTATCTTCAATCGATCTTCGAGCAGCAGCTTATGGAGAAGATTCCTTCCGTGCGCTTCGGGTACGATGGTCTTTCCGTATTCTGTCATCAATCGAATGATTGCATCGTAGTTGGCAGGATACGACAACGTACCGAAGAAGGTCAGTTTAGTTTCTCCGCCGTATAAGTCTATTTGGTCAAATAGCGACTGGAAGTAAGAGTAATCAGCTTCTCCCAAGGAATGGCCGAAAAACTTGACTTCAGCTATGTCGCTGCCATTGCTTTGTGCGTCGAATATTGAGCGACCTGCCATTTCCCCTGTCAAATACTGTCTCCGTAATTTCAACACCCTGGCGGTTTTTGTAAATTGATAGACGCCAGGCTCATCCATATGAGCCTGGCCATCAATGCCAAATATGACGTGATAATCATAGCCTCCGTGGCTTTCATCTGAGAAGCGATCAACGTCACCATGCACGTTGCGGTGATAGTAAATGGACTCTTCTCGCGGGCTCTGAAGCAGCGGAGTCGTGTAGTTGAAGGATAGAATGACGTTCGATTGCTCATCAAGTGGAATGTCAGTTCCGGTTTCCGCCATTGCTTTATAGATGTTTCTGCTGCTAGAATCATATGAGGGATTACCCTGGACTCGTATCAGGTATCGAGTGAAGGCGTCTTCAATAACGTGAAGTTCTTTCGCGAAAAAGTCAAGCAGTTTCACCCGGAGAATTTCCACTGGATCTTCTGAACCTTCGTCATCCAAATCCGCTGAAGTGTTGAAGTAATTAAGTACAGAAAAATCGATGTTACTCGAATGCTCATTAACATACTTCTGAATTTTTAGATATGCGTTGACCACCGCATCAGGACGTGATGGCTTCACTGAGAGGATGGTCCAGTAATTTAGAGCATCGTTAAGGCTGATGCTGCCTTTCCCGATGACCCACTCTTTGATTGCGCTTTCCACGTCTTTCCAATCATCGAGTTTTTTCGATGTATCATGCCAAGCAATGAAAAGGTAGTCCCACACGCAGGGGTCCTCGACATTCACTTGATAGGTGACTCTTGGCATAATCGCCTTCTTGAAGCTTTCCCGATACTTCGTGTACCTATCTCGGAAGAAAGCAGAATAAGACGACGGGATATGCTGTGCCAAATCAAACCCGTTACCCAAAACTATGATCTGCGAATACGTCAACTGAGGCCTTTCCTCTGGAGTTCAAAACAAGCTTACATCTCCTTGAGCTCTTGCGCAGGGATGGCGGTATCGAACAGACTGATCTGTGTGTCCTGTTCGTACTTGTCGATGCTGGTGGAGAAGAGATGGATTGTCCTCATAATGCTTGAACTTATACATGGTGTCGTTCATTATGTTGACTCTATACATGAGTGTGGTTCTGTTATCTTACGCCGGCATATTCAATTGTACATATCTACATGTTACAGTTTTTTTATTGCATTACTTCGAGGTTTGAATTTTGTGGTTCTCAGATATACATGAAAAAGTCGATAACTTTTTGCGAAGATGCGTATAGGTGCATGACATTTGCCGATGTGAGTTGAATGAGAAAGGTGAGTGTCGGACATGACAACAATTGGGCCTTTCGCTGTTTGTGATGGGTGGCTGTGGTGTGAGGTGTTGCCAGTCGGATGGGGTTGGAGGCATGGATGTATTGCTTCAATGTTTGTTGGGCGGGTTCGGCAGTGTTTTTCCGCGGTGTGGGCTGATGGTTTTCCCCGGTGCCGTCATCGTTTCCCGGTGATGTGAGAGGCATCGGTGCCGCCGCCTGTATATTCCCGAGTTGCGATTCGAATTGGATTCGGCCGGTTGCCGCCGGCCGGTGCTCGGGAAGGAAAGGATCATGGCGATACCGATGCCCATTGTGCAAGATATCAGGAGACTCGATGTTTTTAGTCAAGTCGGTGTTTCGTTCGGGGACCCCAACTTGACAAAACACACAATTCACGGCCATCATCGGCCTCCTTTCACAGAGGCGGCCCACCATCGGACCGCTTCATTGAAAGACGCTACGGGAAACAGCATGCCGGTACCAACAAGACACTACAGCCGGTACCACTTACAAGAGACCCCGTTACCAAACCAGATTATTATTCACTTTGGCATCGGCGAGAGTGAGCGACTGCCCGATACTGGCTCCATGATGATGTTCGTGATGCGCAAACATGTTCTTCAACGAATCGAACAATCCCCATAATGTCCTCCTTCGGACGTTATCTTCATCCCACAAACGGGAACAGAGCTCTCGGCCGTAATGTCGACGGGCTTCATCCGCAATAATCAATAACATTCATGCCATCAGATACTTAACTATTCATTGTTGCATCAATGTTCACGGGCGGATAGATGTCGATTCTCGTATTCTTCGAAGTCATTGCGCACGGCTTCAGCGGGATATTTGCTTTTGGTTTTTGCGAGTTTGCTCATGATGATGTCATCCATGTTCACACCAAGCTTATCGGCCATCATGATGCAATATGTGAGCACATCCGCTAGTTCCTCCTTAACATGTTCTTCTGCGATATAAGGAGATTGCGGTGCCCATTGATAGCATTCCAGTAATTCCGCTGCTTCGATGCTGATAGACTTCGCTAGGTTTTCAGGCGTGTGATACTGGGCCCAACCTCGCGCCGACACAAAATCTCGAATTGCCCAAATAGTGCTGTCACTGATCATGCTTAACATTCTAAAACTCACAGTGAACCACAACATGACTATGAACAGTGAATGAAAAAATGTTCTTATGGTGTTTGTGAAGAAGAGTAATTGAGCGGGAAATGTACATAACAGGAATTTGAGCCCTACTTAGCCAGCCTCTGTTCGTCATCCGCAGCTTCCCATAATGCTTTCTGCAATTCAGGATCTACTGCAAACAGATATAATCCGTGAACGCCACGCTTAAGCAACACGTTCAGTTGCTTGCGAATGCATTCGCGTTTGAACTCTTCTTGCGCTTCATCATCAATGTCTCCACGGTCGCTCGTAACGCCAGGATCACAACTGTTTTCAGGAAGGAATACAAGACGTCCAGTATGGCGATCATAAGATACCGATGGGCCAATGAGGACACCCGCATAGTTCAAATCGAATCCTTGAATAGTGAAATATGAACCAATTTCGTTGCGAGTTTGATTGGAACTGGACCATGCTTCCTTACCAGTGGATTTAGTCATGACACAATCAGTGTTGTCTTTGGAACGATTCCAAGGCTTAGAAAAGATGTCCTGCCCGTCTTCCGTTGCATATTCTCCATTGTTCCAAACTGGTATGCTCCATGTTTCCACGGATTCTTTGCTGGACACATGATGAGAACGATCCTTGACGAGTACAACGTTTCCTGTTTTATTTTTGACATCAAAATGCCAGTCAAACGTTGCGAGGACGCGGCAGAGATCCCTTGGCTTGACTGCCGCGGCGGACTTATATTTGCCGGTTCGTTTTCCGCGATTCGAGGATGCTCCAAAATTATGTTGTTCCTGCGTGCGCAGCAACGACTCACCCTTGTTGCGTATTGCGTCGAATAGCACTTCGGGGGATCGACAAACCTTGATTTCATAAGGCGTATGTTCGCTGGTGGTAATCGTATCGTCGTCTTCAAAATAGACGTCGAAACGTGTTCGTTTGTCGTGTGGGATTGAACGGGATGCCCCGTTGGCATCTGTCAATGTATACGGCTGATTCTCCGCAATGTTGTCAAGCCAAGATAACGTGTCTTGTCCTGCGTCAATGCGAAATTGCTGATGCAATATGATTTTTTCCACTTCGTATCGATCTTCAATCTCATGTGAAGCCCCGGCATCGATATGTCTATTTGAATAGGAGCTGCGTAGTGTTAGCGGTTCCAACTGCTGCAGCGCGTCTGAGACCGTGACATCGTGGGACTTTCTGCCCATGGAAGCCAGTAGTCGTAACGTTTCTGGATTCCACCACTGCTTACGTTGCATGATTTGTTCGGAATCGAAGACGGCGATTACTACTTTGGATCGACGCAATATCTCATGTAATTGATTTTCGATGCCGCTCTGTACTTTCTGTGTGAATAACAAGTGTGCTTCATCGATTAATACGACGTCGGCACGAGCATCTTCGTCGAACGTCGTGTAATCCCAGCCGGTTTGAGCTTTTGCTGAACGCTCATTAATGAATCGAGCAGGGCGGGAGACGCATTGACCATATTTTTTTCTGCAATCCATGTTTAAGTGCCATGTCGTCGTAAACGTGCATTTGGTCTTCATTGTTTACGAGCAAAAAAACCTTTTGATGTAACGAATCAGTAGGAGAGTCGTCGTCATTGTTGAATTGCGTCGATAATTCATAGAACAACGTGCTCAATAGAATTGATTTGCCAGTGCCAGCAGCTCCTTCAACCAGAATCAGCCTTGTATCATCCGGTGAATTCCACTGGTGTAGCAGTCGCTCTACCTCACTGGTGATATCTTGCAAAGCTCTGCGTTGCTCCGAGCCTAGTTTATGGAATGGGGAAACTTTGTATAGGGATGATTGCCATATTTCCAATTCTGGTGGGAAAATGCTGTTATCGTCCGTATTCACCAAACGACTCCATACTTTGGAAACTATTGCATCTCGGTATTCCGAAGTGTAATACGAATCCTGCGGGTTGCCTCGACCATTGAGACATTCAACTCCGTCAATCGACTTCATATAATCTATTAGCTTATTCTCGATATCGAGAGTAAGAGACTTATTGAAATGACGCTCCCATATTACGTACTGGTTCACGTCCGTTTTGTCGGATTGTACTGCAGCGGTGATTCTCTGATCTGCTTTGTGTTCCGAATCTAAATAATGCTTCAAATGTTGGATAGGGACTATTGCGTCGGACTGGGCATCCTCATTGTCAGCGACAATCTCTAAATCCTCAGCTCTATCGGGAACATTTTTTTGATTCGTTAACACATGTTGGACGGTGCGGTCGATGATGTGTTGAGTCTCTCCCACATAGACGCACCACGGGCGTATGGCGGCATTGTCCTCGCTAGTGTTGGCGAACCATACGATGTACACAGTCGGCCAATCAAGAAAATGGCTCTTATCCTTACGCAGGCGATTCTCCAAGTGACGCAAAAAATGTTCGTCAAGAATCGACTGTGGTGTAATCCACGCGGAGGGGTCAGTTGAGAGGGACGTAAGGAACACTTTCCGGTAGTTATCTGTTGCAGATCCAGAGCTATTTGCAGCATGAGGATTGACATATGGAACTTTGACGATGCGCAGAGAAAGATGTTCCTTCGTAGTTGCCATGCTTGAATAATAACGCGGTGTATTGACTGCAATTAGGCAGAAAGCGTCTTTTAATTCTTAAAACATATTTACTGACTATATGAAATTCATAGGTTGTGCGCTGCAAAACGGCCTTCTATAGTCCGAAGCATGACGAACTACAACGAAGCTCAGCAGTAATCAGCCGAACAATCCATTAACGGCAACCGGCAAGTGGCGTCCATCAATACCGACCAGAATACCGACCACGATTCACCCTTCGACGAAACTGCCAAGCGGCTTCATCACAAGCTCTTCCCCGATATGGAAATACCGTCACAGGGGAGTGACAAGCAATGCAACATCTGTGTCGGAGACCTCATCAACCTATTCATTGGCTCATGCCCTAAGGGAAATCGTCAATCGCAAATTGACCAGATAGCGCAAGATCTCCGCAGCGAGTACGACAAGCCTGCGCCCACCTCTGAAGACAACGCGCAATACGCGGACACCATTGACTGGCTCAACGACGACGAGACTTTTGGCGATGAGCGAACCATAGCATCGGCCATCCTCCCGATGTTGTTCTATGCGGAAGCCATGCAGATGTTCAACACAAAGCTTGATTACTGGGCTTACCTCATCACCCGTTATGTCAAAGGCAAGGGATTCCTCATGGATGAGCATTTGGCCAAGGTCTGGGTTTGCAGCCAGCTGACCAATATCGCCAAAGTCGGTGGCACCTCGCAGCCTAACGTCAAGACCAAGTGGCCGCATATTCATGATTATGCTGACTCGTGCAAGGCGCTGAAAAAACCGGCGAGGCGTAGGATGTCATTATTGATAACCGTGCGTGCGTATTTGCGCCTGCTAGCGATGAGAGCTATCGCAAACGTGCTGAGTAGATAATCTACGGCCATAATGTGGCGAAACTAATAGGTCGATGACATTTGACGTTGTTTGGTTCGCGAGGTGCCTCATTTGAAAATGAGCGCGAAGCCCGGAGTGGTGCCTCACCGGTGGTGAGCGCGAAATCCTAGTCCTCGTCGACTTGCGGGGTTTCGCGGCTCTTCGCATTTTGGTGTGTATGGCGTGTGGTTAGAGGTGGGTTTGGATGGCTTGTCTGAAGCCTCCGGTGTGGAGCAGTCTTCTGGTGATGTAGTTGTCGAGGTTGCGGAAGCCGAAGGCGATGCCCCTGAGGGTCTCGAGCCTGCCGTTGATGGCCTCGGTGGGGCCGTTCGCGCCGTTGGGGTGTATTGCTTCAATGTTTGTTGGGCGGGTTCGGCAGTGTTTTTCCGCAGTGTGGGCTGATGGTTTTCCCCCGGTGCCGTCATCGTTTCCCGGTGATGTGAGAGGCATCGGTGCCGCCGCCTGTATATTCCCGAGTTGCGATTCGAATTGGATTCGGCCGGTTGCCGCCGGCCGGTGCTCGGGAAGGAAAGGATCATGGCGATACCGATGCCCATTGTGCAAGATATCAGGAGACTCGACCGGCAGGGGCTGTCGCGTGCGCAGATAGCGCGGCGTCTTCATGTGGATCGCGGGACGGTCGCGAAGTACGCGGATATGGAGGATTGTGCCGAGGACGCCACCGACGACGGCATCGACGCGATGGGCAATCCCTCCGCCGGCACCATCGTCTACGCCGGCCCGCTGGAGGATGGCCTGACCGACGAGCGACTCTCCGACCTGTTCGGCATGCCGATCGAAGTGCAGCACACCCACGGCCGCTGGTCAGCCTACGCAGTATGACCCCCGGCCCACGCCCCGTTGCCGGAGGCTGACCGAGCCGGATCGTGAGTCGGCTCATGCTCCCGCCAGCGAGGGCGTGAACCGACGAACCATTCCTCTAGGCGAATGGTCGGGACAGCATAGCCGAAGTACGCTGTCCCAGCTGACTCCATCCCTCACTCGTAGCTGATGACCAGACGGCCGACCACGTCGCCGCGCTCCAGCCGTTCGATCGCCTCCGGCACCTCGTCGAACGAGACGGTCGTGGTGACCGGCGTGAGCTTGCCGGTGCGCATCAGCTCGTAGACGCCTCGGATGTCATCGGGCGTGCCGCCGTTGGATCCGCGCAGATCGCACTGGTTGACGATGAGCGACTTGGCATCGATGGTGGTTTCCAGCCGGCCCATGCCGACGAGCACCACCACGCCGCCCAGCCTGATCACGTCCACCGCGTCGGCGGTGGTGTCGCCGAATCCGGCGAAGTCGACGATCACATCGAAGAATCCCTTCGGATAGTCCGTGATGGACCGGCGCGCGTCCACCGCACCCAGTTCCTTGGCCAGCGGCCAGATATCCTCCTTGATCTCCGCCACATGCACCTCGGCGCCCAGCAGATGGGCCACGCGGGCGCCGATCTGGCCCAACCCGCCCAATCCGATGATGCCGACCCTGTCGCCGGCCTTCACGCCGCCACGGCGCACCACGGCCGCGTACGAGGTCATGCCCGCATCGGTGGCCGCGGCGCCGTTGACGAAATCCACCTCGTCGGGAATGCGCACCAGCGCCTGCGTGCCCACCACGATCTTCGGGCCGAATCCGCCGTCGAAGGAGGACCCGGGGCAGCCGGCCGGCGTGGTCGGGCATATCGCCACGCGGTCGCCCACCTGAAAATCGTCCACGCCCTCGCCGACTTGGCTGATCACGCCGGCATCCTCGTGGCCGAGCGTGACCGGCACCTGCGCCAGCATCGTCATCCAGCCCGGATCGGTGAGAATGCCCACATCGGTGTGGCAGATGCCGGCCGCCTTCACGTCGACGACGACCTGCCCCGGTCCGGCGGTCGGCTCGGGCAGCTCGGCGAGCTGCAACGGTTCATTGGTGCCGGTGAATCTCCATGACTTCATCATGACTCCTTAACTTCAAGGCGCATCGTCGCGCCATTCGGCCGAGCCCCTCGTCCCGGGCACGGACTGCGCCGTTGGGAATACGGCGACACCCTCTATCGTAGGGCAGCCGGGCGAACGACCCACGCGGCCCGTTGTCTATTTAGAAGTGCAACATCCTTTAAAAAGGATGTTGCACTTCTAAATAGACAACGGGATGTTTGGGTCGCACTATCTGCCCAAAAGCATGATGTGTTCAGCTCCGCTCACGAATGAAATCGAAGATCACGTCGAAGACCTGCTGGCTCCAGAAATCGTACTCATGTTCGGCGCCGTCGACTAGCACCAGCTGCGCGTCCACGCCGTGCTCGACCAGTCGGTCGCGCATCTTGACGGATTGATGATAGGGGACCACGGTGTCGGCGGTACCGTGCAACAGGAGCATCGGTGGATACTGCTGGTCATCCCGCACCTGCAGGTAGGGGCTCATGTCAGCCGCACGCTGACGGACCTCGGCATTGATGCCGGTCTCATGGGTCGCACCCACCACGGCTGCGAACGGGCCGAAATAATACAGCCGGAATGGATTGGTCTCATCGTCGAATGCATCGACAGCTTCAAGCATGTCGGTGGGCGGGAAGCAGCTGACCACGTACTTCACCGCATCGCTTTCATCGACATTGGTGCCGTCCTCATATCGCGGATCGTCGGCGGTCAACCCCACCAGCAGCGACGTGTTGCCGCCGGACGACGTGCCCCAGATGCCGAGACGGTCGGGGTCCACGTGCCATTGACGCGCGTTTGCCCTGAGATAGCGGATGGCTGCTTTGACGTCCTCGAGATATGCGGGGAACACGTCGTGGGGATCGCTCGAGGCATCGCGATGATTCACCGTAGCCACCACAAAGCCTTCGCGGGCCAAAGCCGAGAGCTGCGGAATCTCGTAGTCGCGATGCGGCGTGGTCCAGGCGCTGCCTTGCACGAATACCACGGTGGGGTAGCGGCGGTCATCGTCATCGCCGGTGGATTGTGGTGAGATGATATCCATCACCAGGTTATCGGCCCCGGTTTTGTACGCCACGTTGCGGGTCAGCGTGGCCAACCCGGTAAGCGTGGGATTGTGCGGGATATGGATGACATTGTTTGCGCCGGCGTTGGCATCACTGACTTTGGCTGAATCGGTAGTGTTCATGGAATCCCCCTAGCTTTGTTGCTATAGAGGTCATCATACAAGAAATAGGCATGATTACGGCACAACGATGTCTCGGTCACAGCGAAGACATAAAGACGCGAAGACGCGCCCGGCAGCGCGCGCTGCCTGCCTGCGAGTTGCCTTCAAGTGCACTTCAAGCGATAAGGTGACATAAGCCGCGGCAATGGAGATTGCTGCCCGGCAACGAGGCGGACAGTGCCCGTTCGCCGATTCACGATTACAGAAATGAGACACTATGAAGACTCAGGAAATCGGACAATCCGGCATGATTGCGTCACGAGTGGCGCTGGGTGTGATGCGCATGGACGCGCTGGATGCCGCCGATGCGGCACGTACCGTGGCCGTGGCCCATGATTCTGGCATCGACTATTTCGACACGGCGGACATCTATGGATTCCATGATCATGCCGCGCACGCCAGTTCGAAGCGTTTCGGCCAAGCGTGGAAGGACGCAGGACTCGACCGCAGCACCATCTTCATCCAAACCAAGTTCGGCATCGACTACAGTTTCGGCGAAAACGATGGCGGCGCCAACGGATATGACTTCAGCGCCAAGCATCTGATTGACGCACTCGATCACGAGCTTGAGGCTTTGCAGACGGATTACGTCGACGCCGTGCTGCTGCACCGTATTGACACGCTGTTTGAGTTGAACGAGGTCGCCGAAGCATTCGACGCGTTGGAATCAAGCGGTAAAGTGCGTCATTTCGGAGTCAGCAATATGGGCCCGTGGCAGATCGAACTATTGCAAAGCGGCCTTCGTCAGAAATTGGAAATCAACCAACTGCAGTTCGGCCTGATGCATACACAGATGCTCGACGCTGAAATCCAATTCAATATGGCGAGCGATCCCGCAGCCGATCGCACCGGTGGCATCCTGCCTTATTCACGGCTGAAGCATATGACCATTCAGGCATGGTGCCCATTCCAATCCGGCACGGAATACGGTCCGTTCGTCGGCAACGAGCATTTCCCCGAGCTGAACGCCGAATTGACCCGTCTTGCCGGCAAATACGGTTCCACGCCCAACGGCATTGCCGTCGCTTGGATTCTGCGTCATCCCGCCGGTATCCAGCCGTTGCTCGGCTCAATGACACCGGAGCGCATCCGCCAGATGGCGGCCGGTGCCGATATCGAACTCGAACGCCGTGACTGGTGGTCGCTGTATCAGGCAGCCGGCAATCCGTTGGTGTGATTGCGGAACCACTCGACAACCCGTGTTTCACTCACCGGCATCATATGGCACGTAGGAAATCCCGGATATCGGCGATTTCCTCATCACAGATGGCATGGGCCATGCCGGAATACTCGCGATAGGTCAGATGTCCGGCCCGTTCAAGGACCTGATGGGCCGTTTGCTGGTCGGGCAGCGGAATCGTGCGGTCCTGCGCGCCATACGCCAGGAAGAATCGGGTAGGGGAGTCAAGCGCCGCCTGTTCCTCGCCCATGAACGAAGGACTGAGCAGGATCGCGGCATCGAACAACGTCGGATGCACCTTGACCAGACGATACGACAGATAACCGCCTTGGGAGAAACCGATCAATATCTTCCTGCGATGGGCGAATGCCGAGGCATCCAGCAGTGAAGCCACCGCATCCCCGACCGCCGCGCATTCGCGTTGGCGCTCGTCCACGCCGCAGCCGTCGGGATACCAGTAATTGCCGCCCATATAGGGCCTCGCGTAGGTGGCGCGGAACGAGATATAGCTGGGTACGGCGGCAATTGCGGCCGGGGCCGCATCGGCTCGCGTCGGCGCATATACGGCGTCGAGAATCCGCATCATCTCGCTTTCGTCGTTGCCGTAACCGTGGAACATCAGGAAAATGGGGTCATTGCCGCCGGCATCGATCTGGCTTGTCATCTGCATTCGCATCGTCATCACCTCACCAGCGAGCTTACATGCATTAGACTTGTAGCGATTGACCCACCGAGCACGCAAGGAGCAAGTTATGGAGCCGAGGCGCGGGCCTCTCACCGCAGGCGAGAAAGTGCAGTTCACCGACCGCAAGGGCAAGAAGATCACCGATCAGCTTGTGGCCGGCGGCTCCACGCAGACCGAGCATGGCCTGATTCTGCATGACGATGTGATTGGCAAGATCGAAGGCACCGTAATCCTCACCGTGCATGCCAAGCGCGAGGCACAGGTCAATCAGGTCTACCCCGAGAAAGACAAGAACAAGCCGTGGAAATCGTCGCGCGCCATCGGCGGCTGGGAGTATGCGGTGATGCGCCCGCGACTGGCCGATTATGTGCTGTCGATGCCGCGCGGCGCGCAGATCATGTATCCGAAGGACATCGCCCAAGTTATTCAGCTCGGCGACATCCGCTCCGGCATGCGCGTGCTTGAGTCCGGTGCCGGCTCGGGCGCGATGAGCGTGAACCTGCTGGACGCCGTGGGCGAGCGCGGCCACCTGACCACGATCGAGCTGCGCCCCGAATTCGCCAAGGTCGCCCAAGCCAATGCCACGCTGTACTATGGCGAGGCCCCCAGCTGGTGGGATCTCAAAACCGGCGACTTCGATTCCGTTGCCGCCGAACTGCCCGAACACTGGTTCGACCGCATCATGCTCGACATGCTCGACCCGTGGAACAGGCTCGAGCAGGCATACCGCGTGATTGCCCCCGGCGGCGTGTTGGTCAGTTACGTAACTACCACCACGCAGATGAGCCGCATGGCCGAAGCCCTGCGCGCGGCCGGCTGCTGGACCGAGCCGCAGATCCAGGAATCGTTCGAACGCACATGGAAGGCCCAGGGCCTCGCCGTACGCCCCGACCACCAGATGATCGGTCATACCGGTTTCCTTGTTATCTCGCGCGCCATGGCCTCCGGGTTCGAGGCGCTCAGAAAGCGCGATCGCGTGACCAAGGACACACAGACCGACATCGACTCGCTCACCGACGAACAGCGTGAAGCGCAGATCGAGGAACTGGAACTGCGCGACATCTCCGACCACAAACTACGTAAGGTGTTGCGCGACCTCGACCGTCAGGTGGGAGAACTTGGCAATACGCACGAATAACCGCCAAACGATGAGTTTGTGAACGCTCACACACCTCTATACTGGAAGCAATACCACACCGCCACACCGCCACACCGGGCAGACGGTTCGTGAAGGGAGCCACGGATGGGCATCAAGCTGAGTAAAGTCGCCAAAGCGGCGAAGAAATACGACCATATTCTCATCATCATGAGGCATGCCAAGGCTGAGCCGTTCGGCGACAAGGGTGACTCGGAGCGCGAGCTCACCGACAAAGGTCTGAAACAGGCGAAGGCCGTGGGCAAGGGCATCGAGTCGTTGGGACTGGTGCCCGACCAAATCTCCTGCTCGTCCGTTACCCGCACGCGCCAGACGTTGGACCGCATGCTCAAGACCTTTGGCGACAAGCCAATCGTCGACTACCGCATCAGCCTGTATGACGGGGGAGTGCAGGCGGTGTTCGACGAGCTCGCCCACGTCAAGGCCAAGAATCGCGTGTTCATGATCGTGGGCCACGAGCCGACTGTGTCGATCAGCGCCCAATGGCTCGCCTCCGCCGACTCCGACGGCGAACGACTCGACCTGCTGAATTTGGGACTTTCGCCCGCATCCATCGTGATCATGGGATCGAACAAACCGTTCGACGAATGGCAGGTGCACAGCGGCGAACTGCTCGCGGTCATCAATGTGAAAGACTTCGACTAAAGCGGATATAAATTCCATCTATAACGACACTCTGCGGCCATTTATAAGGGCCGGAATCCGGATGTTTTGCTACCCTAAGTCGGGTTACGAACGCATACATTGGAGGATTCATGTCCACTCTGACTTCCGTCTCCGGCTTCCCCCGCATCGGGCAGAACCGCGAACTGAAGAAGATCATCGAAGGCTACTGGAAGGGTGCCAACGACCTCGCCGCCGTCAAGGCCACCGCCGCCGAACTGCGCGCCAAGCACTGGAAGCTGCAGCAGGCCGCCGGCATCGACCTCATTCCCAGCAACGACTTCAGCTACTACGATCAGATGCTGGACACCGCCATCCTTCTCAACGTGATTCCGCAGCGTTACGCACGTCTCTCCTTCGACAACCAGGAGGACACGCTCTTCGCCATGGCCCGCGGCTACCAGGGCGACAAGGGCGACGTGACCGCCCTGCCGATGAAGAAGTGGTTCACCACCAACTACCACTATCTGGTGCCCGAAGTCGAGTCGGCCGCGGAGATCAAGCTCAACTCCACCAAGCCGTTCGACGAGTTCAACGAGGCCAAGGCGCTGGGCATCGACACCAAGCCCGTGTTCATCGGCCCGTACACGTTCCTGAAGCTCGCCCGTACCCCGGAAGCCACCGAACTCGAGCTCGACAAGGGCCTGGTCAACGCCGTGGCCGCCGTCTACGTCGAAGTGCTCGCCAAGTTCAACGAGCTCGGCGCCGCATGGGTCCAGCTCGACGAGCCGTACCTCGTGCTCGACAAGGAGCCGGGCGACGTTGAACTCTTCAAGACCCTGTACACCAAGATCCTGTCCGCCAAGGGCAATGTCAAGGTGCTGCTCAACACCTACTTCGGCCACATCGCCGACGTGTACGAGACCGTCAACCTGCTCGGCTTCGACGGCATCGGCCTGGACCTCAACGAAGGTCGCGAGGAGAACCTCGAAGCCGTCGCCAAGTATGGCGTGGCCTCCAACACCACCATCTTCGCCGGCGTGATCAACGGCCGCAACATCTGGCGCAACAACTACGCCACCTCCCTCGGCCTGGTCGACGCCCTGAAGCAGGTCACCGCCAACGTGGCCGTCTCCACCGCATCCTCCCTGCTGCACGTGCCGTTCAGCACCGAAGGCGAGACCGGCATCCCGGCCGAAGACCTCAAGCACTTCGCGTTCGCCGTCCAGAAGCTCGACGAGCTCAAGGAAGTCGCCGCCCTGGCCGACGCCACCGAGGACGAGAAGAAGGCATCCGCCGCCCTCGCCGCCAACCAGGCTCTGTTCGACGGCACCCGCGTGGCCGCCGACCCGGCCGTCGCCGAGCGCATCGGCAAGCTGTCCGACGCCGACTACGTGCGTCAGCCTGCCCGCGAGGAGCGTCAGGCCCTGCAGCGCGAGGCCCTCGGCCTGCCGCTGCTGCCGACCACCACCATCGGCTCCTTCCCCCAGACCAAGGAGATTCGCGCCGAGCGTGCCAAGCTGCGCAAGGGCGAGGTCACCAAGGAAGCCTACGACGAGTTCATCAAAGCCCAGATCGACGCCGTCATCAAGAAGCAGGAGGAGATCGGCCTCGACGTGCTGGTCCACGGCGAGTTCGAGCGTAACGACATGGTCGAATATTTCGGCCAGAACCTCAACGGCTTCCTGTTCACCAAGAACGCTTGGGTCCAGTCCTACGGCACCCGTTGCGTCAAGCCCCCGATCGTCTGGGGCGACGTTTCCCGCGCCAACCCGATTACCGTGGAATGGTCCGCGTACGCCCAGTCCAAGACCGACCATGTGATGAAGGGCATGCTCACCGGCCCGGTGACCATCCTCAACTGGTCCTGGCCGCGCGAGGACATCACCCACGAGGAGCAGACCAAGCAGCTCGCCCTCGCCATCCGCGACGAAGTGCTCGATCTCGAGGCCGCCGGTATCAAGGTCATCCAGATCGATGAGGCCGCCCTGCGTGAGAAGCTGCCGCTGCGCAAGTCCGACTGGCACGTCAAGTACCTCGACTGGGCCGTTCCGGCCTTCCGTCTGGTGCACTCCGCCGTCAAGCCGACCACCCAGATCCACACCCACATGTGCTACTCCGAGTTCAACGACATCATCCGCGACATCGACGCGATGGATGCCGACGTGATCTCCTTCGAAGCCTCCCGTGGCGATCTGGTGGTGCTCGACGCCATTCATGACGCGCACTTCGAGACCGAGGCCGGCCCGGGCGTCTACGACATTCACTCCCCGCGTATTCCTTCCGAGAAGGAGATCGAGGATCGTATCTACGAGATCCTTGACAAGATGGACGTTAAGAAGGTGTGGATCAACCCTGACTGCGGTCTGAAGACCCGTGGTAACGCCGAGACCTGGCCGAGCCTGGAGAACCTGGTCGCCGCCGCCAAGGCCGTGCGCGCCAAGCTCGACAAGTAGCGGAAATCACCGAGCTCCCTCTGGATGAGGGAGCTCGGGTTTATGTAAGGAAATCAGCATGCATTCCCCGATGTTCACCCTTGAGGTCTTTCCCCCGAAGCGCAACGCGCCTGTCGGCACCATCTACGACACCCTCGACGGACTCGAAGGGCTGAACCCCGACTTCATCTCCGTGACCTACGGTCACGGCACCCATTCCGACCGCACCGCCACCGCGCGCATCGCCCACACGATCAGCAAGGAATACGGCATCCCTGCAGTCGCCCACCTGACCGCGCTCTACTCCGACAAGGCCAAGATCGATGAGGCTCTCGACATGTTCGAGGAAGCCGGCGTGAGCGCCGTGCTCGCGCTGCGCGGCGACTACATCGACGGCGAGCAGCTGGTCGGCGAGTTCAACCACGCCAGCGACCTCGTGTCATACATCCGCTCCGTGAAGCCGGACTTCAAGGTGTTTGGTGCTTGCTACCCGGAAGGCCACTATCAGGCTGACTCGCTGGACCAGGACATCGAAAACCTCAAAATCAAGGTTGATGCCGGCGTCACTCACCTGATTTCCCAGCTCTTCTACGACAATGAGGACTTCTACCGCTTCCTCGACAAGGCGCGCGCCGCCGGCATCACCGTGCCGATCGAGGCGGGCATCATGCCGGTGCGTGGAGCCAAGTCCGTGCGTCGCATGGCCGAGCGCAACGCCTCGCGCATCCCGGACAGGCTCAACACCCTGCTGAACAAGTGGGGGGACGACATCCAGTCCCTGCGTGCCGCCGGCATCCTCTACGCTTCCGAGCAGATCGCCGACCTCGTGGCCCACGACGTGGACGGCGTCCACCTGTATTCGATGAACCACCCCGCCACCACGCGCCGTATCTGGCGCAATGCGGAACCGTTGTTCCGCGGTACGCAAGGTTGACGCATATCGCGGCGCGGCGCATCTCAATGCGTCGCGCCGCACGTTAATCTGCTGGCGAAACCCAGAGTTCTCCCAGCGGCCGATGGGTATCATGAACGTGCAAGCCAACCAAAGCGATGGAAGGGAGTCCGTTATGTGCACTGGTGTCCGTTTCTCCGATGATGAGGGCAACACCTATTTCGGCCGTAATCTCGACTGGAGTTTCTCATATGGGGAGACCATCCTGGTTACTCCGCGCGGCTACCACTATGACACGGTGTTTGGTGCGGGCGGCAAGGCGAAGCCGAACGCGGTGATCGGCGTGGGTGTGGTCATGGCCGATAGGCCGATGTATTTCGACTGCGCCAATGAACATGGTCTGGCCATCGCCGGCTTGAATTTCCCCGGCTACGCCTCGTTCGTCCACGAACCGGTCGAAGGCACGGAAAACGTCGCCACGTTCGAATTTCCGCTGTGGGTGGCGCGTAATTTCGACTCCGTCGACGAGGTCGAGGAGGCGCTCAGGAACGTGACGCTCGTCTCCCAGATCGTGCCGGGACAGCAGGAGTCTCTGCTGCACTGGTTCATCGGCGACGGCAAGCGCAGCATCGTCGTCGAGCAGATGGCCGATGGCATGCACGTGCATCATGATGACGTCGATGTGCTGACCAATCAGCCGACGTTCGACTTCCATATGGAAAACCTGCGCAACTACATGTGCGTCAGCAACGAGATGGCCGAACCGACTTCATGGGGCAAGGCCTCCTTGACCGCCTGGGGTGCGGGTGTGGGCATGCATGGCATCCCGGGCGACGTGAGTTCCCCGTCGCGCTTCGTTCGTGTGGCCTACACCAACGCGCATTACCCGCAGCAGAACGATGAAGCCGCCAATGTGTCGCGCCTGTTCCACACCCTCGGCTCCGTGCAGATGGTGGACGGCATGGCGAAGATGGGCGACGGCCAGTTCGAACGCACGCTGTTCACCAGCGGATATTCGTCCAAGACCAACACCTATTACATGAACACCTATGATGACCCCGCCATCCGTTCCTACGCCATGGCCGATTACGATATGGATTCCTCGGAGCTCATCAGCGTCGCCCGATGACTCCTTCCCGGCTCATGCCCCATTCGGAGGGCATGAGCGTATATAGTGGAATCTTATGGAATCGTCGATCTTCAAACCCAGCTCCATGGACCTCATCAGGGCAGGTCTGCAAGACCTCGACAAGGCCCGCGCCTTGTTCGACCAGCTCAAGGCGGACGACATTCCCGATGAGCGATGCGCCGAACTGCTGAGCGCGCTGGCCCACGCCTGCGACCCCGATATGGCATTGAGCAATTTCGTGGATATCGTCAACGCGATGCAATCCAGCCAGCGCGATCTGGAACACGTCATCCCCGACAACGACGCCCTGAAGCGTCTGGTCACGGTGCTCGGCGTCTCCGACGCGATGGGCAAGTTCATGCGCTTCAAGCCGCAGCTTGTGGAGGCGGCAGCAGTCGACAACTGCAACAGCCATCTGTTCAATCACGCGCAACGCCGTGCACGTCTGCTCAAGGCGGTCGGCGCGGACCCGGACGAACCGGCCATGCCCGTCGCCTCCAAGGATCTGGCCGAAGCGGCCACGGCCCTGCGTTCCAGCTACCGGAACCAACTGGCCGCCATCATCGCCCAGGATGCCGTGGCGGACGACCCGACCTCCATCCAACCGACCATCAGCCGCGAACTGTCCGACCTCGCGGACGCGGCGCTCGAAGGCGCGCTGGCCATCGCCCGCCACGAAACCGAGGGCAGCGAGCACGTGCGCTTCACCATCATCGGCATGGGCAAACTCGGCGCACAGGAACTGAACTACGTCTCCGACGTGGACCTCATCTACGTGGTCGAACCGGCCGACAAGGATGTGGACCATCAGACGCTGATTCGCGTGGGCACCAAGATGGGCACCATGTTACAGCGCGTCTGCCAGTCCGCCATCATGGGCGTGGCCGAGCAGCCGCTGTGGCAGATCGACGGCGGCCTGCGCCCGGAAGGCAAGGACGGCGCGCTGGTGCGCGTGCTCTCCTCGCACAAGAACTATTACGAGCAGTGGGCCGAGAATTGGGAGTTCCAAGCGCTGCTCAAGGCCCGCCCGGTGGCCGGCGACCCCGACCTCGGTCAGGCCTACATGGACATGACCCGGCCGTTCGTGTGGAGCGCATCCAAGCGCAAGAACTTCGTCTACGACTGCCAGAAAATGCGCAAGCGCGTGGAGGATTTGATTCCCGCGCCCCTGAAGGACCGCGAGATTAAGCTCGGCCGCGGCGGTCTGCGCGATGTGGAATTCACCGTGCAGATGCTCCAGCTCGTACACGGCCGCACCGACGAATCGCTGCGCACCAGCAACACGCTCGACTCGCTGCAGCGCCTGTCCGAAGGCGGCTATGTCTCGCGCAAGCAGGCCGTGCGCATGTCCCAGGACTACCGCTTCGAGCGCGTGATGGAACATCGCCAGCAGATCTGGTCCCTGAAGCGCACGCACCTGTTCCCGGACCTCGGCCGGGCCTCGGTCGGAGGCCTCGAAAAGAAGCGCGACATCGACGTGGACGAGCTCAACCAGAACCAGGAGCTGCGCCGACTCGCCCGCGCATTCGGCCTGCACCCGGAAGAACTCGTCGACAAGTACGACGACACCCGCCGCGAAGTACGCCACCTGCACCTCGACATCTACTATCGCCCGATGCTGCCGGTCAACGCCCAGATGGAGAACGACCAGATCGTCCTGAGCGTCGAGGCAGCACAGGAACGATTCGAATCCATCGGTTTCGGCGACCCGGACGCCGCCATCCGCCACGTGCAGGCGCTCACCGCCGGCGTGGGGCGCGCGGCCAAAATCAACCGCATCATTCTGCCCGCCGTCTTGCAGTGGCTGGGCGAGGGCCAGAACCCGGACATGGGCCTGCTCAACTGGCGCAAACTGGAGGAGAACTTCGGCACCGAATCCGGCTACCTCGGCTTCCTGCGCGACTCCACCTCCGCCGCCCAGCGCCTGTGCCACATCCTGTCCAACTCACGATTCCTGGGCGACGCGCTCAACAAGTCGGTCGAATCGATCAGCTGGCTTGGCGACGACGACAATCTGCAGGCCCGCACGCGCGAGGCCTTGGACGTGCAGACCGGCTCGGCGCTGGAACGTTTCGGCTCGAACATCAACGAGTTCGCCACCTCCATGCGCGCCATGCGCCGCCACGAAATCGAACGCATCGGCCTGTCTTGGATGAGCGGTGTGATCAGCGACTCCGACAGTCTCAAGGCCATGACCGACGTGTATGACGCGATCATCGATGCCTCCCTGACCTGGGCCGTGCGCCACCAGATCGCCGAGTTCGGCGTCGAAACCGCGCCGGCCGGCATCACCGTCATCGCCATGGGCCGTTACGGCGGGCGCGAAGTGAACTTCAGCTCCGATGCGGATGCCATTCTCATCTACCGTCCGGCCGACGATGCCGACGACGGCCAAGCCAACGCCTTCGCCAAGAAGGTCGTGGAAGACCTGCGCAACATCCTGCAAGGACCGACGACGCTGGAACCCAAGATCGAACTCGACCTGGACCTGCGCCCGGAAGGCAAGAACGGCCCGCTCGTGCGCTCCTATGCCTCCTGCGAGGAATACTACGAATCCTGGGCTTCGACCTGGGAGCGCCAGGCGCTGCTGCGCGCCCGGTACGCGGCCGGCGACGCTGAACTGGCGCGGGACTTCCTGATCAACATCGCCGACCCGCTGCGCTACCCGACCACGGAACTGACTGAAGCAGAATTGCAGAACATCCGCAAGCTCAAGGCCCGCATGGAAGCCGAGCGTCTGCCGCGCGGCGTGCGCCGTGAACGGCATCTGAAGCTCGGCAAGGGCGGCTTGTCTGACGTGGAATGGACCGTGCAACTCATGCAGCTCCAGCACGCCGGCGATATCAAAGATCTGCGCGTCAACGGCACGCTGGAGGCATTGGACGTGCTGGAAGCCAAGAAGCTCATCAGCGCTATCGACGCGATTCAGCTGCGCAAGGCATGGACGTTGTGCACCGCGGCCCGCAACGGCAGCTATCTGTGGAGCGGGCGCGCCAATCAGGCCGATATTCTGCCTGATGACATCTATTCGCTGGGCGGCATCGCCGTCTACCTCGGCTACGGCGCCCACCGCGGCCAGCATTTCGAGAACGACCTGCTGGCCGTGATGCGCAAATGCCGTGACGTATGCCAGCGCTTGTTCTATGGGAAGACCGAAGGCGAGGCGGCTGCGGCAACCACCGCCACGGCCTCCGCCGCAACGCAGCAGCCGCAAACCGCCCCTCGCCCGCGTATGCACGTGATCGCACCGCGACTGGAACGAAATCGACGCCGCGCGCAGCGATAAGGCAGCATATTCGTTGGATTTTCAGGTGGACACTCGGTGAATGCGGCTGTCCGAAAAATGGCGTAAGTTAGATTAGGTCACGCAAGGGTGGCCACCTGAAAACCACGAGCGAAAAGGTGAGCCTTGTCTGAAGAAACGCCAATGGTCGGCAAAAGCGTCGTAACGCTGGACGGCCTGTCTACAAACCAGATTCTCGACCTGCTGCATAAGGCCGAATACATCGATTCCCACCGCAAAGAGATTGCCCATACCTGCGATGGGCGAGTGCTGGCCACGCTGTTCTACGAGCCCTCCACCCGTACGCGCCTGAGCTTTGAGACCGCAATGCTACGTCTCGGCGGCAAGGTCATCGGATTCGCCGGCGCGCAGCTGGCCTCCGTGACCAAGGGCGAATCCATCGCCGACACGTTGAAGACCGTGTCCAACTACGTGGACGTGGTCGCCATCCGTCACCCGAAGGAGGGTGCCGCGCTGGTGGCCTCCCGCGCCGCATCCGTGCCGGTAATCAACGCCGGCGACGGCGGCCACATGCACCCCACGCAGACGCTGGCCGACCTGGCCACGCTGCAGTCGCGCTTCGGCCGCATCACCGACCTGACCGTGGGACTGTGCGGCGATTTGACCTTCGGCCGCACCGTGCACTCCCTGATCGAGACCCTGTGCCGCTTCGGCAACGTGCGCTTCGTGCTCATCAGCCCGGACGAGCTCAAGACCCCGCAGTACGTGATCGACCGCATCAACGCCACCGACAGCTGCTCCTACGTGGAAGTGCGCGACCTGGCCTCCGTGATCGGCGACCTCGACGTGCTGTACATGACCCGCGTACAGAAGGAACGCTTCTTCAACGAAGACGACTACCTGCGCCTGCGCGACACCTACATTCTCGACGAAGAGAAGCTGCAGCTCGCCAAGCCGTCCATGGCCGTGCTTCACCCGCTGCCGCGCGTCAACGAAATCGCCGTGGACGTGGACGATGACCCGCGTGCCGCCTACTTCGAACAGGTCAAGAACGGCATGCTCGTGCGCATGGCCCTCGAAAGCACCGTGGTGGGCGACGAACTGCCCGGATACGAACCGCTCAACCCCAAGGAGGTTCAGGCCTGATGGAAGTCACCAGCATTCAGAACGGCATCATTATCGACCATGTGCCGGCCGGAACCTCGCTGAAGGTTCTCGAATACCTGAAAATCGACCCGGCCAAAACCAAGCTTGCGCTCATCATGAACGCCGACTCCAAGCGTTACGGCTCCAAGGACATCATCAAAATCGAAGATGACAAGGACATCGACCTCGACGTGCTCGGCTTCGTGGCCCGCCAAGCCACCGTGGACGTGGTGCGCGGCGGCAAGATCGTCGAAAAGAAGCAGCCGAACCTGCCCGAGCACATCGTCGGCGTGATTTCCTGCGTGAACCCGCGCTGCGTGACCACCGCCGAGCCCGGCATCAAGCAGATGTTCCACCTCGTGCACTCCGAGCGGCTCGAATACCGCTGCGACTACTGCGACGAGGAAGCCAAACTGTGAGCATCACCCTACGCAACATCAAGGTCTGGAACACCGGCGAGGTCATCGACCTCGTGGTGCCCGGGACCGCTGCCGCCTACTTCGCCGACACCTCCGCCGTGGCTGACGGCGCCGACATCGACGCCACCGGCCTGACCGTGGCCCCCGGTTTCGAAGACCCACACGTCCACTTCCGCGATCCCGGCCAGACCTACAAGGAATCGATGGTCTCCGGCTGCCGTGCGTCCGCATCCGGCGGATACACGAACGTGCTCATCATGCCGAACACGTTGCCGGCACTGGATGGGCAGACCGTGTCTGGCCCGGAAGCGACCGGTGCAAAAGAGGTTCTGGATGCCGGCTTCGACAACGTCATCGACTTCCTGCAGCAGTACGATACTGCGCATGACGTTCAATTGCCGGTTCGTTACGATCTGTGCGTGTGCGCGTCCAAGGATCGCGCCGGTCATGAGGCAAGCGACGTTGCCGATTGGCTCAAGTACGTGCCCGGATTCGAGGACGACGCCAAGACGCCGGCCATGCTCACGCACCCCATCACCGCAATCAGCGACGACGGTTCCGCTGTGACGCCGGAGATCCTGGACCAGGTGCTGGAGAACGTCAAGGCCTCCGACCTGTACCTGATCGAGCATTGCGAGCATCACGATACAGGTGCCGTGAACGAAGGCCCCGTTTCCCGCGAGCTTGGCGTGCCCGGCATTCCGGAAGACACCGAGCTCAAGATCGTGGCCCGCGATATCGAAGCGGCCCGCCGCACCGGTGTCCACGTGCACTTCCAGCATGTGAGCACTGCCATCTCGTTCGAGGCGATTCGCAGGGCCAAGGCCGAAGGACTGCCGATTACCTGCGAGACCGCGCCGCACTATCTGGCGTTGAGCGACGAGGCGCTGCTCAAGTACGGCACGCTCGCCAAGATGAATCCGCCACTGCGCTCCGAAGCGGACCGCAAAGCCACCATCGCGGCCATCGCCGACGGCACCGTGGATCTGCTGGCCACCGACCATGCGCCGCACACGTTGGCAGAGAAGGAACTCGGCTTCCTTGAGGCGCCCAACGGCATCATCGGACTGGAATGCGCGTACGGCGTGTGCCACAAGGTGCTCGTCGACGGCGGCTTCATTTCCGATGAGCGTCTGATCGAGCTCATGTCCGTTGGACCTGCCGAACTCATGGGGCATGTGCCAACCGACGTAGCCGCGCTGGTCGAGGACTACGCCGAACCCGCGCCCACCGGGGATGATCCGGATGGCGTGATTGCGGGGGAGAGCGACGCTCAGCCGCAGCGTGAAGGCGTCAACCGACTGCTCGACTTGAGCCGCGTGGATGACGCCGACAATGTCGACCTCGTGGTGCTCAACGCCGCCGAGGAATGGACCGTGGACCCCGAACAGTTCCACTCCAAGGCTCGTAACACCCCGTTCGGCGGCTGGCAGGTCACCGGACGCCCCCTCGCCACAATCATCGGCTCCCAGCTGATGTTCAGCCGTCTGTAGATAACACAAGGAGCAGCATGGATCGCCTGATCGAAGCGATTGACAACACTCAGAACCCCAGCGTCGTGGGCCTTGACCCCACTGAGGCGCTGGTGCCGCCGCAGGTCGTGGCGAGCTTTGCCGACGAGGTGCGTGACTCGGTCGAATCCCCGGAGGAAGTCGAATCCGCGCAGCTGGCCGTCGCCTACTTCGAATACAACCGCACGATCATTGACGCCATCGCCGACATCGTGCCCGCCGTCAAGCCGCAGATCGCCATGTACGAGGCGCTCGGCCCCGCCGGCGTGGACATCTACACGATGACCTGCGAATACGCGGCCCAGCAGGGCCTCTACGTGCTCGGCGACATCAAGCGTGGCGACATCGGCTCCACCGCAGCCGCCTACGCCCACCACCTGAACGGCGTGGGCGACTTCGACCCGTGGCATGAGGATGCGGTGACCGTCAACCCGTATCTCGGCACCGACGGCATCACCCCGTTCGTCGAGGCCGCCGCCGAAGCCGACAAGGACATCTTCGTGCTCGTGCGCACCTCCAACCCGTCCTCCAGCGAACTGCAGATGCTCGACCTGGCCGACGGCACGAAGGTCTACGAGCACGTGGCCGATCTTGTGGAAGGATGGGGCGCCGAGACCATCGGCAGCCACGGCTACTCCCGCGTGGGCGCGGTGGTCGGCGCCACCCACCCCGAGGAAGGCAAGGCGTTGCGTGAACGTATGCCGCACACGTTCTTCCTCGTGCCGGGCTACGGTGCGCAGGGCGGCACGGCCGCGGACGTGGCAGGCATGTTCGACAAGCAGGGCAGCGGCGCCATCGTCAACTCGTCGCGCGGCATTATCGGCGCATGGAAGAAGAGCGGCAAGTACTCCGAATCCATGACCGCCGACGAGGCGCTGGACCTTGTGGCGAGCAGCGCGCGCCAGGCGGCGCTCGACATGCGCGATAATCTGCGGGTTGCCGTATATAGGTAGGTAGATTGTCCGGCTGTGGGCTATACGTGAGTGTGGGCTGGAAACCGGAGCCGAGTGTGTTTAACTACCTCTCAGTCAACCTGCGGTTGACCGCTCCCCTGATAGGGGGAGCTTGATGTGCTGAATAGGAATGAAATGACAACTTTCACCCCCACCCATGATGTGGTTACGGAAGCGACTGCGGCCGGATTCTTCCCGCCGCGCCACAACGTCGAAATCACGCAGGTTACGGAACTGACCGACCGCGTGATGCGACTGACGTTCCGCGACCCGTTCATCGCCTCCCATGCCAAGCCCGCCCAGTTCGTCAACCTGTTCACGCACGACGACTTCATGCTCATGCCGCGTCCGTTCGGCGTCAGCGAAGTCGACGGCGACGAAGTCAGCGTGATCTTCGCCGTCGTGGGACACGGCACCGAACAGTTGGCAGGACTGCAGGCCGGCGACACCGTCGACGTGCTCGGCCCGCTCGGCCGCGGCTTCAACCTCAAGGAAGACGCCAACTACATTCTTGTCGGCGGCGGACTCGGCGTGCCCCCGCTAATCTACGCCGCGCAAAAGCTCGCCGAACACGACGCCTCCTTTGCCACCGCCGTATTCGGTTACCGCAACGACCACTTCGCCGAGGAATACGTCTCCCGGTACGCGGACTGGTCGTGGAGCATCGACGACGCCGAAGGCAACGTGGTCGACCTGCTCAACAAACTGGAACAAGGCGACGACCTGAAGGCCTACGATCGCAAGCTGATCATTCTGTCCTGCGGACCGCTGCCTATGATGAAGGCCGTGGCCGACTGGGCCGCCGAACGCGGCATCCCCGCGCAGCTGAGCATGGAACAGCGCATGGGCTGCGGCTATGGCACCTGCGTGCTGTGCACCATCGACACCGTGGACGGCCGCCTCAAGGTCTGCTCCGACGGACCCGTGTTCACCCGCGAACAGCTCGGATGGGGGAAGTGACGATGAGCGCAAACAACCAGTCCGCGCAGGGCGGCGACAACCACATCAACCTGTACGAGCCCCACGTGTGGAAGCACCACACCAAGGTGGCCGGTCTGGAATGGAAGAATCCGGTCGGCACCGCCTCCGGCACCTTCCAGTACGCCGCCGTCCGCTGGTTCTACGACGTCAGCCAGCTCGGCGCCGTATGCACCAAGGGCGCCTCGCCCGTACCGTGGGAAGGCAATCCCTCGCCGCGCACCGCCGAATCGCCGGCCGCGAACATCAACGCCGTGGGCCTGCAGAATCCCGGCATCGACCATTACTTGGCCGAGGACCTGCCCAAGCTCAAGGCCGCGGGCGCGTTCGTCATCTCCAATGTCGCCGGACATTGCGATGACGATTACGCGGCGGTCGTGGAAAAGCTCGCCGACTCCGACGCGGACATGCTGGAAATCAACGTCAGCTGCCCGAACGTTTCCGCCGGCGGCATGAGCGTGGGCACCGACCCGGTGGCCCTCGCCAATCTTATGGACCGGCTGCGCCCGATGACCGACAAGCCGATGATCGTCAAACTCACGCCGAACGTCACCGACATCACCGTGCCGGCGCGCGCGGCCGTGGAACATGGCGCCGACGCGTTGAGCATGATCAACACGCTCAAAGGCATGCGCATTAACATTCGCACCGGCAAGCCGATCATCGCCAACGTCACCGGCGGCGTATCCGGCCCGGCCGTGCTGCCGGTCGGCCTGGCAGCCGTCTATCGGGTGCGCACCGCACTGCCGGAGATTCCGATCATCGGCCTCGGCGGCATCGACAGCGGCGAGAAGGCGCTCGAATACCTGTACGCCGGCGCGAACGCCGTCGAAGTGGGTGCGGCCGCGCTCTTCGACCCGGTGGCCCCGCTGCGCGTCGCCCGCGAACTCGACGACCTGTTGGACAGCCGTCCCGAACTCGCTGCTAAACTGGCCGCAGGACAGACTTGGAGGTAAGGAACATCATGGCAGAAACACTCGCACATCGCTTCACTGAATTCCTGTTGGAATCCAACGCGCTGAAGTTCGGCGACTTCACGCTGAAGTCCGGCCGCAAGAGCCCGTACTTCATCAACGCCGGCGCCTTCGACGACGGCAAGAAGATCGCCGCGCTCGGCGCGTTCTACGCCGAAAAGATTAGCCAGGCCATCGTGCACAACACGATTCCCCGCAACATCGACACCGTGTTCGGCCCCGCCTACAAGGGCATTCCGCTGGCCGTGTCCACCGCGATCGCGCTGACCGCCGGCCACAACATGACCGTCGGATACACCTTCGACCGCAAGGAGAAGAAGGACCACGGCGACGGCGGCTGGATGGTTGGCACCCCGCTGACCGACGGCATGAAGGTGCTGCTCGTGGACGACGTGATGACCGCCGGCACCGCCGTGCGCGAAGTCATCCCCAAACTCAAGGCCGAGGCGAACGTCGAGGTCGTGGGTCTCGTGCTCTCCGTGGACCGCATGGAGAAGACCAAGGACTCCGACATGTCCGCCGTGAAGGCCGTGGAAGCCGAATTCGGCTTCCCGGTGCTCTCCATCGCCAACGTGCGCGAGATCTTCGACGCCGCCGCCAAGATGAAGAACCCCGACGGCACCCCGCTGCTCAGCCACGACATCCAGCAGCGCGCCGCCGCCTACCTTGAGGAATACGGCGCCTGATCGTCTTCAATCTAAAAACCAAAAGCGGGCTTGCGAGCCCGCTTTTTTTATTACGTTCCATGAACAGCAGCACCATATTAAGGCAAAAGCTTTGGCAAGGAGCGTGCTATGAACTGGTTAGTTGATATAGGGCTGTTTGCGCTCGTGGGGATATGCAGTTACTTCGGCATCGAGCATCATCTGGACAGCAAAGCGAACAAGTTGTCGCAAGGTAATGAAGAAGACCGCCGAGATGCTGATGCCCAAGTAGAAGCAGCATGAAAATGGCGGAATGACGTTGGGGTGACGCCGCTCATACTCGGGATATGACGGATGAACAGCCTCTTGAAACGGAGATAAATGTCTCCAGAAGGCCAAATCAGCTCCCTTGAAAGCGAGATAGGGTTCTAAACTCTGGGACCGACTCGCCTGTGATGAAAACCCGCTCGGCGTAGAATTACCGTAGGTTCGTTGCATTCGAACAAGGAAGGCCGCTATGGGGAACATCACCGACGATATTCGGCAACATTTCGACACTTTCGCCGAACTGCCGTTCACCGAGGCGGATAGCCTCGCTTTGTCCCAGTTGGCCTATGCTCGCATGCCGGATAACGTGCCGCGCTATCACGAGAATGCAGAGACCGCCGACGGCATGATCGCCACGGTTCCGATTCACGATTTGCTGCGTGCCGAATGCTATGACGACATGTTCGGCAAGGTGTGGTCGCCTTCGATGAATGTCGATCTGTTACGTGCGATGAGCGAGAGCCCACGTTGGAGGAACCTACGCGTGGGCGCATACGTGGACGAATTCGATGCTGCAACCACCAAGCAGTTCTCGGCCTGCGTGTTCGAACTGGGTAACGGCACGCTCTATGTGGCTTTTCGCGGTACCGACAGCTCAATCGTCGGGTGGAAAGAGGACTTCATGATGGCGTTCCGCCGCCCGGTCGCCTCGCAGGAGGCCGCCGCGCGTTATCTGACCGAGCTGGCTGGCCATTGGGCCGGGCCGATTATGGTCGGCGGCCATTCCAAAGGCGGCAATCTGGCGGTGTATGCGGCGGCCAATGTGCCTAGCGAGATTCAGGAACGTATCACGGTCGTATATTCGCACGATGGGCCTGGATTCGATGAGGTGTTCTTCGATGAGGACGGGTACGTACGCATTGCGTCGAAGATCCATAAATCGGTACCGGGCTCGTCGATCATCGGCATGCTGTTTGAGACTCGTGAGCATGTGGAAGACGGCTATACGGTGGTCAGCAGCGACGGTGCCAGCATCATGCAGCATTTCGCATTGCACTGGCAAGTCGATCATGGCCAATTCGTACAGGCTGATGGACTGACAAGTAGCGCGCAATACCTGGCACGCACGATCAACGGATGGATGGCAAAATACGACGACGAGCATCGCCGCAAGTTCATCGAAAACCTGTTTGCCATCTTCGAGGCTGGCGGATACGACACATTCGGCGACCTCACTTCGCATTTGACACAGTCACTGCCGATTATGCTCGCCGCGGCCCGCAACATTGATGTCGAAGATCGCGACGTGATGATTGAAGTGCTCAAAGGCTTCGCCGCGACAGCCGCCGCGTCGGTAATCTTGGCCAAGTAGTCGGAGGCCATCAAACTGGTTTTGCCAGTCAGTCTCAATAGCGCAAAAGCCGGCCCCTGAGATACTCAGGAGCCGGCCCTTACTTCCATTTCCCCAGCGGGGTTGGCTTAATCGCAGTATATCTCACTGCTGACCATGCCTGTTTTACTTACTCCTAATCAATGAGCTTGTAGCCGTGGTCGGAGACTACGGACTTGAGCTTGTCGAGATAGGTTTCGGCGGCCTTGGAGAGCTTGGAACGCTCGTTCGTGATCCAGCCGACCAACATCGTTTCGTCGGTGTCGAGCGGCACGGTGACGATCTTCTCGTTGTTGAGGTCGCCGTTGTCGATGCCGGTGCACACCGTGTAGCCGTTGAGGCCGATGATGAAGTTCAGGATCGTGGCGCGGTCGGTCACGTTGATCTGCTTGGGGGAGTACTCCGGCCAGACCGCTTCCTCATAGAAGTAGAACGAGCCTTCCTCGCCCTGCTCGTACTGGATGAACGGATAAGGTTTCAGGTCCTCCATGGTGATGACCTTCTTGGCGGCCAGCGGGTTGTTGCGCGAGATGAACACGTGCAGCGGCGCGCGGAAGAGCGGGTGGAATTCGAGGTGCTTCTCGCGCAGGAGCTTGCCGATCACGTCCTTGTTAAAATCGGACAGGTAGATGATGCCGATTTCGGACTGCATGTTGGCGACCTGGTTGATGATGTCGCGCGTGCGGGTCTCGCGGATGGTGAACTCGTATTCGTCGGACTTGATGGAGTTGATCATCTCCACGAACGCCTCGACGGCGAACATGTAGTGCTGGGTGGAGACCTGGCACAGCTGCTTGCGCGGTTTGGCATGCTTATAGCGCTCTTCGAGCAGGTCGGCCTGGTCGAGCACTTGGCGGGCGTAGGTCAGGAATTCCGCGCCGTCCACGGTCAGGGCGATGCCCTGCGAGGAGCGGGTGAAGATCTCGATGCCCAGCTCGTTCTCCAATTCCTTGACCGACGAGCTCAGGGCCGGCTGGGAGACGTACAGGGCATGGGAGGCCTCGTTCATCGAGCCGCACTCGACGATTTTGACGATGTATTTCAGCTGCAGCAGTGTCATAAAGTCTATTTATATCGCTAGGGATAGTCGCCACACGGCCGGTCACCGTCGTCAAGGACGGGTCCATAGACTTCAACTGCCGCGATGCAACGTTTGGCGACTTACAGACGTACGCCGAGTTCTGCGAGCGATTCGCGTGCCTGCAACGCGTTCTCGAAGAGGATGCCGTGGATGCCGACCTCGTTGGCGCCGACGATGTTCTTGGCGGTGTCGTCGAAGAACACGCAGCGCTCGGCCGTGAGGCCGAAACGGGTCAGGGCCAGCTCGTAGATGTCGGCGTTCGGCTTATGCATCTTCTCCACGCCGGAGACCACGGTGCCCTGCAACAGCTGTTCAAGGCGCGGGTACTTCTCGAAGGCCAGGTGGAAGGTCTCATGCGACCAGTTGGTCAGACCCCATACGCCGTAGCCGTGGGCCTTCAAATCCGCCAGCAGCTCGACCATGCCCGGAAGCGTGCGGGGCAGCGCGTCCGCGTAGTGGCCGATGTAGAACTTGAAGATGTCGGCGAGTTCCTGGCCTTGTTCGCGTACCACATCCGGGTAGATGTCCGCGAAATCCTCGCCGGTGTCCATGCGGTCCTCGTAGCGGAAGAAGCCGCAGGGGTCGTCGTCGGCGCAGATGCGTTCCACGATCTCATCGGGGAATCGGCCTTCCAGGCATGCGCGGGTGTTCCAGTCCAGCAGCACGCCGCAGAAGTCGAAAATCACGTCGGTGATGGGGGAGTTGGCCATGATGCTCCTTGTGTTGTTGGGGCCGTTGAGTGGGGTCTGCGATTTAGTATAGGGGGTTTCATACGTTGGCTCCCCTCTCTGAGGGGAGCCAACGTACGGAATCATGCGATGACGTCGGCGATGGCTTCGGGGATGGCGTGGGCCACGTCGCCGGCCACAATCGGGTGGCCGAGCGTCATGAAGCGCTGGCGATGCTCGCGGCCGATCAGTTCCGGCTCCTGCCAGCCTTGTTGCTCGGATTCGGAGGCGATCGCCGCCGCCAGGCCATGCAGGTAGGCGGCCGAGGCCACGGTCTCGCCCGTGGCGGCCACGTCATCCTGCTGGGCGAGCAGGGCGCCGGTTAGACCGGCCAGCACGTCGCCCGCGCCGGCGGTGCCCAGCCAGGCCGGTGCGCTACCCGACGCATAGACGTGGTCCTCATCCACCACGATGGTCACCGCGCCCTTCAACAATACGGTGGCGCCGGTGAGCTCGTGGGCACGCTTCGCGCTGGCCAACGGGTTCAACCGCACGTCGTCGGCGGTGTACGGCTCGTGCGAATCGGCATGCTCCGCGGTGCTGGCGGCGGTTTCGAACCGGTTGAGCAGTTTCGCCATCTCGCCGGCATGTGGCGTGATCACCACCTGGCCGGGCACACGCTCCGGCAGCAGGTCGAGTGCGCCGGCATCCACCACGATTGGCGGCATGTCGTAGGCGTCCTTGTTCTCATCCTCGCTGCCGAGCGCGTAATGCTTGAGCAATGCGGCGATGGTGTCCCGCTGCATATCGCCGTCGGTGCCCTCGACGCTAGCCTCGGGCACGCCGGACCCCACGACCCAGGACTGCACATGTCCCTTGCCGATCACGGCTTCCGGCAGTGCGGCGAGCACCATGTTCTGCGCGCGCTCCGGGCCCAGATACCGGACCATGCCGGTGTTCGCGCGGGCGGCGGCGCTGGCGGTGAGCACGGCGGCACCGGGGTAGCGCTGCGAGCCGGTCACCAGACCAACCACGCCCCGGGAGTATTTGGAATCCTCGAACCTGGGGAGACGGACCGCGTCGGACGCGAACGAATTATCCACCACCTCGACGTCCGGATCCTTGTCGTCGATATCGAATCCGAAATCGAGCAACTCGATACGGCCGCAGGCGAACGTGGCGGGCGGCAGCACCGCGCACGGCTTCATCGCGCCGAACGTGACCGTGACCGTGGCCGGAATGTACGGGCCGGGCAGAGAACCATCGTTCACACCGACGCCGGATGGCGTATCCACGGCAAGTACCAGCGGAAAATCGCCTGACGACTCACGGTTTGGCAGGGCGGGCTCATCGGGAGCCTCGCCGTCGAGACCAAGGGCGGAGGCGAGTGCGGCGGGGATGCCGCGTAGCGAGCCTTGGATGCCGATGCCGGTCATCGCGTCGATGATCAGATGCGATTTCCTGGCCACGGCGATGGCGGTCTGCAATCGCTCGCCGGCCTCACCGGCGGAAAACCCGGACGCGCAACCGGGAATATCAGCCGCGGGATCAAGCACCAGCACCTTGCCTCCGGCGCGCACGAATGAGGCGAATCCGGCCTCATGCAACGACCGGCCCACGGCGATGGCGGTGACGTTCGCGCCCTCCTGGGCCAGCGCGGCGGCCGCGAACAGACCATCGCCACCATTGTCTCCGGCCCCGGCCAGCAGCACGATCGACGTGTCCTCCAGCGCCAGATCCTCGTCGTCCAGCATACCGGCCGCCATGTGGGCCGCGGCCTGGGCGGCCATGCGCATCAGCGGCACGCCTTTGTCCAGCAGGGGTCGCTCCATGGCCCGGACCGTATCGGAGTCATAGGCGCTGTGCAGCAGCAGTTCGCGACGATCGGCGTCTTCGGTGTATTCCATGGCAACCCCTTTCTTGTGTTTGTTACTTGCGGTCCGTGTTTACAGGCCGTACACCTCGTGGGCGAACTTTTCGAACACGGGGATCGAGCGCTTGACCTTCTCCGTGTCGATGCAGTAGGCCATGCGGAAGTATCCGGGCACGCCGAAGCTGTCGGACGGCACAAGAATCAGGTCGTATTCCTTGGCCTTCATGCAGAACGTCACGGCGTCGTCCTCCAGCGCCTTGGGGAAGATGTAGAACGTGCCGCCGGGGCGTACCACGTCGAAGCCGATGCCGGTCAGCGCATCGTAGAGCAGGTTCATGTTCGTCTCGTAGACGTTGAGATCGGCGGTCTGGTCGATGACCTTGGCCACGCCCAGCTGAATCGAGCTCGGCGGGCAGTTGTGGCCGGTGCCGCGCGAGATCTGGCCCATCATGGGCACGAGCAGGTCGGCGTCGGTGGCTGTGGGATTCACCGCGACATAGCCGATGCGTTCGCCAGGCAGGCTCAGCGACTTCGACCACGAGTAGCAGGTCAGCGAGTTCGCGTAGAAGCTGGCCGGGTAGGGCTGGGTGGCGCCGTCGAACACGATTTCGCGGTACGGTTCGTCGCTGATCAGGAAGATATCGTGGCCGTATTCGACCTGCTTGGCGGTCAGGATCGCGGCCAGACGCTTGAGCGTGTCCGCTGAATACACCGCGCCGGACGGGTTGTTCGGGGTGTTGATAAGCACGACCTGCACGTTCGGGTTAAGTGCAGCCTCGAATGCGTCGAAGTTGATTTGGAAGTTCTCGGTGTCGGCCGGCACGATGGTCAGCTTGGCGCCGGCGCCCTTGACGTACGGCTGGTATTCGGGGAAGTAGGGGGCGAAGGTGATGATCTCATCGCCCGGCTTGGTCACCGCACGCATCGCGTGGGACAGCGCGCCCGCCGCGCCCGTGGTCGGGAAGATGTGGTTGCCGGTGTATGCCATGCCGAAACGTTCGTTGAGGTTTTCGGCGATCGCGTCCTTGACGGATGGGATACCGAGCGAGGGGGAGTAGCCGTGGATGGCCACCGGATCGCCGTTTTCGTAGAGGTCGACCATGGCGTCGGTGAAGGATTTCGGAGCCGGCACCGAGGGATTGCCAAGGCTGTAATCGAACACGTTCTGGTAGCCGATTTCGGCACCGCGGCTCGTGGCGTACTCGCTCAGCTCGCGAATCACGGACTTGCCGCCAAGCATGGCCTTGTATTCCTCATTGATCATGGCTGTTCTCCTCGCATGGTTGTACTGGTATGCACCACGCTACTACTATCGCGGCCGGTTTGCGCCATTTGCCGCGCCGTGCCTAAGCTGGCTGTTCTATTTGTTCTATTTGTTCTATTAACTGTCGAAACCGCGGAATAACGCCGATTTCCGCTACAGCTCCATGATTATCCACAACCGTTCATAGCGAGCGCTGTGGGACGGCGGGCGGAAAACGGCCGAATCCGCGTGCCGTCCCACACCTCGTGCAATCCACGTTTCGGGAAAGCACCACCGTAAGACCGGCGCGCATCCGCATCCACGACAGGAGCCTTACCGGCCGTAATCCCGCACTCGATTATTTTTTCTGACAGGGAATCGAACCCGAAACACTAACCCATGCACGCCCCACCGCAAACAGCGAATAACCAAATGTATGCATTTTCGGCACCATGAGCGAAGGAGTTCGCAAACACAACAGTGATTGGCATATACGGCATCGACCGGATGAACAGCATCGCGTCCTCATAGGTCAAGACCCACTGGGACTCGTCGCCCTTGGATATAGGGACATTGCCTGTGTCATAGTCGTTAAGCAGCACAAGACTCGGCAAATATCGTTCCAAGATCTCGGCGGTGCCAGCAATTTCCGGTTCGGTGGACCTCGATAGCACCTTGACGACGGCGTGAAGTGCGTCAAGCCGCTTGCGATTGATGGTATAACCATCAACGAGATGCTGCTTCAGAACTGAGTTGGCCCATCGCCGGAAATAGATGCCTTCCTTGGATTTGACGCGGTATCCGACCGACAGGATCATATCCAGGTTGTAATGCTCGACTTGGTATGTCTTACCGTCAGATGCAGTTGTCGCAAATTTTGCGACAACTGAAAATCCATTGAGCTCTTCCCTTAATGCATTGCCGACATGCTTGCCGATTGTTTTGATATCGCGGCCAAACAGCAAGGCCAATTGCTGTCTGTTAAGCCACACCGTGTCCTCGTCTACCTTCACATCGAGGTGCACGGTGTGGTCCGCGCTCTCATACAAAGCAATCTGCTGCTTCAGTTCCTCGCCAGTCATGAGATCGCCTTTCTTTTTTCGGGCGTCTGTAAATCATGTCGTTGTCGTCGCTAAATTATGCATCCAGTTTATCAGGGCAGTCGAACGTTTGTTCGATTACTGTATCTCTCATATTTGTATGACTTTCCCGGCTCCCGCCATCAATCACCAGTCGCAGGTAATCGCGGTCGGCGGACTTGCGGCGTGGCACGAAACGACTGATGATGGAGTCCTTCTTGCCGCGGTTCTTCACGTACAGGAAACCGAACACGGAGAACACGACCGCGCCGATGAAGTTGACGACCAGATCCTCCATCGTGTCGATCAGACCGATGTCGAGGTAGCCGCCGAGGCCCAGGTCTTGGCCATTGACCGTGACCTGGGTAATGTCGTTGATGCGAATCGCATGGTTGGTGTGCGTGGGGTCGAGCATCACCGAGCTGATGGAATGCACGATGGCGTCCTTCTGCATGTCGAACCCGAACAACTGGTCCATGCCGAATTCGAAGAACTCCCAGATCACGCCGATGGTCATGGAGAAGCAGAAGGACACGATCGCCAGATACAGGGGCGAAAGCTCGAACTTCACCCGGTCGGACCGGTTGAGCAGGTCGACCAGCGAGAAGCCGATCGCCGCAGCGAGGAAGCCGTTCATCGTATGCAACACCGTGTCCCAGAACGGGAAGATCTCATAGAACGAACTGATCTCGCCAAGAATCTCAGCCGAGAACACGAACACCAGCACGATGACTTCCAGCACCGAAGGCAGCTCGATGCGGAACTGCACCTGGATGAACGCCGGCGCCAACAGCAGCAGCAACGTCAGGATGCACAGGAACACATTTTCGTAGTCGCCGTTAAAGAACTGGAGTATTGCCATGGCGAGCACCAGCATGCGCAGCACCACATAGACCGCGAATGAGCTTTTGTGTTCGCGGATTTCCATGCCCACGGCTCGGCTCATGGTTTTCCAGCGTACGCGCCAGGACGGTTTGCGTTGTGCGTCGTGCTGTTGCGACTGTTTCCGGGTCATCCTTGCCTCTTTCTCGCATTGTTCTCGCGCCAGTCTATCCGAACCTGCTTACAGGCAATCGGCAAGAACGGGCGATAGTCTGGCCGCACGAACCGAACGGAAACCGATACTGTCTCGATTGTGGGCCACGCGAATCATCCGACAATGCTCGATGAGGCCATTACGCCGGCTCCTCATGGCTACTGGTCGTAGGGCTGGCAATCATGGCCATGCCGGTAGTTTGGGCTATCGTGAGGTGTGCGAGATGGGCTTTGTGCCGGCTGGCAGCAAATCCAAGCAGCGAAACAACGGAATGAACGAAGCGAAAGGAACGGTATCTGATGACTCCGATTGAATTGTCAACCCGACGCCGGGTTACGGGACTGACTTCGGATGAGTTCGCCAGGCTGTTCGTCTCTTTGCAGCGTGAAGTGGACGGCGAAGCCGCGCATTGGAGCGCCACGGATGTCGAATCCTGGGAGCTGGTCGGCCCGCCGGTGACCGCCGAACAGCATCTCATCGACACGTTCGCCGCGGCCAACGAATTCGTGGCCACGCTTGCGGACCGCCTGTACCACACGATTATGCCAGTCACGGAAGAATCGGTCATCACCGCATACGCTGATGACCTCACATTCTGGGCATCGCATCCGGACCTTGGCGGAGTGCCGTGCGCATTATGGAACATCGCCGCACTGCAGGCGGCCGAATGGGCCCGCAAGGAAACCGGCATCGCCTGTGAACTGGACGTGCGCGAACCGCTGGTGTGACAGCTGAGCTCAAACATGCGTAGGTAACGGCATGGTTTGAGGACTATGGTGTTGCGTTATCGGTCGGAAAGGATGTGATGGTGGGGCGTCATAGCAAAAAAGCGCGTGGCCAGTCGAGGAGATATGCGCGAAAGCCCTCCGTTTGGAGCGAAATTCGCGGCTATCTGCTGACAGTGATCGCGGTGATGCTGGTCGTGTTGCTGGGACGTACCTTCGTGTTCAACGTATATGTGATTCCATCCCGCAGCATGGAAGACACGTTGCAAATCGGCGACCGCGTATTTGCCTCGCGATTGACTCCGAGACTCTTTACACTGCACCGTGGCGACATCATCGTGTTCAAAGATCCCGCAGACTGGATGGAGGGGGAGCAGCTTCCCGCCAATCTGATGTCGATAATCGACAGCAATCGTTACCTAATCAAACGTGTCATCGGTCTGCCCGGCGATACCGTCGCCTGCAAGGGATCCGGGGAACCCATCACGGTCAACGGCAAACCCATTGATGAAAGCGCTTATCTTAAGTCCGGCGTGAATCCAAGCGACAGCCCTTTTTCCGTAACCGTTACTGACGGCAACGTGTTCGTGCTTGGTGATAATCGCTCCAATTCCAGAGATTCTCGATACCATCTTGACGACGGCAACAATGGGCTAGTGCCATACGACGATATCCAAGGTGTGGCGTTGTTCCGCTTCTGGCCATTTACGAGAATCGGCATACTGAACTGAGTTTGGCGTGAATCCACGAGTTGATACGTGCCGCACGGTCCGGTGCATCCTGCAGCCGGACCGTTACCGGAACCCTCCCCCCGAAATCTGACGACCCCCCTGTCTCACAGCTATCGTACAGCTCCGATACGGGAAACGTGCGGGTGATTCCATAACGACTACGTACTTCAGGAAGTGACGTGTATCACACTATGGTCATGTGTTCAGTCGCGCGCGACCCAAAGCGTATCGAGGTCGTCGGCCTCGGTCGCCTTTTTGCGCTTGCGTACCCACTGTTGCAGGAAATACGCCCCATAGCAGGCCACGATGAACACGAGCTCGGCCACGAGCGCGAACCGTTGCTCCACGTCGAAAATCACCAATACGAACGATGCGGTGCACAGGATGAACGCCGCCCAAGACACGTACGGATAGCCGGGCGTGCGGTATTTGAGTTCGCTGGTGGAATGGCCGGCAGCCAGCCAACGGCGACGGAACACGATCTGGCAGTAGGCGATGGCGATCCACACCACCACGGCGGACAGGCCGGAAAGCGCCACCAACACCAGGTACACGGTCGAGGCGGCGATCACGGAAGACAGGAGTGCCAGAAAGCCACCGGCCATCGCGGCGCACAGGGCGAGCATCGGCACACCGCGGCGGTTCGTTTTGGCGAACCAGCGCGGAATCATGCCCTCGTTGCCCATTGACCACACCATGCGCGTGGAGGCGTACAAGCCGGAATTCGAGGCGGAAAGCACGGCCGTGAGCACCACGAAATTCATGATGTCGCCCGCATAGGGGATGCCGATGCTGTTGAACACGAGCACGAACGGGCTTTCGCCCACGCCGGCCTGGCGCCACGGGATCAGCGCGCACATCACGGTGATCGAACCGATGAAGAACAGCACCAGACGCCACAGCGTGGTGTGGATGGCCTTCGGCACGGCGGTTTCCGGGTCGCGCGTCTCGCCGGCGGTCACGCCGATGAGCTCGGTGCCGGAGAACGCGAAGTTGACGGTCAGGATCGTGGCGAACACCGGCATGAAGCCGTTGGGGAAGATGCCGTCCTTGACGAGGTTGCCGAACATCGGAGCATGCTGGTAGCCGGCGATTGGAATAACGCCGAAGATGGCGAGCAGGCCGATGATGATGAACGCGCAGATGGCGGACACCTTGATTGAGGCGAACCAGAATTCCGCTTCGGCGAAGAACCGCACCGACAAGGCGTTCAAAGTGAAGATGAGAATGATGCACGCCGCGCTCCACACCCATGTGGGAATGTTCGGGAACCAACGTTGCATGAGCAGGCCGGCGGCGGTGAATTCGGAGCCGAGCGCCACCGTCCAGGTGAGCCAATACTGGATCGCGATCACGAAGCCGGTGCCGGGGCCGATGAACTTTTCGGCATACACGTGGAAGGAGCCGGTCACCGGCATGGCCACGGACAGTTCGCCGAGTGTGAGCATGACCAGATAGACGATGAGCGCGCCGATGCTGTATGCCAGGATTGTGCCGATGGGGCCCGCCTGCTGAATGGTGTAGCCGGAACTCAGGAACAGGCCGGTGCCGATTACGCCGCCTAATGAGATCATCTGCAGGTGGCGGGATTCCATGCCGCGCTTCAGGTTGGTATGTAGGGCGTGCTCGTCTTTGCCATCATGTGACGACTCGGACTGGCTGGTTTGCGCTGGTTGGTTCACCTGTTCCGAATGGCTTCGACGGCCATCCGTCTGAATCTGCGGTTCCTGTTGCGAGGACGGCGACTGTGCCGCCGTGTCGGTGTCGGGCTGACTCATGTTTCTCTCTTTGCCGTGCGTGCGTTCCATAGGCGTCGTCGTGACGGCCCGGAATAGTATACCCGCACCGAGGATATAGCTGCGCTGCATGATGCTGAGTCAAAATCAGCCCCCTGAAACGGAGATAGGCACTCGCAGCGGCTACTTCACCTTCTGGATGCGCAGCACGGTGGCCACCACGTACAGGCCGGTGCTCCACAGGAGGCCAAAGGCCAGAAACCCGACGGCAAATCGAATGTTGTTTGTTTTTTTTTCCATGTTCTCGGACATGTTCGATGGCCTCCTATGGTTTTCGTTGACGTTTTGGTTATTTTGTCGACCATCTCATATTGGTGGAATTCCGGGCTTTTTGGGCGTGCTGTTGCCTTTGTTGCGCCGTTGCGATATCGGTCTTGTGAACGGTTAATCTACTCAGGACTCAAAATACATTCCAGCCCGCGGCACGTTCGGTGTTGCAGGACAGTAATTCGAGGATGAGCGACTTTGATATGCAGTGATACGCCAGTGGCGGAGCGCTACAAGTCATGGTGGATGAGATGTGATTTTCGTCGAATTGGTCAGTGCTTTTGGACAATACCGAATTGGCGTCGAATCGGGTATATACTGGGACCGTCTTCCAGGCGGAAGTATGGTTCAGAAGGAATGGGTAGAGCATCATGAACGGCATTGCACTTGGCACCCGGCTGGGGTTTGCCGTATGCGTGCTGCTGATGATGCCAGTTCTTCTGCCCGTGGCCTGTGCGGAGTCGTTGCGGCAGCGTTTGGCCGGTGCGTGGACGATGGCTGCCTCGCGTGGGCGGGTACTGTCGCGTCCGATGCCGATGGCGGACATCATCGTGTTGATGACGTTGTTGTTGTTGTCGTTGAGTGCCACTGGCTGCTGGATTGCCGGCGGTGATTCGCAGACTGCCCTGGCCGCCATGGTCTTCGTCGCCACGGTGACGGCTGTATGTGCGTGCTGCGCGGTCGTGCTGTTGTCGTTCGTAGGTTCGGCCGGCCGCCGACCGTTGCCCGCCAGCTTCCGCTTCGATGCGACGGTGATGAACGCCGTCCGCTCATGGGCCCGCCCGCAATGGATGCCACGCTGGCCCCGTTACACGCTCCCCGATTCCCGAATCTGATTTAGCTTCTCTTTTCAGCTCTCATCGTTGCGCCCCACGGTCTAACGCAATTGTGTTGTTTAGGCGACATGTGGATACGCATTTATGCGATGTTCTTGTTTCCCCCTAATTTGGTTCCCCTCTCTGAGGGGAGCTGTCCGCGAAGCGGACTGAGGGGAGTTCCCAGCTGTTGCCGTACCAGATTGCAGTTGCTTGAACTCGGAAACACATCCCAGATTCGTCAATTCATCAGGAATCCCAATGAACTTCATCAATATCCTCAACCACATCCTGCGACCCCTAGAATGGGTTGTCGCCCAACTGCTCACCCTGTTTCACCACGCCCTGGTCACGTTTGGCATGACTGCTGGCCCCAGCCCCGCGTGGGGCATCGCGATCATGTGCCTCGTGCTCGTCATCCGCATCTGTCTGCTGCCGCTCTTCCTTTCCCAAATGCGTGCGATGCAGCGGATACAGGTGCTCCAACCGCAGATTCAACGCATCCAGCACAAGTACGCCGCGCGCAAGGACCCGCGTTCCAAAGAAGCCATGCAACGTGAAATCATGGCCTTGCAGCAGCGATATAACGCCAATCCGCTTGGCTCCTGCCTGCCTTCACTGATCCAGGCGCCTATTTTGTGCTCGCTGTTCTACACGCTGCAATCCCTGCCTGCAATCGCCGATGGGAATGCGGAACCGTTGGGCGGCATCGACCACACCATGGCGGGCGACATCGAATCATCGTCCATATTCGGCGTACGCATCGCCGACTCGTTCGGCACGGTTGCCTCGCCGCAGTCACGCATCATCATCGGCGTGGCCGTGGCGTTGATGTGCCTGACGTTGTTCGCGATCCAGTGGATGCTCATTCACCGCAATACGTCGAAAGATGCTATGGTCTCGCCGCAATTCCGTGTGCAGAAGATGACCGTGTTCGTCTTTCCCGCCATTTACGTGGTGTCGGGTGCCACGTTGCCGTTCGGCGTGCTGCTCTATTGGTTGACCAACAATCTGTGGAATCTCGGCCAGACGCTCTGTCAATTGCGATGGTTCCCCACGCCCGGTTCGGCGGCAGGCGAGCGCAAGGCCAGGCGCGACTACGAGCAGGACAACCGTCGCCGTGCCGCAGCCGGTCTGCCATCCCTAGAGGAGGAGCGTGCGATGGCCGCCCGCGAGGAGGCGAAAGCCCGACGCGAGCGCGAAAAGTCGGCCGCCAGCCGCAACCGCAAACAACACAAAACCCCACACCTCGCCAAGCGCTCAATCGTGAAACGGTAACGCACTACTCGTCTACTGGCTCCCCTCTGGAGGCTGAGCCGTTAAGCAAACAGCGAAGCTGTTTGTAAGCGAGGGCGAGGCGACAGTCGAGCTATGTAGCGCGGTCGCCAGACCGTCTTCATTACGGCTGAACTGGCGCCGTAGACGACTGAGGGGAGTTTTGCTAAGGCCGCATGATGTTGTCACATTGTTTTTCAATGGTTTTCACTTGGCGTGTATTGACTGATTACATTGGAGTACAACACAATTGACCTATACGGATAAATTTCGCAGCTCAAAGATGGGGAAACGATATGAGACTGGCGATGGCGCAGATGGCGATGACCGACAATATCGACGAAAACGCCGATAGGGCCTTGGCCTACTACGATCAGGCCGGTGAGGCCGGTGCCGATCTGTTGTTCTTCCCTGAGATACAGTTCTCCCCGTTCTTCCCCCAGTATGAGAACCGCGATGCGTCGTGATATCTCATGGACCTGACCGACCGTCACGTCGCCGCATTGCAGAGCAAGACTCGGCAACATGGCATGTACGTTTTCACCGAACCTGTACCTCAAAGCTCAGGACGGCCACAACTGCGACGCTTCGCTATGGATCAACGAACAAGGCCATATCAGCGCCGAACCGTTGGAGATGTTCCTGTGGGAGATTCGCGTCCAGGTCATGCAGAACCAGGTGGCCATCGCCATGGGCAACCGGGTCGGCACGGAGGGTGATGTGGCGTTCGCCGGCCAATCAGTGGTGGTGGACCCGTACGTCAACGCTGCCAGCGAGGCCGACGACCAAGAACAGTTGATTATCGCCGACATCGATCTCACACAGACCGCAGCAGCGCGCAAACAGCGGCCATTCCTAGGACTGCGCCGGCCTGAATGGTACGTCTGACAAGAACAAACCGACGTCAGCCCGGAATCTTCTCGACGATGGTGTTCAAGGTGTCGAAAGCCTCATCGATTTGGTCCACTACCTGCTTGCCCTGGTTGACCATTTCGGTGATCTGTTCTGTGTGGGGTTGCGGCAGCGCATAAATCGACGTCTTGACGCGCTTCAAGACCACGCCGGCGTCGGACAGATCCTGCTTGATGGAGGCGATTTTGGGAATGGACAGCGTGCCGTCGGAGAAGTTCATGCCGGACAGCAGCTCTTCGATATTGAAGTCCACCAACGTGCCCTGCGCGGCACTGTCGATTTTGGGCAGGGCGTTGGTCGCGGCGTCGGCGGCCGCGCCCAGCATGCCGCGCACCGCCTTCACGTCCGAACCGTAATATGGCACGTATTCGGCGGCCTGCCATGGCATGCCTTGGGTTTCATCACGCGCCGTGACGATGTGACTGCCAGCGCTGCCCATCTGCTCAAGCGCTTGCTTGAAGTCGCCCTGCTCGACGGATTACTGCGCCTCGCCGATTACCCGTTGCGCCGACTGCCAGAACAGCCAGCCGGAAATGCCCGACGCCAGCAGAGCCGCGACCAGTATCGTGAGAATTACGGTGCCGATATGTTTGCGCTTAGCCATAGGACCAATGTACCTTTTGTCCCATCTAGCGCCATTGTGTTCTGGCCTTTAGTCCATCAAAGTGTCCAACAGACTTGTCTTCTCTGAAGAAGCGCATGGAAATCAGTTATAGTCGATTCTCTCCTGTAGCTGGCGAAAAAACAGATATAACTGATTCCTTAACATCTATCGGTGTCTTTGCTTGGCTTTTGTTGAGTAACGCTCTGCCGCATCATGCAAGTGCTTGACCGCTATGCGCTTGCACTGAACATTATCGTTGGTGGTGCATAGGCTGTGCTGTCCGGGCGCATCACGTCGGCGCGCGTGGTCGGCACGCTGTTCTCCATCGACCCCGCCATGAGCGTGATCATCGCCGCGCCGATACTGCGCCAGACCATTACCGCGGTGGCCGTGCTTGGCGTCATCGTCGTCTCCCTCGCGGGTACCCTGCTGGTGTGGGCCTCCGGCGGCGATGACGCGAATGGAAAAGTCGGTCAATAAGTTCCTGGGAAAGGAACATCGAATCCTGTAAGAGCGATGATGGCGCGGTCCAGTTCTCGTCTTCTCGTCGTCCTGTTTTTGTTTTCACACGTAACGAACCCCACAATCGCACCATCAACATCGTGATCTCTTCGGGGGAGGGCGATGTCGCTTGGGCGCGGCTGTGGGGATTCGCGGCTTACAGGTCCTGAACGTTCATACGGGCCAGCTCGGCGCGACGATTGATCTTGTCACGCTGATACAAGTAGATGCCGGCCAGCACGATGGTGGATACGTTGTTGGACAGGAACGCGATGAATGCGGAAAGCACGACGTTCCACATGTTGCCATACGCACCGATGTCCGCCCTGGCGAAGACGGTAATCGCCGCCACAAGCGACAGCAGCAATGTGATGGCGGGCAATACCAGACCGGGCCACTTGCTGTCCATCTTCGAAAGCCTGATCTGCAATATGATGAAGCCGATGCAGATGGCGATGAGAAACACGAAAAACACTACGGCAAATATTGTGGCGCCAATCATGATTACTCTCCTTGCTTGAGCTGCTTGCGATATTCGCTGATGAGGATTTTGGCGGTGTCGAAGTCGAGCTTGTCATCGACCGCGAGCCGTTTGATGAGCGCGATATACGGCTCGTTCTCGATCTGCTCGCCCAACTGGATTTTCTGGATGAGCCGGTCGAGCCGAAGCCGAACGGTGGGGTAGGAGACGCCGTACTGCGCGGCGACCTCCTTCATGGAGCCTGATGCGAGCAGAAACCGTTTGATGAACGTCATATCCTCGTCATCGAGGTTCGACATCCACGGCGGGATCATCGTCATATCCATACCTGCCTCCTTCAATCCACGGCGGGTTTAATAAAATTAAGTATACCATAAATAATATTAAAATCAAATAGATATCTGTTTAAAGTTTTTCGTAGATTAGTTTGAGGTCGTGATGTAAGAATGCGTACGCGGACGCGAAGGACCGGCACATGTCGGCACGCATGTAGAAGCATCGGTCAATCGGATATGCATCGACAGCACCCTGAGGCATTGACGGATAGCCGATTCCTGTCATGCGATCGCTTGACAGCATGTTGTCTGATTGACTCTTTGAGTGCCATAATTGAGATGGCATGCGTACGCGTCGGACTTTATGGAATGCGGGGACGATATGGTTGCGGACGATGAGGTGCGGGCCTCCCATGGTGGGCGTCGGAATCAAGGTCTGCTGTGGTTTTTCGGCGCTTCCGCCACATTGGGCGTGGCCGCCGTCACGGCCATCACGTGCGCCGTCATCCGGTACGGCTGGAATGACGGGGAGTTCTGGAAGCTGGTGGTGCCGGCGGCCGTGGCGTTGGTGGCGGCCATCGTGTGGGCGGCGCTCGGCTTCATGCGTCGCGCCGGGCGGACGCCTGACGTTCCGGCCGACGCGAACGATACCAGCCCGGCCGAATCCAGGTTCGATTCGGCGGCCGCCCAGATTCTGGCGATCGTCGCCATCAACGTGTGGGGCGTCATGTTCATCGTCTTCGATACGTTCCAGATTGACCCGTGGCGGTACGTGACATGGGTCGTGCCCGTGATGTTCCTGCTTTATCTGGCGGTCTTGGGCATCGGCAGGGCTTGTTTCCGCAAACGACAGAAGGATATTCGCTTCCCGGAGGAACCAAGTATGACGAGCAGCCGTCCATCATACTTGGCATAGGCGGGCAGTTGGACGATGCCGGGCAGGTCCTCGTTGTCGCTGGTCTGGTTGAGGGCATATTGGGTGCCGGTCATGGAACGCTACTGGAATCTGTCACCCTAGGGTGTCACTTTCCGTGTTTACCTCGACCTGCCATGCCCCTGGCGCGAAGGTTGAGAAAAACGGCGTCAACTTTCACGACAGGGGGCTACCTCATGCCTTGGCAAAATGCCGGCACACCGATTCAGGCGCTCGGACTGGTGAAACGGACAGGGTTCGATGCTCGAACCGCCTCCCGACCCGCAAACACGCAGACTGTTCTCAATAATGTTTCGTTGGATATCGATGGAGCGGGCTTGACGGCGATCGTCGGTCCGTCCGGCGCAGGCAAGACCTCGCTGCTGTATGTGCTGTCCGGATTGGACAGGCCCGATTCCGGGCGGGTGACCATCGGCGGTACCGACGTCTACGCACTGAATGAGGAACGGCGTTCGCGGTTCATTCGCGGGCATATCGGTTTCGTGTTCCAGCAATACAATCTCGTGCCGTATCTGACGGTCGAGGAGAACGTGATGTTGCCGCTCTCGCTCGCCCATCGCAAGGCCGACTACGTGCAGGTCACGCAGCTGCTGTCCCGGTTCGGTCTTCGCCAGAGGGCGAAGACGACGGTAAGCGCCCTGTCCGGTGGCGAACAGCAGCGCGTCGCCCTGTGCCGTGCGCTGCTCATGCGTCCGGCGGTGGTGTTCGCCGACGAGCCGACCGGCGCGCTCGACACCGCGAACAGCGAGCTTGTGCTGCAGGTGCTGCGCGAGCTGGCGGATGCGGGCTCCAGCGTGGTCATGGTCACGCATGACACGGATGCCGCCGCTTTGGCCGACCACGTGATCTTCCTGCGCGACGGTCAGGTCACCCACATCGCTGGCAGACTCACCGCCGAGCAGATTGCCGATGGCATACGCCGCACTTTCGTACCGGCCGGGTCGCCGCCGCTGGTTGCGCCGGCGCGGTCTGTCGGCCCGATGATGGTGAACGCCCAGCCTATCCAATCCGTCCAACCGGGCCGACCGGTCCAGCGCGTGGCGTATCCGCAGCAGCGGAAGGAGGCTCATCGTGGCTAGGTATGTGCTGCGTGTGTTCCGTGACAATGTCACGGGATGGGTACCCACGATTCTGGTGGTCGCGGTGGTGACCACGCTGGTGGGCATATGCATGAACCAATTCGTGTGGACCTCGTCTCCGTCGTTCACATTGGCCGCGCGGCAGGCGGGTCTTGATCCGGCCGAGTTCGGCATGGTGTCGGTCACGATCTATGTGGTGGTGTCATTACTCGCGTTCTTCTCGTTGACGGTGGTCGGCTCGGCCACGGTCAACCGTATTCACGGCACGTTCGCGCAATGGCGGCTTATGGGCGCCAGCCCGAGTCAGGTGCTTGCCAGCATGTGGATGCTCGTGGGTGTGGCGAGCCTGTTCGGTTCCCTGATCGGCTCTCTGGCTGCAGTGCCGGCCAGCCTGCTGGCGGTTCCCGAGTTCAACGCCATGGCTGCGGAAAGCTTCGCCGATGGATTCGGCTCGTTCGCACCTCCTGCGTTCACGCCGTCGATGGCCGCGTGGCTCGGATCCCTGCTGTTGGGTGTGGCCACGTGCATGTTGGGCGCGTCCATCCCCTCGCTGCGCGCAGCGAAGATCCGTCCCATCGAGGTGATTCGCGGCACGGGAGCCATCGGGATACGGCACGGTTGGCGGTCTTGGGCGCACTGGGCACTTGGTTTGATTGTCATGGCGGCGGCGCTGGCATTGGCGTTCTCCGGCATGGGCACGCCACGGACGCTCGCGTTCGGCCAGGAGGCGGGGCAGACATTCAACAGCGCGCTGTGGGCCGGCATCATCGCCTCGTTCGGCATGTACATCCTTGTCAGCATGCTGATTCCGATTCTATTGGGCATCGGACGTGTCGTGCGTCGCCTGTGCGGGTCCGCGACCGGCGTGCTCGCCGCCCGTTCCGCCAAGGCGAAGGCCGCCAGCAACACGAACACGATTGCCCCGCTCGCCCTTGCCATGGGACTGTCGGTCACCCTGCTGACCTGCGCGCGATCCTATGGCCGGATACTCGCCTTAGGCGGCCATCCGAAGAGCCTGAACTACGCGGACTCGCTGCTGCTCATAACGATGCTGTGCATCGTGTCCCTGGCCACCAGCATGGCGGTCATTGCCCTGTCGAACCGCAGCATGGTCGCCGACCAGGCATTGCTGCGCAGCATCGGCCTGTCCCCACGTCGTGTGATCCGCATGTATCTCTGGCAGAGCCTGCAGCTGGCCGCCGGCGCGGTCATTCTCTCGCTCATCCCGGTCGCCGTCAGCGCAAGCGTTTTCGCCGCAAAATCCGCGGCGCTCGTCGGCATCCCCGTGGCCGAAATCCCATGGCCGGGCGTAATCGGCATGGGCACGGCCTGCTGGCTGGCATTGTTCCTCATCCAGTTCACGCAGATTCGCCCCGCGCTACACCGCAGCGTGGCCGACACGATACGCACATGCTGACATGCACGCAACATCATACAAAAAGAGCCACAATGGGAGCCATGAAACCGCAATCCGCGCAGGCCAATAAGGTCACGGTCCTGGCCGTGCCACTGGTCATCGCCGTGGTCGAATGTGCAGCGATGCTGTGGGAGCATGCGATCGGAGCGCCGGCCGACACCATGTATACGTTTGCCAAAGATCCGCTGGGATTGGCTCTGCTGCTGGCGATGACCATAGCCAGCAGTGCGATACTGCTTGTCCGTTACTGGCTGCCAGCCGTTGCCTTGGCGCTTGAAGCGGTATTGTTAATAGTTGCCTCGTACTGGCGGTTGGACTCAATCGTGATGATTCAGACGCTCGTCGCCTGCTATGCGTTCGCCCGGACAGCGAGGGGGCGCGGGCTGTGCGTTGGAGGCATCGGCATGATGCTGTCGATGACCGCGTCGGCCATCATGGTGCATCCGGACGTTCTCGCGACCGAATGGGTGAGTCGAGTGGTAACGCTGGCAGCCGTGGGAGGCGGCGCGCTTGCAGTACGTGGCAGGCAACAGGCCAAGGAAGCCGAACACAAAGCTGCCGAGGAATGCCGGCGGGCAGCCGAGCTGGCCTTCCAACGCGATGCCGCAATACGCCGTTCGCGCATAGCCGGTCAACTGCACGACAGTGTGGGCCAGGGTCTGACCGTAATCATCGCACTGTCTGAGGGTCTGGCCGGCAAAACCGATGACCCACGCGTGGAGGATGCGCTGCACGGCATCAACGAAATCGCACGAGAGAGTCTGGGCGACACGCGCAAAGCCGTCCGCGCACTGACCGAGTTCGATGGAGCGGCGAACGGTGACGATACGCACACCCAAGAATCCGACCAGCATTCATGGGATGACATTCGGCCGATTCTCGCGCACGCACGCCGGCTGGGCATCGTCACGGTGTTCACCGAGACTGGTACGCGCGCCGATGACGAAGCTCAGGCTGATTTGTGTTTCGATGTGACTCGCGAAGCCATCACCAACGCCATACGTCACGGACAGAACGTGGTGCATATCAGCATCGCCTGGAACCACAGCGAGAACGGCACCGTCGCCGTGATTATCCGCAATGACGGCAGTCCCGCGCGCAAGGACGCGCGCAAGGATGACGGTACTGGGCTCGTCCGTCTATTCCACCGCGTCGAATCGGCAAGCGGCATCTTCGAATACGGTCCAAACGAAGACGGCGAATGGGTCGTCGAGGCGACCATCCCGTCCAACGGAGTGAACGAAAAGGACCACACCGCATGATTCGTATAATGCTCGTAGACGACCAGCGTTTCGCGCGACTTGGCTTCCAACTCATGCTTGACGATGCTTCCGACATCGTCGTCACTGCCCAGTCCGCTGACGGCCGATCCGCCATCGAGACGCTCGAACAGGTCGCCGTTCAGCATCGTCCATTGCCGAATGTAATCCTCATGGATGTGCGGATGCCCGGTATGGACGGCATCGAAGCCACTCGCCGCATCACCAGACGCTGGCCCACCATCAGCATTCTCATCCTTACCACGTACGACGAGGACGATTACGCCTTTGGCGGTCTCGACGCCGGAGCCAGCGGCTTCCTGCTCAAGGACGTCACCAAGCACAACCTCATCGACGCGGTTCACGCCATCGCCAACGGTGACGCAATACTCACCCCACGAATCACCAGACAAGTGCTTGAACGAGGCGTTCCGCATCCCACCAGCAGCCAGCGCCAGCAAGAAATGCGCAAAGCTTTCGACGCACGGGGCTGCGGACGTTTTCTTGGAGACCGAACGGAAAGATTTTCGTATGTTCAGTCTTGAGGAACGAGAGCGTGCGGTGGAGTTGTATTTCACCACGCCGATGACGAC
>ERZ773169.36-NODE-36-length-182132-cov-7.551064_pt1 | contig 182132 bp, 163 predicted proteins | sample MGYA00580536_ERZ773169 | MGnify/ENA primary metagenome ERZ773169 (study PRJEB29015, sample SAMEA2737814) | human gut metagenome | biome: human gut; feature: human-associated habitat; material: faeces | place: China | collected 2012 ... | reverse complement strand
AGAAGTATTTTCTTCGCCGCACATGTCGCCGAAGAAAATGATTGGACTTTCTTTCACCGCGCCATTGGCAAAAGCCTACGAGGTTTTTTGGCAAGCAGTTATTCCGTCTTGCGCAACGGTGATTACTTCTTCACGTTCTGGCAGAAGTTCATCAAGATCGTTGCGACCTGCTGGCGGGCGGCGCTGCCCTGCGGGTCGATGTAGACCAAGCCGTCAGACGCCTTGGTGCCGTTGATGAGCCCGAGCGCGACCGCATCCTGCATAGCCTCCTTCGCCCAGCTACTCACGTTCGCACCGTCCGGGAACGTGCTCAGGTCGGCGGGCGTCCACGTGCGCTCCATCTTGAGGACATTGAACATGTACTGCGTGAGGATGACTGCGATCTGCTCGCGCGTGACGGGCTGATCCGGGGCGAACGTGGTCGGCGATGTGCCCGCGACCACATTGTTCTGGTACGCCCAGAGGATGGCGGGCTTGTACCAGTTTGCGGTCAGGTCGGTAAACGGCGTCGTGCCGCTCACCGCCGGCGTGCCCTCGAGGTTATAGAGGATCTGCACGATCTGCGCGCGCGTCGTCGTGCCGGTCGGGGCAAACGTGCCGTCGCCCATGCCGCCCATGATGCCGTGCGTCACGCAGTACTGGATGCCGGGATACGCCCAGTTTTTCGTCACGTCGGTGAACATCTGCGTCACGTCAACGCTACCGGTGGCTGGGATGGTTTCCGTCTTGGTCGCGCTGCAGCGCGTGCAGGCATAGGTCCGGATGCCGGTCTCCGTCGCGGTCGGCTGCTTGGTCACCGTGCCGCTGTCCCATGCATGGCCGAGCGCGTCCACATAAGTATCCACGTAGCTGTCGCCGCAGGAGCAGGTGTGCGTCGTGTAGCCCTTTTCCGTGCAGGTCGGCGCGGTGACGACATCCTTGTAGCTGTGGGTATGGGAAACATAATTGTAATGGATGTTGGCGTTTTTCAATGCGTCATTAGCGGTGCCAATTGTAATGCAATTCCATGCCGTCTCAGTGCCGGTGAAATATACATCTGTGAGAGATCCGCAGCAAGAGAAAGCGTAATTGCCAATGCTCGTCACACTGTCTGGAATCGTTACACTCGTCAAAGACGCGCAGCCAGAGAAAGCATCGTCACCAATGCTCGTTACGCTGCCCGGGATCGTATATACCGCAAAAGCACCTGGACACTGCACCAAAGTTGTCTTATCTTTATCGAACAGAACACCGGACGCATCGCTGACATAATGACTGTTGCCCTCAGCGACCCATATACCGGTCAAAGAGGCACAACTGCTGAACGCTCCCCTGCCGATGCTTGTCACACTGTTCGGGATCGTCACGCTTGTAAGAGATTTGCAATCAGTGAAAGCACTATTACCAATGCTCCTCACGCCGTCTAGAATCGTCACGCTCGTCAAAGATTCGCACCAACCAAAAGCATCATAGCCAATGCTCACCACGCTTCTAGGGATCGTCATGCTTGTCAGAGATTTGCAATTATGGAAAGCAAACTCGCCAATGCTCGTCACGCTGTCCGGGATTGTCGCACTGGTCAGAGATGTGCACCAAGAGAAAGTATACTCACCAATGCTCGTCACGCCGTCCGGGATCGTTACGCTGGTCAGAGATGCGCAATCAGTGAAAGCCCAACCACCAATGCTTGTTACACTGTCCGGAATCGTTACGCTTGTCAGAGATGTACAATATCGGAAAGCACTCCCGCCAATGCTCGTCACGGTCACACCTTTGATTGTATGCGGAATATTGGCTTTGGTAACGGACGAATCGCAATCGGTAACGGTTCCTGTCTTTTTATCGAACGTGAGATAGCCGCCTTCCACAGCATATTTCACTTCCCCACCGCATTCACTGCAGTCGTCTCTGGTTGTCGTTTCCCCGGTATAAGTTTTGTCTCCGCACTCACATACCCGATAACCACGGTGCGGATGCGCAGATTCGTATTGCGTACTGCCGTAAGTATGCTCCTTTGTGACGGTCATGTCACTTTCATACTTCAGCCACAGCTTCATATCCTGTCCCTGATGATTTGCACCAACTTCATACATAATGCTGCCGTCACTCATAATGGCATAGCGAGACGAATACGCAGTCGGGCCATCACTAAAATATGTAAAGCGTGTCGTATCTGTCGGATTGCTATACAGATTGACCACGCGCTCCGGGAGCTTGATCGTACGCTTGCAGGTGATCGTTTCTTTCACGGACAGGCCCGGATCTGGTGTCACTGTTCCGCCGCCATACGCTGGTGCACCTGGCCACTTAATATACTTGATATAAGCATAATTCCAGCTGTTCAGATACTCGCTCCATGTATAGTATCTCTCATTTCTGTACGGCGAAGCAGACAATCCGCCTTGAAGCACAGTAAAACCATTGCTGTCTTTTTGAACAATAATCTGGCTATGCCCCCAGCCATCCCCACCATGAAGATATTCACTGCTGCAAATCCTAAGCGCAGAACCAAGCGCAGCATTTGATACATAGTTTCTCAAATGCTCAGCTGTCAGCGTAAGCTCACTGTCGCTGAGATTTCGAAGAGAATTTGCACTGTCATCAAATAACGAGTTAAATTGCTGGCCCCAAATTTTGTTGTAAATGTTGTTCGCATAAGTCCAGCATTCATTCGGTGAAGAATCAAAATCATCACACCTGACTGCAACACCATTGATGTAATAGGTCGTGTACGCCAGCGCAGTCACCGGCAGAAGCGTCGCGATCATCAGCACCGCGAGCACAAAGCTCAAAAGTCGTTTTCTCATATGGTCTCCTCCCTACATTTTTCTCGTGATTTTGCGCACTTTTCTGCGTGCTGCGTACATGGCATCCAAGACTCACATCAACGCAGCAAGTAGCAGCAAGTATTTGTTCCAATCCTATTGATACCATTTCGCAAGTATAAATGTAAGGTCATATGCACAATTGACACGTTTTGCGACATAATTACCGCAAAATCTATGTGTCGCGCGAAGTTGCCTCTACCGCAGAACCGCAAAAGCGGCATCTTGCTCAGATGCAGTCCACGCGCAAGACGCCGCTTCAAAACGAAATCAGGCGGAGCCGAAAAGCGGCTCCGCCTGATGATGCTTGTTTGTATTCACGCGCCGAGATAGGCCTTGCGCACCTTATCATCGTGCAGCAGATCACGTGCGCCGCCGGACATGGTGATGCGTCCGTTTTCGAGCACATAGGCACGGTCGGCGATGGCGAGCGCCATCTTTGCGTTCTGCTCCACGAGCAGGATCGTGATGCCCAGCTCATGCATCGTGCCGATGATGGAAAACACCTCCTGCACGAGCACGGGCGACAGGCCCATGGACGGCTCGTCCATGACGATGAGCTTCGGTGCGCTCATGATCGCGCGGCCCATGGCCAGCATCTGCTGCTCGCCGCCGGAGAGCGTGCCCGCGAGCTGCTTGGCGCGCTCCTTCAGACGCGGGAAGCGGGCATAGACCCGCTCGAGATCGTCCGCGATCGCCTTTTTGTCCTTGCGGAAATACGCACCCATGGCAAGGTTCTCCGCAACGGTCATGCGCGTGAACACCTGCCGTCCCTCCGGCACGTGCGCAAGACCCATGGTGACGATGCAGCTGGGGTCTGTCTTGCGCAGGTCGTGTCCGTCGTAGATCACGGAGCCGCTCTTGATGGGCACGAGTCCGGTGATGGCGTGCAGCGTGGTGGTCTTGCCGGCGCCGTTGGCGCCGATGAGCGAGACGATCTCGCCGTCATTGACCTCCATGCTGATGCCGCGCAGCGCCTGCACAGCGCCGTAGGACACCTCCAGATCTTCAATCTTCAGCATCGTCGTCCGCCTCCTCTTCGCCGAGATACGCCTCGATGACCTCCTGATTGCTCGCGATCTCCGACGGGAGTCCGACAGCGATCGTCTGGCCGAAATTGATGACCTGGATGCGCTCACAGACGCGCATGACCAGGCTCATATCGTGCTCGATGAGCAAAATGGCCACATGGAACGTATCGCGGATGGTGTTGATGCACGAGAGCAGCTCCGCCGTCTCGGTCGGGTTCATGCCGGCTGCCGGCTCGTCGAGCAGCAGCAGCTTCATGTTCGTTGCCAGCGCGCGGGCAATCTCCAGCTTGCGCTGCTGGCCGTAGGGCAGGCTGGACGCGAGCTGTCCGGCCTTGTCGTCCAGATGGACGATGCGCAGGTATTCCATGGCCTTGTCGGTCAGTTCCTGCTCCGTGTTCCAGTACCTTTTCGTGCGCAGAAGGCTGTCGGCAAGGTTGTAATGGATGTCCTTCGTGAAGGCAATCTTCACGTTGTCGAGCACCGTCATGGCCTTGAACAGGCGGATGTTCTGAAACGTGCGGGCAATGCCGGCGGCTACGACCTGATAGGTCTGCTTGCCGTTGAGCTTCTGCCCGCAGAGGTAGAATGCCCCCTCCGTCGGCACATACACACCGGTGAGCAGGTTAAAGACCGTGGTCTTGCCGGCACCGTTCGGACCGATGAGTCCCATGAGCTCGCCCTCATGGATCTCCATGTTGAAGTCCGACACGGCCTTCAGGCCGCCGAACGTAATGCCGAGGTGCTCCGCTTTGAGCACAACGGGTCTGGTATCGGTCATGCGTCGGCGCCTCCCTTCCTGGCCTTGGCCTTTTTCTTCCCGGCCAGACGGCCGTCGAACAGCAGCCGGTCGAGTGAAAATTCATATGTGCCCAGAATGCCTCTTGGACGGAAAATGATGATGACCAGCAGCACAAGCGCATAGATCAGCATCGGGAACTGAAACAGCGACTGCACAAAGCCCGGCAGCGCCGACACCCATGCGCCGTTTTTGATCTCATAGTTGAGCAGGTACATCGCGACGGCCGCCAGCACCGAGCCGGTCATGGAGCCCATGCCGCCGAGCACCACGATGACGACGATGAAAGTCGAATTCCAGATCGAGGCGCTGGTGAACGTAAAGCTCGCCGTCGTGAGCGAGGAAAAGCATGTGGCATACAGTCCGCCGGCAAGCCCCGCAAAGAATGCCGAGATAACGAACGTAAGGATCTTATAGTACGTCGTGTTCACGCCGGAGGCCGCCGCCGCGATCTCATCATCGCGGATGGCCTCGATGGCGCGGCCGTATTTCGAGCGGATGAACATGCACATGAGCGCGATGCACAAAACGGTGATGCCCAGCACGAGCCACACATACTTTGCCTGCAGCGAGGTCGACAGCCCGAGACCGTTGGCATAGAGCGAGGAGCTGGCCGTGCCGCTCGCCAGACCGTCACCACCGGCAAAGGGCAGGTTTGCGATGACGTTTTCGACGATGAGGCCGAAGCCGAGCGTCACGATGGCCAGATAGTCGCCGCGCAGACGCAGCGCCGGGATGCCCACGAGCAGTCCGAGCAGCCCTGCGAAAATGGCGCCGAGCAGGCAGCAGCCGAGCACGACCAGAATGAGCTGGCCGGGCGCCGCCTTGGATGCCTCGAACACACCCGCGCGCTCAAGCGCGAGCGAGCTCAGCGCGGCGGTATACGCGCCGATGCCCGCAAAGCCCATGTGCCCGAGCGTGAGCTGGCCCAGATAGCCGAGCGTGAGGTTGAGCGACGTGCCGAGCAGGATGAAGATACACATCTGCCAGATGATCGGGACCAGCACACGGCGATAGGTATTGTCAGGGAGCACCTGGCCGAGCAGCAGCACCACGGCAAAGAGCAGCACGATCAGGCCGCAGTTGACGCCGGCGCCGCGCAGTTTCTTTTTTTGCAGCGTATTCATACCTTCTCACCTACATTCTTTCCGAGGATGCCGGCCGGCTTGACCAGCAGCATCACGATCAGGATCAAAAACACCACGGCATTTGCCAGCGACGAGCTGATGTATGCCGTCACGAGCGCCTCGATGATACCGACGACGATACCGCCGAGCATGGCGCCCGGGATCAGGCCGATGCCGCCCATAACAGCCGCAACGAACGCCTTGAGGCCCAGCATGGAGCCCATGGTCGTCGTCACGGTGTGGTACTGCGCACAGTACATCAGCGCCGCAACAGCCGCCAGACCCGAACCGATGGCGAACGTCGTCACGATCGTGCGGTTGACGTTGATGCCCACGAGCGTGGACGCCTCCTTGTTCTCGGACACGGCGCGCATGGCGCGGCCGAGCTTCGTCTTCTGCACGAAGATCTGCAGCGCCGCCATGACAACGGCTGCGATGACGATCGTGATCACGGCCGCCATGTTCACGGACACGCCGCCGAGGGACATCGGCGCCGTGCTGAAGATCTCATCGGAGATCACGCGCGGGTTCGGGCCCATGGCCGGAATGGCCTGCGCGAGGTTTTCCAGCAGCAGGCTCATGGCGATCGCCGTGATGAGCGCTGACATGCTCGTGCCCTTGCGCCGCACCGGCCGGTAGGCCACCAGCTCGACCACAACGCCCACGAGCGCGCAGATCACGATCGCCGCAAGCACCCCCGTCCACGCCGGCAGCCCCATGCTGTGCAGCAGGATCGGCACGGTGAAATACAGCGTATAGCCGCCGACCATGATGAAGTCGCCGTGCGCAAAGTTGATGAGTCGGATAATGCCGTAAACCATCGTATAGCCAAGCGCCACGAGCGCATAGACGCTGCCGAGGCGCAGCCCGATGATGAGTTGCTGTAAAAAGTCAGTCATATTCTCTCCCTGCCTTTCAGTTTTTGCGCAGGTCAGCCGCGCCGGAATATTCGTGCGCGAAAGCGCCGGTCGGCGCTTTCGCGCAAAGGTCATTGCTTTGGATCGCGTCCGGTCCCGGCTGTATCGCCGGGGTCGGGTCAGCTCTGCGTCTTGACGAACTTCTGCACGAGCTTGCCGTCGGAGGGCGTGAAGGTCAGGATGGCCACGCTCTTTTCCGGTGTGCCGGTCTCGTCAAGGGTCATATCGCCGGTGACGCCGACATAGTGCATGCCGCTCATCGCGTCTCGGATGGCCTCGTGATCGATGCTGCCGGCCTTCTCAATGGCCTGCTTGACCATATACATGGCGTCATACGCCAGCGCGCCGAGGGCGTTCATGGATTCCGAGCCGTACTTTTCCGTGTAGTTCTTGACGTAGGACTGCACGATCTCGGAGCTGTCCTCCGGGGAGTAGTGGTTGGTGAAGTAGACATTCTCATAAGCGCTCAGGTCGCCGGTGGTGTAGTCCTGCGTGCCGTCAAAGCCGTCGCAGCCCATGATCGCGCCCTTGAAGCCGGCCTCACGGGCCTGCGGGATGATTTTCGGGCCGACCGCGTCGTAGTAATACGGGGCAAAGAGCATATCCGCGCCGGAAGCGGCGATGGTCGCCAGCTGCGAGGAGAAGTCCACGGCGCCGGTGTCGGACGAGGACTGCTCGCAGACGATCTCGATGCCGTATTTCTCGGCCGCCTTCACGAACGAGTCGTGCAGGCCGGAGGAATAGGTGTCGCCGGTCGCGTACAGGACCGCGGCTTTTGTCCAGCCCTGATCCTTGGCGTAGGCCGCGACCATCTCGCCCTGGAAGCTGTCCTTGAAGCAGGAGCGGAACACATAGTCGTCCGTAGTGGTGATGGAATCTGCCGTGGAGCTCGGCGTGACGAGCACGATGCCCTCATCGTCGGCCAGACTTGTGATCGCGGACGTGCAGCTCGAGAGCGTTGCGCCGATGATGGCCGCCGCGCCCTCGCTGAGCAGCGAGTTGAAGCCGGAAACCGCCTCTGCCGGCGTGCCCTGATCGTCCTTGGTGGAGAGCTTCACGGTCGCGCCGAGGATGCCGCCGTCGGCGTTGATCTCGTCGATCGCCATCTGGATAGAGTTCGTGATGGCCAGGCCGTAGGCCGCCTGTGCGCCGGTCACCGGGGTGATATTGCCGATGATGATCTCTTTGCCCGACAAATCGCCGTCGGCAGAATCATCTTTGGCGTCTTTTCCGCCTCCGCACGCTGCCAGTGAGAGCACCAGCATGACAGAGAGAAGCAATGCAGTCAATCGTTTCAGTTTCATGTTCATATCCTCCTATCTGAATGTTCGCCCTCCCGGTGGGTCCAGCTCCGTTTTTTGTGTTTTTTCCGTTTTTTGTGGGCGAAGGAAATAAAAAAAACGCAAGGGAGCACAACTTCTGTTCGAAGATGTGCTCCCTTGCACGCTCTTATTATAGGGGAAATCGCACGCAAAAATCAACGGCGATAACCGCCAAACTATTTGTTTTCTTAATCGATATATTTAGCAAAATTCATAAAAGCCTGTCTTTTTCCGTCTGAGCCTGCTCGAAGGCGTCCGCCTGCCCCGCCTCCGCCAGCGTGTGGCGCAGGCACGTCAGGCACGGCTCGGCGTCCCAGTCGCAGTACATATACTTACAGGCAAAGCACAGCGTTCTGGCCGCCGGATGCACCTTGCGCGTCTCCGAAGCGGGCGATGCCTGCTGCGGCTGCGCAGCCCGCTGATACCGGTCGATGCCCTGCTGCGCCAGCTGTGTGCTGCGCAGGCAGTCTGCGCACGGCTGCAGATCCCGATCATGGAATTTGTACTTACAGGCAATACATAATGTCTTGTTTTCCGCCATGGTGATCCCTCCATTCTCTGTTTGCCGGACCCGAACCCACTCCGGGATGGTCTCAGTATATGCCGCCGTTTTGCGAATGTAAAGTGTGAGTTATACCTGAATTTTCAAGTGCCTTTCTTCTTTTTGTGTTTAAATAGCTAATGAATCCGCCATGCGGCGTACCGCGTTTGTGGAAAGCGGAAAAAGTGCATTTGCCCGCTTGACAAGCGATGATATTTGGGCGTATGCTTGCGCCAAGTTCAAAGCAGCAAACCACAGAAGCAGAGAAGTAAGCGAGGGTTTGCGTCTTTCCCAGAGAGCTGCCGGCCGGTGCGAGCGCAGCAGAGACGACCTTGCCGAATGGACTGCAGAGGGCGGACGAGACGCCGTGAGGCGGTAAAGTCCGACGGGCTTTTCCCCCGTTACCAAGGAAAGGCGTGTGATGGCACGTCGCTGAGTGGGCGCATTGCGCCAATTTGGGTGGCACCGCAGAAGTTTTCCGGCTTTTGTCCCAAAGATCAATTCCGTATTGGTCTTTCATGGACAAGGGTCGTTTTTTCTTGCCCGGAAAGGCTCCGCCGAAAGGAGCAGACATCATGGCAAATGAAAACATCCCCTACAAAATCTACCTGAATGAAGACGAAATGCCGCGCACATGGTATAACGTCCGCGCGGACATGAAGGTCAAGCCCGCGCCGCTGCGCAATCCCGCCACCGGCGCGCCGATGGCGTTCGACGATCTGCGCCCCGTATTCTGCGACGAGCTCATCCGTCAGGAGCTCGACAACGACGACCGCGAAATCCCCATCCCGGACGAGATCCGTGACTTTTATAAGATGTACCGCCCGTCGCCGCTCGTGCGTGCCTACTGTCTGGAAAAGCAGCTGCAGACCCCGGCGAAAATCTACTACAAGTTCGAGGGCAACAACACCTCCGGCTCGCACAAGCTCAACTCCGCCATCGCGCAGGCGTACTATGCCAAGCAGCAGGGGCTGCGCGGCATCACGACCGAGACCGGCGCCGGTCAGTGGGGCACGGCGCTGTCGATGGCCTGCGCCTACCTCGGGCTCGACTGCAAGGTCTACATGGTCAAGTGCTCGTATGAGCAAAAGCCCTTCCGCCGCGAGGTGATGCGCACCTACGGCGCGTCCGTGACGCCGAGCCCGTCCACGGAGACGGAGATCGGCCGGCGCATCCTCGCCGAGCACCCCGGCACGACCGGCTCGCTCGGCTGCGCGATCAGCGAGGCCGTCGAGGTCGCCACCTCGACCCCTGGCTACCGCTACGTGCTCGGCAGCGTGCTCAATCAGGTGCTGCTGCACCAGTCGGTCATCGGTCTGGAGACGAAAACGGCCCTTGACAAATACGGCGTCGTGCCGGATATTATTATCGGCTGCGCCGGCGGCGGCAGCAACCTCGGCGGTCTCATCTCCCCGTTCATGGGCGAGAAGCTGCGCGGTGAGCGCGACTATCGGCTCATCGCCGTCGAGCCCGCCTCCTGCCCGAGCCTCACGCGCGGCAGGTTCGCCTACGACTTCTGCGACACCGGTAAGGTCTGCCCGCTGGCCAAGATGTACACGCTCGGCAGCGGCTTCATCCCCTCGCCGAACCACGCCGGCGGCCTGCGCTACCACGGCATGAGCTCCATCGTCTCGCAGCTGTACCACGACGGCTACATGGAGGCCCGCGCCGTCGAGCAGACAAAGGTGTTCGAGGCGGCCGAGCAGTTCGCGCGCATTGAAGGCATCCTGCCCGCTCCGGAATCGAGTCACGCCATCCGTGTCGCCATCGACGAGGCCGTCAAGTGCCGCGAGACCGGCGAGGCCAAGACCATCGTTTTCGGTCTGACCGGCACCGGCTACTTCGACATGGTCGCCTATGAGAAGTTCCACAACGGCGAAATGCGTGACTTCATCCCCACCGACGCGCAGCTCGCCGAGAGCTTTGCATCCCTGCCGCAGGTGCCGGGCCTCGACAACTGAACGAACGTATACGACCGCCGCACGGCGGGTAAAATTTCAACAGTCAAGAACAAAGGAGATCGGATCATGGGTCTGAAAAACATTGAAAAAGCACAGGTGCTGCGCCTCGGCGACGAGGTCGAATACCAGCAGGGGCAGATCGTGAGCAAGACGCTCGCGCAAAACCGCGCCCTGAGCATGACGCTCTTCGCCTTCGAGCAGGACGAGGAGATCAGCACGCACACTGCCGACGGCGACGCGCTCGTCACCGTGCTCGACGGCACGGGCCGCTTCACCATCGACGGCGAGGCGCACCTCGTCTCCGCCGGGGAGAGCACCGTCATGCCGGCGCACGTGCCGCACGCGGTCTATGGGCAGACACGCTTTAAGATGCTGCTGACCGTGATCGTATAACGCGGGATATCCCCGCATATAAGACCCCCGCACCGTTCGGGTTTCCGAACGGTGCGGGGGGTTGTTAATCAAGATAAAAGTCAAAGCTGACTGCCGCTCCCACGGACGCCCAAAATGCGACGCTGCCGTCCGGAAGGACCAGCTCCGGCAGATCGTTGGATGCCGCAAACACCCGCACAGTCAGATCGGCATACAGATTGTATTCCTCACATAAGCGACGAACTTCCGCCTCTTTCCCGCACAGCATTTGCTCAAGCTGCTGCAGCGGCTCATCCAAAGCTCGGCAGTCCATTTTCGGCAGTTCTGCGCTCCAGTATGCGTGCCGCAGCGTCGGGTAAGGCGGCACTTCCGCCGGGAGAACTGTAAAGCCGGGCAGCACTTGCTCATCCGGCTCACGAATCTCCTTACCGCAGTGCTGCACCTTCCCTTTTCCGGGCGTCGGCGGGCATGACCTCGTGGGCAAAATGCCAAGGCCACGCGTGACCGTATCCCGGTCAAAATCTGCACGGTCGCGCCTTGTGAGCGTAAAAACCAGCCGGATCTGTGGTGTTTGTTTCATGTTCGCCTCCGTACATACGCTTTATACGCTTTGCGTGCGTTTCGCAGCATAAGAACACTCACAAGATAATACAGCGCAGCCGCAAGAAAAACAGATGCGAGGAATGCAAACATCGCTGTGTCCACTGCTTCAAGCACAGAATAGAGCAGAAATTCGGCCGCTGCAAGAAGCAGTGCCGCGATCAACAGCTGCACATGGAAGTGCTGGAAGAAGGCATTGCGCTCATCCTTTACGCGCGCATATGCAGCATCCATTTTCTCAGGGGCAGCTTCAAAGGCCGAAATACTCTTTGACACGATCTTCGAGCCCGACTTGCGATATCGCTGCTCTGCGTGGAAATAATCATTGAAGGCATAGTCATAGCGACGTCCGTCCACACTCCAAAACAGGAATAATTCCTTGTGCGCGGGGGCTGATTTTCGAAAAATGAACTGCCACCGGCGCAGCTCGCAAAGCGTCCACCCCTGCTCCGCCATGGCAGAAAGCCAGCGCTCGACCTGATTGACCGTGGCCCGCGTATATGGATGAAAACATTTCTTTTTCGTCACAGGCATATCCGCTTCCCCCTGTCGCGCAATTGATTATGCTACGTGCAATCAATTTAGAATCATTATACGCAGCCAGACATGGTCTGTCAAACATATGGAAATGCAAACCCCGGGCACACAGCTGAAAACCTGTGTGCCCGGGGGTTGTCATTGAGCGATCATCCCACGCACGGCTGCGCCGGGGATCAGGTCTCCTCGCGGATGGCAGCCTGCGCCGCGGCGAGGCGGGCGATCGGCACGCGGAACGGCGAGCAGGACACGTAGTCCAGGCCGACCTTGTGGCAGAACTCGACGGAGGACGGATCGCCGCCGTGCTCGCCGCAGATGCCGAGCTCGAGCTCCGGATTCGTCTGACGGCCAAGCTTGCAGGCCATCTCCACGAGCTTGCCGACGCCGTTGATGTCCAGATGCTGGAACGGGTCGCTCTCGTAGATCTTGGTGTCGTAGTAGCTGCCGAGGAACTTTGCAGCGTCGTCACGGCTGAAGCCGAAGGTCATCTGCGTCAGGTCGTTGGTGCCGAAGCTGAAGAAGTCCGCTTCCTTGGCGATCTCGTCGGCCGTGAGCGCGGCGCGCGGGATCTCGATCATGGTGCCGACGTGATACTTCATGTCCACACCGGCCTCCTTGATCAGCGCATCCGCCGTGCGGACGACAATGTCACGCACGAACTTGAGCTCCTTGCGCTCGCCGACCAGCGGGATCATGATGTAGGGCGTGATCATTGCGCCGGTCTCCGCGCTGACCTTGAGGGCAGCCTTGATGACGGCGTTGGTCTGCATCTCGGCAATCTCCGGGTAGGTGACAGACAGACGGCAGCCGCGGTGGCCCATCATGGGGTTGAACTCGTGCAGGGATACAACGACATCCTGCAGCTCTTCAGCCGTCATGCCCATCTCCTGCGCCAGCTCCTCGATGTCCGCCTTCTGGGTGGGCAGGAACTCGTGCAGCGGGGGATCGAGGTAACGGATCGTCATCGGGCGGTCGCCCATGATGCGGTACATGGCCTCAAAATCGCTCTGCTGGAACGGCTCGACCTTCGCCAGCGCAACCTTGCGCTCCTCGACGGTACGGGCGCAGATCATCTCGCGGACGGCCTTGATGCGGTCCTCGGCGAAGAACATATGTTCGGTGCGGCACAGGCCGATGCCCTCGGCGCCGAGATCGACCGCCTGCTGCGCATCGCGCGGGTTGTCGGCGTTGGCCTCGACGTTCAGGCGGCGGGCTGCGTCAGCCCAGCCCATGAAGCGGTTGAAGTTCTTGTTGCCGGTAGCGGCGACGGTCGGGATCTGTCCGGCGTAGATGTTGCCGGTGCTGCCGTCGAGGGAGATCCAGTCACCCTCGGTGAACTTGTGGCCGTTGATCTCAAAGAACTTGTCGGCGTAGCTGATGCGGACGTTGTTGTCATTGCCGCAGCCGGAGACGCAGCAGGTACCCATGCCGCGGGCGACGACGGCCGCGTGGCTGGTCATGCCGCCGCGCACGGTCAGGATGCCCTGAGAGACCTGCATGCCCACGATGTCCTCGGGGCTGGTCTCGAGACGGACGAGCACGACCTTCGGCATGGTCTTGTTCTTGACGGCTTCCTCAGCCTCCTCGGCGGAGAAAACGACCTGACCGCAGGCGGAGCCGGGGGACGCGGCAAGGCCCTTGCCGATGGCGTCGGCGCGCTTGAGCGCCTCGGCGTCAAACTGCGGGTGCAGCAGGGTATCGAGCTGCTTGGGCTCGACGCGCAGCACGGCCTCGCGCTCGGTGATCATGCCCTCGTCGACGAGGTCGCACGCGATCTGCAGCGCGGCCTGCGCGGTGCGCTTGCCGTTGCGGGTCTGGAGCATGTAGAGCTTGCCATCCTCGATGGTGAACTCCATATCCTGCATATCCTTAAAGTAGTGCTCAAGGCGGTTGGCGATCGCCACGAACTCATCATACACCTCGGGCATCTGCTCCTGCAGGTGGCTGATCGGGCTCGGGGTACGCACGCCTGCGACGACGTCCTCGCCCTGCGCATTGATGAGGTACTCGCCCATGAGCTTCTTCTCGCCCGTGGCGGGATCACGCGTGAAGGCAACGCCCGTGCCGGAGCGGTCGCCGGAGTTGCCGAAGGCCATCTGCTGGACGTTGACGGCAGTGCCCCACTCGTAGGGGATCTCGTTCATCTTGCGGTAGACGTTCGCGCGCGGGTTATCCCAGCTGCGGAACACGGCCTTGACGGCCTCGATGAGCTGCTCGTTCGGATCCTGCGGGAAGGGCTTGTGCTCGTTGTCCTCGTAGATCTTCTTGAAGATGACGACGAGCTGCTTGAGATCGTCGGCGTCCAGATCAACGTCGTTCGTGACGCCCTTGTCGGCCTTCATCTTGTCGATCTCTTCCTCGAACAGACTCTTGGACACGCCCATGACGACGTCTGCAAACATCTGCACAAAGCGGCGGTAGCTGTCGTAGGCAAAGCGCGGGTTGCCGGTCTTCTTGGCCAGACCCTCAACGGACGCGTCGTTCAGACCGAGGTTGAGGATGGTGTCCATCATGCCGGGCATGGACTGGCGCGCGCCGGAGCGCACGGACACCAGCAGGGGATTTTCCACGTCGCCGAGCTTCTTGCCGGTGATCTCCTCAAGGCCCTTGACGTGCGCAAAGATGTCCGCCTGGATCTCCGCATTGATCTGACGGCCGTCCGTATAGTACTGCGTGCAGGCTTCCGTCGTGATCGTGAAGCCCTGCGGCACCGGCATACCGGCCGCTGTCATCTCCGCCAGACCGGAACCCTTGCCGCCAAGTGTGTTGCGCATCGCGGTCTTGTCACCGCCGAATGCCTGACTTCCTTCGCTGAAATAGTACAGGTATTTTTTGCTCATTCCTTTACCTCCATTTGTAAAGTTATCCATGGTATCTTTCGTTTATATTATATCAAATCGCCCCTTGCGGTGCTATAACGAATGTGCGCAAAACTGTCCAAATCTTCACAATGTGCGGAAGCGGTTTTTATACAGTTTGCAAGAGAATGCCCAAATTCGTAGAATTTTCCGAAATCAAATACAGAATTTATGAATTTTCGTGAATGATGACGGGAAAAAATGCAGAATCGGTTTGTCATTTTATACAATATTTGCTTTGTGTTCAAAAAATCTCTCGCCGCGCCGGAATTGTGTGCATTATTCCAGTACTGTAATTCATTTATATTACATACAGATATATACACCAGACGGTGCGCAGGTACGCAGCGGCGCGCCGCCCCCGCTTTTCCGCGCACACGGAAAAGCTTCGGCACCCGCACCCACGATATTAGGAGGTAAGCAAATGACAAGACGAAACAAACGATTTTTGAGTCTGCTGCTGGCACTCACACTGGCCGTGAGCCTGTGTGTGCTTCCGGCAGCGGCCGCAGACCAGACCTGTCCGAGCAGCAAAAGCGACCCGGTCGTGTTCGTGCACGGCCTGATGGGCTGGGGCGAGCGCGCCGGTCTCAACAGCGTGCTGCCCTACTGGGGTATGACCACCGGCAGCCTGACGGCATATCTCAACTCCCTCGGCTACGAGACGTATTCGGCCACCGTCGGCCCGATCTCGAGCGCATGGGACCGCGCGTGTGAGCTCTACGCGCAGCTGACCGGCACGACGGTCGACTACGGCGCGGCGCACAGCGCGGCGCACAGCCACGCCCGCTACGGCATCGCCTACGACCGGCCGCTCTTTGACGGCTGGGGCACGCGCCGCGCCGTAAATCTCGTCGGCCACAGCTTCGGCGGCGCGACGACGCGCCTGTTTCTCGAGCTGATGGCAAACGGCAGTGCGGAGGAAGTCGCAGCGGCCAAGGCCGCCGGCACCACGCCGAGCCCGCTGTTCACCGGCGGCAAGAGCAGCTGGGTGCACTCCATGACCGAGGTCGCAGCGCCGCACAACGGCACGACCTTCATCGAGTCCAACGGCACGATCATGGACGTGTCCACGAACCTGGCCGAGACGCTCGCCAAGGGCTTCGGCATCACGGAGCTCAAGAACCTGCTCGACTTCCAGCTGGAGCAGTTCGGCATCTACAAAGACCCCGATGAGACCGTGCTCGAGACGCTGCAGCGCGTGTTCAGCACCGACTTCCTGTCGCACAACGACAACGCTTTCCTCGACCTGACGATCGACCGCTCGCTCGAGATCAATGACGGCATCGGCATCGAGCCGAACGTTTACTACTTCTCCTACGCCGGCAACCAGACCGTGCAGGACCCGGTCTCCGGCAACTACATCCCGTCAGCCAGGATGTGGACGCTGTTCTACCCCGGCGCATACAACATGGGCAAATACTATGACAAGTACACCGCCGGCGGCTTCTACATCGACAAGAGCTGGCGCCCGAACGACGGCATGGTCAACACTGTCTCCGCCTTCTACCCCATCCACAGCGACGGCACCTGCCTGACGAAGGACGGCAAGCAGGGCTGGACGAATTACGACGGCTACTCCAACATTAACTTCCAGCCCGGCATTTGGTACGTCATGCCCGTGCAGTCGTTTGACCACATCCAGTTCGTCGGCGGCATGCTCAACGGCAGCCTCGTCAAGACGCGCGCACTCTACCGCGGCATCATGGAGGACATCTACAGCACCTATACCACCGCGGCGACCGGTACCGCCTTCCCGTTCACGGACGTGGCTGAGACGCGCTGGAGCTACCCGTATATCAAGGAGCTGTATGACGCCGGTGTCGTCAGCGGCACGAGCGCTACGACCTTCTTCCCCGCCGCAAACGTGACGCGTGCACAGTTTGTGACCATGCTCGCCGGGCTCGCCGGTGCGGACGTGTCGAACTGCCCGGCCACGCCGTTTCGCGATGTGCCGGAAGGCGCGTGGTACGCGCCCTACGTCAACTGGGCGCTCGCCAACGGCATCGTCAGCGGCACGAGTGCCGTGACCTTCTCGCCCGACGCCAGCATCACGCGGCAGGACATGGCCGTGATGCTCTACAGCTACACGCAGCGCTTCCAGGTGCATCTGCAGCAGCAGCCGGTCACGCCCTTCACGGATGCGGACAGCATTGCAGCCTATGCTCAGGTCGCCGTGCAGACGCTGCAGCACGCTGGCGTCATCAGCGGCATGCCCGACGGCAGCTTCCGGCCGTATGGAACCGCTACCCGCGAACAGGCCTGTACCATGCTGTGCATGCTGTAATGCAAAAAACAGCTAAAACGTCCTCCGGGGTGCCCGGAGGACGTTTTTCCATGTGCTGCGAGCGCCAAGCCAAAAGTCGGACAATTCTGTCTATCTGTAACAAATCCTCACATTTTTGACAAATTGGCACAAAGCAGGCGTGCTGCCCGGATTGAAAATCCTCACACGCGATACTATAATGCATTGGAAAGCAAGAAAATTACAGCGCGCTCAGGCGCGCCGGAAAGGAATGTGCATACACCATGAAAAAAAGCAAGAAGTTTTTGTGTCTGCTGCTCGCACTGGTGATGGCCGGGAGTCTTCTGCTCCTGCCGGCGGCCGCTGCGAACACGCAGTCCGGCGCGACGCGCTACCCAACGGTCTATGTCCACGGCCTGATGGGCTGGGGCGAACATGACCAGATCTATTCCGCCGTCCCCTACTGGGGTCTGTCGACCGACCTGATGCCGTATATGACGAGCAAGGGTTATGAGAGCTACGCCGCCTCCGTCGGCCCACTCTCGAGCGCGTGGGACCGCGCGTGCGAGCTCTACGCCCAGCTCACCGGCACGACCGTGGACTACGGCGCGGCGCACGCCGCCGAATATGGCCACGCGCGCTACGGCGCGACGTATGACAAGCCGCTGTTTGCCGGCTGGAGCGCGAGCAAGAAGATCAACCTCGTCGGCCACAGCTTCGGCGGCGCGACGATCCGCCTGTTCCTCGACATCCTCGCCGACGGCTCTGCTGCAGAGCAGGCCGCGGCCAAGGCCGCCGGCACGGAGGTCTCCCCCTTCTTCGAGGGCGGAAAGGCCGACTGGGTCTATTCCCTGACGACGCTGGCTGCCCCGCACAACGGCACGACCTTCCTCGAGTGCTGCGACAACATGGCGCAGTTTGCGGCCGAGGCCTCGACCGCGATGGCAAAGCTGCTGGGCATCTCGGACTTCAAGGGCGTGTATGATTTCCAGCTCGAACAGTTCGGCTTCTACCGCAAGGACGGTGAGACCGTGCTCGAGGCGCTCGACCGCGTTCTGCACTCGGACTTCCTGTCGCACAACGACAATGTCTTCCGCGACCTGACGATCGACCGCGCGCTGGAGCTCAACGACGATATCGAGATCCAGCCCAATGTCTATTACTTCTCCTACGCCGGCGACAAGACGCGCCAGAGCAGCGCAACCGGTGAGCGCACCTCGGCCGTCGACATGACGCCGCTGTTCGTGCCGTTTGCAAACAGAATGTGCAGCTATTATGACCAGACGACTGCAGGCGGCTTCCGCATCGACAAGACCTGGGCACCGAACGACGGACTCGTCAACACCGTCTCCGCCCTGTATCCGACCGACAGCGCCGGCCGCTGCCTGACCAAGAGCGGTCAGACCGGCTATATCCAGCAGGATGGTTACTCCAACGTCAGCTATCAGCCCGGCGTGTGGAACGTGATGCCTGTGCGCCACTATGATCACGGCAACTTCATCGCCGGCATGCCCGTGCCCGATCTGGCGTCGCAGAGCGTGACCGCGCTGCGCCAGTTCTACCTGAGCCTGATGGACAATCTCTCCCACGTGAGCGCGGCGTCCGGTCTGCCGTTCACGGATGTGACGGCCGACCGCTGGAGCTACACCTACATCAAGCAGATGTACGATGCCGGTGTCGTCTCCGGCATGACGCCCACGACCTTTGAGCCGGCGGGCGATGTCACACGCGCGCAGTTTGTAACCATGCTCGCCGGCCTTGCAAAGGCGGATGTGTCGAAATACCCGGCCACCTCGTTCCGCGACGTGCCGGAGGGCGCGTGGTATGCGCCTTACGTCAACTGGGCCCTCGCCAACGGCATCGTCAGCGGCACGAGCGCCACGACCTTCTCGCCCGACGCCAAGATCACGCGGCAGGACATGGCCGTGATGCTCTATCAGTATACGCAGCGCTACGATGTCGCACTGCAGCAGCAGACGGTCACGCCCTTCATGGACGAGAGCAGCATCTCCGCCTATGCTCTGCCCGCTGTGCAGGCGCTGCACCGTGCAGGTGTCATCAGCGGCATGCCCGACGGCAGCTTCCAGCCGCTCGGCACTGCGACCCGCGAACAGGCGTGCGTCGTGCTATGCACCCTGTAAGACAGCTTTCAAATCCACCGCATTGCCCTCCCGGAGCCGTCCGGGAGGGCATTTTTGCACGCTCGGCACAACCTTTCCTTGTAATTTCCGCCGCTGTCATGTACAATATATCTTACAGCTGTTGATTTAGCGATTTTAAGCGTGAAATTGGCGGCAAAAATCTGGGGGAAAGAAGAAAAGGATTTATGGACAATGAACTGAAGAAAAAGTATGGCCTGCCGACGGCGATCGCACTCGTCATCGGCATCGTCATCGGCAGTGGCGTGTTCTTCAAAGCCGAGAAGATCCTCACCGCGACCGGCGGCAATCTACCGCTCGGCATCCTCGCCTGGGCAATCGGCGGCCTGATTATGATCATCTGCGCGTACATGTTCTCCATCCTCGCCACACGTTATGCGCACGTCAACGGGCTCGTAGACTACGCCGAAGCGCTCGTAGGCAAACGCTACGCCTATTACATGGGCTGGTTTACAACGTTTATCTATTTCCCGGCCATGACGTCCGTGCTGGCCTGGGTCAGCGCGCGGTATCTCGGCGTGCTGTGCGGGTTTGACATCACGGGCGGCCCGGTCATGGTCCTTGCGTGCCTGTTCCTCGTCGGCAGCTACGCGGTCAACGCCCTGTCTCCGATCCTGGCGGGCAAGTTTCAGGTGGCGACCACGGTCATCAAGCTCATCCCGCTGCTGCTCATGGGCATCGTCGGCACAATCGTCGGCCTTGCCAACGGCACAACGATCGAAAACTTCACCACCGTCGTCACAACCGTCGAGGGCGGCAACGGCCACGCGCTGTTCACCGCCGTGGCGGCAACGGCCTTTGCATACGAGGGCTGGATCATCGCCACGAGCATCAACGCCGAGCTCAAGAATGCCCGGCGCAACCTGCCGATCGCGCTTGTCATCGGCACGCTCATCGTGGCCCTGACGTACATCCTCTACTACATTGGCCTGTCCGGCAGCGTCTCGAATGCGGAGATCATGGCCGGAGGCGAGGCCGGCGCCAAGCTCGCCTTCGAGAAGATCTTCGGCCGGGCCGCCGGCGTGGGTCTGTTCGTGCTGGTCGTCGTGTCGTGCCTCGGCACGCTCAACGGGCTCATGCTCGCCGCGACGCGCAGCCTCTACTCCGTCGCCGCGCGCGGCAACGGCCCGAAGCCGGAGGCGTTCCTCGGCATCGACCAATACACGAACATGCCGGCGAACTCCGCCATCGTGGGCGTGCTCATGTGCGCCGTCTGGCTGACATATTTCTACGGCGCCAACCTCACCGAGGGCTGGTTCGGCCCGTTTTGCTTCGACTCGTCCGAGCTGCCGATCATCACGCTCTACGCGCTCTATATTCCGATGTTCCTCAACGTCATGCGCCGGGAAAAGGAGCTGAACGCTTTTCACCGCTACGTCATGCCGGTGCTGTCGATCGTGTGCTGCATCTTCTTCTGCGTCGCGGCCGTCGTGTCGCATGGCAAAGCCGTGCTCTACTATCTGATCGTGTTCGCGGTCATCATGGCGCTGGCCATCCCGTTTTACCGTCAGGGGAAAGAAAAGACCTGACGCTCCGCGTTTTCGAGGGCGGCGCTTTTGCGCCGCCCTTTTTCGTTGCCCGCGCGGTGCATTTGTGGTATACTCGCGGCAGACTGAAAAATGAGGCGACGACATGGACATTCTCTATCAGGACAACAGCATCCTCGTGTGCATCAAGCCGGCTGGCGTGCTGTCCACGGACGAGCCGGGCGGCGTGCCCGAGCTGGTGCGTCAAACGCTCGGAGACCCGAAGGCCTGCGTGCGCACCGTGCACCGGCTCGACCGCGTAGTCAGCGGGCTGATGGTGCTCGCGCGCACGCCGGGCGCTGCGTCGAAGCTCTCGGCGCAGATCCGCGAGCACGACTTCGGCAAGACGTATCTGGCCGTCGTGCACGGAGCGCCTTCGCCGCTGCAGGGCACCTATCGTGATCTGCTGCGCCGCGACCCGAACGAGCGCAAGACCTATGTCACCGACAAGATGGCCAAGGGCGTGCAGGAGGCCGTGCTCGATTACGAAGTGCTCGGCACGCGCGCAGAGCTTTCGCTCGTGCGCATCTATCTGCAGACCGGGCGCACGCACCAGATCCGCTGCCAGTTCTCGTCGCGCGGTCTGCCGCTCTGGGGCGACCGGAAGTACAGCACCCTGCCAGATGACGGGCCGATCGCGCTCTGGTCGCACTGCCTGCACTTTGCCCACCCGGAAACCGGCGAGGTGCTCTACTTCGAGCAGCAGCCGCCGGACTGCTATCCGTGGGACCGATTTACCGAATTGGACGACTGAAATTCCCCGCGCTGCCGCGCGGGGAAAATTTTTACGCAAATCAGCGCCGTTGTCCTATAAAATGTCTTGCGAACGACACTATGTCCCGATATAATGTACACAAATTGCCGGTTACTGTGAGAATTTTTAATGCGGAAACAATCACTTGACTGGAGGTTATTATGAACAAAACGCGCAGATTTTTGTCCCTGCTGCTCACGCTCGTGCTCACGCTGAGCCTATGCGTGATCCCGGCTGCCGCCGCGAATACCCAGGCCCGCTCAGACGACCCGGTCGTGTTCGTGCACGGCCTGATGGGCTGGGGGCAGCGCGACAAGATCAACCGCATCATGCCCTATTGGGGCATGACCACAGGCAGTCTGACAGACTACCTCTCCTCACAGGGCTATGAAACGTATGCCGCTTCCGTCGGCCCGATCTCGAGCGCATGGGATCGCGCGTGCGAGCTCTATGCGCAGCTCGTCGGCGCGCGCACGGATTACGGCGTCAAGCATTCTCAGGACTTCGGCCACGACCGCTACGGCATTGACTACGAGCAGCCGCTCTTTGACGGCTGGGGCACAGAGCGTGCCGTGAACCTCGTCGGTCACAGCTTCGGCGGCGCGACCACGCGTCTCTTCCTTGACATCCTCGCCAACGGACGTCCGGAAGAGGTCGCCGCAGCCAAAGCCGCCGGTGTCGAGCCGAGCCCGTTTTTCCTCGGCGGCAAGGGCAGCTGGGTACACTCATTGACCGCCATCGCCGCACCACACAACGGTACGACGTTCATTGAGACCTGCGGTGACTTTACGATGGTCGCAGCCGAGCTCGCCACCTCGATCTCCAAGGCGCTGGGTCTGTCCGCATTCAAGGGTGTGTACGACTTCCAGCTCGACCAGTTCGGCATCCGCAAGGACGACGGCGAGACCTTCTCGCAGGCGCTCGAGCGCGTGCTGCACTCGGACTTCCTCTCGCACAATGACAACGCCTTCCTCGACCTCACGATCGACCGCGCGCTCGAGATCAACGACGACATCGGCATCGAGCCGAACGTCTACTATTTCTCCTACGCCGGAAACCGGACCGTGTCGAACGCGGCCGGCGACAGCTTCTCCCCCTCGCCGGCTATGTGGGGACTGTTTCACCCGGGCTCGGCGAAGATGGGCAGATACTATGACCGCTACACCGCCGGCGGCTTTTACATCAACAAGCGCTGGCTGCCGAACGACGGCATGGTCAACACCGTCTCCGCCCTCTATCCCACCCACAGCGACAGCACCTGCCTGACCGACGACGGCGCGCGCGGCTGGAAAAACTACAACGGCTACACCGACACCACATTCCGCCCCGGTCTCTGGTATGTGATGCCCGTGCAGACGCTCGATCACATCCAGTTCATCGGCGGTATGCTCAACGGCAGCATCCTCAACACGCGCGCGCTCTACCGCGACATCGTGCGCGACATCTACAGCACCTATCCGTGACGGGCGCGCACTGCCCGGCATGACCCAACAGCAGAAGGGACGCATCCGCTTGGATGCGTCCCTTTTTTCGTGTGCGCCAAACGCTGTTGCGCACTGCACACGGCGCCGGGAAATGATCGGCAGGTTTTCGTCAAAATGTCTTGCAATCAACAAATTCCGCAAGTATAATATAGACACATTGCCGGTTATGTGAGAAGGATGAACCTGTGAAAACAACAAGACAAGGGGGTAAACCATGAAAAAAGCACGTCGATTTTTGTGCCTGATGCTGACAGTGGTGCTCGCGCTGAGCCTGTGCGCCATCCCGGCCGCCGCGGCCGATGACCAGGCCCGCTCAGACGACCCGGTCGTGTTTGTGCACGGTCTGCTCGGCTGGGGACAGCGCGACAGGATCTACCGCATCATGCCCTACTGGGGCATGACCACCGGCAGCCTGACGGACTATCTGTCCGCGAAGGGCTACGAGACGTATGCCGCCTCCGTCGGTCCGCTCTCGAGCGCATGGGATCGCGCGTGTGAGCTCTATGCGCAGCTCGTCGGCGCGCGCACGGACTACGGCGTCAAGCACGCGCAGGACTTCGGGCACGACCGCTACGGCATCGACTACAAAAAGCCGCTCTTTGACGGCTGGGGCACAAAGCGCGCCGTGAACCTCGTCGGCCACAGCTTCGGCGGCGCGACCACGCGCCTTTTCCTTGAGATCCTCACCAACGGCTGCCCGGAGGAGGTCGCCGCAGCCAGGGCCGCCGGTGTCGAGCCGAGCCCGTTTTTCCTCGGCGGCAAGGGCAGCTGGGTGCACTCGCTGACCGCCATCGCCGCGCCGCACAACGGCACGTCATTCATTGAGTGCAATGCAGACTTTACAAAGGCCGCATCCGAGCTTGCCACCTCCGCATCCAAGGTGCTGGGGCTGTCCAAATTCAAGGGTGTATATGATTTCCAGCTCGACCAGTTCGGCATCCGCAAGGACGACAATGAGACCTTTGCGCAGGCGCTCGAGCGCGTGCTCAGATCCGATTTCCTGTCGCACAACGACAACGCCTTCCTCGATCTAACGATCGACAAGTCACTGGAGATCAACAAGGGCATCGCCATCCAGCCGAACGTCTACTATTTCTCCTACGCAGGCGACCAGACCTCGGCCGATCCGCGCACCGGAAACCACTATCCCACCGTGTCTGCCATCCCGTCGAACGGTATGTGCGCGCTGATGCTGTCGTTCTCGTACAACATGGGCAAATACTATGACAAGTACACCGCCGGCGGCATCTACATCGATCGCAGCTGGCTGCCGAACGACGGGCTGGTCAACACCGTCTCCGCCCTCTATCCGACCACGACGGACAAAAACACCACCGACTGCCGCAGGCAGGACGGCTCGCAGGGCTGGGTCAACTATGACGGCTATTCCGATATCGCCTTCCGTCCCGGCATCTGGTACGTCATGCCCGTCACACGCGCCGACCATATGCAGTTCGTCGGCGGCATCGCCAACAAGAGCATCGTGCAGACGCACCTGTTCTATCTGAACCTGATGGACGATATCTACAGCACCTACCGCGCCGTGCAGCCGGGTGAAACGCCCTTCCCGTTCACGGATGTGCCCGAGAGCCGCTGGAGCTATCCGTACATCAAGCAGCTCTATGACGCGGGCGTCGTCTCCGGCATGACGGCGACGACCTTCGACCCCGCCGCAAATATGACGCGCGCGCAGTTTGTGACCATGCTCGCCGGGCTGCAGGGTGCGGACGTGTCCGCATACCGGACAGGGAAATTCACCGACGTGCCCGCAGATGCGTGGTATGCGCCCTATGTCAGCTGGGCAGCCGAAAACGGCGTCGTCTATGGCGTCTCTGACACCGCGTTTGCGCCCGGTGCCGACATCTCGCGGCAGGATATGGCCGTCATGGTCTATCGTTACGCCGAGTGCTTCGGCATCCGGCTGGGCACGGATGTCCCGCCCGTCACGTTCGCGGACACCGGTGACATCGCAGCCTATGCCCTGCCCGCCGTGCAGGCGCTGCAGCGCGCCGGCGTGGTCAGCGGAATGCCCGACGGCAGCTTCCGCCCGCGCGAGCGCATGACGCGCGAGCAGGCGTGTGTTGTGCTCTGCGCACTGTAAAACCAAGATAAGAAACCGCAAAAGAGGCGCAGCCGCACATCCGGCCGGATGTGTGACTGCGCCTCTCGCGCGCGGATAGCAAACAGGATAACAGAAAGAGAAAGCAAACGAAATGCGGCCTCAGGGGTGCGGCTTGCCCTCACGGTAGTTTTTCATCACGTCGCGAAACAGCTCCGCGCTGGACGGCGGCGTCCAGACGATCGCGTTAGCGCCCGCGCGGATGGTGGCACGGATGCTCTCGTCATCCGCGCCGCCGGTCGCGATGATGGGGTAATCCGGAAAGCGCTCGCGGATCTCGGCCACGATCTCCGGCGTCTGCGCACCGGCGGCCACGTTCAGGATCGCAGCACCGTCCTCGATGCGGTGGCGGTAGTTCGTGTCGGAATTGGCCACCGTGACCACGACCGGCACATCGACGCTGCTGCGGATGCGGTTGAGGATGCGTCCCGGTGTCGGCGCATTGACGACCACGCCGGTCGCGCCCTGCATCTCGGCGTACATGGCGAGGTTCACGACGCGCTTTCCCGTCGTCAGCCCGCCGCCGACGCCGACGAACACCGGCAGGTCGCTCGCCATGAGCAGCGCCTGCGTGATGATCGGCTGCGGCGTGAAGGGATAGACCGCAAACACCGCGTCGGCATTGACGTTGCGGATGATGCTCAGATCGGTCGAAAAGACCAGCGACTTGATGCGCTTTCCGAACACCATGATGCCGCTGCACGCATCGATCACGTCCGGCACGCGCAGCGCAAACTGGCGCAGCGTGCCGTCGATCGGCGTGGGCATCTGCGGCGCAACGTGCACGTCGCCCGGCGTCGTCACCTGACGGTCGTCTGCGGCGGGCGCATCCTCGCCGACGCCGCCGAGCTGCAGCGGCTCGCTGTCGAGCTGCTCGAAGTCCTCCGTCTCCGGGGCCTCGGCCATATCATAGATCAGATCACGGTTCTTGCTCATAAAATTACCTCCTTGCGGTTATGGGGGATATGTCTTGACTTTTGCAGGCGGTTGTGTTTTACTGTGGTCAGAAAAGTTACATCCGGCCTGTGGATAGAAACCAAAGTTTCGTTTTTTGATTAACGTAACTTTGGTATAAACTATTTCTACAGGTTTGTCAAGTCCTTTTCCGAAAAAAATATTTTTTGTTTCTGCAAGAACGGAGGGCGCATCATGGGCAAAGACATCGACGAGGCCGCGAGCGGCTTCGGCAACGTGTTCCGCGACCGGCTGACCTATCTGATGAACGGCAACAATGTGTACGGCAAGCCCGTCAACACGCAGGAGCTGGCAGATGAGATCGACATCAGCCGCCCCGCCGTGCGCAAATATATCAAGCCCAACGACCGCCGCGAGGTCACGGTGCCGTCGGCGCTGGTCGTGAGCCGCATCGCGCGGTTTTTCCACACGACGCCGAACTTCCTGCTCGGCTTTGACACCGAGATCGGCAGTGAGGACGCGCAGCGTGCCGGCGAGAGCGACGTGTATAACGCCCTCGGCCTCAGTCAGGAGGCCATCGACGGGCTGCACCGGCTGCGTGCGCAGGCCGTCACGGAGCCCAGGGCCGCCGAGCTGCTGCGGCTGCTCGACAAGCTCATCTGCAGCTACACGCACGAGACGGATAAGCTCCTGTAAATACGGTTTCCGACACCCCCGACCGGGTATTTTCCGGCCGGGGGTGTTTCGTCCACACAATATTAATAAGAATAACGGAAACAGTACGCCTGCACAGGTTGACCTGAACGCGAAAAAAGCGTATGATGTAGTGTAACTATCCTGTGAGAAAAAGAGGAAAAACTATGCAATCAATATCGCCGCAGGAGCGCCCTGCCCCGCGCTGGCTGGCCGGTGCGCTCATCGGCCTGTGCACAGCGCAGCCGCTGCTGGATGTGCTGTCGTTCTGGACGCAGACTCTGGGCCGCGCAACGAGCGTTTCGCTTGCACTGCGGATGCTTTTGCTGGCCGCTGCCGCGGTGCTGGCGTTCGTGCTCTCGGAGCGCAAACGCGCCTACCTGATCCTGTGCGGTGTGCTGGCGCTCTTTTGGGGTGCGCATGTGCTGGCCTGCCGCCGCGTGGGCTACGCCGCACCCATGTCCGATCTGATCAACTTCATCCGTGTCGCACAGCTTCCGGTCTATACCTTCGCCCTCATTACGCTCTTTCGGCACACGCCGCACTTTCCGGACGTGCTGGAGGATGCCTGCACGATCAACCTGTACCTGATCGCGCTCATCACGCTCGTGTCCGTTGTGACCGGCACAAGCATGCCCACCTATGCGAAATTTCACATCGGCTGGAGCGGCTGGTTCTGGCTGCCCAATTCGCAGAGCGCCGTGCTCGGCGTGCTGACCGTGATCTCTCTGCTTGCGGCCGTTCGCCGCAAAAAGCTCACCGCCGCCGCGCTGCGCTGTGTGGTCGGCTTTGCGCTGCTGTTCGTACTGGGCACGCGGCTGGCCTATGCCGAGATCTTCGGCATTGCCGCCGGCGTGTGCGTGAGCATGGCGCTGACCCGTCAGTGGAACGCGCGCGCGCTGGCCGTCGTGCTTCTGTGTGCCGCTTTGTGCGGCGGGCTCTATCACCAGAGCCCCATGTACCGCAACCGGCAGGCTTATGCCGAGAGCGTGAGCGAGCAGCAGCAGTCGGCCGGTGAGTTGGGCGCCTCCGAGCAGGAGACGCGCGATGCACTCTACCGCAAATACCAGCAGGTGGCAGTTGATCGCTTCGGTCTGGAAAAGGTGGAGCACGCATTTCACAACTCCACGGACGTGTCCGTTATCGGCGACATCCGTCTGACAAAGCTCGTCTACTGCCGCCTGCTCATGGCAGAGCTGCCGGTCACGAGCCGGCTGTTCGGCTTCGAGCTGGAGGCAACGCGCTGCCAGGGCGCCATTTTTGACGCGGAAAACGATTTCCACGGTGTGTACTATCTCTACGGTCTGACGGGTCTGGTGCTGATGGCCGGCTTCCTGCTGTATTTCATCGGGCGTGCGCTCTGGCGCATGCTGCGCGAGCCCGGAAAAGCCTGCACGCTTCCGGTGTGCGCCTTTGGCATGGCAGCGGTGATCCTGATCGTCAACGCCTATTTTTCGGCCAGCGTTCTCCGGCGGCCGAACGCCTCGTTTTATCTCTCCGCCGCACTGGCCGCGCTCTACTGTCTGACGGTGCGCGCCGGCGCTGCGCCGTGTGAAGAAGGAGCATCCGCATCATGAGTCAGAATCAGAACAAGCGCACCCTGCGCACCATCGGGCTGGTCGTTGCAGTCACGCTGCTGACCAAGATCCTCGGCATCGTCCGCGAGGCACTGCAGGCCGGCGTATTCGGCACGCAGACGGCCTTTGATCTCTATACGATCTCCTATAACTATACGATCTACATCTTCACGACCGTCGCCTACGCGCTTTGCATTGCGGCCGTCCCCGTGATCTCGCGCCACCTTGCCGAGGACCGGAACAAGGCCTTCGCCGTAGCCGGGAACCTGATCTGCGTGAGTGTGCTCGTGAGTGCGCTGGTCGTCGTGCTGCTCTCGGTGCTGATCCGCTTCGCCCCCGTCGGCCACTGGCTCGGCGTGAGCGACGCAGACCTGCCGACTCTGCGGACATATCTGCAGATCTGCCTGCTGACGCTGCCGCTGATCGTGGTCATCTACCTGCTGGTCGCCGTGTTCCAGTCCATGGAGCACTATACGCTGCAGGGCAGTCTGAGCCTGCCGTACAATCTGCTGCTGATCGTGTTTCTCGTGCTGTTTTCCAGCAGCGAGCGCGTGCTCGAATATGTGCTGGTCATCTGCTTTGCGTGGCTGCTGCAGTTTGCCATGACGATCCCGTGTATCGTGCGCGAAAAATTCCGGCTCATCCCCGGGCTGCACTTCCGTGATCCCGATCTCAAGCTCTTCGCCCGCACGACGGTCGTGACAGTGTTTACCACGTCCATCTTCCTGCTGTGCTATCTGGCAGACTCCAATACCGTGTCTGCATTCGGCAGCGGTGCTGTGAGCGCCGTGTACTACGCGGACAAGCTCTTCACGCCGGTCGCAACGACGCTTATCTACAGCATCAGCGTTGTGCTGTTCCCGAAATACAATCTGACCTATTCGCAGGTAAACGCGCAGGAGTACAAGCGCTATGTCGGCGGCACGGTAGAAAACACGCTGTTTGTTATCCTGCCGTTCTCGGCGCTGTTTTCCGCCTTTGCCGTGCCGATCATCCACGTCCTGTTCGAGAGCGGCAACTTCAACACCGTCTCCACGCAGATGACCAGCAGCGTGTTCGCCATGTACGCACTGGGCATGGCGGGCTTCTGCGTGCTGGACCTGATCAACAAGGCATACTACACCATGCACAAGACGCTGACACCGCTGCTCATCAATGCCGTGGTGCTGGCGCTGAACATTGCGCTCAACCTCGTGTTCCGGAGCGGTCAGAGCTGCGGCCTGATCGCACGGACGACCGCCGTGTCGCTGACCGTCGGCGGTGTCATTGCGCTCGTCTGCTTCTTCCGCGACACGCGCGGCAGTCTGCGCACCGGCAAGCTGCTCAAAAACCTCGCCGCCGCCGTGCTGACCGGCATGGCGATGTGGGCGTGCGAAAGTCTGCTGTACCGGCCGGGGCTGAGCAAGCTCCTGACCCTGCTGGAATTCTGCGCGCTCGGCCTTGTCGGCATCGGGCTGTACGCCGGTATCTGCTGGCTGCTGCACGAGCGGGAAGCACTGCAGACGATCGTGCAAAAATTTAGAAAGCGTGCGTGATTATGAAACAATTTCTCCACTCTTACCGTCTATTTTTGATCGTGGCAGCGCTGTGCACGCTATCGGCCTTCTGGCTGCTCGGCGCCCGAATCGGTGTTGAGCAGACGCAGCGGCAGGTCGACGTGGTCGTCAGCTACGAGGACGTCTGTGCGCTCTCGGACGCATCCGGCATCCCGGTGCAGGACTGGCTGACGCAGCTGGCGGATGCCGGCGCGCGTGAGCTGCTGGTCACACCGGCCGAGCTTGCCGACCCGGACATCATGCGCGCCGCGCAGGATGCGGGGCTGGGCACGGCGCAGGCCGGCGGCCTTGCACAGGGCGGCACATATTTCTTTGCCGCGCGGTATGACACGCTTGCCGCCGCCGGACAGACCGGCGTCGACACCGACACCGAGCCGCTGGCGCAGGCGCAGGTGCTCGACGCGCTGCGCGAAAGCGGCAGCACACTCGTGCTCATTGAAGACAGGAACCAGACCGGTTGTGTCCTGCCGGACGGATATACGCTCGACGGGTACACCGGCAGTATGGTCAAGGGCTTCTGGCTCAACCAGACGTTCCGCGCGCGCTACCAGACGCTTGGCTACAGCGGCGCGGAGGAGATCGTCAATATGCTCTACCGTGCCGTTGTGGACCGCGGCATGACCGTGCTGTGGCTCACGCCGCTGACGGACGCCGCGGGCGAGACCGTCGCGCAGCCGGAGGTGTACACGCAGCTGCTGCAGGATCTGGCGCAGCGGATCGCGCCGGCCGGCTATCAGTACGGCAGCATCACCGGCATCCCGGCCAAAACGGTCAGCCCCGTGCTGCTGATGCTGTGCGGCATCGGCGTGTTCGCCGCAGCGATCGTGCTGCTGGGCGTTTTCGTGTCCCTGCGTGCGCGCTGGCTGCGTGCGCTGCTGTTCGCGCTCGGCTGCGCGGAGAGCGTTGGCGGCGCGCTGCTCGCGCCGGCCCTTCAGAGCACGGCGCTTGCGCTGCTGGCTGCCATCGTGTTCCCTTGTCTGGCCGTCGCAGTGCTTGCAGCCATGCTGCGCGAAAGCGTGCAGACGCGTCCGGGCATCGGCCGCTACATCGGCACGACGGCGCTCGGCACAGCCATCACGTTCTGGGGCTGCTGCTACATCGGCGCGATCCTCAGCGGTTCGGAATATCTGCTCGTGCTGCGGCTGTTTCGCGGTGTGAAGCTCAGTCAGCTGGCCGTGTATGCCGTGGCCATGGTGCTGCTGGCCATGGCGCTGCTGCACACGCGCGGCTGCTCTGTGCGCGATGACCTGCGGACGCTGCGGCAGGAAAACAGCCGCCACTGGCGGCGAAAGCTGCTGTGCCTGCTGGTGATCCTCGCCGCCGTCGGCACGGTCTACATCCTGCGCACCGGCGACGGGATGCTGTCCGTCTCCGTCGGCGAGCAGCGCGCGCGCAACTGGCTGGAGCGTGTACTGCTGTTCCGGCCGCGCACAAAGGAATTTCTCATCGCCTACCCCGCCATCGCCGCGGCCTATTGCTGCGCCGCGCACCGCAGCCGCCTGACTGCGTGGCTGTTCGGCGTTTTCGGCGCGATCGGATTTGCCTCCGTCGCCAACACCTTCTGCCACATTCGCGCGCACTTTCTCGTTTCGCTGCTGCGCACCGGCATCGGCCTCGTGCTCGGGCTCGTGCTCGGCATACTGATCCTGCTGATCCTGCGCGTCTTCTGGCCGGTTCCTTCCGACGCCACCCAAACAAAGGAGTAACACATTCATGAGTCAAGAAACCCACGCCTCCGGCGCACTTGCGCGCCTTTTGCCCACGTTTGTCATCATCCTCATGGCGATCCAGCCGCTGATGGACATCCTGTCCTTCTGGACGGACCGGCTCGGCATGAGCAACACCATCACGCTGCTGCTGCGCTTTGCCGTGTTCGCCGTCGTGTGCCTGCTCGGATTTTTCACCTCCGCGCGCAAGAAGGTCTACGGCATCGCCGTCGCCGCCTGTGCCGTGCTGCTCATCGGGCACTGCATCTCCTGCTTCATCGTCGGCTACCAGCGCATCGTCTACGACCTGACCAACTTCGTGCGCGTCGTGCAGATGCCGCTGTTCGTGCTGTGCTTCATCTCCTTCCTGCGGGCGAACGACAAGTGCGGCCGCGCGTTTGAGACCGGCCTGCTGCTCGATTTCTGGATCATCACGGCCTCCGTCATCGTGAGCGTGCTCACGCACACCTCCTCGGCGACCTATCAGTCCACCAATGTAGGCATCCTCGGCTGGTACTCGTTCGGCAACGCGCAGAGCGCGATCATGAGCATACTTGCGCCCATCGTCATCCTGCTCTGCTACCGCCGCAGGCAGTTTCTGCTCTTCACGCTCACGAGCGTTGCGGCGCTCGGTCAGCTCTATCTCATGGGAACGCGTCTGGCGTTTTTCTCGATCGCCGTCGTCGCGCTCGGCGTGCCGATCGTGCTGGTGCTGACCGGCAAGGCGCGCACCTCCAAGCGCTACATCGCCGTGCTGGTGCTCATTCTCGCCGTGTGCTGCGCGACCTACAAGCAGTCGCCCATGTACATCAACCAGAACCGTTACAATGAGGCCATGAGCTACAAGCAGAATGACGCCAACGTCATGATCCAGCGCGCCGAGGGCAACAAGGACGGCACATCCACCGTCACGCCCGGGGAGCGTTACCACGCCCTGTGCACGATCTATAATTTCTACTCGCCGAATATGTGCCGGCGCTTCGGCACGGCGCGCGTCATGTCCGCCTACGACTACTCCGCGCAGGTCACGGACATCACGGCGACCCGTCACCGCAAGATCGTCTTCTGCGAGATGCTGCTCGACGAGCAGCCGTTCACCTCCCGCCTGTTCGGTATGGAGCTCGGCCGCATGGCCTTTGACGGCGAGATCTACGACGTGGAAAATGACTTCCACGGCATCTGTTTCCTGTACGGCTGGGTGGGGCTGGCCATGATGGTCGCCTTCATCGGTTATTTCCTGTACCTGATCATCAAATGTCTGATCAGAGATTTCCGCAAATACTTCACGCTAGAGGCCGGTGCCTTCGGCATCGGGCTGTGCCTGTGTCTGGTATACGCCTATTTCACTGCCGGCGTACTGCGGCGGCCGAACGCCTCGATCTACATGTCGGTGCTGCTGGCCGTGGTCTATTACCTGACGCAGATGCGCAGCGAAAAGCCGGACGCGCTGCCGGACGGAGAGGAGAAACGCGCATGATTTTCAGTGTTGTCATCCCGGTCTATAACGTCAAGGACTACCTGCCCAAGTGCATCGACTCCGTGCTGGCGCAGGATTTTGAAGACTACGAGGTCATCCTCATCGACGACGGCTCGACCGACGGCGAGAGCGGCGCGATCTGTGACCGCTATGCCGCGGCGCACCCGGAACGCATCCGCGCCATCCACAAGCCGAATGGCGGCGTGGGCGAGGCGCGCAACGTCGGCATCGAGGCGGCGCAGGGCGAGTACCTGATCTTCATCGACAGTGACGACTACATTGCCCCCAACATGTTCCGCGTACTGGCCGACGCCGTCGCCCGCTTCGGCAGCGACATCATTGGCTTCGGCGCGGCGCTGGAAGCAAACGGCGTCGTGGTCAAGGAGCTTGTGGATCCCCTGCCGGCCGACCGCACCTTCACGCTCGCCGACACGCCCGAGCTGATGCAGACCATGCCCTCCCCATGGAGCCGCATCTGGCGGCGCAGCCTGTTTCTGGATTCCGGTGTGCGCTACCCGGCGCGCATCTGGTACGAAGATCTGTGCACATCCGTAAAGCTGCTGGCATTGGCCAGAAGCGCCGCCTTCGTGCCGGACATCCTGTATTACTATGTCGACCGCACCAACTCCATCACGCGCAACACGAACACGGCGCGCAACGCCGAGCTGTTCACCGCGTTTGACAACCTGCTCGGCTGGTACCGCGAAAACGGCCTGTTCGAGCGCTACTACAACGAGCTGTCGCGGCTGGCGGTGGATCATGTGCTGCTGGCAGCCTCGGTGCGCGTGCTGCGCGTGGATCCGCAGAGCGAACTGCTCGACCGGTTTCAGGACTACGTGCAGGCACAGTTCCCGGACTATCTGGAAAACCCGTACCTGCAGACGCTCTCGCGCAGCCACAAACTGATCCTGCGCCTGCTGCGGCAGCACAAATACCGCACCGTGCGGATGCTCTTTGCCGTGAAGGACAAGCTCGGCTGAGCACCCGGACTGGAGGAAGCTATGAAATTCAGTGTCATCATCCCGGTCTACAACGGCTGGGAATACCTGCGCGCGGGCGTGGACTCCGTGCTGGAGCAGACCGGCGCAGACTTTGAGATCCTGCTCGTGGACGACGGCTCGACCGACGGCGAGAGCGGTGCGCTGTGCGACACGCTCGCGCGCGAGCATCCGGACTGCATCCGCGTGCTGCACAAGCCCAACGGCGGCGCGGGCGACGCGCGCAACGCGGCGCTCCCGCTCGCGCAGGGAGACTATGTGCTCTTTCTCGACAGCGACGACAGCTACACGCCGGAGGCGTTCGCCGTGCTGTCCGCCGCGCTGGACGAGACGCAGGCCGACGTGTGCTATTTCGGCCTGCGCATGACCGGCGACAATGACGGCGCGGTGTTCACCGACGACCTGCCGCTGCGCACGCCGCTGACGCTTCCGGAGACCCCTGCCCTGCTGCTCAACCGCCCGTCGGCCTGCATCGCCGCGTGGCGGCGCACCCTGTTCACGGACACGGACATCCGCTTCCGCGCCCGCGGCTGGGGCGAGGATCTGTGCATGACGCGCAAGATGCTCACGGCGGCGAGGTCCGTTGTCATCCTGCCGGACGTGCTCTATCTCTACCGGCAGCACGCCGGCTCCGTGACCAAGCGCGCGCTCGACGCCAACGCCGAAATCATGGACGCGATCGACGATGTGCTGACGTGGTATCAGGCGCGCGGCCTGTTCAAACAGTATGAAAACGAGCTGGGCAAGCTCTGCGTAGACAATGTGCTCTATGATGCGTCCGTGCGCATCCTCAAGGCACAGAGCACGCACCCGCTGCTGCCGCAGCTGCTGGACTTCACCGCCGCGCGCTTCCCCGACTACCGGCACAACCCCTATCTGAAAGGCTATCCGGCGCGCAAAAAGCTGGTGCTGTCCCTGCTCGGGAAGAAGCAGTACCGGGCGGTACACATGCTGTTCGCCGCCGCCGGACACTGAAACTATGAAGCATCACAATCAACTGCGTTCCGGCTCTCTGCTCACGTATGTGCAGATGACGCTCAACATCATCGTCTCCATTGCCTACACGCCGTTCATGCTGCGCATCCTCGGCAAGAGCGAATACGGCCTGTACTCCACCGTCGCCTCGACGATCGCCATCTTGTCTGTGCTCAGTCTCGGCTTCGGCGGCAGCTACGTGCGCTACTACATCCTCTACCGCAAGGAAAAGGTGGACGACAAGATCGCGCGCCTCAACGGCCTGTTCCTGATCGTGTTTTCCGTCATCGGTCTGATCGCGCTCGCGTGCGGGCTGTACCTGACATTCCACCTGGAGATGGTGTTCAAGACCGGCCTGACGGACGCCGAGTACCACACGGCGCGTATCCTCATGCTGCTGCTGACGGCGAACCTCGCCGTAAGCTTCCCGATGAGCGTGTTCAGCAACATCATCAGTGCGCAGGAGCAGTTCGTGTTCCTGAAGGCAACGGAGATCCTGCGCACGGTCGTGTCACCGCTCGTGACGCTGCCGGTGCTGCTGGCGGGCTACGGCTCGATCGGCATGGTCGTTATCACGGTGACGATCTCGGTGCTCGTGGACGTGCTGCGGCTGATCTACTGCTTCGGCAAGCTGCACATCCGGGTCCTGTTCCGGGGCTTTGACGGCGCCGTGCTCAAGGACATTGCCGTGTTCTCCGGCTTTATCGCCATCAACATGGTCGTCGACCAGGTCAACAACAACCTCGACAAGCTCATCATCACGCGCTACTGCGGCACCGCCGCCACGGCGGTCTACGCCGTCGGCCAGCAGCTGCACACGTACTTCATCTCGTTTTCAACGGCGGTGTCGTCCGTGTTCACACCGCGCATCCACCAGCTCGTGCAGGATAACAAGGACGACAAGGCGCGTCTGCGCTCCGTGCTCACGGAGCTGTTCGTGCGCGTCGGGCGCATCCAGTTTCTGATCCTGTCGCTCGTGTGCACCGGCATCGTCTTTTTCGGCAAGCCATTTATCTATTTCTGGGCCGGACCGGGCTATGACGATGCGTACATCATCGTGCTGCTGCTCATCATCCCCGGCATGGTGCCGCTGACGCAGAATCTCGGCATCGAGATGCAGCGCGCGCAGAACCTGCACAAGTACCGCTCGATCATCTATGGCGCCATGGCCATCGGCAACCTCGCCATCAGCATCTGGCTTTGCCGGTATCTCGGCGCAATCGGCTGCGCGATCGGCACGGCCATTGCCGTTGCGCTGGCAAACGGGCTCGTGATGAACATCTTCTATCAGCGGCGGCTGAACATCGACGTGACCGTATTCTGGAAGAACATCGGGCGCATGGCGCTCGGCCTGCTGCCGCCCGCCGCGTGCGGCGTGCTGATGATGCGCTTTGTGAACCTCTACAGCATTCCGATGCTGCTCGGCGGCATCGTCGTTTATACGGCTATTTACTGTGCCTCCGTGTGGCTGCTGAGCATGAACGGATATGAAAAAGCGCTCGTCGGCGGCATGGTGCGAAAGGTGCTGAGAAAATGAAACAACGCTTAAAACGCCTGCTTGTGCATCTGCTGAGTCTGCTGCCCGGCAAGCCGGTCATCCTGCTCGAGAGTGCGCCGCCCCTCGGCGACAACACCGGCGCCCTGTATCGTGAGCTGCTGGCCCAGGGCTGGAATGACCGGTACCGGCTCATATGGGTCGTGCCGGATCCGGCGGCATTCCGGCACGTGCACGAAAAAAACGTCGGCTTTGTCGGCACGCATGGCAAATGGGCGCTGATGCGCCTGTTTGCGCTGCGCGCCCGCGCCGCCGCCATCGTGGACTGCAACGGCCAGATCCAGACGCTCCGGCCGGAGACCGTGCACCTGTATCTGACGCACGGCAGCCCGCTCAAGAGCGTGCACGACTACTATTTCTGCGACCCGACGACCGACTGGGCGCTGAGCCAGGCGCCGTTTTTTGACGCTGTCAACAGCTATGAATTTCACATCCCGCAGGACAAGCTCGTCACACTCGGCTTCCCGCGCAACGATGAGCTGTTCACGCAAAAATGCGACCTTCGGGACATCTTCGGCGCGGAGTTCGACCGCTTCGTCGTCTGGTATCCCACCTACCGCCAGCACAAAAACGACCTCGTCACAACGACCGACATCTCCATCCCCGTCATCCACGACCCGGCAGCGGCTGAGGCCGTAAACGCGGCAGCACGGGAGACAGGCACGCTCGTGATCGTCAAGCCCCACCCGGCGCAGGATCTCGCGCACATCCGCGCACTGGAGCTGAGCAACCTGCGCTTCATCGACGACGGGCTCTTCGCCGCGCACGGCATCACATCCTATGAATTTCTCGCCTGCACGGACGCGCTCATCACGGACTATTCCTCCGTACTGTTTGACTATCTGCTCACAGGCAAGCCTGTCGGCCTGACATTCGAAGACATTGATGCCTATGCCAGGCAGCCGGGCTTTGCCATCGACCCGCAGCCGCTGCGCGAGAGCGCGGCCATGCTCGACACGCCGGACGATTTCCGGACGTTTTTTGCCCAGCTTGCATCGGGCGACGATCCGCTGCGGGCCAAGCGCCTGCAGCTCACAAAGCTGACCAATCAATACACAGACGGACACTCCGCCGAGCGCGTCGCCGCGTTTCTGGCCGAGCGCCTCCGGGAAAGGGAGCACACATGAGACGCGTCATCACTTACGGCACCTTTGACCTGCTGCACTACGGACACATCAACCTCCTGCGCCGCGCCAAGGAGCAGGGCGATTACCTGATCGTGGCCCTGAGCACGGACAAATTCAACTGGAACGAGAAGCGCAAAAAGAGCTACTTCTCCTACGAGGACCGCAAGCGGATGCTCGAGGCGATCCGCTATGTCGACCTCGTCATCCCGGAGGAGAGCTGGGACCAGAAGCTCACCGACGTGGACAAATACCACGTGGATGTGTTCGTCATGGGCGACGACTGGAAGGGAAAGTTCGACTTCCTGAAGGACAAATGCGAGGTCGTCTACCTCCCCCGCACGCCCGAGATCTCCACGACGAAGATCAAGACCGACCTGCACACCTGAAGATGCACAAGATGCCGTCCGGCAAACGCCGGGCGGCATCTTTTTCTTTCCCGCGCCATAGAGTGGTACAAACTGCGTCGGGAGGTCGCGCGCGTGCACACACATCGCAGGCTCATCGTCAACACCGCGCTCATGACCGGCTCGTCGATCGTGATGCGCTGCATCGCGCTCGTCTTTCAGGCGTGGCTCGTCGGGCGCATCGGCGCTGCCGGCATCGGGCTCTACCAGCTCGTCCTGTCGGTGAGCGTACTGTTTGCAACCTTCGCCATCTCCGGCATCCGCTTTGCCGCCACACGCCTCATCTCCGAGGAGATGGGGCTCGAGCGCGGCGCGGGCGTCACGGGTGCGATGCGCCGGTGCGCGTGCTACGCGCTCATTTTCGGTCTGTGCGCGGGTACAGCGGTGTACTTCCTGGCCGAGCCCGTGGGCTTTCTCTGGATCGGCGATGCGCGTACGGTGCGCTCGCTGCGCATCACGAGCATCAGTCTGCCGTGCATCGCGCTCTCGGCGGTCATGGACGGGTATTTCACCGCCTCCGGCCGCGTGTGGAAGCCGACGCTCGTGCATCTGCTCGAGCAGCTGGTGAGCATCACGTGCGTGATGTGGTTTTTGTCCCTTGCGGCCGCCGGCGATCTCGAGCAGAGCTGCGCCGCCGTCACGGCGGGCGGTGCGTGCGCAGACGTGGTGTCGCTGCTGCTGATGACAGCGATGTACGCGCTCGACCGGCGCAAATATCGCCGCGGCGGCGACACCGTACCGCACCTGACGCGGCGGATGCTCGCCGTGGCGCTGCCGCTGGCGGTGTCTGCCTATGCACGCACATCGCTCACGACGCTCGAGCACCTGCTCATCCCGCGCGGGCTCAAAAGCGCCGGTCTGACGGCCGACCGTGCGCTCGCGGGCTACGGCATCGTGCACGGCATGGCGCTGCCGGTGGTGCTCTTCCCTTCGTGCCTGCTGTATGCGCTGGCGGATCTGCTCGTACCGGAGCTGACGACGGCGCAGGTCTCCGGCCGGTGCGGGGACATCCGGCGGCTGGTGCGCACGCTGCTGTACCGGTGCCTGCTGTTTGCGTGCGGCACGGCCGTGCTGCTGCTGGCGTTTTCCGGGCCGCTCGGACGGCTGATCTACCACTCGGACGACGCGGGGCGCTACATCCGGCTGCTGGCGCCGCTCGTGCCGGTGATGTATCTCGACACCGTGACCGACGGCTGTCTGCGCGGGCTCGGCCAGCAGACGCGCTGCATGGCTATCAACGTACTCGACGCCACGCTCGGCGTGGTGCTCGTGTGGGCACTGCTGCCGCGGTTCGGGCTGGCCGGATATCTCTTTGTCCTGTATTTCAATGAGTGCGTGAACTTTACGCTCAGCTTTACACTGCTGCTGCGCACGGTGCGCCGCTGCTGCACGGACGAAAAACCGCCGGCAGGCTGATGCCTGCCGGCGGTTTCGGGATACAGTTACGGTCTGCGCCTCAGTGCTGCGGGGTGGGCGTTTTGGGCTGCACCGACGGGGTCTGGTTTTTCTTGCGCAGCTCCGGGAAGAGCAAAAACTCCACGCGCTTATACAGCAGATACGTCAGCGCCGAGTCGACGATGCCCTTGATGAGGTTGAACGGGACGACGGCGAACAGCACGAGCGTCGGCACGCTGGTGATGCCCTTGTTCACGGCCGTACCCATGGCGACGATCTGATCGATCGGCAGGTGGAACAGCTCGGCGAACTTCGGGATCAGGTACAGGGCGTTGAAGAGGCTGCCGAACACCGTCATGCACAGCGTACCGACGGCCATGCCGATGATGGCGCTGCGGCGGGTCTTGTGGTGGTGGTAGATGACGGCGGCGGGCAGGACGAACGTGCAGCCGACGACGAAGTTGGCAAAGTCGCCGACGAAAGCCGTGCTCGTGCCCTTGAGCAGAAGCTTGAGCAGCACCTTGAGCAGCTCGGTGACGACACCGGCCACAGGTCCGAGATAGAACGCGCTCATGAGCACCGGCAGCTCGCTCAGGTCCATCTTATAGAAGCCGGGCGCGAAGAACAGCGGGATCTCAAGCAGCATCAGCACGCCGCCGAGGGCGGAGAACATGGCCACATAGCTGATGTTGCGGCTGCGGCTGCGGCGCTGCAGATCGTGGCAGACCGTGCGCTCAAACAGATACGCAAGGCCGAGCAATGCCGCGAACACAAGCGCGCAGACACCGATAAAGGACAGGTTTTCTTTCAACATGACAAAGCACCTCCATGGAATGAAAAACACCTGAAAGAACATGTCCTTCAGGCGCTGCGAACTTATGGAGGTTCGTAACATCTTCTATCATCCAGACTATACTGTCGGTATCGGAATTGCACCGATTCAACCACATTCGGCTCGCGGACTATCACCGCCGGTCGGGAATTACACCCTGCCCCGAAGACATCTCGATTCAGTTGTTTGACTGTCTGCATTATAACACAATGTCCAGAGATTGCAAGCACTTTTTTCAGGGAAGGTTTGACAGACGCTTTTTTGTCGCGTACAATGGATGCCAGCACCGAAAAGGAGACTGCCGCCATGCCTGAGCGCGAACACACCTGCTGCTTCACCGGATACCGCGAACACAAGCTGCCCTGGGGCAGCGATGAGAATGACCCCCGCTGCCGGAAGCTCCAGCAGCAGATCTTTGACGCCGTGGACGCCGTCTATGCCGACGGCATCCGCCACTTTATCTGCGGCATGGCCAACGGCTGCGACCTGTATTTTTTCGACGCCGCGCGCTATCTGCGCCTCAGTCACCCGGAGGTCACGATCGAGGCGGCCATCCCCTACTCCGGCCAGGCCGATCGCTGGCGGCCGGAGCTGCGCGCGCGCTATGATTACGACCTGCGCCAGTGCGACTATCAGACGCTCGTGCAGGAGGCGTACACGCCGGGCTGCATGATGCGCCGCAACCGCTACATGGTCGACGCCTCGCGCATCCTCATCGCCGCCTTTGACGGCCGTCCCGGCGGCACGGCGCGCACGCTCGAATACGCCGCACTGCGAAAGCTCGAGATCATCCAGCTGCCGATCGACCGCGCGCCGGTCGGGATATGATCTATACCAAAAAACACGGAGAACGATTTTTCGTTCTCCGTGTTCGTTTTTTGGGATGCTAACAGGCCTCGATCTCTTTGATGTTATATTCGTTGCCTGACACCAGATAGGTATGCTCGCTTTTACAGTGCGGGCATATTTTTGCGTATTTTACCGTGGGATATGTCTGCTTGCAGTCCTCGCAGAAGGTCACGGCGGGAACGGTCTCGATCTTCAGCTCCGCCTCTTTCAGATACTGCGATTTCTGGATCGCCCACTGCCAGCAGTCCGTCAGATAATACGGAATGATGCCGCTGACCTCGCCGATCTCCAGCGTGACGCTGGCAACCTTGGTCAGGTGGTTTTCCTCGACGACCTGCTCGACCTCGCGAATGACATAGAACACGGTTCCGAGTTCATGCATGGGTATGTTCCTCCGGCGGGTTTACTTCGCGCACTTTTCCTTGATGTCCTTGATGGTGATCTTCGCAGCGCGCTTGACCATGTGCGGCAGGATGGCCTTCATCTTGTCCTCGGTGCGGTACATACGGCTGGCCTCCGGCATATCGCGCTGCAGGTGGATCGCATCAAACTCGCAGCGGGTGGTGCACAGGCCGCAGCCGATGCACTTGTTCGGGTCTACGACGGACACACCGCAGCCGAGGCAGCGGGACGCCTCCGCCTTGACCTGCGCCTCGGTGAAGGTGATGCGGTCGTTGGAGAAGGTCTTGGCCTTGCTCGCGTCGTGCGCGACGGTCTGGCGCGCCGGAGCGTCGAAGCAGTCGATGGGCAGGACGGCGTTGCTCTTGTCCAGCTCGTAGAACTCGCGCGGGTCACGCGCCAGCGTCAGGCTCTGACCCTCATGCACGAAGCGGTGCAGGGACACAGCGCCCTCGCGGCCGGCCGCGATCGCGTCGATGGCGAACTTCGGACCGGTGACCACGTCGCCGCCGGCAAAGACGTCGGGCTGCGCGGTCTGATACGTCACACCGTCGACCTGGACGGTGCCGTTGCGGTTGAAGGCCATCGCCTCGGGTGCAATATGACCGAGGTCGACGCGCTGACCGATGGCGCCGATGACGGACGTGACCTCGATGGTCTCGAACTTGCCGGTGCCGACGGGCTTGCGGCGGCCCTTCTCGTCGGGCTCGCCCAGCTCCATGATCTCGACCTTGATGGCCTTGACCTTGCCGTTCTCGCCGAGGATCTCGGCCGGAGCGCTCAGGAAGCGGAACTGTACGCCCTCTTCCATGGCTTCCGCGACTTCCTCCGCGTCCGCCGGCATCTCAGCCTGACTGCGGCGGTAGATGACGTAGGTATCCTGCGCACCGAGGCGGATGGCCGTGCGGCAGACGTCCATGGCAACGTTGCCGCCGCCGATGACGGCGCACTTCTTGCCGATGCGCGGCTTCTTGCCGAGGTTGACCTTGCGCAGGAAGTCCACGCCGCCGTACACGCCGGAGAGCTCTTCGCCCGGGATGCCGATGGGCGCGCTCTTCTGCGCACCGATGGCCAGATAGAAGCCCTTGTAGCCCTGCTCACGCAGCTGGTCAATGGTGATGTCCTTGCCAATCTCGACGCCGCACTGGAAGTGGACGCCCATCTCCTTGAGCACCTCGATCTCGGCGTTGACAACATCTTTCTCGAGGCGGAAGCTCGGGATGCCGAGGGTCAGCATACCGCCGGGCACCTCATTTTTATCAAACACAGTGACGTTTTCGTAGCCCATGTTCGCCAGATAGTAGGCACAGGACAGGCCGGCCGGGCCGGCGCCGATGATGGCGATCTTCTCCGGGTACGGATCGGCGATGCCGCGGTGGGTGATGACCTTCGGGATGTAGCGCTTGTCGGCCTGCAGCTCCTGCTCGGCGACAAACTTCTTGATCTCGTCAATGGCAACGGCGCGGTCAACGTTGCCGCGGGTGCAGGCGTCCTCGCAGCGGCGGTTGCAGATGCTGCCGCAAACGGCCGGGAACGGGTTATCCTGCTTGATGAGCTTGAGCGCGTCCAGATAGCGGCCCTGCGCAGCCAGATTGATGTAGCCCTGAACGGCGATGTGCGCCGGGCAGGCGGTCTTGCAGGGTGCGGTGCCGGACTCGTGGCACTGCTTCTGGTTGTCATCCTTATAGTTCGGGCTCCACATATGCTCGCCCCAGTGGTTGTCATCCGGCAGCGGCTGCTGCGGATAGACCACGGGTCCGGTCTTGGTGCACAGCTTCTGGCCGAGCTTGGCGGCACCGGCCGGGCAGACCTCGGCGCACTTGCCGCAGGCGACGCACTTTTCGGCATCGACATGGGCGCGGTAAGCGGAGGCGGACATATTGGGCGTGTTGAACAGCTGGCTCGTTCTCAGCGCGAAGCAGGAGCCGAGCGCGCAGTTGCAGATGGCAAAGATCTTATCCTCACCGTCGATGTTCGTGATCTGGTGGACATAGCCGTTGTCCTCGGCGCGCTGGAGGATCTCCATCGCCTCATCATAGGTGATCTTGCGGCCCTTGCCGGTCTCGAGACAGTAGTCACAAAACTGACCGACGGCGATGCACATCTCATCCTGCAGCTCGCCGCAGCCCTGCCCCTGAAGGCGCATGGCATTGCGGCAGGAGCAATAGCCGACGCCGAGGTGGTCCTCATACTTCTTCAGCCAGTGAGAGATGTGCTCGACATCGACCGACTCGTTCGTGGCCGGGATGGCCTTCTCGACCGGGATGACGTGCATGCCGACGCCGGCGCCTCCGGGAGGCACCATGCAGGTGATCTTCGTCAGCGGCAGGAACGACATGCGCTCGAAAAACTGCGCGATCTCCGGATGCTCCTCGACCTGCTGCAGGTTCATGTTCATCAGCTCTGCAGAGCCGGGCACGAAGATCGGCAGCGTCCACTGCTTGTGGTGATCGGCGTTCTCCCAGTTGTACTCGAGCAGGCCAATCATGGACATCTGGTCAAACAGCTGCTCCACGTAGACGGGGTCCTTGCCGACCTTTTTGCCGATCTCGGCCGGTGTGGTCGGGACACGGACCTTCATCGCGAGCGCAAGCTCCGCCATCTCGTCGGTGACGACGCTGGCCAGGCCATAATACTCGGGCGAAGTCTCGTCGAGCTGGGTCATGCCGAGCTTGACGTCCACGCGGTCGGTGATCTTTTTTCCTAGTTTCAGGATCAGTTCTCTTGCCATTTTCAGGCTCCTTTCTTCCCCTTGAATAATTTCCGTTGCATTCCCTGATTTGTGAATTCATACACAAGGATTGTAACACATCTCACACACACAATTCAATAGACAAATGTGCATTTTACCGTAAAATGCAGCAAAAACACCGCCGTTCTGCCCGTCGGGGTTGACATTTTACACAATCAGTGTTATGTTTTTGCTGACCGTGTGGTTAATTTTCGTATATTTGCAGAGGTGAGCGCAAATGGCTCGGATCCGGGTCCATGTTCTGCACTGCGGGAGGATCGGCGTCGCGCCGGATCTCCCGGCGAGCGGCCAGTGGCGCTGGCCGGCGAAGGCCGACGCACGGCGCACAAAAGCGGACGCGCGCATCTGGCTGCCGGTGTCGGCGTATCTTGTGGAGCACCCGAAGGGGCTGTTTCTGGTCGACGCCGGTCTGCCGCGCACAGTGAGCCCGACCGGGGTGGAGGATCGCGCGGCGCAGCTGCGCATGTTCGGCCGCGGGTGGTACACGCTCGTGCACAGCGTCGTCGCGCCGGGACAGTCGATCGGCGAGCAGCTGGCCGCGCGCGGCATCCGGCCGCGGGATCTGGACTATGTGCTCTTTTCCCACCTCGACCCGGATCATATCGCCGGCATCAGCGAGGTGCGGGGCGCAAAGCGCCTGCTCGTGCCGGAGGAGGAATACTTCTGGTCGTGCCGCGTCAACCTGCGCTACACCTCGCGCAGGCTATGGATCGACGAGCCGCCGGAGCGCTTCTGGTACCGCGTGAACCACATCGGGCCGGAGAGCCGCTCGTATGACCTCTTCGGTGACGACTCAGTGCATCTCGTGCACATCGCGGGTCACACGGAGGGGATGTTTGCAGCGCTCATCCGAAACGGCGAGCGCTATGTGCTGCTCAACGCTGACGGTGCAGCAAGTCCCCGCTCGTGGGCGGATGGCACGGTGCCCGGCATCTGCGAAAACAGCGTGCGCGCCAAAAAGGCGCTCGACTGGATCGGCAGCATGAGCCGCGATCCGGCATGCGTGGCGTCGCTGTGCAGCCACGATCCCGATATAGCACCGCAAACGATCGAATTTTAGAATAGATACATTCATTTTTTCTAATGCATATTTCATACCGCTTTTGTGAATTTTGGGGTTGACAAGCGCAGGGAACTGCGTTATACTGCGCTCGTTTCCACAGGAAACCGTGATTTTGAACGAAAGGAGACGCGTTGTATTATGAAGTTTGCTCAGACGAACAACATGATGATGGCTATGATGATGTACATGCCCGGCTGCATGTGCATGTTTCGTCGTGCTCGAAAATACGACTCGTCTTGTGTTCGCTTCCAATAACGGCTGATCCAAATTCCAAGCCGTATCCGCAGAGGCCGGAAGACAACGAGTCTTCCGGCCTCTGTTTTTTTCTTTTGTTGCCAAAAAAATCATTTTCGGGGGAAAAGCTATCATGATCGAAATCGAACATCTCAACAAGACCTACCCCTCTCCGACCGGCGACATCCACGCGCTGCGGGATGTGGACCTGCGCATCGAGGACGGGGAGATCTTCGGCATTATCGGCCTGAGCGGCGCCGGAAAGAGCACGCTCGTGCGCTGCATCAACCTCCTCGAGCGGCCGACCTCCGGCACGGTGCGCATCGACGGGCGCGACATGACGCAGCTCAGCCGACGCGATCTGCTCAAGGCGCGGCAGGACATCGGCATGATCTTCCAGAGCTTCAACCTGCTCGAGCAGCGCACGGTGCTGCGCAACATCTGCTTCCCGCTCGAGATCGCGGGCGTCAAGCGCGACAAGGCGCAGGCGCGCGCTGAGGAACTGCTCGAACTCGTCGGTCTGTCCGACCGCGCAAAGGCCTACCCCTCGCAGCTCTCCGGCGGTCAGAAGCAGCGCGTGGCCATTGCCCGCGCCCTGGCGACGCGGCCGAAATACCTCCTGTGCGACGAGGCCACCAGCGCCCTTGACCCGAACACCACGCAGGCGATCCTCCGCCTGCTCAAGCAGATCAACCAGACGCTCGGCGTGACGATCGTCGTCATCACGCATGAGATGCGCGTCATCGAGCAGATCTGTCAGCGCGTGGCCGTCATCGACCAGAGCTGCATCGCCGAGATCGGCAACGTCAGCGATGTGTTCACCCACCCGAAATCCGACATCGCCAAAGCGCTCATCCTTCCCAAGAGCCCGGCCGAGAACCTCCCGCCGTGCACCGGCAAGCGTCTGCGCCTCGTCTTCGACGGCAGCTGCTCCAACGAGCCGGTCATCTCGCGCATCACGCTCGAGTGTCACGTGCCGGTGAACATCCTCTTCGCCGACACCCGCATCGTCGAGGGCAGCATCTACGGTCACATGGTCATCGACCTGCCCGACGACCCGCAGCAGTTCCACGATGTGCTGCGCTGGCTCGAGCACAACCACATCTCTTATCTTCAGGAGGTTTAAGCCATGTCTGAATTACTCATCAAGCTCTGGCAAAACGGCATCCTGCAGCTCGGCATCTGGGAGACCGTTTACATGACGCTCATCTCTACGTTCTTCGCCTATCTCATCGGTCTGCCGGTCGGGCTCATCCTGCGTATGACCGACCGCGACGGCATCCACCCCATCGGCTGGCTCAACCGCACGCTCGGCATTATCGTCAACGCCCTGCGCAGCATCCCGTTCATCATCCTCATGGTGGCCATGCTGCCGGTGGCAAAGTTCGTCGTCGGCACGAGCCTCGGCAACCGCGCCGTGATCGTGACGCTCGTCATCGCCGCCGCCCCGTATGTGGCGCGCATGGTCGAGTCCGCCGCCAAGGAAGTCAACGCCGGCGTCATCGAGGCCGCGCAGTCCATGGGCGCGTCCACGCTGCGCATCATCTGCAAGGTCATCATCCCGGAGGCCAAGCCCGCGCTCATCACCGGCGGCGTCATCTCCACCGTGACCATCCTCGGCTACTCCGCCATGGCCGGCACGATCGGCGGCGGCGGTCTCGGTCAGATCGCCATCACCTACGGCTACCAGAAGTACGACGATCAGATCGTCTGGCTGTGCGTAGCACTGACCATTCTCATCGTGCAGATCCTGCAGGAGTTCGGCATGTACATCGCCCGCCGCACCGACCGGCGCGCGCACAGCTGACGGGAGGTGCCGCCCATGCGTCTGCATTATCCCGCGCTGCTGCGCGAAAACATCCGGCGCGGACGAATGTGTCCTCCGCCGAACCGCACACCCGATCATCCGTACCCACACAAATTCTAAAAAAATATAACATAAAGGAGAACCTGAAATGAAAAAGATCACTTCCCTCATCCTCGCCCTCGTGCTGGCGTTCTCACTCGTGTCTCTGAGCGCCTGCGGCGACAAGACCACCGACGACAAAAACAGCGATTCCGCCGACGACAAGGTCATCACCGTCGGCGCCAGCGCCACCCCGCACGCCGAGATCCTCGAGCAGGTCAAGCAGGCGCTTGCCGACGAGGGCTACGAGCTCAAGATCGTCACCTATGACGACTATGTCCTGCCGAACCAGGCCCTGGCCGACGGCACGCTCGACGCGAACTACTTCCAGCACAAGCCCTACCTTGACAGCTTCAACGCCAAAAACGGCACAAGCCTCGTTTCCGTCGGTGCCATCCACTACGAGCCGTTCGGCATCTACGGCAACGGTGTCACCGACCTGAAGGATCTCGCCAAGGGCGCGACCATCATCATCCCCGCCGACGACAGCAACGAGACCCGCGCCCTGTTCCTGCTGCAGCAGGAGGGCCTGATCAAGCTTCCCGATGACGCGGACGCCGCCAAGGGCGTGAGCACGCTCGACATCGTCGACGACGGCGGCTACAACATCGTCACCGTGCAGGCCGACACCGTCCCGGCCCAGCTCAAGAACGCGAGCGCCGGCACCATCGCCGTCATCAACGGCAACTATGCGCTGGCCGCCGGTCTGAACATCAGCGACGCGCTCGCCACCGAGAACGCCGACGGCACCGCCGCACAGACCTACGCCAACATCATCGCCGTGCGCGCCGGCGACGAGAACAGCCCGAAGACGCAGGCGCTGCTCAAGGCGCTCAAGACCGACGCCGTCAAGCAGTACATTGCCGACACCTACAACGGCGCTGTCGTTGCAAGCTTCTGATTGGTCTCTCTCCCCCCTCTTTTCTGAAAAATGCAAAAAGCCCCCGACCATGTGTCGGGGGCTTCGTGCATTATCGGGCGGCGTTATGCGCATAGCTGTTGTCGACAAGGCGGTCAAAATCCACCCAGTCGGCGTGCTCGAGCACACCCGCCGTCTCCATGACGGTCTCAAGCCGCTCAAGGGACGACTGCGCCATGACCGGCGTCGCGTTCCACGCGTCGATGTCCTTGTAGCGCTGCACGACCTGCGTGAGCACGGACACGTCCGTGTCCGGAAACTGCGGGGCGATGATGGCGGCGGTCTCGGCCGCGTCGTGCCCAGCGATCCATGTCAGCGCACGCGCAACGGCGTTTGTAAAGCGCTGCACCACGTCCGCGTGCTCCCGGATGTACGTCTGCGAGGCGAAGTAGGCCGTATACGGGATCTCGCCGCTCTCCTGCCCGACGGACGCGAGGATATACCCCTTGCCCGCCTGCGCGACCTCGGTGGCCGTCGGCTCAAAGAGCGTGACAAAATCGCCGTTGCCGCCGGTAAACGCTCCGGCCATCATGTTGAACTGCACCGTTGTATCCACGTCGGCATCTACGCCGGGGACGATGCCATTTTGCCGCATGACGTATTCGAGCGTCATCTCCGGCACGCCGCCCGCGCGACCGCCGATGACAGTCCTGCCGCGCAGCAGCTCCCACGAAAACGGCACATCTTCCCGTCCGACGAGAAACGACCCGTCGCGCTTCGTGAGCTGGCCGAACACGATCGGGTGATCGTCCTTGCCCTGATTGTACACGTAGATGCACGCCTCCGGTCCGGCGAGACCGATGTCCGCCTGCCCGGTGAGCACCGCCGTCATGACCTTGTCGGCGCCGCCGCCGTTGGTCAGCTCGATCTTCAGCCCCTCATCCGCGAAAAACCCCTGCTCCAGCGCCACATACTGCGGCGCGTAGAACACCGAATGTGTCACCTCGCTCAGGCGGACGGTGGCCGTCTCCTGCTTGCCGCAGGCGCACATGGCCGCCGGCAGCAATACCGCCAGAACCCCACAAAGAAACCGTTTCATTGCGTCACTCCCAACCGTTTTTTGAATCCCTTCTCCAGCCACAGCACGAGCTGATACATCACCACGGCCGCCGCCGCAAGCACGAAGACGGTCGCCATCACAAGGTCCATGTTGAACACCTGCGACCCGTAGACGATCAGATAGCCGAGACCGGCTTTGGACACCAGAAATTCGCCCATGATGACGCCGACCCACGACAGGCCGACGTTCACACGCAGCGTATTGAACAGCGTGGCGTAGTTGGCCGGGATGACCAGCCGCCACAGGATCTGATGGCGCGTCGCGCCGAGCGTCTGCATCAGGCGGATCTTCTCCCGATCCGTAGACAGAAAGCCCACGTGCATATTCAGGATCGTGACAAAGAGCGAGATCGCGACCGTCATGGCGATGATCGAGCCCGTACCCGCGCCGATCCAGACGATGAACACCGGGCCGAGCGCCGTCTTCGGCAGCGCGTTGAGCACGACCAGATACGGATCGAGCACGCGCGAGAGCAGCTCGCTCCACCACAGGCCGATGGCGATGAGCGTGCCGAGCAGCGTCCCGAGCAGGAAGCCCGCCACGACCTCCAGACACGATGTGCCGATGTGCAGCCACAGCTCGCCGGAGCTTTGCAGCGCCGCGAGCGTGCGCACCACGCGCGACGGGCTGCTGACGATGAAGGCGTCCACCCAGCCGCAGCGCGCCGCGAGCTCCCACCAGCCGAGAAACGCCGCCAGCAGCAGCACCTGCAGCGCCAGCACGACCCGGCGGCGGCGCTTTTGCGCGCGCAGATACGCAAGTCTCTGCGGGGAGAGCGACCGTTCAGGCATTGACATCCAGCTCCTCCCATATTTGATTGAACAGCGTCTGAAATTCCGCCCGGCTGCGCCGCTGCAGCGGCGGCACGGCACGCAGCGCGCCGAGGTCGTGGATGGCCTTGACGGTCGCGGGGCGGTGCGTGAGCACGACGATGCGGTCCGAGAGGCTGATGGCCTCGGAAATGTCGTGCGTGACGAGCAGCGCCGTCTTGTGCTCGCGGCGGATGATCTGCGCGATGTCGCCCGACACGGCCAGCCGCGTCTGATAGTCGAGCGCGGAAAACGGCTCGTCGAGCAGCAGCACATCCGGCGATGTCGCCAGCGTGCGGATGAGTGCGCAGCGCTGGCGCATCCCGCCCGAGAGCTGGTTTGGCAGCTTGCGCGCAAAGCCGTCGAGCCGGTACTGCGTGAGCAGGGCGCGCACGGCGTCGCGCCGCACGGGCGTGTTCTCGTGCCGGATCTCCAGCCCGAGCGTCACGTTGCCCCAGATCGTGCGCCAGTCAAAAAGCTGATCGCGCTGCGGCATCAGCCCCGCCTTCCCTGTCGGCGCGCGCACGGGCTCGCCGTCGACGAGCACCTCCCCGCCAGACGGACGCTCAATACCGGCGATGAGCGCCAGCAGCGTGGATTTTCCGCAGCCGGACGGCCCGACGATGCTCACAAACTCGCCGTCGGCCACGCCGAAGGTCACATCCCGCAGCGCCGCCACCTCGCCGTCCGGCGCCTGATAGGTCAAGGCGGCGCGGCGCAGCTCGATTTTCATGGCGTCTCCCCCTTTGTTCGCGCCGAGGCGCTATGCCCCAATGTATGCCGCGCCGGTGCACGGGGTGCAAAGCAAAGCGGCGCGGCCGCGCAGGTTTCCGGAGAAATGGTTTTTGGGTGGACTTTCGGCAAAGCGAAAACGCACACATCACCTTTGTGATGTGTGCGTTTTTTATCCTGCCGCCTTGTACGCGCGCTCGAGCGCGGCGGACAGCGGCTGCCCGTGTGAGCGGCAGATGCGCCGCAGCCGGTATAGGCACGCGGGGTCGTGCGTGAGGCGGTTGATGCCCCAGTCGCACGACAGCGTCGCCTGAAAGCCCATGCCGCGCAGGACCTGATCCGTCCGGTCGCTGTATTTGCCGTAGGGGTAGGCAAAGGTGTCCGGTGTGCGGCCGGTATGCTCCGCGAGCTCATCCTGCAGGCGCTGCAAGTCCGTGCGCAGCAGCTGCGCATAGTCCGTCTCCGACTCGCCCGCGTTCGGCAGGCAGCCGTAGCGCTCCGGCGTGTAGCTGTGCAGGTCGTAGGAGTGGTTCTGCACCTCGACGAGACCGGAGTCGAGCATCTCGTTGAGCTGGTCCCATGTGACGTGCGCATAGTCGATGCTCTCACTCGGCCACTCGGTGAAATCGTCCGTGTTGCGCCCGAGCAGCGAAAAGACGATGCGCGCCGCATATTGCCGCAGCAACGGCAGCACATAGACGTAGTTGTTGTAGTACCCGTCGTCAAAGCTGAGCACGATGGGCTTTTCCGGCAGCGGCGTACCGTCGCGCACATAGGCGATGACGTCCGCCATGACGACGGTCGTGTAGCCGTTTTCCGCCAGCCACCGGAGGTCGGATTCCAGCTCCCACGGCTGGATGGCGTCCTTGCCGGACTTGTCGGGCTTGACCTCATGGTACATGATGATCGGCAGCGGCACGGCGTCCGCCTCCTCCCCTGCGGCATAGGCCGCAAGCGGGCAGAGCACGAACAGCGCAGACAGCACGACGGCCATCACCCGCTGCGGGACCGGCAGCGCTCGGCGCACGGCATCCATCTCCTCTCGTTTCATGCGTTCGGAGATAGTGTGCGCCGAGCGCGCGAAAATCATGCACGCGCAGCACGTTTCGCAGCGGCGCGCTGCACGCATTTGACGCCCTCCACGATCGGGAGCACCAGAAACGCCAGCCCCATCGCCACGGCATACTCGGCGGCGGAGATGGGCGTGAAGTCAAAGGCGTTGGCCAAAAACGGCACATAGATGCACAGCGTCGTGAGCGCAAGGCTCGCTGCGGCCGCGCCGACAAGCGCCCAGTTGGGCGTGCGCAGCGTGAACAGGCTCGCCCGGTGTGCGCGCATATTGAAGCTGTGGAAGATCTCCGCCATGCTCAGCGTCAAAAACGCCATCGTCGTGCCGTCGGGCGAATTCGTGACCGTCCAGACGCCGTACTCCATGTAGTGGCCGATGAAAAACGCCGCCAGCGTCAGCACCGCACACATCACGCCCTGATACACGCAGTCGAAGCCGACGCCGTGCGCGAAGATGCTCTCGCGCGCGCTGCGCGGCGGGCGGGTCATGATGTCCGGCTCTGCGCGCTCCATGCCGAGCGCCAGCGCCGGGAAGCAGTCGGTGAGCAGATTGATCCACAGCAGGTGCACCGGCTCAAGGATCGTAAAGCCGAGCATCGTCGCGGCGAAGATGCTCAGCACCTCGCTCATGTTCGAGCCGAGCAGGAACTTCACGGCGCGGCGGATGTTGTCATAAATGCGCCGCCCCTCCTCGACCGCGCCGACGATGGTGGCAAAGTTATCGTCGGCGAGCACCATATCGGCCACGTTTTTCGTCACGTCCGTGCCGGTGATGCCCATGCCGATGCCGATGTCCGCCGCGCGGATGCTCGGCGCGTCGTTGACGCCGTCGCCGGTCATGGCGGTGATGAAGCCGGCGTCGCGCCACGCCTGAACGATGCGCGTCTTGTGCTCCGGCTGCACGCGGGCATAGACACTGATATGCTGCAGACGGCGGCGGAACGTGTCGTCGTCCATGGTGCCCAGCTCCGCGCCGGTGACGGCCTCGTCGCCGGGGCCGAGTAGGCCGAGCTCACGCGCGATGGCGCTGGCGGTGTCCACATGGTCGCCGGTGATCATGATGGGGCGGATACCGGCGCTGCGGCAGTCACGGATGGCATCCACGACCTCGGGACGCACCGGGTCGATCATCCCCGCCAGACCAAGAAAGCACAGGTGCTGCTCAAGCGCCGCGGGCGACGTATCGTCCGGCAGCGCGTCATACGTGCGCATGGCCGCCGCCAGCACGCGCAGCGCCCGGCCGGTCATGTCGCGGTTATGCGCGGCGATCTCAGCGCGGTGTTCCTCCGTCATGGGCACGGCCTGCCCGTCGATCCAGATGCGGTCGCACAGCGGCAGCAGCACGTCAGGCGCACCCTTGGTGTACTGCACGATATGCCCGCTGCCGGAATGCAGGGTGCTCATCATCTTGCGCGCGCTGTCAAACGGCGCCTCGGCCACGCGCGGCAGCTGCGCGCGCAGCGCGCTCGGCGACAGTCCCTGCGTGACCGCCCAGCGCACGAGCGCGGCCTCGGTCGGCTCTCCGGTCACGGTGTCCGTGTCCGGGTCGTGCACGGCATCGGCGCACAGCGCCATGGCCGTGGCGAGCAGGCGCTCGTCGCTGCCCGCAGACGCCGTGACGGTCATGCGGTTTTGCGTGAGCGTACCGGTCTTGTCCGTGCAGATGATCTGCGCGCAGCCGAGCGTCTCGACCGCCGTGAGCCGGCGGATGACCGCGCTGCGGCGGCTCATGTTCGTCACGCCGATCGACAGCACGATCGTCACGACCGCAGCCAGCCCCTCCGGAATGGCGGCGACCGCAAGACTCACGGCAATGAGGAACGTGTCGAGCACGACGCGGCCGCTGATCGTCCCGGCGCGCAGCACGCCGACCGCGAACACGATCGCGCAGATGCCCAGCACCAGCCACGTCAGGATGCGGCTCAGCTGCGACAGGCGCAGCTGCAGGGGCGTCTTGTTTTCCTTCGTCTGCGTAAGTGCATCGGCGATGTGCCCCATCTGCGTCTGCATACCGGTCTCGGTGACGACGGCGCGGCCGCGCCCGTAGACGATGCTGCTGCCGAGGTAGAGCATATTGCTGCGGTCGCCGAGACCGATCTCGCCGTCGGCTGTGAGCGCGTCGGCGGATTTTGACACCGGCACGCTCTCGCCGGTCAGCGCAGCCTCCTCCGCGCGCAGGCTGGCACTCTCGATCACGCGCGCATCGGCCGGTACGGCGTCGCCCGCCTCGAGCACGAGCACGTCGCCCACGACGAGCATCTCGCTCGGGACGGTCACGATCTTGCCGCCGCGCAGCACGCGGCTATGCGCCGCACTGAGCGCCTTGAGCGCGGCGATGGCCTGCTCGGCCTTGCTCTCCTGATACACGCCGAGCACCGCGTTGATGATGACGACGAGCAAAATGATGATGACGTCCGCAAAACTCTCGTGCGCATATGCGCTCGTGACGGCCGAGACCAGCGCCGCCGCGAGCAGCACCAGGATCATCGGATCCGCGAGCTGGGCAAAAAAGCGCTTGACGACCGACGGCTTCGGCGGCTCTGCGAGCACATTGTGCCCGTCACGCGCCAGCCGCTCGTCGGCCTGCGCCTGTGTGAGTCCGTCGGGCGTGCTGTCGAGTGCGTGCAGCGTGTCAGCGGATGACTGCCGGTAATATTCCATCGTTTGTCCTCCTTTTCGGTATCGGATAGGGTTCCCCGGAAATGAAAAAAAGAGACCTACCTGCCCTATGGGCAGATAAGTCTCATCATTTCAGACCGAGCCAGATCCAACAGATCGGTTGTTGGCCGGGCCGCGCGACGGATCGCGCCAATTACTCCCTTATCCCGGAATCATTGTATGCGCACACGCGCGCAAACACAAGCAAAAACTGCACCGCGCAGCCGAATCTTAGCGCCGTCTTAGCGCTTTGCGCTGCGCCGCCAGATCTTCTGCGCCTCCGCAGCCCGGATGAGCTCGTCACGGAAATCCGGATGTGCGATGGAGACCAGCGCCTCGGCACGCTCCCACGTGCTGCGCCCGGCGAGATTCACCACGCCCTGCTCCGTCGCCAGATAATACGCCTGTGCGCGCGGGGACGTGACGATGTCGCCGCCGAAATGCGGCAGGATGCGCGAATGGCGCACACCGTCCCTGTCCGTAAAGGTGGACGTCATGCAGATGAACGCCTTGCCGCCGCGCGCCATGGCCGCGCCCGTGAGAAAATCAAGCTGGCCGCCCGTGCCGCTGATCTGGCGCAGACCGGAGCTCTCGGACGCGACCTGACCGTAAAGATCGGCCGCGATGCAGCTGTTGATCGACACCATGTTGTCAAGCTGTGCGATGACCTCGGGCGCATTGACATAGGACAGCGGCGCGGCGATGACGCCGGGGTTGTCGTCCACCCAGTCGTAGAGCCGCTGAGAGCCGATCGTGATGCCGAGCATGCCCTGATTGCGGTGCAGCGTGCAGCGGCGGTTCGTGAGCACGCCCGCCTCGTGCAGCTCGAGATACGCATCCGAGCAGAGCTCGGTGTGCATGCCGAGGTCATGCAGACCGGAGCGCGCAAGTAGCTTTCCGAGCACGGTGGGCATGCCGCCGATGCCGAGCTGAACGGTCGCCCCGTCGCAGATGTGCGGCAGGAGCAGGTTTGCGATCGCGGTGTCCTCCGCGCTCGCCGGGTGCTCGGGCGGATCGGAAAACGGCGCGTGCGCGCCCTCGATGATCATGTCCACGTCAGAGATGTGGATGACCTCGTCAAAGCCGCCGCGCAGCCGCGGCAGATGCTCGTTGATCTCCAGAATGACGATATCCGCCTGCTCGAGGATCGCGCGGGACACGCCAGTCGCCGCCGAGAGATTGAAGTATCCGTGGCGATCCATCGGCGTGACGCACGCCATGGCGACGTTCACCGTGAGAAACTGCCGGTAATACCACGCGAGGTTGCGGAAGATCATCGGCGTGAAGTAGCACAGGCCGCGGTCGCAGAGCCTGCGCTCATACGCCGAGCAATGCCATGTGTGGTAGAGAAAATGCGTCTGCTCCGGGTCGCACTCGACGATCTGCAGCGGGCCCATGCAGAGATTGCCGCGCACCTTCACGTCGTGCAGCTCGTCACGCCGGGCGGCAAGCGCCGCATCGAGCAGCGGCGGGAAGCCGAGCCCCGACGTATAGTCCACCCAGTCGCCGTCCTTCACGGCGCGCACCGCCTCGGCGGGCGTGCGCAGCTTGCTGCGGTATTCGGCCTGATAGTCCATCGTCGTTCCTCCTAGAAGATCTGATCTTTTTGCACCGGCGTCTGAAACAGGCGGCGGATCTCGGCGCTGTCGTCGGTCTGGCCGAGGATCCACATGAGCTTTGTGACCACGGCCTCGCTCGTCATGCTGTAGGCCTCGATGAGCCCGAGCTCGCGCTTGGCGCGGTGACCGACCTGATACACCTCCATATCGCTGCCCTCGTGGGGGACCTGTGTCGTCATGACGATGACGCGGCCGGACTCCACCCAGTCGCGCACGGCGTTATAAAAGCTCTCGTCGCCGTAGCACGGCAGGCCGCCGACGCCGAAGCTCTCGATCACGAGCGCGCGGTAATGCGCCTTGAGGTAGTCGAAAATGCCGGCGTCGATGCCGGGGATAAGCTTGAGCACGAACACGCCGGGGTCGAGCCGGTCATAAAAGCGCGGCGCGCCGTCAACGTGCTCCCGGATATAATACACGAGCTGCCGGCCGCGCAGAATGGCCGTCTCCGGATAGTCGATGCTCGAAAAGGCGTTGTAGCTCTTCGTGCGCATCTTGCGTGCGCGCGTGCCGAGAATGACCTTGTGGTCAAAGACGATGTGTACGCCGCACGCGCCGTCGTCGCAGGCGTAGAGGAAGGCGTCGCGCAGGTTCTCGCGCGCGTCGGTGTCCTGATTGAAGATCGACTTCTGCGAGCCGGTGATGACGACGGGCTTGGCGTTATTCTGGATGAGATACGAGAGCGCGGCGGCGGTATAGGCCATCGTGTCCGTGCCGTGCGTGAGGACGAAGCCGTCATACGCATCATAGTGCGCACGCACACACGCCGCCATCTGCAGCCAGTCGCGGCTGTTGATGTTCGTGCTGTCGCGATTCATGAGCTGCACGGTGTCGATGCGGCACAGCTGCTCGAGCTCCGGCACCTCGGCCAGCAGCTCCTTGGAGGTGAGCTGCGGTGTGAGTCCGTCGGCCGTCGCCTTGGACGCGATCGTGCCGCCGGTGGCGATCATAAGAATATGCTTCATATCAGTCTTTCACTTTCTTCCAATAGTCGAGCGATGCAAAGCCCCGTTCGAGCTGCATCGCCGTATACTCCTCGCACACGCGCGCAAGCTGCCTGCGCCCCGCGTCGCCGAGCGTGAAGGAAAAGATCCGCTTCGGGTCGGCATTGACAACGTGGCGCATGGCGGCCAGCGTCTCCGGCAGCAGCGGCGTGACGGCAGACGAGCTCGCCCCCCGGCACTGCGCGCAGTACACCGCGCCGCCGCGCAGGGAGAGCCACGGCTCCACAGGCTCGGGCGCGCCGCAGCGCGCGCAGCACGACAGGTCCGGCTCATAGCCGGCCAGACACATGAGCCGCAGCTCGAACACCGCCTTGACCTGCTCCGGCGGACACAGCGCGCGGCTGAGCGCATAGAGGCTGTTGAGCCCGAGCTGCAGCACCGGCGGATCGGGATATTCCTCGGCAGAGACGGTCTCAAGGAGCTCTGCAAAATAGCTCCCGAGGGCAAACGCGCCGAGATCTGCGCGCAGGCCCAGAAACTCCTCGACCGTGGACGCCTCGTTGAGCGTGCGGCGGCCGCGGTTTTCAAAGATCGTCATGTCCGAATAGGTCAGCAGCTGCGTCGCCGCCGTGATGCGGCTGCCCTTGCGCAGCGCGCCGCGCGCGCGGACGGTGACCTTCCCCTCGTGCTGCGTGAGCACGGTGAGGATCTTGTCCGACTCTTTGTAGCGCACCTCGCGCAGCACCAGACCGCGGGTCGTAAGAAACATCGTATGTACCTCATCAGGCGGGGCGGCGGTCGGTGTTGTCCGCCGCAGATGCCTCGCTCGCCGCCGCATTGCGCGCGGCGCAGTAGCAAAGATAGCCGAGCGGATCACCGGTATCCGCAAACAGCTGCCAGAAAAAATCGTCCTGCACAGGAAACCACCTCGCTGCGCATAGTGTCTGCACAGCGGGGTGGAACTATAGCTGGTAATTTCCGCGTCTCACTGGTCGGTAAAGCCAAAATTGCGCAGCTGGGCGGCCGAGTCGCGCCAGTTTTCCTTGACCTTGACCCATGTCTGCAGGTACACCTTCGTGCCCATGAAGCGCTCGATGTCCTGCCGCGCAAGCTCGCCGATCTTCTTGAGCATCGCGCCGCGTTTGCCGATGATGATGCCCTTGTGGCTGTCCTTTTCGCAGTAAATGGTCACATCCATGTCGATGATGCCGTTGTCGCGCTCGGAGAACTTCGTGACCTCGACGGCCGTGCCGTGCGGGATCTCCTTATCGAGGCACAGCAGCAGCTTTTCGCGCACGAGCTCGGCGCAGATCTGCTTTTCGGGCATATCGGAGATCATGTCGTCCGGGAACAGCTGCGGCCCTGGCACGGCCAGCGCCGTCAGCTCGTTTAAGAGCTCGTCGAGCCCGTCGCCGTTTTGGGCAGACACCGGCACGATCGCGCGCCACGGCAGCGCCTCGGAATAGGCGGCGATGACGGCCAGCAGCTCCTGCTTTTCGACCGTGTCGATCTTGTTGATGACGAGCACTGCCGGAGCGCCCGTCGACCGGATGCGCTCGATGAGCGCGCGCTCCTGCTCGCCGACGGAGGCGATGGGCTCGACAACGAGCATCACGCCGTCAACGTCCGCCACGCTCTCGCGCACGACCTGCACCATGTAGTCGCCCAGACGGTTGCGCGGCTTGTGAAAACCCGGCGTATCCATGAGGATAAGCTGCGCGTCGCCGCGGTTGACGACGGCGCTGATGCGGTTGCGCGTCGTCTGGGGCTTGTTCGAGACGATGGCGATCTTCTCGCCCAGCAGGGCGTTTGTGAGCGTGGACTTGCCGACGTTCGGCCGTCCGCAGATGGTGATCATAGCGGTTTTGGTAATCATTCTCTTCTCCTTATACGTCCAGCAGACGCATGATCTCTTTTTCTCGTGCGCGCATACGGCGCTTGTCCTCCCCCTCGTCCACGTGGTCGTAGCCGAGCAGGTGCAGCACGGAGTGCACCGTCAGATAGCTGACTTCGTGTGCGAAGCTGTGGCCGTAGGTCTCGGCCTGCTCGGCGCAGCGCTCCATGGAGATGACCATGTCGCCGAGCATGGCGCGCTCGGTCTCGTAGTCCCACTCGCAGGCATCCGGGTCAAACGCGCCGGGCGTGAGCTCATTCATCGGAAACGACAGCACGTCCGTCGCCCGGTCGACACCGCGCTGCTCACGGTTGATGGCGTGGATGGCAGCGTCGTCCGTGAGCGTCACATCGAGCTCACACGGGACGCACACGCCCTCGGCCCTGAGCGCCGCGGCGGCTGCGCGCTTGACATAGCGCTGCGTGTCCGGGAAGCCGAGTCCCCGGCGCGTGCGGGTGATGGTGATCTTGGCTTGTGTCATGCTTTTTTCCTCACAGTCGTCTTGCGCGCGGCGGGCTTTTTGGCAGCGGCCGCGGCGTGTTTTTCTCTCTGCTTATCGTCCTGCTCGTAGGCGGCGATGATCTTCTGCACGAGTGCATGGCGCACGACGTCCGCCCCGGTCAGGCGGCAGATGGCGATGTCGTCGATGCCGTCGAGGATGCGCAGCGCCTCCTTGAGACCGGACGGCTTGTCCGACGGCAGGTCGATCTGCGTCACGTCGCCGGTGATGACGACGTGCGAGCCGAAGCCGATGCGCGTCAGGAACATCTTCATCTGCTCGCGGGAGGTATTTTGCGCCTCGTCGAGGATGATGAAGCTGTCGTCGAGCGTGCGCCCGCGCATATACGCCAGCGGCGCGACCTCGATGTTGCCGCGCTCGAGATACTTCGCGTAGGCGTCCGCGCCGAGCATTTCAAAGAGCGCGTCGTACAGTGGGCGCAGATAAGGGTCGACCTTGTTTTGCAGGTCACCGGGCAGGAAGCCCAGCCGCTCGCCCGCCTCGACCGCGGGGCGCGTGAGGATGATGCGGTTGACGCGCTCGGCGCGAAACGCCGCGACCGCCTCCGCCACGGCAAGATACGTCTTGCCCGTGCCGGCAGGGCCGACGCCGAGCGTGATCGTGTTTTGCTCGATCGCGTCGAGATACGCGCGCTGTCCGAGCGTCTTGGCCTTGATGGGCTTGCCCTTTGCCGTGATGCATACGACATCACCCGCAAGCTCCTGGATCTTCTGCTCCCTGCCCTCGCGCACAAGGCGGAAGATGTAGCGCACGTTCTGCTCGCCGATCTCCTCGCCCTTGGCCGCCAGCGACAGGAGCCCCGCGATGGCTTTTTCGGCGTAGAGCACGTTTTCCGCCTCACCGGTGATGTGGATCTGCTCGTCGCGGTCGGTCACGCGCACGTTGTATTCGGTCTCGATCATCCGCAGGTTCTGGTCAAACGACCCGAACACGCTGATGACGTCCTCCATTCTGTCGACTTCCATGGTTTTTTCAATCATCTGCTGTAGTCCCTTCCCCGGCCGGCGGCCGAAGCTGTAAAAATTCCGCGTCCGGCGTCGCCTGCGCGTGGCCGATCTCCTGCTCGCACTCGGCCGTGAGCGTCACGGTCAGCACGCCGCCGGTGACCTCCGCCGCCGTTTCATAGGCAAGGATCGTACCGTCGGCGCCGATCGTCTCGCGCAGCTGCTGCAGCAGCGCCTGCTCGAGCGCTGCGCGCGCCGCGTCCTCCGAAACCGGCGCGTCCGCCGTCCGGTACGGCTGCACGCGCTCGCGCACGAGCGAAAACGGCAGCGCAAACACGCCCCGGATCGCAAAAGGATATTCATAAGTGATTTTATCACATTCGCGCTCTGAAATTCCACTGTTTTGATAAAAATTGATCCGTTTTTTCCCCACGCGCAGCGCCCAGCGCGTGCGTCCGCCGCGCGCGGACTGTTTTTCGCTTTCCGTCAGAGCGATCTGCCCCGTGAGCTCCTGCCGCGTGCGGGCGCGGATCTCGGCGCGGGCGCACACCGGGCGCACACCGCCGCCGAGATCTCCCACTGCGCCGGACACGAGCACATCGCCCGGCTCGACCGCCGCACCGGGCACAACGCGTGCCTCACCGGCGTAGACGTCCATGTGCAGGATGACCCCGGTCGCGGCGGCGTAGATGCTCACGGGCGTATCGTCGGGCGTGATGTCCGGCAGCGGGTCTTTTTCGCGCACGATCACCTCGGCGCAGCTGCCGCGCACGTTCACCGTGAGCCAGCGCAGCTGCGGCAGGCGCAGGATCATATCGTTGCGCACGAGGTCGTTGGAAAGCCCCGGCCAGTATGTGCCCGGGCGCACGCCGCACGCATCCAGACAGCGCAGGATCTGCCCGGTCGTGAGCGCCTCATTTCCGGTCACGTCGATGCGCCAGACAAAGAGCGACGACACCGACACCGCAAGCATCAGCAAAAGCAGTGCCGCACACAGGCCGCGATACCGCGCCGCGCGCCGCAGCAGCCGCGGCAGACCGCGCCGGGACATGGTCGTCACCGTGCACTGGCAGCGCCGCGCAAGTGCCGCGGCCGTATCCGCACAGCGTTCGCGCACCGTAAAGCGCAGCGTATAGGCATCCACCGGCTCGGACGCCGTACACGCAATGCCGGCATCCGCGCAGGCATTGAGCACGCGCTCCGGATGCGCGCCGCACACCTCCAGCCGCACACTGCCGCAAAGCGCCAGGATCCACCGCGTCAAACCCATCACCTCACGCAAATTCGGCACATGCAATCGTGCCGGAGATCAGCACCGCCGCGCTGTCCATGGCCACGAGCTGCAGATCCGTGCCGCGCAGGCACACCCGCGTGCGCCCGCCGTCAATGATGATGCACTCGCGGCTGTATGCGAGCAGTCCATGGTGGTTTTCCACCAGCGCGCGCCGCCGGCCGGTCACGGTCAGCTTCGGCACACCGGCCACGGATTCCGCCGGATAATCCAGCCGCTCGGCGATCTCGAGCGGAATGTCTGACAGCCGTCCCACCGGCTCACCCCCTCGCTGCAAGCCAGTTTATGCGTCCGCAGGCAAGTTTAGGCCGGGACAGGCATAGAAATGCACTGAAACGTTCACAGGAGGGATGCCGATGGAAGGAAAACGGAGCAACTGCATTGCGCTCGCCGCTGCGCTGGCGGCACTCGGCGCACTGCTTCTGTGCTCGCAGGCGGCGCTCGAGAGCGCACGCGCGGGGCTGAGCCTCTGCGCACAGATGATCGTGCCATCGCTGCTGCCGTTTTTTATGCTCTCGTCGCTGCTGCAGCAGCTCGGGCTGCCGGGCATCCTCGGCAGGTGGCTCTCCCCCGTGACACAAAAGCTCTTCGGCATCGGCGGCGCGGGCGCATCGGCGCTGCTGCTGGGTGTGACGGGCGGGTATCCGCTCGGCGCGGACGCCGTGGCGCGGCTCCGGCGCAGCGGCGCGCTCACACGCGAGCAGGCGGAGCGTGCGCTGGCATTCTGCAACAATTCCGGTCCTGCGTTTCTCGTCGGCGCGGCGGGCGTGGGCGTGTTTCACAGCGCGGGCTATGGGCTGCTGCTCTACGGCGTGCACGTGCTGTCGGCCGTACTTGTCGGGATGCTCTTCGCCTCGCGCAGCGGCGGGTCTCTGCCGGAGCCGCGCGGACAGATCGCCGCCGTGTCGCTCGCGCAGGCGCTGCCGGAGGCCGTGCGCAGCGCCGTGTGCGCAGTGCTGACGGTCAGCGGCTTCGTGGTCACATTCAGCGTCGTGACCGGTATGCTCGATGCCTCCGGGCTGCTGCCCGCGCTGGTGGGCACGCTCTCTGCGCGGCTCGGGCTGGAGCTGCACTTTGCGCGCGCCCTGTGCACAGGCGTGCTCGAGCTCGGCACGGGCATCGGCGCGATGCAGGGGCTGACGCCGACGCCCGCTAACCTCGCCCTTGCAGCCTTTCTCATCGGCTGGGGCGGCGTATCGGTGCACTGCCAGACGGCGGCAGTGCTCGCCGGGACGGATATCAAAAGCGCCCGGCACACGGCCGGGCGCCTGCTGCACGGAGTTATCTCCGCGCTGTGTATGTGGGTTCTGGCAAACCTGTTTTAACTTCACGCACCGGCAAATGAGAACACGATGCCGGCCACGGCGGACGCCGCGATGTACACGATCGGGTGCAGCTTTTTCGTCGGCTTGACGACATTCGTCAGCACCCAGATGACGGCCGCAAGCAGCAGTCCCTTCCAGAAAAACAGATCCGTGAACCGGCCGCTGGCCTGAAAGGCGCTCTCCTGCAGGAGCGAAATTCGCACGACGGCAAAGCCCGCCGCCGCGATCAGCCCCGCGGACGCCGGGCGTAGCCCGTAAAAGGCGTGGTCAACAAAGCGGTTTTCCCGGAACTTTTTCAGGCACGAGGCGATGATGAGGATGCAGATGACCGCGGGCGTCACGAGACCCAGCGTCGCAATGAGCGAGCCGGGGACGCCGGCCGTGACGTAGCCCACATAGGTCGCCGTGTTGACGCCGATCGGACCGGGCGTGGACTCCGACACCGCGACCATATCCGCGATCTGCTGATAGGTGAACCAGCCCGTGCGGTCGGACATATCGTAGATAAACGGGAGCGTGGCCAGACCGCCGCCGACGGAAAAGAGACCGGTCTTGAAAAACTCCCAGAACAGACGCAGATAGATCATGCCTTACGCGCCTCCAGTTCCCGGATCACGACGCCCGCGACCGCAGCCGCAAGCACGTACAGAACCGGCGAGATGTTCAAAAACACGCTGCCCGCGAACACGAGCAGAAAGACCAGAAACGTCTTCCAGTCCACAACGGACTTTTTCCACAGCTTCACGACGGCGTTGAGGATCAGCACGCACACGCACACGCGAATGCCCGCAAACGCATTCTGCACGGCGGGCAGGTGCGCAAAGTTCTGGATGAAGGCCGCAATGATCATGATGATCGCGAGCGACGGGAACACGACACCGAGCGTGGCAAAGATGCCGCCCCAGACACCCGCCTGCTTTTGCCCGACGAAGGTGGCGGTGTTGACCGCGATGACGCCCGGCGTGCACTGGCCGATGGCGTACCAGTCCATGACCTCCTCTTCGGTCGCCCAGCGGCGCTTTTCCACGACCTCGCGCTGCAGAGCGGGCAGCATGGCATAGCCGCCGCCGAACGTCGTCACGCCGACGACGGCGAACGCGCCGAAGAGCCCGAAGAGCTGTTTGAGTTTTTCTTTCATACGTTTTCCCTCGAAAAGCCGGCCCTCCGGCGCACATTGCCGGAGGGCCGGTACATTGGATGTGTGTTCAGCCGCGCAGCGTCTCGGCAAACTGCGCGTAGCGCTGCACACGCTCGTCGCACTCGGGGCGCGTCGCACCGACGCCGAGGATATAAACCTTGATCTTCGGCTCCGTACCGGACGGACGCACGATGAACGCGCAGCCGTCGTCCAGCTCAAAGTACAGCACGTTCGAGCCGGAGATGGGCGTCTTGTCCATTCTGCCGAGGCCCATGACGTACACCGAGCCGTCCTGATAGTCGCGCATGCGCACGACCTTCGTGCCCGCGATCTCCTGCAGCGGCTCGCGGCGCAGCTGCGCCATGAGCGCGCGCATTTTCTCCAGACCGTCGAGCCCCGGCATGACCAGATTGAGCGTGCGCTCACCGTAGAAGCCGTACTTTTCGTACAGCGCATCGAGCGCCTGTGCCAGCGTCATGCCCTGCTCGAAGTAGTACGCCGCCATCTCCGTGATCATCACGCAGGCGGTCACGGCATCCTTGTCGCGGACATAGTCGCCCATCATGTAGCCGTAGCTCTCCTCAAAGGCGAGCAGGTACTGATACGAGCCGTCGCGCTGGTATTCGGCCAGCTTCTCGGCCATGAACTTGAAGCCCGTGAACGTCTCCTCAAAGTGGATATTGTTCACATCGCAGATCCGCCGCACCATCTTGGACGTGACGATCGTCGAGAGCGCGGCCGCGTTTTCCGGCAGCGTTCCCTTGCGGATGTGCGCCGTGATGATATAGTCGAGCAGCAGCACGCCCATCTGGTTGCCGGTGATGGTGTGGTACTCCCCGTCCGCACCGCGCACCATGACGCCGACACGGTCGGAGTCCGGATCGGTGCCGAGGATGAGGTCGCTGCCGACCTTCTTGGCGAGGTCGATGGCCAGATAGAAGCCCTCCGGGTTTTCCGGGTTCGGGCTCTCCACGGTCGGGAACGTGCCGTCGAGCACCATCTGCTCCTTGACGGGGATGACCTGCGTCATGCCCAGCCTATGCAGCGCCTCGGGCACAAGGTGCCAGCCCGCGCCGTGAAACGGCGTGTAGACGATCTTGAAGCGGTCGGCCACGCGGCGGACGACGTCCGGGTCGATCGGCTGACGCAGGACGTTTGCGAGGAAGGCCTCGTCCGTCTCCGCGCCCATGAACTCCACCAGTCCCTGACGCACCGCATCGTCAAAGTCCATGCGCTGGATGTCGTTGAAGATGTCCAGCCGCTCCATGTTTCTGGCAATGGCGGCAGCGTGCTGCGGCGGCAGCTGCGCGCCGTCGGACCAGTAGACCTTGTATCCGTTATATTCCTTCGGGTTGTGGCTGGCCGTGATGTTCAGTCCGGCCGTCGTGCCGTAGTGCTTGACGGCGAACGACAGCTCCGGCGTCGGGCGCAGGGCGTCAAAAATACGCACGTGGATGCCGTTGGCCGCCATGACGGATGCGGCCTCGTGCGCAAAGCGCTCGCTGTTGACGCGGCAGTCAAAGCAGATGGCGATGCCGCGCGAGCACGCACCCGCGCCCTCGGCCTTGATGACCTCCGCGAATGCCTGTGTGGCGTGGCGGATGACGTGGATGTTCATACGGCGGCAGCCGAGCGCCATCTCACCGCGCAGGCCGGCCGTGCCGAACTCGAGCGGGGCGAAAAAGCGGCTCTCGATCTCTTTTTTATCATCGCGGATGGCATTGAGCTCTTCCCACTCCGCATTGGAGAGCGCGGGGCTGTCGAGCCAACGCTGGTATTCTTCCATGTAATTACGCATCGTCTTCTCCTTCCGTCAGCGCCGAGGCGCAGCCCTCCCGGAGTGCCTGCGCATCGGCAAGCAGCGTTTCCGGGACCAGAATTTCCACTCCGTAACCGGACATACCCAACATGATCTTTCCAAACTGGCCGTCCCCGGGATAGTTTTTCAGGCAGGGGATGCCATAGGCCTCCAGCATATTGACCAGCAGCACATCGTCCATATCGATGCCTGTGCACTTGGTCAGCAACGCCGGGGGCACCAGTTCGCCGTCCGCATCGCGCGGCCAGCGCTTGAGCAAATCGCCGGGAAGCGATCTGCCCCACTCTGCTTTCAGCTCTTGCGCCATGGTAGTTCTCCTATGTTCCTATTTGTGATATTGCGTGCCCGCGTTGATCGCGCACGCGCGGTAGATCTGCTCGGCGAGCATGACGCGCGCCAGATGGTGCGGGAACGTCATCGGCGACATACTCAGCCGCAGCGACGCCTCGCGCTTGAGCTCCTCGTCCAGACCGAATGACCCGCCGACAAGAAAGCACACCTTCGACGTGCCGCCCGCCGCGTAACCGGCCAGCTGCCGTGCGAGCGCCTCGCTCGAGAGGAGCTTTCCCTCGACGCACATGGCGATCACGGCCGCGCCCTTCGGGATGCGCGCGCGGATGGCCTGTGCCTCTTTTTCCAGTGCCGCGCGGATCTCTTTCGGTGACGGGCGCTCGGGCAGACGCTGCTCCGGCAGCTCCGCCAATTCGAACCGGCAGTAAGCGCCCAGCCGCTTGGCATATTCCGCAAACGCGGAGGTATAATAAGTCTCCCGCATCTTTCCGACGCACAGGAGCGTTATCGACAGCATACGCACGCCTTTCCCGCCGCAAGCACGAGCGGCGTATCGGCCGGCGCGGCATAGAGCTCCGGCGGCTCACCGGGCAGAAAGCCCGCGTCCGTGAGTGCCTGCGACACGGCGTCAAGCGCGGCGCGCGGGGTATTGTTCTCCCGGCTGAGATGGCCGAGGATGAGCTGCTGCGCCCCGTTTTCCGCAAGGAACACCGCGAGCGCTCCGGCGCTTTCATTCGACAGGTGCCCGTGGTCGGACGCGATGCGCCGCTTGAGATAGACCGGATAAGGTCCGGTGCGCAGAAGCTCCGGATCGTGGTTGGCCTCGATGACGGCACAGTCCACACCGGCAAGCGCCGCGCGCACGGTATCCGTCACGACGCCGAGGTCGGTGCAGAGACCGAAATGCGCCGAGCCGTCGAGCCGGTAGCCACAGCTTCCGGCCGCGTCGTGCGGCGTCGCAAACGGCGTCACGCGCACGTCGCCGAGGAAAAACGGCGCATCCGGCGCGATCTCATGCAGACATTCGGCCGGCAGCTGCGCACGCAGCGCAGCGCACACGGCAGGCAGCGCATACACCGGCACGGAGTCGTGCCGCAGCAGCACTGCAAGCCCCTTGACATGATCGGAGTGCTCATGCGTGACAAGCACGCCCGTGAGCGCGTCCGCCGTCACATCCTGCGCCGAGAGTCCGGCACGGATGCGCCGCGCGGAGATGCCGGCGTCGAGCAAAATATGGGTATCGCCGTCGGACACGAGCGCGCAGTTGCCGCTCGAGCCGCTGGCAAACAGTGCAATGTTCATTCGGCAGCGGCCACGCACTGCTCGGCGTCGTCACGCTCGAGCACGATGTCGGCGCCGACGCTGTGCAGCTTGCCGACGAAGTTTTCATAGCCGCGCTCGATAAAGTGGATGTCCGTGACCACGGTCTCCCCCGCGGCGCACAGACCGGCGATGACCACGGCGGCACCGGCGCGCAGATCGCACGCCCTGACCTCCGCACCGTGCAGGCCATCCACACCGTTGAGCACGGCGGTGCAGCCGTTGACCTGCGCGTCCGCGCCCATGCGTGCCAGCTCCTGAATGTACTTATAGCGATTATCGTACACGCCCTCGGTCACGACGCTCGTGCCGTCGGCCAGGCACAGCGCCACGCTGATCTGCGGCTGCATATCCGTCGGGAAGCCGGGGTACGGCTGGGTCTTGACGTTTGTATGGCGCAGGCGGCCGTTGCTGCGCACGAGCACGCTGTCGCCGCCCTCGACAACGGTCACGCCCATCTCGCGCAGCTTTGCGCTGATGCACTCGAGATGGCGCGGGATCACGTTCGTCAGGAGCACTTCACCGCCGGCGGCGGCGCAGGCCGTCATATACGTGCCCGCCTCGATCTGGTCGGGGATGACGCTGTACGTGCCGCCGTGCAGACGCTCGACGCCCTGGATACGGATCGAATCCGTACCGGCGCCGCGAATGTCCGCACCCATGGAGTTGAGGAAGTTGGCAAGGTCGACGATGTGCGGCTCGCGCGCCGCGTTCTCGATCACGGTGCGGCCGCGCGCAAGCGTCGCCGCGATGATGATGTTCATCGTCGCGCCGACGGAGACCTTATCCAGATATACCTTTGCCCCATGCAGGCGGCCGTCGGGCGTGTCGGCATAGACAAAGCCGTTTTTCACCTCGACGTTTGCGCCCATCGCGGTCATGCCCTTGATGTGCTGATCGATCGGCCGGACGCCGAAGTTGCAGCCGCCGGGCATGGTCGTCTTGGCCGAGCCGAAGCGGCCGAGCATCGAGCCGATGAAGTAATACGACGCGCGGATCTTGCGCATCAGGTCATACGGCGGCTCGGTGAAGCGCACCTGCGTGCAGTCGATCTCGACGGCGGATGGGCTGAGGTATTCCACACGCGCGCCCAGCCCCTGAAGGATCTTCAGGAGCATATCCACATCGCTGATCTGCGGCATATTCTCGATCCGGCAGACACCGTCAACCATCAGAGCCGCCGGGATGATCGCCACGGCCGCGTTTTTCGCGCCGCTGATCTCGATCTCCCCGTGCAGGGGTCTGCCGCCATGTATCACATATCTATCCAAACTATTTGACACCTCTCATGCTGCGAAGGCAGAGCGCTGCCGCGCATCTGCAGCCGCTTCTGGCCGCACTTCGTGCATAGCTTGCCCGATTTTAACGGAACCTAACAACGGATTATAGCATGGTTTTTCCGGAAAAGCAATCACAACCCGCCGGATGCCGCTTCTCCGCGCTCCCGCGCGAGCAAAAGCTGCGTTTTCAGCAGCGCAACAGTCGTTTTCCCGTCACAGAGTTCACCATCCAGCGCCATCTGCACAAGTGCACCCAGTGGGTAGCGCTCCAGATTCAGGAACTCTCCGGGATCGAGATGCGCCGCGCCGTGGTGCAGATCGCGCGCAAGGTAAATGTGCAGCACCTCCTGCGAGTAGCCGGGCGAGGTGAAGTTCGCGCCCAGATACTGCAGCCGTCCCGCGCTGAGTCCCGTCTCCTCCGAGAGCTCGCGCGCCGCCGCCCGCTCCGGTGCTTCCCCCGGTTCGAGCTTGCCGGCCGGCAGCTCGAGCAGCGTGCGCGAAAACGGATAGCGGTACTGCCGCACGCACCAGACCGTGCCGTCGGCCTCGAGCGGCAGCACCGTCACGCCGCCCGGATGCTCCACGACCTCGCGCTTGGCCGTGCTGCCGTCGGGGAGGCGCGCCTCGTCGAGCCGGACGTTGACGATCACACCGTGGTAGCTTGTGACGGTCTTGAGTTTTTCTTCGATCAGTTCCATGAACCACCACTCCTTCTTCTCTGGCATGATACCATATTCCCGGACGGAATGCCATATATTTTGAATAGTACGCGGCGTCTGCCGACGCCGAAAAGGAGGTGCTGCTCATCGCAAGACCCGTTTCTGACCCGCCGCGCCGGTTTCGCTTCGGCTCGTTTGCCGACCTGACCGCAGCGCTCGGCTGCTGCCCCGAGGGGATCGACTCGGACGTGGTGTACATAGCCGGCGGCTGGGAGCTGTTCACACGCGCAGAGGATGCGCTGCTGCCGAACGCGATGTTCGAGTTCGGCGAGGCGCTTCCGTGCAGCGGACAATTGTATGCGCACATCCGCGAACACGGCGACGTCATCGTCCGGCACAGCGCCGTCGAGACACTTCGGCGTTATTTCTGCTGATTTCGCTCTTTTCATTTGCCGCCGGATGTGGTAAACTATATCCACGATTTCGCACGAAGGAGGTCCCCGCCATGCCGAGAGCCAAGGGCGTCAAGCAGGTCGCGGCCAACCGCAAGGCCCTGCATGACTATTTCGTGCTCGAGCGGTTCGAGGCCGGTGTGGAGCTCTTCGGCACCGAGGTCAAGTCCATCCGCGCGGGCACGGTCAATCTGAAAGATTCGTTCTGCACCGTGAAAAACGGGGAGCTGTTTGCCTACGGCATCCACATCAGCCCCTACGAGCACGGCAGCATCTACAACCGCGACCCCGACCGGCCGAAGCGTCTGCTCATGCACCGGCGGGAGATCACGAAGCTCTACGCCCGCACCAAGCAGGACGGGCTGACGCTCGTGCCGCTGTCGCTGTATTTCAAGGACAGCCGCGTGAAGGTGGAGCTTGGCCTGTGCAAGGGCAAAAAGCTCTACGACAAGCGCGACGCCGATGCGCAGCGCAGCGCCAAACGCGAGATCGACAGAACGATAAAGGAGAAAAATTACTGATGAGCAATCCGATTGTCACCATTGAAATGGAAGACGGCGGCATCATCCGCGCCGAGCTCTACCCGGAGATCGCGCCGAACACCGTGCGCAACTTTGTCAGTCTGGTCAAGAAGGGCTTTTATGACGGCGTGATCTTCCATCGCGTCATCCCCGGCTTCATGATCCAGGGCGGCGACCCGACCGGCACCGGCATGGGCGGCCCGGGCTACTGCATCGAGGGTGAGTTCACGAGCAACGGCTTCAAAAACGACCTCAAGCACACCCGCGGCGTGCTGTCCATGGCCCGCGCCATGGATCCGAACTCCGCCGGCAGCCAGTTTTTCATCATGCACATGGACGCTCCGCACCTCGACAAGCAGTACGCTGCGTTCGGCAAGGTGACCGAAGGCATGGACGTCGTCGATGCCATTGCGCGCACCCCGCGCAGCATGTTCAACGACAAGCCCACCCACGAGCAGAAGATGAAGACCGTCACGGTCGAGACCTTCGGCGAGGAATATGCCGAGCCGGAGACCTGCTGAGGGAACAAACACATCGGCAGTTTCGTCTGAAGATTCAGAATGCGTTCCTGCCTGCGCCGCGCTCGCGGTGCAGGCGGCTGACGCACCCGACATCCTGGGGATGTACCGGTTTCGACGTGGGTGTGGAGGCAGGAATAGCGGGCGGCGGCGCCTGACCGCCATAAAACGGGCATCTTATAAATTAAAGAACAACAACGAAACTGTTCTTCTCGCTGCTTAAATAGCGAGCGTTCCCGCCGGGAGGACCACGGCCCGGCAGCGGAGCGTCGATGAGTGGTGAACGTGCGCACGCTAAGCTTTGCGCGTGCCATGCATCATGAAGCTACCGGACTGACAGGCTTGCCGGTTTGCCTGTCCTGAAGGGAACAGGGGCGTTCGGCGTCCCGAAAAAACCTGCTGCGCCCGGAGAAGTTCCTGTTTAAGCGCTTTCGGACGGGGGTTCAACTCCCCCCATCTCCACCAAAATGGTAAAATCCAGCAATCCATTGGGATTGCTGGTTTTTTCTTTGTTTATCATTGCTGTGCGGCCTTCCTTTGCGGCCGCGCGAAGCGCAAAGACCGCAGGCTTCACCGCCCGTGGCCTTTCGGTCCTGCAAATACTCGTACTGTAACAACACCCTAGCAGAAATATCGCACTTCCTCCCCCTAACGCAGGTGGGCAATTGCCCTGAAACGATGTCCGCCTCCGAACCGAAAAGCGCCCCGATTAACGTTCTCTGTTAAAATCAAGAGGTCGTTCCAAACGTAGAATCAAACAAACCTTGCAAGTTTATTTGACTTTTACTGTTTCAAAGAACAGCAAAAAGTCCACGACCCATTATGACTTCTATTTTCCTATTTGTACACAAAGAGTTGAAAAGCAGCCGCTTGAGTGCTATTATTTGTAAGGCACGCATGCCAGCAGTTCAGAAAGCTCACGAGGCAAAGTCGCCAACGCCCCCCTGACATCTGATAAGCGCATCGCAACACGCAGCTGCAAAGGAGTAACAGTCATTGAAAACAGACGATCTTATTGTGGCAATGGCAATTATAGGAGTCGCCGCAGTCGTAAGTTTGGGTTGCATCTTATATAGTTTATTACGCAATCCATTTCAATACCCTTATTTTGTTTGGTGGTTCGATGTTTCTTATAAGAGGAACGTTGATATAATGGATTGTATTGACAGCTTTTTATGTAACGAGCAAAACTGGCACGCATTGAAGCAACATGAGCAGTCCATCAAGCAGTGGAAACACGACACTGAGAATTATCTGCAAACATGTATACTAAAGAAAAGGCGTGTCCGACAATATCAAGAAGTTTTAGACGACAACAGAGCATTCCGTTTTGGAACAAGCAGAAATCGAACCCATTATAAGCAGCAAAACTATGTAAAAACGGCTTACAAAATACCAACAGCGGAATCGATAATGGCAGTAAGTTGGCCTTGGCTTATAAATCGTCATGCACAGCTGGAGGAGATCGGCTTCGAAGCAACGCTGAAAGAGTATCACAGCAAAAACCAGCGAAAGCTGATGACGAAGGCGCTGCGGAAAGAAATCATGAAGCGCGATCGTTACACTTGCCAAATGTGCGGAAAGTTTATGCCGGATGAAGTTGGACTGCATATTGATCACATCGTTCCGATTGCAAAAGGCGGCAAAACAGTCCCGTCCAATTTACAGGTGCTATGCTCAAAATGCAATGGGACTAAGGGCGCTAAAACGCACTAAAAAGATACCATCCAAAAAGCGAGATCATCGCGGCAACTGAAGCAGGCTTTTGTGGCGGAGAAGAACAGCATATCTCGACTTATTTCTCCATCACCGCCCGGCGGGCTTTTTCACGCAAGCCGAAACCAAGCTGCGTATTTTCCGTCTGAATGTGCAAGACGCTGTACCTGGGAGCGGCGGCAAGAATTAAGACTAATTCAGGTATCATTGGCTATTTTTTTCGGCGCAACCCTGCTATAATGTTTCCACACAACAATGCGTCTTTAGGAGAACAGAGCAAATGGCAAGCACGGAACCATCAATGACCGAACAGCATACATGCAGCGCGGCGGCTCTGCCGGAGGGAGCCTTTCTCCCGGCCGGACCGCAGTGCCCCGGACGCCATCCGGAAAGCGGCGCCGCAGGATCTGCAGGCGCTCTTTTCTGCGCCCGTGCGCTTGTGACACAAGCTGCCGCGGTGTGTAAATACGCGCAGGAGGGCTGCTGATATGGAGCTTTCTTCGTTGTTCCTCGCGGGAAAAGGGAGCGCCCTGACCTCCTTCTTCTCGACGGCATTTCTCGTCGTGTTCCTGCCGTTTTGTCTCGTGGTGTACAGTCTCATGCCGCGGCGCGGGAAAAAATACTTCCTCCTCGCCGCCGACTGCGCTTTTTTCTGGCTGATCAGCGGCAAGCTGCTCGTATACCTGCTTCTGACGGCGCTTTCGATGCACTACTTCGGACTGTGGCTGGACAAAATACAGTCGGAGACGAAGCTTCTGCTCGCGCAGACGGAAAAAGCCGAGCGCAAGACCGTGCGCAAACGGCAGCAGGCCGTGCAGCACTGGATCCTTTTGCTGGCCGTCATTTTGCACATCGGCGTCCTGTTCGCACTCAAATATTCCGGCTTTGCCGCGACGAATGTCAACACGCTCCTGGCGCACCTGCACATTCCCGTGCAGCTGGCGATCCCGAAGTATGTGATGCCGATCGGTATCTCCTTTTTCACGCTGCAGGCGCTGTCCTACATCGTGGACGTGCAGCGCGGCGTCACAAAAGCGGACACGAATCTGCTGCGCCTGACACTGTTCATCAGCTTCTTCCCGCAGATCGTGGAAGGGCCGATCTGCCGCTACGACCAGACCGCGCAGCAGCTCTGGGACGCAAAGCCAATCACCTACGAGAACCTGACGCTCGGTCTGCAGCGCATTGCCTACGGCATGATGAAAAAGATCATCATCGCCGACCGGCTCAACCCGCTCGTGAGAAATGTCTTTAATAACTACACCGACTTTGACGGCGGCGTGATCGCACTGGCCGCCGTGTGCTACACCGTGCAGCTGTACATGGACTTTTCGGGCTCGATGGACGCCGTCACCGGCACGGCGCAGATCCTCGGCGTCACAATGCCGGAAAACTTCCGACAACCGTTTTTCTCCAAGACGATCTCGGAATTCTGGAAGCGCTGGCACATCACACTCGGCACCTGGTTCAAGGACTATGTGTTCTACCCGGTCGTCACGCTCAAGCCGCTGGAAAAGCTCACTTCCGCCGCCCGCAAACGCCTCGGCAACCACTACGGTCCGCTGCTGGCGAGCGCCGTCGCGCTCTTTTGCGTGTGGTTCTGCAACGGTCTCTGGCACGGTGCTGCGTGGAGCTATCTCTTTTTCGGCATGTACCACTTCGTGCTGATCCTCGGCGGCAACATCATCGCCCCGCCGGTGCGGGCCGTCAACGCGCGGCTGCACATCCGCGCCGAGAGCTTCCCGTACCGTCTGCTGCAGATGCTGCGCACGACGGTGCTGGTCATCATCGGCGAGCTGTTTTTCCGTGCAAACGGCCTGCGCGCAGGTATGCAGATGTTCCGCACCATGGTCACCGGATTTGCATTCCCCGTCTTTGACGATGCGCTCTTCAAGGCGCTCGGTATTGACAAGTTTGACCTCATGATCGTTGCTGTGACGCTGCTGATCGTGTTCGTCGTGAGCGTGATCAACGAAAAAGGCAAGTCCGTGCGCGCGCTGCTGGCACAGCGCCCCGCTGCAGTACGCTGGGCGGCCTTCTACGCGCTCATTTTGTTCATCATCGTTTTCGGAGCATACGGAAAGGGCTACATTCCCGTCGACCCCATGTATGCGAATTTTTAGGAGGCACGCATGTCCCGTTTTCTCAAACATACGCTCAGATGCGTCGTTTTTCTCGCTGTGCTGGCGCTTTTGCTGACCGGCGTGTCGCAGCTGGTGCGGCCAAAAAACAACACCCGCAGCGACGGCATCCATGACCCCGCGGCCAACGGCATCCTCGGAGAACCGGACAACACGATCGACCTGCTCATCCTTGGTGACAGCGAGAGCTATTCCGCCTTCATCCCGATGCAGCTGTGGCAGCAATACGGTTACACGTCCTACTGCTGCGGCACATCCAGACAGACACTGTACTATTCGGAAGCGTTCTTGCACAAAGCCTTCCAGAAGCAGTCGCCCAAGCTTGTGATCCTGGAGACCGATGTGATCTACATCGACTTTTCGTACGGCAGTATGCTGCTGCAGGAGGCCGGCGACCTCTTCCCGGTGTTTTCCTACCACGACCGGTGGAAATCTCTGAAGGCAAATGACTGGCGCATGACCGTCAATTACACCCACACCGAAAATGCCAAAGGGTATCAGTTCCGCCACAACGCCGTTCCGGCGGACGCCAGCAATTATATGACGCCATCGGATGCCTACGCTCCCATCTCGAAGCGAAACCGCGCCTATGTTGAGCGCATCAAGGCCTTCTGTGACGAAAACGGCGCGCAGCTGCTGCTCGTCAGTGCGCCCAGCACGCTCAACTGGAACATGGCGCGTCACAACAGCACGCAGGCATTTGCCGATGCGCTGGGTATCGGCTTCCTCGATCTCAACACCGCACACGAGCAGGTTGCGATCGACTGGAACACGGACACCCGCGACAAGGGTGACCACCTGAATTATTTCGGTGCGCAGAAGGCCACGAACGTGCTCGGTACGTATCTTGCCGATACCGGTCTGCTCCCGAGCCATAAGGATGACCCGGCCTACGCTGACTGGAACAAGCAGTCGGACGCCTTCAGCCGGACGGTCACCGATGCGCTCGCAAAAACGTAACGGCACCTCCGTTTCAGACAGAAAAAACCTGCGGTTTCCTCGGAAACCGCAGGTTTTTCTTTTTTTGCTGCGCCTTACGCGCCGCCGTTTGTTCCGGAGAAGGTGCAGAACTTTCCCTCACGCGCGTATTTGCGCAGGACGCCGGCCATGGCCGCAAGGTCGGCGGGCTTGGTCGCCAGAAGCTCATGCCGGGTCTTGGCCAGCTCCTCCGGCGTCACGCCCTTGAGCGCGCGCACGCACTGACTCTCGCACACGCCGGCGGGATCGAGCAAGGGATCGGTCGTGTTGACCGAGCCGATGATAATGTCGTCGAGCGGCATGCCCTGCGCCGCGAAATTCTCGATGAAATCGGCAACCGCAGAAAACACCGCGCGCGTATTGTCAAGGTTCGGGTCACGATAGGAGTAGCAGAAGATGTCGCCGCTGCGGCGCACGTTCATGCCCGTGCCGTAAGCACCGCCCTGCACGCGCACCATGTTCCACAGATAGCCATAGCTCACGAGCGAGGACAGCACCGGGCACGCGCCGGAATAGCTGCTGCCGAGGGCGTAGAGGTTGTGTCCCAGCGCGCAGAAGCCCACATCCGCCGGGATCTCGACCGCGCAGGCGGCCGCGTCATAGCGCTTATGCGCAGCCGTCGCGCCGGGCGCGCCCTGCGGCAGCGCGGCGATGAGCTGTGCAAGCACATCGGCATCGAGCGCGCCGGAATAGCCCGCGAAGAGGCGGCTCGTGACAAACACCTTTTCGGTGAGTGCGGCAAGCGCGGCGCTCACCTGCGCGCCGTTTTGCGCAAAGCCGGCGGCCAGCGCCGCAAACCAGCGCACAAAGGTCTCACCCTCGAGCGTCTCCTTGAGCGCAGCACCGGCCGAAAACGCCGACAGCGACTTGGTGACGGCGAAGGTGTGGCCATTCGAGATGAGCGACTGGCGCATGAAGTAGTCGTTTTGCATGACGGTCTCACCGATGCGTCCCGTCTCGTCGTAGCACCCCTGCGTGAGCAGCTCGCGCAGGAGCTGCACCGCCTCGGCCGCGTTTTCCTCGAGCATGCTCGCCGACACGAGCAGATACGGGTGCACGTGCTCGGTGTCCCCCTGCTTCTGCAGGCAGTCCACGCGCAAAAACAGCGAGCCCAGCAGCGCCTTGACGCGGTTTTGCAGCACGTCCGCGGGGCAGGTCTCCGTTCGCAGCTCACCGAAGCAGGTGCTCAGCACGTTGAGCATGCACAGCTCCTCGTCCGTGAGGTCGGAGACGTCAAAGTACAGGTTGAGGTACACGATGCCGTTCGTGTCGCCCGAGACGTGCAGCGTCCGGACGCCATTGACCTCACCCGGCTGCGTCTGCACAGGGGCGACCGTCTGCGGCACATCCTCGAGGCGCAGATGCGGCAGGCTCATGAGCGCCTGCGCGCTGTCCTCGCTCTGCTGCCACTGCTGCATCCGCCGGAAGGCCGCGTATGCCTCGCTGCGCTGACCGGCATCCCACGCGGCGGTGACGGCGGCGAGCCGCTCGGATTCGCGGCGGGCGTCATCCTCCCCCTTCGTGAGCGACGGCAGCACATAGAGGGTGCACAGGTCGCCGCTCGAGCCGAGCAGATCGGACAGCAGGCGCTCAAAATAGCCCGTATGGATCTTTTCGCGCAGAGCGTCGAACACGGCGGCGTTGTCGATATACGCCAGCGGATCACCGCCGTAGAGCCAGCTGTCAAACGCGCGGCAGGCAAGCTCCACGCCGTAGGGCTCGGTGATCTCGCGGTTGGTGAAGGCAAAGCGCTCGAGCGACGCCGAGAGCGCCTCGCGGTTGAGCCCGGCGGCGAGCATATCGCGCGTGACCTCCGCCGCAAGGGTCTTGACCTTGTCAAAGGCGTCTTTGGTCGTGTTGCGCACGATGAGCGCGGCGCTCGGCTGATAAATGCCGTCGGAGATCTCGAGCGTCACATCCTGCGCAAGACCGCGCTCGAGAAATGCGCGTTTGAGCGGTGCCTCGTTCGAGCCGGTGAGATAGTCCGAGAGGATCTTGGCTGCATAGACCGTCTCCACGTCGTCATAGCGGCACAGGAGTCTGGAGAGGCTCATATGGCAGAGCGTCTCCTCGCCGGGCATCGCCTCATAGTACACCGTGGCCTCGCCCGTGCGGGGCTGCTGCACCGTGAAGTCAAAATCCGGGGCGCGGTATGTGTACTGCGACAGGTACTCCGCATCGATATAGGCAAGCACGCGCTCAGCGTCCATGTGGCCGTCGAGGAAGATACGCGCGTTTGACGGGTGGTAAAAGCGCTTGTGCGCGGCAATAAACTGCGCATAGCTCAGCTCGGGGATGTGCTCCGGCTTGCCGCCGCTCGAAAACCCGTAGCAGGTATCGGGATACAGCAGCCGGTCCGTCCCCTCGCCGATGACGCGCTCGACATCAGCATAGGCGCCCTTCATCTCGCTGAAGACGACACCATTGTAGTACGGCTGCGCCTGCTCGCCGTCAAACTCGTAGTGCCAGCCCTCCTGCATGAAGATCTCCGGCTTTTCGTAGATGTTCGGGCAGAACACGCCGTCGAGATACACGCGCATGAGGTTGAACAGATCCTGCTCGCTGCGGCTGGAGACCGGGAAGATGGTCTTGTCGCTGTAGGTCATGGCGTTGAGGAAGGTCTGCATCGAGCCCTGCAGCAGGGACACGAACGGCTCCTTGACGGGAAACCGCTTCGAGCCGTTGAGCACGCTGTGCTCCAGGATGTGGAACACGCCGGTGTCGTCCTCCGGCAGGGTCTTGAAGCCGATGCAGAAGGTCTTGTTCTCGTCGTCGCGGTCAAAGTACAGGAGCTCCGCTCCGCACTTCTTGTGCCGCATGGTGTACAGCGTCGCCGCCTTGGAGGCGACGTACTGCTTCTTTTCCAGCTCGAAGCCGCAGCAGATATCGCCGGGCTGAGCGTCGGTAAGCTTCACATTTTCTCTGATCATGGTTCCCTCGCTGACATCAAAGTGATTTGCTGAACATTTGATAGTATGCATTGCTCGCGCGCAGCTCATCCGCATGCCGGCGGCTTTGACCGTGCCGTCGCGCATGACGATGACGTAGTCGGCGCGCTTGGCCGCCTCATAGCTGTGCGCGATCATGACGGTCGTGCAATCCTTCATGAGCCGGTCCATCGCCTCGTTGACGAGCGCGGTGCTCGTGGCGTCGAGGCTGCTCGTCGCCTCGTCGAGCAGGAGGTAGTCTGCGCTGCGCAGCATGGCGCGCGCAATGCGAAACCCTTTCAAATGAAAATGATGCGTTTTGGCCTTTGCCAAACGCGTGACAAATGCAGCATCATTTTAACGCATTCTTTGCGCAATTTCAATAGTCGGGGGCCGCCCTCCGGCCGCCGTTTGCTGCACATTTCCATCAAAATCCTACAGAAACCGTATTTTCAGGGCATTTTCCTGCTGCGCACGAAAAAAGCAAGGCTTCCCGGATACGGGAAGCCTTGCTCGGCTTGTCACCCCACCGCAGCGTCCCGCCGCAGGAGCTTCAGGTTTGTTTTCATGTGCCGCGGCTACTTTTTCGGCTTGTGCGCACACGCTCTGCCGCACTGCGCGCAGTTGCCGGTGCAGTTTCCGCCGCAGCAGCCGCCCTTTTTCATCGTGCGCCGCCAGACGCGCCACGCGATCACGGCGCACACCGCAACGATTGCCAGCAGAATATAGTCCAGCGCCCGCATCACACCAGCCCCGCGATCGCATACGCCGCGCACGCCACGATCCACGCGACCGTGCACTGCAGGATCACGACGCCGACCGTCTTGAGCCGGGAATCCAGCTCGCGGCGGATGGTCGCAACAGCGGCCACGCACGGCGTGTACAGCAGCGTGAACACGAGGAAGCTCACCGCCGCGCGCGCACTCAGCAGCGACGAGATCGCCGCGCCGCCGAGCAGCACCTGCAGTGTGCTCACAACGGACTCCTTGGCGATGAAGCCGGAGATGAGCGCCGTGGCGCAGCGCCAGTCACCGAAGCCAAGCGGCCGGAAGATCGGCGCGATCCAGCGGCCGATGAGCGCGAGCAGGCTCGCGGCACTGTCGGCCACGACGTTCAGGCGCGTGTCAAAGCTCTGCAAGAACCAGATGATGATCGTTGCGAGGAAGATGACCGTGAACGCGCGTTGGAGGAAATCCTTTGCCTTCTCCCAGAGCAGCAGCGCCACGCTCTTGAGTCCGGGCATGCGGTAGTTCGGCAGCTCCATGACAAACGGCACGGGCTTGCCGCGAAAGACCGTCTTGTTCATGATGAGCGCCGCGACGATGCCGATGAGCACGCCGAGCGCATACAACCCCAGCATGACGAGCGCACGGTAGCGCGGGAAAAACGCCGCGGTGAAAAACGCATAGATCGAGATCTTCGCCGAGCAGCTCATGTACGGCGTGAGCAGGATGGTCATTTTCCGGTCGCGGTCGGACGAGACGGTACGCGTGGCCATGATGGCCGGCACCGAGCAACCGAAGCCGATGAGCATCGGCACGATGCTGCGCCCGGACAGGCCGATCTTGCGCAGGGGCTTGTCCATGACGAAGGCCACGCGCGCCATGTAGCCGGTGTCCTCCAGAATGGACAGGAAGAAAAACAGCGTCACGATGATCGGCAGGAACACGAGCACGCTGCCGACACCGGCAAACACGCCGTCAATAATGAGGCTGTGCACGACGGGGTTGATGCCGTAGGCCGTGAGCGCCGCGTCCACGACGCCAGTCAGCGCGTCGATGCCGAGCTGCAGCAGGTCGGACAGCCACTTGCCGACGACGTTGAAGGTGAGATAAAACGTGAGCAGCATGACGAGCAGAAATGTCGGCATGGCGGTATATTTGCCCGTGAGGATGCGGTCGATCTTCATCGAGCGCGCGTGCTCCTTGCTCTCATGGCACTTGACCACGGAAGCGGCCACAACGGCCTCGATGAACGTATAGCGCATATCGGCCAGCGCCGCGTTGCGGTCGAGCCCGGTCTCGTTTTCCATCTGCACGATGCAGTGCTCGAGCAGCTCGCGCTCGTTCTCGTCGAGATCGAGCACCTGCGCCAGATCATCGCCGCCCTCAATGAGCTTGGCCGCGCAAAAGCGCGCCGGCACGCCGATGCGGTCGGCATGGTCGGCGATGATGTGCACGACCGCATGGATGCAGCGGTGCACGGCGGAATCGTCCGAGCAGAAATCCGTCACCTTCGGCAGCGTGCGGCTGCGCGCGACACTCAGCGCCTGATCCACAAGCTCGGACACGCCCTCCCCCTTCGCCGCCGAGATCGGCACGACGGGGATGCCCAGCGCATCGCTCATCTTCTGCACGTCGATCGCGCCGCCGTTGGCGCGCACCTCGTCCATCATGTTCAGCGCCAGCACCATCGGCACGCGCAGCTCAAGCAGCTGCAGCGTGAGATAGAGGTTGCGCTCGATGTTCGTGGCGTCGACGATGTTGATGATGCCGTCCGGCTTTTCATTGATGATGAAATCGCGCGAGACGATCTCCTCCTGCGTGTACGGACGCAGCGAGTAAATGCCCGGCAGGTCGACGACGGAGCAGCCCTTCTCATCGCGCATCTCGCCCATTTTCTGGTCGACGGTCACGCCCGGGAAATTGCCCACGTGCTGGTTCGAGCCCGTGAGGGCGTTGAACAGCGTCGTCTTGCCGCAGTTCTGGTTGCCGACAAGTGCAAAGATCATGCCGACACCCCCTCGACCTCGATCTTCTCCGCCTCCTCGATGCGCAGCGTCAGCTCGTACCCGCGCACGCGGATCTCGATCGGGTCGCCCATCGGCGCCACCTTTTGCAGCGTGACGCGTGTGCGGGGCGTGAGCCCCATGTCCAGCAGGCGGCAGCGCAGCGGGCCGTCCCCGCCGACCGCCGTGATGACGCCCGAAGAACCGATTTTCAGTTTATCCAATGTCATTGCTTTTGCCTTTCCGTATAGATTGCATTCCCTTTACGATAAAATAGGTGTAGCACGCGGCAGCGGGGTTTGTCAAGTATATGACAGGAATTTCCGCGCTTTTTACGGTATTCTCGCAAAAAATATGTGTGCGCCAACCAAAAATCCCGGAGCGGCATTGCCGCTCCGGGATGTCCCGTTTGGGGCTTGGGATTTGTGCGCCCGCGCCGTGATTACGGCGTTTCGCCTTCTGCGGGCGTTTGCACCGTTTCTGGCTTCGCCGTTTCAGCCGGCTGCGCGCTGGGCGCAGGTGAAGTGCTGGGTTCCTCGGGCGAAGCGCCAGGCTCCTCGGGTGAGGCGCTGGGCTCGACCGGCGCACTCGGCGCACTCGGTACATCCGGTGCATCCGGCTCGTCCGGCGTCAGCGGGAGCACCTGCATCATGTACTTCGCCATCATCATCGCAAACTGCTCGCGCGTCGTCACGCCCTGCGGATCGAGCAGCGCCTCGCGGCCGACCGCGACACCGGAGATCACGCTCTCGGCAACTGCCCAGGTCATGGGCTCCTTCGCGAAATCGGAAACCTTACCCATGTCCGCGAACGTCGACAGATCACCATACACATTCATGTCACAGCCCTTGAACGCTGCGTACTCATACAGGATCGTTGCGACCTGCTCACGCGTTGCATCGCCGTCCGGGTCAAACTTACCGTCACCGATGCCGGCCACGATCTTGTTCTCCGCCGCCCAGATCACCGCGTTGGTGTACCATCTGTTGTCCGCAACGTCACGGAACGGATTCTCCCCGGTGACGGCGGGCTCGCCCTCGAGCGTATAAAGGACCTTGACGATCATTGCGCGGGAAAGCTTGGTCATGGGCTCAAAGGTCGTCGCGCTCGTGCCGAAGAAGAGCTTGTGCGCAACGACATAGTCGATCGCGCCGTGTGACCAGTAGTCGGTCGACGGCATGTCGCTGAAGATGTGGCCCGGGCAATGCTGATCGCCGGAGCACGGGATGCGCAGCGGATCCTGCCGCTCACAGACCGTGCAGTAGCCGCCGACATAGTGATGCCTTGCCGGGATGCGCTTTGAGCCTTCCAGCGTCGTGCCGCACACAGCGCAGACGATGCCGCCCGCCGTGCCATCCTCCGTGCAGGTCGCCGGAACGATCTCCGTCGCCTTCGGCGTATGCGGCTTCATCGGAACCTCTGTCTGCGCAACGAGCGTCTCGCCGCAGACGGAGCAGTGCTTGCCTTCCGTCAGGCCGGTCTGCGTGCAGGTCGCATCCTTCGCCGGATCGATCACTTCCTTGTGGCCGAGCGCCGGGATGCTCTCGTACATGATGTTGCCGTTTTCACAGGTGTAGGTACGCACGCCGTTCTCGGTGCAGGTCGGCTCCTTGGTCACGACGCCATCGTCCCACGTATCGTTGAACTCTGCGCTCATCTTTGCGATGCGCGCGCTCAGCCACGTGTTGAGATCCTTGACGGTGTCGCCGTAGGTCGTTCCGTCGGGCCAGAAGTGATTGTCCGAGCTCGGCTTGCCGACGCGGACCAGCGGCCACTGGCGGTAGTTCATCGCGGCGCTGGCCGAGATGTGATCGTAATACCCCTGAACCTTACCGTTGTCGCCGACAAGCGCCTGCGCCTGTGCAAGGAAGGTGTTGTGATAGTAGTTGTTCACCGCAGCGCGGAAGCCGGGGATCTGGGTGAGTGCCTGGACAAGATAGCGGCCGTTGATGAAGGTGTTGTCCGACGTGATCACGCCGGACCAGCCGCCGCCGCCGGTCAGCTCCATGTCCCAGACGGGGCCGGCGTACATGAGGCCGTCCACGTCCTTATAGAAGAAGAACGAGGAGTAGAACGCGTCGGAGTTGCCGGAGAGGTACTGGATCAGGTAAGCCTGAACCAGCGAGTTCAGATCGCAGTACTCATAGTAGTACTTGCCGGTCTGCGCGTTGTAGCCGGTATAGTTGCCGTCGGCATCCTGCGCGTAGACGGCGTCTTCAAACTCCTGATAGTACTCGCTGATGTAGGCCATAGCGTCCTTGCCGCACCACTCGGGGCTCTTGACATTCATCGCGGAGCCCTTGCCGGTGATGAAGCCGCTGGCCTCGTCATACTTCGGATTGTAGCTGTCGTCGAGCTTCGTGCCGTTGAGCTCCAGCAGGTAGCCGCCGGTGATATTCTCCGGCTCGGTCAGGCCGGTGGTGTACTGGTAAGTCTGGCCGTACTTGTTCTCGGCCAGTGCCGTGGAAGCGTTCTCACCGTAGCCGGGGTTGCACGCCTCGTAGGCTTTTTCCATGTCAGTGATGTTGACGCCCGTCTTGTTGACGGAGTTTTTCTCACTGACGATGTATGTGCCGCGATACACGCCGTCGTAGTACAGATCCACCCAGTCGGTGCTGGCCGTGTACGGCATGCCGAGCGACTTGGCAAGATCCTTGAACATCTTGTCGCGCATGAGCGTTGCGTCGTGGGAGCCGGCGAGCAGGGTCCAGGTCTTGATCTTCTCGCCGCAGGCGATCAGGTCGGACTTGCCGTCGAGTTTGATCTGGTAGGACTTCTTCTCGGCGTTGGTGAAGGTGGTGTTGCCGCGCGCCTTGAGCTGCGTGAGCGCACCGTCATACACGGTCTTGCCGTCCTTGTCTACGACGAGCAGCTTGCCGGTCGCGATGTTGGACTTGCTGGCATCGACAAAGTCTCTGCCCTGTGTGGCCGGATCGTCACTCGTGATGTAGAGCGCGTTGATATTGGCCGACTGTGCAATGTGCACGACCGCAGCCTTCTGGCCGTTGACGAGAACCGCAAGGTCATACAGGCCGTCCTGCGCATCCGCCAGCTTGGTGACGTTCACGGCAGCACCGTCGAGCGTCTGCGTGCCCTTCGTGCCCTGCAGCTCGATCTTGAGTGCGTCACTGTTCTGCGTCGTGACCGTCAGGGCGAGCTTGCTCAGCTTCGCACTGGCCGGCAGGAACAGATACTGATCTGCACCGGACTGCAGGCCGGAGATCGTCTGTCCGTCGACCGTCGCACAGATGTCCTTGAACTGTTCGGACGGCGCGAACTGGTCGGCGTTGAGTGTCGTTGAGCTGACGACATCGGAATAATGCCGAGAATTGAACCATGTGTCGCCGACCTTCGTGCAGCCGTATACGCGGAAGCTGTACGCCGTCGACGGGTTCAGGCCCGTGGCCACGCAGCTGGTCTGCGAGGTCACCTCCAGGACCTCCCAGGTATTTCCGCCGTCGCTGCTGATCTCCACGCGGTAGTTCTCAGCACCGGGAGCTGGATTCCAGCCGACGGTCAGACGCTTCTGACCGACATCCGTCACCGCAACACCGGAGACGACCGGCGGAACGATCTCATACTGTGCGGACACGATGCCATAGTAATCGCCCATGCCGCGGATCGTCACGACGCCATAGCCGACCTTGGTGTTGTTGGAATAGGAAACATAGCCGTCAACACCCGCGTCGCTGGTCTTGACTGTCAGCTTCTGTCCCTCGTAGGTGACCTCCACATAGCACGGTGTGCTGCCGCCCTTATAGGTGGCCGGCCACGTCTTGACCGTTGCCTTGGAGATGTCCCTGCCCACGAAGCCGCACTTCGTGCAGACATGGTTATCATCCCACTTATGGCCCTCCGGCCAGAGAGATGCACTGTGATGAACGGCGCCGCAGGTCTTGCAGGTGGTCTCCAGCCAACCGTACTGCGTGCAGGTACGGGTGTCGACCGTCTCGGTCACGTGGGCGATGCCGTCATCGCCGAAGTGGTACATCTTCTCGCCGATCTGCTGCCAGCCGGTGACATAGTCGCCGGCCAGGAAGTACATCTGCTGTTCGGTGCCCTCGACGGTCATCCAGCCGGTGTACTGCGCGTCCTTGACGTCGATCAGCTTGCCGCAGACCGCACAGGCGGACTTGCCATTCTGGTAGGTCGTCAGCTGGTGGCCCTTCGAGCAGCGGGACTGCAGCGTCGTGGAATCGACCACACGGCCGTCCTTGCTGTCGTAAGCGGTGATCGTCATTTCCTCGCCGTTGGCCGTGACGTACAGGATCAGGCCCGCGTAAGCCTGCTCCTTGTAGGCAAACGAGAAATCGGAAGACATCGCATAGTTGACGTTTTTGGACTTCTCGCCCAGGTCGCCGCAAATGAAATAGGTCACGCCGTTTTCTGTGACGGGTTCGCCATCCTTGGCCATGATGCGTGCATAAGAGTGGTCATGGCCGGAGAAGACCACGTCGATGCCGGCAGCCTCTGCCGCAGCCGGGATCTGCTCATGGAACCGCTCGCTGCCGCCCTTGGCGTTCGTGTAATACGGCGGCTGGTGGATGGACAGGACCTTCCACATGCAGGTGCTCTGCGCCGCGTCCTGCTTGAGCCATTCGCAGGCTGCGCTCAGGTCGGCACCGTTGTTGATGACGGCGACATAGACATCGCCGTACTCCATGGAGTAGTAGTCCTTGCCCGGGAGCTGAAGGATATTGCTGGCAGTGCTGCCGCTGAAGTCGCCGTAGTACTCATGGTTGCCGAGCGTGTGGATGAAGTCCACGTTCGGGAACGTGTGGTTAAACGCCTCCTGCATCTCGGCCCACATGGCGTAGTTGGTGCCGTTGTCGACATAGTCGCCCGTCTGGAGGCCGAAGTCGACCTGCTTGTCCTTGACAAGATCGCCGAGCGCGTCGAGGATCGCGATGCTCTCGGCATCCGCCTCACGGTCGCCGGACATCTGCGTGTCGCCCATGACGACAAAGGCCGTGGTGTCCTGCTGCGCCACGTTCGTGCGGAAGGTGTGCAGTTCGGACCATGTGCTGCCGTCGCCGACCTGGAACTCATAGTCCGTGCCGGCCGTCAGGCCCGTAAGCTGAATAGTGTTGATATAAGCCGCATCCTTGGAGGTGGAGAAACCGGTGAGCGTAGAGGTGCCATCGGCCGTCTGCCAGGCATCCGTGCCCTTGACGCGGTACTGCACGACCGCCTTGCCGCCCGTGCTGAGGCCGGACAGCCAGCTGATATTCTGGTTCGTGCTGCTGCCCTGAACTGCATTGAGATGGACGGCGGTATACTCCGTGCCGGCAGCGTCCGCCAGAACGGTGACCTTCGTCGCCTCGGCGACACCCTTCGGACCGACAGCCGTGAGCACGCAGACCGTGCCGGCGTCCTTGGTCTTCATGGCATCGGTCTCGAGCAGGCCGTTGGCATCGGTCTTGCCGATCTCCGCGCCGTCGAGCGACACGGTCACACCGGCGGCGGGACTGCCGTCCTTTTCATAGACCGCGATCACGCTGGACATGCCGACCGCCTGCGGGCCGGGCTGGATGTTGTAGTACGCCGACAGCGGCAGACGCACCGCCGCCTGCGCCGCCGTATAGGCCTCGCCGTTCGCCGCGGTGAGCGCGATGTTGGACACCGTGTACGTGAACTGGTTGACCGTCGTGTCCAGACCGGCGTCGATCTGGAAGGTCAGTGTGGCCAGCTCGCCCTCGACCGGTGCCGCCGACTCAAGGTGCAGCGTCAGCATGGCTTTCTTAAAGCCGGTCTTGGTGTACGTCAGTTTTCCGGTCACGCCGTTGGCATAGGTCACCGTCGGCTGACCGATGTCATCGTTGAGGTTGAGCATCGTGATGTCCGCGGAGCGGACCTTGCCGTCCGCCGCGACCGTCAGCGTATAGTCGCTGCCGAGCGGGACGAAGTCCGAGCCGCTGACGCTGACCGTGGCCGTGTCCTGCATATCGCCGGCAACGACAAAGGCCGTGGTCTTTTCGACCGTGTTGCCGAACGCATCGGACACGGAGACCGTCATGGTGTGCTTGCCGTTCTGGAGCGTCAGACGCACGGTCGCATTCGTGTCGGAATTGTCCGACTGGAGTTCCTCGCCGTCGATCTTGATGACCGTTGCCTTGGCATTGATGCCGGAGCGGTTCTGACCGTCCACATCGTCATACGAGGCGACCGCTTCGATCGAGTTGGAGTTAATGACGGTGGAGCCGTCGTCCGCGAGCGTCTGGCCGTTGATCGTCATGTCGTGGATGACCGGGTTGTCCAGGTCATCGAGGTTTGTGCCATAGACGGCGCGATAGTTATCGAAGTAGATGGTGCCGTTGCGGCGGCCGGCAGCGCCCACTGAGGCCGGCTGATAAGACAGCCAGAACACACCTGCGCCGGGGATGATGCTCAGCGGGTGCTCATCATCCTGATATTGCCAAATGTCTTGAATATTTGCCGAGCAGTACATCCACCCGGTCCAGTCAATGACCGTGGAGGGCTCACCATTCGCATTTTTATGCGTGAGGGTGAAGTGCTTCGTACTGTAGTCGTTGCCGTTCCAGCATTCAATATCCGCAGAGATGGAATAACACGGCGTGTTTTCCGGTGCATAGATCCAGACGCCGATCTCCGTGGGCGTGCCCTCGATCTTGATCTGGTCGCCGCAGTAGCGAACATAGAAGTTGGAGTTTTTCGACCCGTCATAAGACTCGTAGTCATAGTTCAGCTCCATGGCGTAGTCGCCGAAGCGCACTTGACCGCCCTCGGCCGCCGTCGTCATCTTCAGGTCGCCGCAGCGATACTGCGTGATAGAGTTGTTCGGCCACAGGTAATAGCTATAGCCGTTGGCGCGGAAGATGTCTGCAGCCGGAACTTTGCTGTCCCAGTTGCCCGTAAAGCGGTAGGGCGCAGAGAGCTCCGCCGTCGTCGGATTGTCGGAATACGTGCCGCCGGTCGTGACCGTGATCGGGGACACATTGCCGATGTAGCCGTGGTCGGGATTCATGCCGTTATCCACGTAAGTGGATTTGCCCCAGTGGTAGTGCGCGCAGGTCTGGCGCTGGCCGTTGATGGGCTCAAAGTCCATGAGCGTCACCGGCAGCTTGCCGATCTCCACACCGACCTCCGCCGACTTGGAGCGGTCGTTTGCGTAAGTGACCGTGACGGTCGCGTTCATCGTGCCGCTGCCGGTACCGGCCACGAACGTGTTGCCGTCCATGTGGCCGACGTCTTTATCCGACACGCCGGCCGTCTTGGACTTGATCGTCCACTTGAAGTCACCGGGCTTATAGGCGATGTCCACACCGTCACACTTGGCAACAAGACCGAGATCGGATGTCGCGCCAAAGTCCAGCGACACGGACGTGCTGCTGAAATGCACATCCGTGATGTCCGCGATCTTCACGCTCGTCGTGCCCTTGACGGTGCCGTCCACAAGCAGACGCGCCGTCACATCACCCTTATAGTTCTTCGCGGGCGTGAACAGACCGTTGGCGTCGATCGTGCCGCTCTTGGCGTCCGCGACCGTCCAGGTCACATTCTCCGGGAGCGCGGCCTCGCCGCCGTTTTTATCCACGCCGATGGCCGAGAACTGGATCTGGCTGTTGGGCGTGTAGACCGTGTTGTTCGGGGAAAGAGAGGCATGGTCGAACACGCCGTCACTCTCCGCCGTGGAGACCAGCAGCAGGGCGCTGGCGACCGTGCGCTCCACACCGTCGGACGGGCGGTTGCGGACCTGAAGCTCCGTGGTGCCCTCGCGCTTGGTGGCGCAGGTGGCGGAGCCGCCGCCGTCGAGGAAGATCGCATTCACCACGCCCTGCGCATACAGGAACGAAATCTCCTCATCGATCGTCATGCCGACCGAGTACGGGCTCTGGCGGCCGTCGGCCAAAAAGGTCACGACCGTGCCGTCCGCCTTGATGCCGATGCAGTTGCGCGGCATGAGGTCCGGATTCCCGTTGTAGCAGGGCTGTCCATCCTTGATCAGATAAAACGGTCCGGAAATCGCTTCCAGAACGTCGGAGCAGTCCACACCGGCGTCGCGAATGGCATAGGTACCGTCCTTCAAAACCGCAAAATACGGCTCGTTGGCAACACCGTTATTCTTCTGAATGAGGTTGCCCTCCATGATGAGGTAACCGAGCGGCTGCAGCGTCTGCATGTTGTAGTAGTCGCCGTTCATGGCCATGATGACGTTGCCGCCGGTAGCCTTGGTGTAGTTGGCAGCCTGCAGCGTGGTCTTTTCCATGCTCCAGGCCAGATTGGCCGCCTTGTCCTTGCGGGACGCGGGCGTGCTGCCTTCTGTATAGTAACCGTTGTACGAGGCCTTGAAGGTCGCCTTCGCACCCGGTGCGATCGTCGTCATAAAACCGGCGATCTGCGCATTGCCTTCCTTCGTATTCAGGAAGATGTTGGATTCCGTCACGCCGTCGATCAGCGTGTAATCCGTCTGACTCACAAGGATCTTACCGCTGGCAGGTTCAACGGGGTCTACGGTGTTCGCAGCCAGCGCCTGCGGGGCAATGAGCGTCAGCGTCATCAGGACGGCCAACACAAAAGCCCACGCTCTGTTCGCGAATCGGGTCGCTTTCACGACTCACATCAGCTCCTTTTCTGTAGTTTCCTCTCTAAATTTGTCAGCTCAATGTGTGAAAAAAGAAGAGATGAGGTTTTCCCATCTCTTCTTTGTGCTTTGGGGTCTATGATTTGTCTATTAGCAACCGAAGTTCTGATAGAAAAACATGTAATTTTCCGTGAGTTCCTTACTCCGCGAACGCGTTGTACAGGAACTCAACAGCCTCGGCACGGGTGCAGACCTTGTCCGGGCTGAACGTGGTAGCGCTGGTGCCGACAGTCAGGCCGTTGGCCCATGCCCACTGCACTTCGTTGTAGTACCATGCGCTGGCCGGAACGTCAACAAACGGCATATTGTCCGTTGCGCCGTCCGACAGCAGACGCACGAGGAAGCAGACCATCTCGGCGCGGGTGCAGACCTTGTCCGGGCTGAACGTGGTGTCGGTCGTGCCGGCAACGATGCCCGCCTCATAGGCCCACAGGAGAGAATCCTCGTACCAGTAATCGGCGCTGCCGGACTCCGGAACGTCGGTGAACGGGACGGACTTGATGGTCGCAGCCGGCTTGCCGACGGCGTTCCACAGGAATTCGACCATCTGTGCGCGGGTGCAGGAGCCGTCGGGCACAAACATCGTCGGGGTCATACCGACAGTCACACCGTTCTTGACGGCCCACATCACGGCGTCATAGTACCAGGCACCCTCTGCCACATCGTCGAACTTCATTTCAGGCTCAGACGGCTGGCTCGGCTGAGAGGGCTGAGACGGCTGGGACGGCTGAGAGGGCTGGCTCGGCTGAGAGGGCTGGCTCGGCTGGCTCGGCTGGCTCGGCTGGCTCGGCTGGCTCGGCTGAGACGGCTGGGACGGCTGGCTCGGCTGAGACGGCTGGCTCGGCTGAGAGGGCTGGCTCGGCTGGCTCGGCTGGGACGGAACGACCGGCTGAGACGGCTGCGACGGCTGGCTCGGCTGGGACGGACTGCTCGGGGTGGACGGCGCGGTCGTGCCGGACGGTGCCGACGGCATCGACGGGGCAGACGGGGCCACGCCCGCAAGAGCAGTCGTAGCGAGCAGGCAGACTGCCACCAAAAGCGTCAATACGACTGTCAGGATTTTTTTCTTGGACATGCTTTTTTCCTCCGTTTAAAAATAATTGCAAATTCCTGTCATTGGATGCTGGAATTCCATGCTTCCAGACGAGTTAGAATTCAACACTGTCATCGTATCACAAGGTCTTCCATATTTCAAGCCCATTTCGGACAAAACATCCGGTTTTTGCAGCGATTTGTGCATGCGGGTGTCCCTCCGCCGCAGCCCGGCGCTCTCAAGCCCCCGCATAGCCCAGAACACGCGCACCGCCGCCCCTGCCGATTTGGTTTGACACACGGATGCGCATACACTTATAATAAACCACGGCATCGTCCAGACGCGCGGCGGCGATGCCGTTTTGATGCCGGAACGATGTAGTTTTGACCCGAAGGAGGCGGTAGCATGATCCAGATCCTGATCGTGGACGACGAAAAGCCGATCTGCGACCTGATCCAGATGAGCCTGACCCGCGCGGGCTACCGGTGCACGTGCGTGTACGACGGTCTGGCCGCAGCGGACATTCTCGAGCGCAATGTCTTTGACCTCATCCTGCTCGACGTGATGCTGCCGAACGCCGACGGCTTTGAGCTCATGGAATACATCCGCCCGCTGGGCATCCCGGTCATTTTTCTGACCGCGCGCGGCTCGGTCGACGACCGGGTACGCGGCCTGCGCATGGGCGCGGAGGATTACATCGTCAAGCCCTTTGAGGTGCTCGAGCTGCTTGCGCGCGTGGACGTCGTGCTGCGGCGCTACAACAAGACCGACGCCGTCATCGAGATCGGCGGGCTGCGCATCGACACGCGCGCCATGCAGGTCTGGCGCGGCGCGGAGGAGATCGCGCTCACGCACAAGGAATATGACCTGCTGCTGTTTTTCGCCCGCAACCCCGGCACCGCGCTCTACCGCGAGACGATCTATGAGCACGTCTGGGGCGGCGAGTACAGCTACGGCAGCAAGACCGTGGATCTGCACATCCAGCGGCTGCGCAAAAAGGTCGGCTGGGAAAACCGGCTGCTGGCCGTGAACAAGGTCGGCTACCGGCTGGAGGTGTGAGCGGATGAGATTTCGCGCAAAGCTCACGATCGCCATGGTGCTGCTGCTGTCGCTGACCTACGGCATCGGCGGCAGCCTCATGATCGCGCAGTCGTTTTCCAGCTCCATCGCCCGCGAGCGCGACACCGCCGTGCAGACCTACCGCATGATCGTGGACGTGCTCGACCTGCTCGGCGACAACACCTCGCCCGGCACGGCGGCCAACACCGTCGCGCTCGTGCTGCACAAGCTCGGCAGCGGCGGGACAAGCACATCGGCACGCATCCGCTTCAGCGCGCAGATGATCGAGACGGGCGACACCATGCTGCTCGATGAAGCGCCCGAGCCTCCGGCCGGCAGCGGCGTGACCAGCATCGTGCACACCGGCAGCGGCCGGCACTACCTCACGCTCAGCGCAGCGGCCGACGGCACGAGCGTGACGCTCGCGTTCGACGTGTCGAACATCTACACCGTGCGCCAGACGCAGCAGCGCGCCTACCACACGACGTTTCTGATCCTCGTCGCCTTCGGCGCGGCCGTGGCGTGGGTCACATCTTACCTGCTGACGCGCCCGCTCGGCACGCTCTCGCGCGCGTCGCGAGAGTTGGCGCGGGGCAATCTCGGCTACCGCGCGCCCGTGCGCTCGCGCGACGAGGTGGGGCAGCTCGCCGCCGACTTCAACCGCATGGCCGGGCAGCTTGAGCGCAACGTCAACCGCATTCAGGAGACCATGGCGCTGCAGGAGCGGTTCATGGCCGACTTCTCGCACGAGATGAAAACGCCCATGACCTCCATCATCGGCTATGCAGACCTTTTGCGCAGTCAGGTGCTCACGCCCGATGAGCAGATGGACGCGGCAAACTATATCTTTTCCGAGGGCAAGCGGCTCGAGGCGCTGGGGCTGAAGCTGCTGGATATGCTCTCGCTCGACCAGTCAAAGCTCCAGCTCGTACCCGCGAGCCCGGCCGACCTGGTGGCGGGGCTGCTCGAACACCTCAAGCGCGTGTACGCCCAGAAGGGCATCGCCCTGCAGTACCGCACGGCGGAGGGCATGTGCTTTCTGGAGCCGGACCTATTTAAAACCCTGCTCGTCAACCTCATGGACAACGCCCGCAAGGCGCTCGACAGCGGCGGCAACATCTACGTCTGGCAGGAGATGCTGCCAGACGGCTGCCGCGTGCGTGTGCTCGACAACGGCCGCGGCATCCCGCCGGAGGCGCTCGCGCACCTGACGGAGGCGTTTTACCGCGTGGACAAGTCGCGCTCGCGCGCACAGGGCGGCGCGGGACTCGGCCTGTCGCTGTGCAACGAGATCGTGCAGCTGCACGGCGGCACGATGCAGTTTGAGAGCCGTGTCGGCAACGGCACGGTCGTGACCGTGGAGCTGAAAGGAGGCCGCGTATGAGACCGTGGATGCGCACCGCGCTGGCAGTCGCGCTCGTGCTGGCGATCGCGGCGGGCGGCTTCTTCCTGCCGAACCTCGTGACCGCGCGGCTCGACCGCGCGGATCAGGACACGGCGTTTTCCCTCAGCACCGGCGGCGAGCAGGGGCCGGCCACCGTTCTGCGCCGGAAACTGACCGACGGCATGCAGAACCTGTTTTACGGCGCCGAAGATCCCGTCGAGCTCGACGAGAGCGCCGCGGCGCACACGCTGGCCGAGATGACGCAGTACGCGCAGGAGCTTCTGGGCGCGCTGGAAAAGGACAGCGCGCTGTTCGGCGGCGGCTTTTCCGTGGAGGAGGGCGCGACCGTCCAGTACGCGAGCTACGGCAGCGGCTTCGTCCTCTGGGGCATCGCGCTGAGCAATCCGCGCGGCGACACGGCGTCCTTCCTGCTCGATGATGCGACCGGCTGCGTGCTGGCGCTCAGTTATACGTTTTCGGACAGCTATGCCTTCCAGATCCGGCAGAACGACCTGTGGGATTACCTGCTGCGCGTGTTTGAAACCCGCGTCGGCGCCACGGTCGCGGCCGCGCTCGGCGTGCCGTACGACGAGGTGCAGATCCCGATGCCGGAAGCGGCGAAAAAAATGCTCGGTCTGCGCACAAGCGGTGGAAACACCGTTCCCCTGCAGCTGCTCAACGCCGGAAACGAGGGCAGTTACAACGACGGCATGGACAGCAGCATCACCGACTACCTGCAGTTTTATGACCCGGACGCCGACACGGCCTTTTCCCTGCCGGCGTGGCGCGTGGAAAATACTTTGTATTTCAACGCACAATGATGCCGTTTCGATGCCAAAGCGTTGCCGGACGGATCACAGTCTCCGCTAAGATGGGGTCATACCCGCTTCGCGGAGACTTTTTTCGTCAGGAGATGTCCATCATGCAGATACAGGATCAGCCTCACATCGGCGTGCTCAGCGCAGACGCCGCCGCCACCGCGCAGTTTCTGCGCCGCATACAGGCACTGGATGCAGAGACTGCCGCCCTCCTGCCGCTGAGTCCGACTGCCGTGCCCGACTGTGAGCCGTATCTGTGCGGTGCGAGCACACACGCGCCGCTGCAAAAGCTGAGCGAGGCGGCCGAGATTCTGGCCGCGTCCGGCTGCACGGTCATCGCCGTGCCCGACAGTGCGGGCATTTTCTGCACTCAGCTCACGGCGGCGGCCGGCATCCCGGTGCTGAGCACAGCGGACGCGGCAATGCCGCAGCTGGTCGGTGCGCTGCATCAGCGCGTGAGCATACTGTGTACGCCCGGCGTGCGCGCCGCCAACGCCTACGGGCTCGCGGCGCAGCGCTACGGCCTGCAGTGCAGCTATCCGGACGCGCCGGTGCAGGCGCTGCTCGGCTGCGTCCGGCCGGAAAAGGCGTGCAGCGAGCAGGTGCTGCGCTCGATCATTGAGCTGGAGCTTGCGCGCGGGTGCGACGGCGTTGTGCTCGACAGTGCGCAGCTGTGCGCCGCGTTCGCGCACTTCGGTCTCGCCGCGCGCTATCCGCAGGTATTTGACGGCATGGAGCTGCTGGCGCAGGCCGCGCTGCAGCAGAGCGCCGCGGCAGCCGGTGTCCGCCGCGCATAAGATAGCCAAACGGCTGCGCGCCCCGAGTGGGGCGCGCAGCCGCGGTTTATCCGACCGTGAATGTCTCCTGCGTGTCGATGTGTCCGTCATGATCCGTGCCCGGTGGGTTGTCGGGCATATCATAGACATAGGTCAGCATGCCGCCGTCATACGTCAGCGCCGTGACAGCATAGGTATCGGCATAGCCGACGCAGAACGCCCCGTCACGCCAGACGACGCGCGTGCGCGTGACGGTATCCGCTCCGTCCGCATACAGCAGCGCGTGGCACAGCAGTCCACCGTCGCGGCAGACCTCATAGAGCGTGAGCGATGCCTTCTCCCCCGCTGCGCGCGCAGCCCAGAACGCCGCCACTGCTTCCGGGTGCGTGACCGGCTCGGCCGCATCCACGTGCACGGCCGTCAGCCCCGCCGCGTCAAGCTCCGCCACGGCCTGTGCGATCTGCGCATCCGTAAGATCGACGCCCGCGCTCGTGCCGTCACCGACCGCCTGCACAATGGGCTGATACTGCCGCGCCGCCGCGACGGCGGGGTCGGTCTCTTTTCCGCAGCCCGTCAGCAGCGCCGCGCACAGCAGACACAATAAAATACGTTTCATGCGCACACCTCCCGCCATGTCTTAAAAACAGTGTACACGAAACAGTTCGGCATTGCAAATTTCGCCGCATCTGCTATACTGGCGGCAGATATATGCCGTATGAAGCCACCGGGAGAGCGCTGCGGCCGCCGAAGGAGTCACACTCTCAGGCAAAAGGACCGGCGGCGGACGGAGCTCTGGAGAGACGATTTTGCACCGAAGAAGCAAGGCCGCACGGCCAATCTTTCAGGTAAAAGGACAGAGTGCACACCTGCTTGCCGGCAGGGGTGTACTCTTTTTTTGGAGGTCATGGCCATGCAAACGTTCCTCTTTCTGCTCGAGCTGGCCGGAACGGTCGCGTTCGCCGTCAGCGGCGCGGTGCTCGGCATCGAAAAGCACATGGACATTTTCGGCGTGGGGCTGCTGGGCATCACGACGGCCGTCGGCGGCGGCATCCTGCGCGATCTCGTCGTGGGGCTGACCCCGCCGCGCGCGTTTCAGGACCCGATGTACCTGCTCGTGGCGCTCGGCGTGTCGGTCGTGCTGTTTTTCCCGTTTGTGCGCCGCCTCATCGGGCGCAGCAAGCGCGTGTTTGACGCGCTCATGCTGCTCATGGACGCGACCGGGCTCGGCATCTTCACGATCACAGGCATCAACACCGCCATCACCCTCGCCGACTGCACCGACCCGCTGCTGCTGGTCTTTGTCGGTCTGCTGACCGGCACGGGCGGCGGCGTGCTGCGCGACGTGCTCGCCGGGGATATGCCCTACATCCTGCGCAAACACATCTACGCCTGTGCCTCCATCGTGGGCGGCATCCTCTACCTGCTCCTGCGGCAGGTATGGCACGGACCGGGCGCGATCCTGACCGGCGTGCTCGTCGTGGTCGGCATCCGCTGCGCCGCGGCGCACTTTGAGTGGAATCTGCCGCGCGCAAAAACCGTGTGGAAAAGCGACGAATGATGTGATACACTAAGCAGAGAATTTTTACGAAACCGGAGGTCTTCCCCATGCCCAACACGACCGTATGCCCGCTTGCAAAAAAGTGCGGCGGCTGCCAGCTGCAAAACCTCTCCTACCCTGAGCAGCTGCACCTCAAACAGGCGACGGCCATCCGGCTGCTCGGCCGCTTCGGTCATGTTGAGGAGATCCTCGGCATGGACGACCCCTATCACTACCGCAACAAGGTGCAGGCCGCCTTCGGTGTCAACCGGCAGGGGCAGATCATCTCGGGCGTGTATCAGTCGGCCTCACACCGCATCGTCCCGGTCAGCGACTGCCTGATCGAGGATAAGGTCGCCGACCGGATCATCGTCACGATCCGCAAGCTGCTCAAAAGCTTCAAGATCCGCCCCTACGATGAGGACACCGGCCGCGGCACGCTGCGGCACGTGCTCGTGCGGCGCGGCTGGCGCAGCGGGGAGATCCTCGTCGTGCTCGTGACCGCGCACGGTATGCTGCCCGGCAAGCGAAACTTCGTGCGCGCGCTGCTGCAGCAGCATCCGGACATCACGACCGTGGTGCAGAACATCAACGCCGGGCAGACGAGTCTCGTGCTTGGGGCGCACAGCGAGGTGCTCTACGGACCGGGATATATCCGCGAGCAGCTCGGTGATTTCACGTTCCGCATCTCGCCGCGCGCGTTTTATCAGATCAACCCCGTCCAGACGGAGGTGCTCTACCGCACGGCGCTCGAATACGCGGGGCTGACCGGCACGGAGACCGTCGTGGACGCCTACTGCGGCACCGGCACGATCGGCATTTTCGCCAGCCGGGATGCCGCGCGCGTGATCGGCGTGGAAAATAACCGCGACGCCGTGCGCGACGCGATCAGCAACGCGAAGGCCAACCGCGCGGACAATGTCCGCTTCTACACCGCCGATGCGAGCGACTTCCTGCAGGGCATGGCCAAGGCCGGCGAGCACGCCGACGTCGTCATCCTCGACCCGCCGCGCGCCGGCAGCGACGAGCGCTTTCTCTCCGCCGTCACGACCGTGGCGCCGGAGCGGGTGGTATACGTGTCGTGCAACCCGGAGACGCTCGCGCGCGACCTCGGCTACCTCACCCGGCACGGCTACCGCGTCGAGCGCATCCAGCCGGTCGATATGTTCCCGCATACGGAGCATATTGAGACGGTCTGTTTGCTGTCAAAAAAATAAAATCAAGTGCAGAAAAGTGTCGTATTTCCGGGCTTTTTGTAAGGTTAGCATCATCAGAGAAGCCTTGCGGAAAGCTCGGTTTTATTATATGGAAACATATCTGCTTTTCGGTCTGATTGGAGAAAAATTGAGTAGCCGGAGAGTAGTGGTAGGGTTTCGGCTGCGGATTAGATGTCAGAGGTTGTGGCATCAGGATTGTTGTCAGAACCGATCGCAGTTTAAGCCACTCGATCTGAATTGTATTGAACCACGATATTAAAAGAAAGGAAACGTGTGATAATTAACTTCCTAATTATCATACAAGGATAAGATGATTAAGTATTTAGGTGAGCATAAACTTTTTAATGAGAAATACATTATATTTATTTTGTTTTGTATATTCCTGGTTGAATTTAAAAATTGCTTCTCTTATGAAAATAAAGAAAAAGGGTATACATTGGTAATTTCATTAATGTACTTAGGGGAGGCAATATTATTTTTAATGCCTTATGAGAATTATATTGTTGATATTATGTGTACAATATTTGGAATAGCATTGGTTTTATGTTTAATCTTGAGATACAAAAGTAGAAAAGGATAGAAATGTGCAGTATAAAAAATCTGAAAATACAACGCTTAAATTGCGGGATGTATCAAGATATGTTTGCTGCAGAATTTATTGATATGTTTCCACGAACAAACGGAGATATTTTGGTACATACCATATTAGCCCGAATAGATTCCCTATGACCAACATCAATCAGAAGGTAGCGCGCCATATCGAATGTGTCGTGCGGCTGACGAGAAGCAAATAACGCAGCGCACGCAGCCGCAGTCGCAAAACCACACGCCCGGGCGCTCAGAGGAGCTCTGAGCGCCCGGGATTTTTCTGCCTTCGTCAAAAAATGAACGATTTTTCGCGCTCTGCATGGACAAGCAGCTGGAAATGTGATACACTCGGCGCTGACGCGCAAAAGCGCGTGCAAATGGTAATGAAACACAACAGGAGGAAGAAATCATGTCTAAGATCGTCAACGAGGCGAGAATCAAAAACAAACTCATCGTCAGGATCCGCGAGCTGCTGGAGCACCGCGCATTCTGGCTGTATCTGCTGGTGGACGAGGCCGAAAAGCGCGGCCTGGATCCGGAGGAGTTTGCCTCGGCGGCTATCACGAGATGCGGCATTTCGCAGGGCACCGACCTGCAGAAAAAGAGCGGCACCAAAAGCCTCAAGGGCCTGAGAAAGACGCTGTTCACCCGCGCGGCCAGATGGGTGTTCGAGATGGATCTCGTCGAAAATACAGACGACACGCTCTATCTCGATTTCCACTACTGTCCGCTGGTCAAGGCCTGGCAGAAGGCCGGCTGCAGCGACGAGGAGATCGCCAGACTGTGCGACATCGCCATGTGCGGCGACCACGGCATCGGCAGCTGCTTTGACGCTCGCCTTGAGCTGCCCAAGGCCATCGCGAAGGGCGATGACATCTGCGCGCTGAGATACATCAAGTCGAACAAGTAAATATTGAGGTGACATAAAAAAATAGATACGTCGCTGATCGTAAGACTGTGCCTGCCGCAGTTTGCCGTGGGTCTGTTTACGACCATGCTCAACAACTACCTCATCTATTTTTATCAGCCGTCCAAAGAATCGGGAATCCCCAATCTCATCCCGCAAGGGAGGAGCGTGTTGGGGATTCTCACGATTATCGGGCTGATCAAGGCCATCTGTCACATCATCGACGCCGTCACCGACCCGCTCATCGCATCCTGCTCCGACAAGAGCAGGCACCCCGATGGCCGGCGCATCCCGCTGATGAAAAAGCCCTTCATCCGCCGTCTGCATCCCGAGGTGCGTGGTATGTTTGAGGCGCTCGCGCTGCACATGGCCTTCCCCATGCGGACCGTGTTTTCAAACCTCGGGCTCTTTTCCGGTCTGCTCACCCGCCTCATGCCGAAGCTCAACGCTGCGGCGGGTGAAATGCTCGGCACGGGCTGCACGTTTAAGAACATCTCGACCAATGACGACGGCACCTGCCGGGCGCAGGCGTTTCTGCGCTGCATCAACGACGCGGACTTCGAAAAAGATCTCGACACCCTGCGCAAGATGGCAGAGTGCCACGGCGTGCGGATCGTCCTGCGCGATGAGGACAACGAATACTACAAGCCCACGTCCCTTGACAGCCGCGGCTATCAGTACGTGAAGGAAACGGCGCAGGCGGTCTTTCCCTATGCCGCCGTCGCCCCGTTCATCCTGCCGGCAGGCACAGACGCGAGACGCTTCACAGGCCTCTCCGACGCCGTGATCCGCTTCGCGCCCATCGACATCGATGACCAGCAGTACGCATCCGTGCACGGAGAAAACGAGAACATCAGCATCGACAAGCTCTCCATCGCGGTCGATTTCTACAAACAGCTGCTGCGAAACTACGCATAGCGCGCAGCGCGCGGCAGTGTCCCGGAATATATGACCCCATAAAAAGAGCATCCGCAGTGCCTACCGGGCATTGTGGATGCTTTTTCACGCTTCGGGGCACGCGCACGCGCCGTCCGCCTGCGCACAGGCGCGCAGCTCCTGAAAGATGGTCGTGTAGTCGGCGCGGAAGTTGCTGTTTTTCGGGAAGAGGAACATGATGTCGTGCCGGAGCTGAAAATCGCTCAGCTCGATCACGCCGAGCGTGCCCGCCGCCTCCTCCGGACGGATGGCCGCACGGTAGAGAAACGACACGCCGTAGCCGCTCTTGAGCAGGGTCTTGATCGCGCCGATGTTGCCGATCTCGACCGTGCGGGCAAAGTCCGCCGCCGCAAGACCGCGCTCCTTGAGATAGTATTCGAGGATCACGCGCGTGCCCGAGCCTTCCTCGCGCAGCAACAGCGGCTCATCCAGCAGCTGCGTGAGCCGCTGCCCCCGGTAACGCGCGGCCTTGTCCGGCGCTGTGGCGGCGACATATTCCTCCGTGCCGAAGACGAAAAAGTCATACTCCGCCTTCGGAAAATCCCCCTCGACCACGGCAAAATCCAGCTCTCCGGAGTCAAGCTTGCTCAGCAGCACCTTCGTATCCGCCACCTGCATCCGGATACGGCTGTCCGGGTGCAGATGCAAAAACCGGCCGAGCGCCTCGTTGAGCATGAACTCCGCGACCGAGAGCGTTGCGCCGAAGGAATAGTCGCGCGTGCCGGTGGCCGCCTGCTGCATCCGCTTTTGCAGGTGCTGCTCGTCGTGCTTCATCGTCAGCAGCGTCCGCCGCAGGATCTCCCCCGCCTCGGTCAGCTGCAGACGCTTGCCGTTGTGCCGGAACAGCGCCGCGCCATATGCCTGCTCCAGATAGCGTATGTGGTGCGAGACCGCAGGCTGCGTGATGCTCAGCTCCCGCGCCGCTTTCGTGAAATTCATGTGCCGGCACACGGCCAGAAAGGTCTCCACGCGAAAATCCAGCATAAGCGTCCCTCTTTCCCGGTGGTTTTCCGCAATCATAACACAAAATTATCGTTAGATAAAGATAAATCATTTTTCTTTATTGTTTTGCTGTGCTATGATGCTCTGTACAAACCATTGAGAGAGAAGGGACTCCCCCACCATGAACTTTCTTCAGAAAAACTGGAAAGGCATCCTTGTGTGCCTCGTCATGGCCGTGCCCTGCTGGCTGCTCGGGCAGAAATTTCCGATCGTCGGCGGCCCGGTGTTCGGCATTCTCGCCGGTATGATCGTCACGCTGCTCTGGCGCGACAAGACGGCGGCGCAGCCCGGCATCTCGTTCGTGTCGAAAAAAGTGCTGCAGTACGCCGTCATCCTGCTCGGCTTCGGCATGAACCTGTCCGTCATCTGGCAGACCGGCAAGCAGTCGCTGCCGATCATCGTCGTGACGATCACGACGTCGCTCGTCGTGGCGTGGCTGCTGCACAAACTGATGCACATCCCCGGCAAGATCTCGACGCTCGTGGGTGTCGGCTCGTCGATCTGCGGCGGCTCTGCCGTTGCCGCGACCGCCTCCGTCATTGATGCCGACGACGAGGAGGTCGCGCAGGCGATCTCCGTCATTTTCTTCTTCAATATGCTCGCCGCCATCTTCTTCCCCGCGCTCGGCGCGCTGCTCGGCTTCTCGACCGTGAACGGCGAGGCGTTCGGCATCTTCGCCGGCACGGCCATCAACGACACGTCGTCCGTCACGGCGGCAGCCTCCACGTGGGACTCGCTCTATGGGCTCGGCAGTCAGACGCTCGACAAGGCCGTGACCGTCAAGCTCACGCGCACGCTGGCCATCATCCCGATCACGCTCGTGCTCGCCTTCGTGCGCACGAAGCGCGCCAAGACCGACGGCACGAAAGTGGATCTCAAGAAGATCTTCCCGATGTTCATCCTCTACTTCCTGCTCGCGTCCGTGATCACGACCGTGTGCGTGAGCGTGGGCGTGTCGGCGGGCGTGTTCACCCCGCTCAAGACGCTCAGCAAGTTCCTGATCGTGATGGCCATGTGTGCCGTCGGACTGAACACGAACATCGTCAAGCTCGTCAGGACCGGCGGAAAGCCGCTCATCATGGGCTTTTGCTGCTGGGTCGGCATTGCGGGCATGAGCCTGCTGATGCAGCACGTGCTCGGCATCTGGTAAGACACAAAAAACAGGCGGCGGCCGGGGATGAACCGGCTGCCGCTTTGAGACTGTCAAAAAGTATTACTTTTTGACAAAGAGGCCGCAGTCTGCTGCGCGCATAATTTGAGCGCCGCCGGCGCACTAATTCCACACTTGCAGCCTGAGCGGTATTTTCTCCGCCGCACATGTCGCCGGAGAAAATGATCTGACATTCTTTCGCCGCTGCGGCGGCGAAACTCTACGAGATTTTTGGACAAGCTGTAGACGGCAGCCGGGGATGACCCGGCTGCCGCCTTTGTTTTATGCTTTTTTGCCGTCGCGCGGCAGCGTCACGAGCATGACCGTTCCATCCGTGCCGCTGCGCTCGATCTGCACCGTGCCGCCGTGCAGCGCGGCGATCTCCCACACGAGCGACAGACCGAGCCCGACGCCGCCGTGTGCCCGGCTGCGCGACTTGTCCACGCGGAAAAACGGCTGGAAAACGCTCTCCCGGTATGCCTCCGGGATGCCGGGACCGTGGTCGCGGACGCGGATCTGTACGTTCCCGTCCGCCTCGCTGACCGCGATGCGCACCGCCCCGTCCGGCCGGCCGTAACGGATGGCGTTTTCGGTCAGGTTGAACAGCAGCCGATACAGCAGCGGGTCGCTGCCGGTGAGCACAGCGCCGCCGTCGGCCTCCAGCGCGATGCCCTTAACCTCTGCAAGCGGCGCGAGATCGGTGAAGATCTCCTCGATCATGGGCGCGAGCTCGACCCAGTCGTCACAGGGCACGGTGCGCAGCTCGCTCATCTCCAGCAGGATCTTCGTCATCTGCGACATACGCTCCGTCTGCTCCTGCAGCAGGGTCAAAAACGCCGCCGTTTCGGGCGCGACGTCCGTGTGCTCGGCGGAAAACAGCTCAAGCTGCGCCTGCATCAGCGCAAGCGGTGTGCGCAGCTCGTGCGCGGCGTTGCCCGTGAACTGCCGCTGCGCCGCGAAGCCCGCGTCCAGGCGGTCGATCATGCCGTTGAACGAGCGGCTGAAGCGCTGAAACTCCGGCAGCACGTCCTCGCTGACCTTGCACTGCGCCAGATTGCCCGGCTGAATGTTTTCCACCTGCGCTGCAAAGCTGCGCAGCGGACGCAGCGCGCGGCCGCTGACAAAATACGCGAGCACGCCGCCGATGAGCGTGACCGCCGCCGTGATGTACCAGTTCGTGACGCCGAAGGCCGCCTGCGCGCCGCTGATGATGATCGTCAGCTCGTCATCCGGCTGTTTGCTCTGCGGGTCGAAGGCGTCGGGCGCACCGGACTCGATCTCGCTGTAAGCCGAGATGCCGCTGCCGATCGCATCCATATACCGCTTGCCGGAATAGCCGATCAGGCAGTTCATGAGCACACACGTCACGCCAATCAGCGCCGCCGTCATCAGCGTGATGCGCCACTGCAGAGATAGCCGCTTCATGTCTGCGCCTCCATAACATAGCCCTCGCCGATGCGGTTGCGGATGGGGTCATAGCCCAGGGCGGCGCGCAGCTTTTTCCGCAGTGCGGAGATGTGCACGCGGATGGAGTTGCCGAAGCCGTCCGCCCCGCTGTCCCACACGTGCTCCAGCAGCTCCTCCTGACTGACCGGCCGCCCCTGATGCAGCAGCAGGTATTCGAGGATGCCCGTCTCCTTGCGCGTGAGCGACAGCGTCTCGCCGCGCACGGACGCCTTGCGCGCCTTGGTGTCAAACGACAGCTCGGCGCAGGTCAGGACCACGTCGCTTTGCGTAAAGCGGCGCAGCGTCAGGCTGCGGATGCGCGCCGCGAGCTCATCGAGGTGAAAGGGCTTGGTGAGATAGTCGTTCGCGCCCGCATCGAGCCCCGCCACCTTATCGGCGACCTCGCAGCGCGCCGACAGGATCAGCACCTTGGTGTCGCGGTCGCGCTCGCGCAGCGTCCGCAGCACCGTCATGCCGTCCTCACCGGGGAGGTTCAGATCCAGCACGACCAGATCAAAGCGCTCAACGGCGAGCATCTCCGCGGCGCTCTGCCCGTCATAGCAGCAGTCCACGCTGTAGGCAAGCCGCCGCAGACTGCGCGCGATCGTGTCGCACAGCACCCGTTCATCTTCCACAACCAAAATATGCATACCATTCTCCTCGTGCGTAGTTACGAATGTCCAACTTTATTATATGATAACACAAAAGCATAAAATCTCTGTTAAGTTTCCGTTCTTAACGAAGATTTTATCTGCGCCATGGTATCATGGCAAACAGAAGGGAGTGATCCAAGTGTTTCGTGTAAAAAAAGCCATTGTGCAGGGCTTGCTGATTGCTGCGGGCATCGCCATGGTGTGCTTCGGCGCATTGCGCGGCGAGGCCGGCGCCGTGCTCAGCAAGGCAATCCGGCTGTGCTTGGAGTGTGTCGGCATTGGATAAGAAAAAACAGTCTGTTTCCCTGCTCTTGAGCCGGTTTCGCGGCTGGATCCAGGCGGCGGCGACGCTACTGACCAACATCCACCTGCCGAACTTCTTCAAGGGCGGCATCTATCAGGGCAAGGGCAAGAGCGTCTGCGTACCCGGTCTGAACTGCTATTCCTGCCCGGCGGCATCGGGCGCGTGCCCGATCGGGGCGTTTCAGGCGGTGGTCGGCTCGTCCAAATTCCGCTTTTCGTATTATATCACCGGCATTCTGATCCTGCTCGGCGTGCTGCTCGGGCGGTTCATCTGCGGCTTTTTGTGCCCGTTCGGCTGGCTGCAGGAGCTGCTGCATAAGATCCCGGGCAAAAAGCTGTCGACGAAAAAGCTCAAGCCGCTGACCTATTTGAAATACGTCATCCTGCTGCTGGCCGTGGTGCTGCTGCCGGCGCTCATCGTCAACGACGTGGGCATGGGCGACCCGTATTTCTGCAAGTATATCTGCCCGCAGGGCGTGCTGGAGGGTGCGATCCCGCTCGCAGCCGCAAACGAGAGCATCCGCGCGGCGCTGGGCGCGCTGTTTACGCGCAAGCTGATTATTCTGATCGCGGTCGTCGTTTTGAGTGTGCTGTTTTTCCGCCCGTTCTGCAAGTGGATCTGCCCGCTCGGTGCGTTTTACGCGCTGATGAACAAGGTCTCCCTGCTCGGCATCCAGGTCGACACGAGCAAGTGCGTCTCCTGCGGCAAATGTGCGCGCACCTGCCAGATGGACGTGGACATCACCAAGTCCCCCAACGACACGGAATGCATCCGCTGCGGCAAGTGCATCCGCGCCTGCCCCACGGAGGCCATCCGCTTCCGCTATGGCTTCGGCCTGAGCGGAAACACGAATCCGAAACAAGTAAGCAACCATCAAAATCAAACGGAGGAATCATGATGAAGAAAATCACAAAATTTGTGACGCTCCTGCTCGCGCTCGCGATGGTGTTCAGCCTCGCGGCGTGCTCGTCGGGCAAAGGCAAGGACAAAGCGAACGGCAGCGCCGACATCGCAGCCCTGATCGCGACCGAGCCGAACAGCGCCGACGAAGCAGCCAAGCTCTATCAGCAGCTCATGCAGAAGGAAAACGACATTCTCGCCGCAAACTCCGAGCTCTGGAACAAGGTGTTTCTGTCTGCCAACAAAAACAGCACCATGATCGAGGACGGCACGAACTACGGCGACTTCCTGCTCGCCACGATTGAGAGCGCGAAGGACGGCTTCTCGGCCGATGAGCTCAAGACGCTCAAGGCCGGCGCCGAGCAGATCAAGGAGATCGAGGGCAAGCTCACCATCCTCGAGCAGAAGTATCCCGGCTGCGGCACGGCGCCCGGCGCAGGTGACAGCGTGAGCGCGGAGGAGGCCGGCATGACCGCCTCCGGCAGCAACGCGATGAAATTCCCGAGCTTTCAGGGCAAGGATCTCAACGGCAATGACGTCGACAGCAGCAAGCTCTTTGCCAGCAACAGCGTCACGGTCGTGAACTTCTGGTTCACCACCTGCAACCCGTGCGTCGGTGAGCTGGCCGACCTTGAGGCGCTCAACAAGGACCTCGCCGCGAAGGGCGGCGCGGTCGTCGGCATCAACTCCTTCACGCTCGACGGCGACAAGACCGCCATCGCCGAGGCGAAGGACATTCTGGCGAAAAAAGGCGTGACCTACTCCAACCTCTGGTTCGCCTCCGACAGCGAGGCCGGTAAGTTCACCGCCGGTCTGTACTCGTTCCCGACCACGTACGTCGTCGACAAGAACGGCAACATCGTCGGCCAGCCGATCGTCGGCGCGATCACCGCGCCCGATCAGGCAAAGAAGCTCAACGAGCTCATCGACCAGGCACTCGCAAGCAGCAAATAATGACCCCGAGACAGCATCCGCCTCGGCGTGCCCTTCTGACGGAAGGTGCGCCGGGGCGGATATTGGCTGTCTGTCAGAGCGCAACGTCCTCAAGCTGGTGCAGCTGCTCGAGCGCAACGCTGCCGCCGCTAATGACAAAGCAGACCTTGTCTGTCCTGCGCAGCGGCAGCTGCCCGCACAGCGCAGCGCCCATGCCGATGGCGGACGACGGCTCGCACAGAAGCTTCCCCTCCAGAAGCAGCAGCTTCATGGCGCGCAGAAGGTCGGCATCCGCCACGGGCGCAAAGCCGTCGGTGTTTTCGGCCACATATGGAAAACACACATCCCCCGGCTTTTGCGCGACGAGCGCGTCCGCGACCGAGCGCTGCTGCTCCACCTGCACCGGGTGCCCGGCGCGCAGGCTCTCCCGATAGCGCGGCAGCGCCTCCGGCTCTGCACCGTAGACGCGCACGTGCGGTGCGAGCGCCTTGACCGCCGTGGCGACACCGCCGATGAGCCCGCCGCCGCTGACGGGGACGACGAGCGCATCCAGCGCCGGACACTGCTCCAGAATCTCGAGCCCGACCGTGCCCTGCCCCGCCATGACGAGCGGGTCGTCAAACGGCGGCACCATCGTTGCGCCGCGCTCGGCACAAAGCCGCGCCGCAACGTCAAAGCGCTCGGCAGCATCGCACAGCACGAGCTCCGCGCCCAGTGCACGGATGGCCGCCTGCTTGACGGCGGGCGCGGTCTCCGGCATGACGATGCAGGCGTGCGTGCCGAAGCGCTGCGCGGCGTAGGCCACCGCGCGGCCGTGGTTTCCGGACGAGGCCGCGACAAAGCCGCGCGCACGCTCATCCTCCGTCAGGGCGAGGATCTTGTTCATCGCGCCGCGCAGCTTGAACGCGCCTGTGCGCTGCATGCACTCGGCCTTGGCATACACCTCGCAGCCGAGGGCATCGTCGAGCGCCGGCAGGCGCAGCAGCGGCGTCTGAACAATATAAGGGGCGATGCGCGCGTGCGCCGCCCGAATGGTCTCCAATGTCAGCTCCATGGGAACGCTCCTTTCTCAACGGCTCCATTGTAACGCAGCGCAAGCGCGTTGTAAAAGAAAATCTGCGCGGCCGTGCGCTTGACAATCCCTATCCGGAAGGGCATAATCAAAAGCGATTTACAATGCAGCCATTTGTCTGTTTCCGCTTCTGAGGAGGTTTTTCTATGTATGATCTCAACCGCTTTCTCTCCGCGCAGCGCCGGGACTATGCCGCCGCCCTGCGCGAGATCCGCAGCGGCCGTAAGCGCAGCCACTGGATCTGGTATATCTTCCCGCAGGTCGCGGGGCTGGGCATGAGCAGCACGTCGCAGTTTTATGCCATCTCCGGGCTTGACGAGGCGCGCGCCTACCTGAACGAGCCGACGCTGCGCGCGCACCTGTTGGAGATCAGCGGTGCCCTGCTCGCGCTTGAGGAAAGCGACCCTACGGCCGTGTTCGGTTTTCCGGACGATCTGAAGCTGCGCTCGAGCATGACGCTCTTCGCTGCCGCCGCGCCGGACGAGCCGGTGTTTTCCGCCGTGCTCGACAAGTTCTTCGGCGGGCAGCCCGACACGCGCACGCTGCAGATCCTCGGACTGTAAGGAGGCATTGCCATGGAAAACCTGACTGAAACAAAACTCACATCCGAAAAAATCTACAGCGGCTGCATCCTCGATTTTTACCGCGACACCGTGCGCCTGCCCAACGGCGGCACCGCGCCGCGCGAGCTGACGCGCCATGTGGGAGCGGTGTGCATCGTGCCGCTGCTCGACGACGGCCGCGTGATCGTCGAGCGGCAGTTTCGCTACCCGGTGAACGAGGTCATCACGGAGATCCCCGCCGGCAAGCGCGACAGCCGTGACGAGGCGCCCGACGACGCCGCGCGCCGCGAGCTGCGCGAGGAGACCGGCATCACGGCGCGGGAGCTCATCCCGCTCGGCCCGTTCTACCCCGCCGCCGCGTATTCGGACGAGGTCATCTGGATGTACCTCGCCCGCGGCCTGACCTTCGGCGAGCAGCAGCTCGACGACGACGAATTTCTCAATCTTCAGGCCGTACCGCTCGAGGAGCTTGCGCGCGACGTGCTCGCCGGGCGCATCCCGGACGCAAAGACACAGGCAGCCATCCTGCGTGTGTACTGCATGGAGCGCGGCTTCGAGCCGAAATAACACAAGCGGCAGGCGGCGGTCAGATGACCGCCGCCTGCCGCTTGGCATTGGGGTACGCTCAGTGCCGGTGGAACAGCCCCTTTTTCTCATAGGGAACGCAGGCATAGCCCGTGAGCGCGTAGCCGAGCTTGGTAAAGACCGGGCGCAGCTCCGCCTCCGGAATCGCCGTCTCGGAAAGGATGACCGTCTCGCCCCGGCTGTGCGAGGACGTGACCTTCTTGACCGGAAACGCATTGCGCACCGCGTCGTTGACGTGGCTCTCGCACATGGCGCACATCATGCCGTCTATATTCAGTGTGATCTGATACATGGGATACCTCCTTGAAAAGCCAGCTGGTTAGACGCATTTAATTCAAACCGGATGATATCACTGCCGCGCGCGTGTGTCAAGAGCGCGGCGCAAAAAAAATCCTGCTGTTTCGGTTCGGTTTTATCCCGGACAGGGAAAAACAAAGGCAGCTATTTCCGTCCCCGCACCAGAAACATCGGGGTAGAGGCGAAGCTGATCGTCTCCTCCTCCGACCAGACGCGCTTCCAGACTGTCTCATCGGCCTCGGCCTTCATGCCGAGGGAGGCAAGCTGCTGCAGATCCCACGCGGGGCGCGCGATTTTTGACAGCGGCACGCGGCGGGCGATCTCCTCCATCACATCGAAGTGCTCGCCCTCGGCCTCTACGTTCTGATCCCAGACGCCGCGTTCGGCGCTGCTCCTGCGGTCACGGTCCCAGGCCGCCTGCGCGTCCTCATCGAAGAGATAGGCGTACCAGTTCGCGTCAAAATTCAGCAGCACGCCGCCCTTCTTCAGCACCCGCGTCCACTCGGCATACGCCCGATCGGGGTGCGGCAGATTCCATGTCAGATTGCGGCTGATGACCGCGTCGAAGCGCTCGGGCGCGAAGGAGAGCGCCTCGGCGTTCATTTCCATAAAACATATCTCGTCGGCCAGAGGGCCGGCGTTTTCTTTTGCCTCGGCGAGCATGGCACGGGTGAGGTCGATGGCCGTCACGGCGCAGCCCAGCTCGCGCAGCAGGATGGCAAAGAAGCCCGGCCCGGTGCCGACCTCCAGCACCTGCAAGTCGGCAAGCGGACGATCGGGGAACCGCCGCGTCAGCTCTTCACGTATGCAGTCCTTCCACCGCTGCCGCTGCGCCGTAGCCAGCTCCAGCCGGTTGACCTCCGAATAGCCGGGGGCACGGTCGGTCCAGTAGTTTCTATTCTCTTCAAGGATCGGGTCTCGGCACACCATAACTCACCATCGGGCCTTTCTCAATGATATTCAACGACGCGGTCTGATACAGCAGCACCCCGTCTGCGGGTGCGAGCTCCGTAAAGAGGCTTTTGCCGAAATAGTCGCGGATCTCGCCAAGCTTTTCGCCTTTCCGGAAACGGTCGCCCGGCTTTTTCTCCGGGTACCAGCAGCCGGTGCAGGGCGCGTCGTCGTTATACTCCAGCAGCTCCTGCTTGGGATGGCGGGTCCAGTCCCCGTCCAGTACGCCGAGCCGGCGCAGGATGTTGCGCACATCGGCCTTGTCCGCCTCGATCTCCTCCCGGCTGAACAGGCTGAGCTGGCCGCGCTCGATGAGCACGCTGGGAACGCCGTGGAGAGAGGCAAGATTATAAGCCCCGCCCGTGCGGCAGTGCGAGCGCACAACATACTTTACATTCACGCACTCTACCATCCGTTTCGCCGTCTCCTCGGCAGGCGTATCGCCCAGATAATAGCAATAGGGGATCAGCGTCTCATAACCGTCGCCGCAGTGCAGGTCGATGTAAGCATCTGCGTTGCGGATAAAGACCTCGAAGAGCATATGCGCCAGCCGCTCGGCCTCGCTCCCCTCCCGGTCGCCGGGGAACACGCGGTTGAGATTTTTTCCGTCCTCAAAGACGCGGGACATGGTGCGGTTTTCAAAGCCCGAACGGTTGACCAGCGGAACAAGGATCACGTTGCCGCGCAGCGTGGAAACGTCAAGCTCATTGGACAGCTCGATGGCCGCCTGAATGCCGACGTATTCCGCGTTGTGGATGCCCGCCGTGATGAGCACGGTCGGTCCCGGCTGCTCACCACAGAGCAGGACGTGCGGAACGTGCAGCTCGGTGCCCTCCACGTGGATATGATCTTTTACCGTTTTGCCCGGCGTCAACTCGTGCCCGGCGATCATTTTTGCTTTCATGGCAGCCTCCATTTATTCTGTTACCGTATCATGCGCCACCCCTTTTGGCAAGCCCCCCGGGGGGATCCGGAAGCGGGAAAAGGCCGCGGTCAATGCAAATTTATATCCCCCTGGGGGGCTTACGCATCGACGAAAGGCAGAATATAATGTAAGCAGCCTGCATTTCCGTTTATTGGACAGGCGGCCGCGTGAGGGCGCAAGGGCCGCCGGCTGCAGCAGAGAGGGGAAGCATATGGAACTGATCAAGCATCGCGTAGCTCACTACTGGTCTCACCGGGCGGAGGCCTTTGAAGCGCAGAGACTGCGTGAATTCGACAGCGAGAAGCGGGCGCGCTGGCTCGCGGAGTTTTTCCGGTATCTGCCGCAGGGGCGGCCGCTCCGGGTCCTGGACATCGGCACGGGTACCGGCTTCTTCGCCTGCCTGTTTGCCGCCGAGGGGCACGAGGCGACCGGCATCGACCTGACACCGGACATGATCGAGCACGCCGAGCATATGGCCGCCGTTCTGGGGCTGGACGCCACGTTCCGGATCATGGACGCAGAAAACCCGGACTTCGAGCCGGAGAGCTTCGACGTGCTGGTGACACGGAATCTGACATGGACGCTGCCGCATGTCGAAAAGGCCTATCGGGAGTGGTACAGGATCCTCAAGCCCGGCGGTGTGCTCATCAACTTTGACGCGGATTACAGCGCCGCGCTGGAAGATGAGCAGCAAGGAGGAAAGAAGCACGAGCTGCCCGAAAACCACGCGCACAAGCTGGTGCCGGACGATCTGATGGCCGAAAACGATGCCATCACGATGGAGATCGGCGCCTATCACGGGCCGCGCCCGCAGTGGGACGTGCAGCTGCTCATCGAGGCCGGCTTTGAGCGTGTCACCGTGGACAAAGGCATTTATAAACGCATCTATGCCGAGATCGACGAGTTCATCAATCCCACGCCGATCTTCACCATCGCAGCTTTCAAATAACAGGAGAGGCACGGCATGAAAAACTACGCGCTCAAGCGCCTGCTGCAGCTGATCCCGATCCTGCTTGCGATCACATTTCTGTCCTACGGCATGATGCGTATCGCAGGCAGCGACGTGGTCGAGCAGAAAATGGAGAACACGAGCGGCACGGTTTCGCAGGAAATGATCGACAACGCCAGAGCAGAGCTGGGTCTGGACAAACCCTTTGTTGTGCAGTACTTCACGTGGCTCGGCAATCTGCTCAGGGGTGACATGGGCACCTCCTACGTCTCAAACAAGCCGGTGTTCTCAACCTTCGTCTCCAAGCTGCCGGCCACGCTTTTGCTGACGGCCGTTTCCATATTGCTGACCGTGCTGATCTCGATCCCGCTCGGGATCTGGTCGGCGGTGAAGCAGAACACGGCGACCGATTACGTGATCCGCACGGCGAGCTTTATCGGCAACTCCCTGCCGAACTTTTTCGTCTCCCTGCTGCTGATGTACTTTTTTGCGATCAGGCTCGGCTGGTTTCCGGTCATCTCCGGCGGCGTCAGCCTGCAGAGCGTGGCGTTGCCTGCCCTGACGCTGGCGATCGCCATGTCGGCCAAGTATCTGCGGCAGGTCCGCGCAACCGTTCTGGATGAGCTGAGCAAGGATTATGTGCTCGGCGCCAGGGCCAGAGGCGTAAAGTTCTCCACGACCCTGATCAGGAGCGTCATGAAGGCCTCGCTCGTGACGATCATCACGCTGCTGACGCTTTCGATCGGCTCGCTGCTCGGCGGCACGGCCATCGTCGAGTCCATCTTCATGTGGGACGGCGTCGGCAAGCTGGCGGTAGATGCGATCAACATGCGCGACTACCCGATCATTCAGGCCTACGTGATGTGGATGGCCATCATCTACGTCGTGGTCAACCTGATCACCGACCTGAGCTATCACTTCCTTGATCCGAGGATCCGGCTGGGAGGGATCGAGCGATGAACGAAACCGTCACAGTCCGTGTACAAAAAGTCAGGAAGAACCGTATCAGGGTCCGTCTGACCCTCTTTCTGATCTTAGCGGCAGCGCTGCTTCTCGTTGCGATCTTTGCGGACAGGATCGTCCCTTACGACCCCTATGCGCAGGACCTGTCAAAGTCGCTTCTCCCGCCTTCGGCCGAGCACTGGATGGGCACCGACCGCTACGGGCGCGACATGTTCTCCCGCGTTGTGGTCGGCGCGCAGACAAGCATCTTCTCCACGCTGGCGCTCGTCGGCGTCATCTCGGTCTTCGGAACCGCCGTCGGCACGCTCTGCGGCTACTACGGCGGCGCGATGGACTCCGTCGTGATGCGCATCTCGGACGTGTGTCTGGCCTTTCCGGGGCTGGTCTTTGCCCTGGCGATCGCGGCGATGCTGGGCGGCGGTGTCGGCAACGCGGTGCTCGCGCTGGCGGTCATCAGCTGGCCGAAATATGCGCGCGTGGCGCGAAGTCAGACGCTGGCGCTCAAAAGCAGCGGCTTTGTGGCCGCGGCACGGCTCTCCGGCGACAGCTCCATGCAGATGATCCTGCGGCATATCCTGCCGAACATCCTCGGCCCGATCCTGGTCACGGCCATGCTGGACATCGGCACGATGATGATGGAGCTCGCAGGGCTGAGCTTCCTGAATCTCGGCGCGCAGCCGCCCACGGCCGAGTGGGGCAATATGATGAGCGGCGGACGCAGCATGCTGCAGACTTACCCATGGCTCGTGCTGTCGCCCGGCTTCGCGATCTTCCTGTCGGTCGTGATCTTCAACCTTCTGGGCGACACCGTACGCGACTACATGGACCCAAAGAACTCCCGGGCACGATAATTCGGGCTCTATATAAACAAAGGAAAGGAAACAGAAAACATGAAAAAGATCCTAGCTTCCCTTCTGGCGCTCTGCCTCTCGCTCGGCATTCTGGCCGGCTGCGGCAACTCCAACGCACCCGCCCAATCCGGCGGAAAAAAGGCCTTTGTCTTCGGCGACACCACCTTCAACGCCGAAAACGAAGAGCCGACGATCAACCCTCATGAAGCCTATTCCGGCTGGGCCTGCATCCGCTACGGCGTCGGCGAGACGCTGATGAAGATCGCGGACGATGGCACGCTCGAGCCCTGGCTGGCGGAGAGCGCCACCAACGTCAATGCGACCACCTGGGAGATCGTGCTCAAGGATGCGGTCTGCTTCTCCAACGGCAAGAAGTGTGACGCCGCCGCGGTCAAGGCCTGTCTCGAGCACCTGATCGAGGTCCACGAGCGCGCCGCCGGCAACCTCAAGATCGCCTCGATGGAGGCCGACGGTCAGAAGCTGACCATCGTCACCTCCGAGCCCAACCCCATTCTGATGAACTATCTCTCCGAGGCCTACGGCTGCATCATCGACATGGAGGTCGGCATCCCCGACAACGGCTGCGTCGTCGGCACCGGCCCCTATGTGGCAACAGAAGTCGTCACGGACGACCATGTGAATCTCATCAAAAACGTCAACTACTGGGACGGCGAGGTGAAGGTCGACGAGATCACCGTCCGCACCATTTCCGACGGTGACACGCTGGCCATGGCGCTCCAGTCCGGCGAAATCGACGCAGCCTACGGCATGGCCTATGCCAGCTATCCGCTCTTTGAGAATGACAACTACAAGTTCACCAGCATCCAGACCAGCCGCTGCTTCTGGGGCATGATGAACCTCCACAAGGAGAACTCCGGCTACACGATCATGAGTGATCCCGCCGTGCGCAAGGCGATCGCCATGGGCATCAACAAGCAGGACTTCGTCGACGTGCTGCTCAACGGCTACGGCTACACCGCGACCGGCGCTTTCCCCGACAGCTTCGCGTTCGGTCAGGGCATTCAGACCGTGTCCTTTGATCCCGATCAGGCCAAGGCCGAGCTGGAGGCCGCCGGCTGGGTCGACACCGACGGCGACGGCATCCGCGAAAAGAACGGCGTCAAGCTCACGATCCGCTGGCTGACCTACCCGTCCCGTCAGGAGCTGCCCCTGCTGGCCGAATCCGCGCAGTCCACGCTCAAGGACATCGGCATTGACGTGCAGATCAACTGCACCAAGGATCACAACAGCATCCGCAAGGATCCCACGGCATGGGACATCTGGGTCAGCGCCAACGTCAACGCCGGTCTGGGCGATCCCCAGAACTTCTTCGACACCTACTGTCTGGACAAATCGGTCAAGAACTCCGGCGGCCACCACAGCGACAAGCTCGAGAAGCTTGCCGTCCAGCTGCGCACCACTTTCGACCCGGCCGAGCGTGCGAAGATCGCCGTCGAGATGCAGCAGCAGCTGCTGGACGACAACTCCTACGTCTTCTGCTCCTTCCTGCGCATGAGCATGATCATGAAGGCCAACGTCTCCGGTCTCGAAGCACACACCTGCGACTTCTATGAGCTGACCGCAGATCTCGATATCCAGTAAGCAAAAGAAAGAGGGGCGGAAGCATCCGCCCCTCAGAGGCTGTCAAAAAGTACAACTTTTTGACAAAGGGGTTTGCAGTCTGCTGCGCGCATAATTTGTGCGCCGCCGGCACACAAATTCCACACTTGCAGCCTGAGAAGTATTTTCTTCGCCGCACATGTCGCCGAAGAAAATGATTGGACTTCTTTGCGCCTGCGGGCGCAAAGGCTACGAGGTTCTTCGGCAAGCTGAGAGGGGCGGAAGCATCCGCCCCTCAGTTCCCCGGACGGACATGGGCTCAGCGCGGAAGGTTTCCGTTTTGAGCCGATGCCCGTTTTTCAGACAACATCCGAATGAGGTCGTTTTATGGCAGTATTATTGGACTATCAGCATGTGGAGGTCTCCTTCAACGGGGATCCCGTCGTCCATGACGTGAGCTTTCAGCTCCATTCCGGCGAGATCCTCGGTCTGGTGGGTGAGTCCGGCTCCGGAAAATCCACGCTGCTCAAGGCCGCGATGGGCCTTCTGGGCAGCAGCGGCATGGTCACAAGAGGCGACATCTGGTTTGAAGGGAAAAGCCTTCCGGACGTGCCGCCCAAGGAGATGCGCAGGATCTGCGGCGAGAAGATCGGCATGATCTTTCAGGACTGCGGCGCGTCCCTGAGCCCGACCCGCACGATCGGCGAGCAGATCATCGAGAGCATGGCGGCGCACCGCAAGGTGGATGTGGCCGAGGCAAAGCGCGCCGCGCTGGAGCTCTTTGAAAAGCTGCACTTTCAGGACGGTGAGCGAATCTGGGACAGCTATCCTTTCGAGCTCTCCGGCGGCATGAATCAGCGCGCGGGCATTGCGATCGCCATGCTGATGAATCCGGCCGTTCTCCTGGCGGACGAGCCCACCTCCGCGCTCGACATGGCCGTACAGCGGCAGGTCGTGGAGGAAATGCTGCATGTCCGCGAGACCTTCGGCACCGCGATCATCATCGTGACGCACGACATCGGCGTCGTCTCCGCGATGGCCGACAGCATCGTCGTGCTCTCCAACGGCCGCGTGATGGAATACGCAGCGGCGAAGGACGTGCTGGAAAACCCGCAGAATGACTACACGGTAAAGCTGCTGAGCGCAGTTCCGAGACTGAGGAGGGAGAAGGCATAAATGGAACCGATCCTGAAGGTCGCAGACCTCTCCAAAGCCTTTTCCCGCGCCGGCAGGGATGCATTTTTCGCCGTCGATCATGTGAGCTTTGAGGTACAGCCCGGTGAGATCCTCGGCATCGTGGGCGAATCCGGCTCCGGCAAGTCCACGATCGCCAGGCTCATCACCCGCCAGATCGACGCCACCGGCGGGCAGATCTTCATCGACGGGCAAGATATCACCCGGCTCAGGGGGAGGGATCTGATCCCGGTCTACGCGAAGATCCAGATGGTCTTTCAGTCACCGGCCGACTCCTTCGATCCGCGCCGCACACTGGGCGACGGCATCTGCGAGAGCCTGCGCAACAAGGGCGTACCGAAGGCCGAACGCGAGGCAAAGGCCCGCGCGCTGCTGGAAAGCTGCGGCCTGCCGGACACGTTTCTCGCGCGCTATCCGCATCAGGTCTCCGGCGGCCAGTGCCAGCGCGCGGCCATTGCAAGAGCGCTGATGAACGACCCGCGCATCCTCATCTTTGACGAGGCCACCTCCGCACTGGACGTGACCGTGCAAAAGCAGATCATCGAGCTTCTGCAGCAGCTGCAGAAGGAAAGGAAGCTGGCCTATCTCTTCATCTGCCACAACATCGCGCTGGTACAGCAGTTTTGCGACAGGGTCATCGTGCTCCATGACGGCAGGATCGTGGAGAGCGGTCTGCCCGACGAGGTCATCCTGCACCCGCAGTCGGATTACACCAGACGGCTTGTCGACGCTGTTTTCTGAGCGGCAGAGCCTTGCTGTTTTCCCCGGCACGGTTCAGACTTACGGTTCAGCGGATCGGCTCGTCAGACCGCCGCCGCGCTGAAAGCCAAAAGCCGCCTGCTATTGAAGAACCATAAAAAAGGCGAGATTTTCATCCGTGAAAATCTCGTCTTTTTGTTTTGCTGCTCACGCCTTCGGGAAGATGGCGCGGATGGTCGTGCCCGTGCCCGGCGTGCTCTCAAGCTCGATGCGGCCGTGGTGCAGCTGCATGGCGTGCTTGACGATCGAGAGCCCAAGCCCCGTGCCGCCGGACGCCTTCGAGTGGCTCTTGTCCACGCGGTAGAAGCGCTCGAACACACGCGCCTGATGCTCCGGCGCGATGCCGATGCCGGTGTCGGCGACGGTGACGCTGCTGCCGTCGGCGTCGTGCGCAACGGTGATGTCCACGCGGCCGCCGTCACGGTTATACTTGATGGCGTTGTCGCAGAGGTTGTAGACGATCTCATAGAGCAGACGGTGCACGCCGGGGATCACAGTGGGCTCCCCCTGCACGCTGACCGTGACCTGCCGCGCTGCCGCAGCGTCCTGCAGCGTCTCCGCCGCCTCCTGCGAAACTGTGAGCAGGTCAACGGGCTCGGTCGGCAGCTCGCCGCCCTCGTCGAGCTGGGACAAGCGGATGATGTCGTCAATGAGCGTGACGAGGCGGGCGGCCTCGGTATGGATGTGGCCGACAAAGCGCGGCAGGTCGTCGGGCCTGACCATACCGTTTTCGATCAGCTCGGCGCTGCCGATGATGCCCTGCAGCGGCGTCTTGAGCTCGTGCGAGACATTCGCCGTAAACTCCCGGCGGTTGCGCTCGGCAAACTCCTGCTCCGTGATGTCAAAGGCGAGGATGACCGTGCCGATCGGTTTCCCGTCGGACGCGATGCGGCTGATGTCAAACTGATAGATGCGCCCCGCGCGCTCGGCGCGCACCTCGCTGTGGCCGTCGTCGGCGGCTGCCTGAATGGCGGCACTGATCTCGTGGCTGCGCTCGATGGTGAGAAAGTCCCGGCCGACGCACTGCGCGTCCGCGCCGAAGAGCGCCTGCGCCGCGGCGTTGATGCTCAGAATGTCGCCGTGCTCGTCGAGCAGGACGAGTCCCTCGCGCATACTGCCGGTGATCTGCGTGAATTCATCGGTCTTTTCGCGCAGCTCGCGCAGCTGTGTCCGGATCTCGACGTGCTGGTGGTGGATGCGCTTGAGCAGCGGCGAGAGCTCCTCATAGGCGTCGTTATCGAGCGGGTGCTCGAGATCGAGGCTGTTGAGCGGATCGACGATGCGCCGCGACAGGCGCCTGGCCAGCACGCCGGAGAGGATGAGCGCCACAATGAGCACGAGCAGCAGCGGCTGGAGCATACCGACGGCGATCATGCCGACCGTCGCGCGGCTGATGGAGATGCGCAGCACCGTACCGTCCGTGAGCCGCTGGGCATAGTACATGGTCTTTTCCAGAAGCGTCGAGGAATAGCGCGTGCTCTCGCCCGTGCCGGTGCTCAGCGCCTGACCGACCTCGGCGCGCGAGGCGTGGTTTTCAAGGCTCTCGGCATCGGTCTTGGTATCGTACAAAACGCTGCCGTCGGCCGCGATCCACGTCAGGCGGCAGCGCCCGGCCGTGAGCTGCGAGAGATAGTCCGTGCCGCTGCTTTCCACGGCGGCCGAGGCGAGGCTCAGCTCGTCGCGCAGCTGGTTTTCTTCCACGCCGCCGAAATAACTGTAAAGAAAGCCCATGATGATCAGCAGGCTCGCCAGCAGCACGGCGCCGGCCACGAGCAGGATCGATTGAAAAATCTTTTTGGTCATGTCGTTGCCTCCATGCGGTAGCCAACATTGCGCACCGTTTCGATCCGCCGTCCATAGGGGCCGAGCTTTTGCCGGAGCGTCCGAATGTGCATATCGACCGTGCGGGTCTCGCCGCAGAAGTCCATGCCCCAGACCTCCTGAAAGAGCTGGTCGCGCGTGAACGCCATGCCCGGATGGGACAGAAACAGGCGCAGGAGCTCAAATTCTTTATATGTGAGCGCGACGCGCGCGCCGTCGACTGTGACCGTGTGTGCATCGAGGTCGACGACGAGGCCGCCGCTGCGCAGCAGATGCGCAGCCTTGTCCGGCCGGCAGCGGCGCAGCACCGCCTTGACGCAGGACACCAGCTCCATCACGCCGAACGGCTTGACGAGATAATAGTCTGCGCCGAGGTCGAGACCGCGGATCCTGTCATACTCCGCGCCCTTGGCCGTCGCCATGACGACCGGGATGGCGCGCAGCTCCGCCGACGCCTTCATGCGCTGCAGCAGCTCGATGCCGTCCACGCCGGGGAGCATGACGTCGAGCACGACCAGATCCGGCTTTTCCGTCTGCAGCGCCGACCAGAACGAGACGCCGTCGTCAAAGCCGCGGGCCTCAAAGCCCGTGGACGAGAGCGTATAGACCTCAATGTCGCGGATGCTGGCATCGTCCTCCACACACCAGATCATGTCCTACCCCTCCTTGTGCACCCCGGTGACCGAGAAGATCACCCACTCGGCGATGTTCGTCGCGTGGTCACCGATGCGCTCAAAGTATTTGGCGATCATGAGCAGATCGAGCGCGTACGCCCCGTCCTCTGGATGGGCGGTGATCTTATCGATCAGCCGGCGCTTGACCTCATCGAAGGCGTTGTCCACAACGTCGTCTTCGGCGATGACCGTCTCTGCCAGCATTGTATCACGCTGAACGTAGGCGTCAACACTTTCTGTGACCATATGGATGGTCGAGCGCGCCATTTCGCGCAGCAGATCGTCATTTTCCGCCGAACGGCCGGCGAGATACTGGACGATCTCCGCGATATCCTCGGCCTGATCGCCGATGCGCTCCATGTCCGTGATCATCTTCAGCGCCGCCGAGATCTGGCGCAGATCGCGCGCGACGGGCTGCTGCTGCAGCAGGAGCTTAAGGCACAGCGACTCGATGTTGCGCTCCTTCTGGTCGATCTCCGCGTCGAGCGGCCCGACCTTCTTCGCCAGCTCCGGATCTGCCTCCGTGAGCGCCTTGGACGCGAGCGCGATGACTTCCTCGCACAGTGCGCCCATCTCGATCATCTCCTTATTCAGGAGTGCGAGCTGTTCATCAAACCGGCTTCTCATCAGCCAAACCTCCCTGTGATGTAATCCTCCGTGCGCTTATCCTGCGGCTGCGAGAAGAGCCGCTCCGTATCGTCGCACTCAACGAGCTCGCCGAGCAGGAAAAACGCCGTGCGGTCGGAGATACGCACAGCCTGCTGCATGTTGTGCGTGACGATGACGATCGTGTACTGCTCCTTGAGCTGCATGGCCAGCTCCTCGATCTTCGACGTGGAGATCGGGTCAAGCGCGCTCGTGGGCTCGTCCATGAGCAGCACCTCGGGCTCGACCGCAAGTGCGCGGGCGATGCACAGTCTCTGCTGCTGGCCGCCGGAGAGACCGAGCGCGTTTTTGCGCAGGCGGTCTTTCACCTCGTCCCAGATGGCCGCGCCGCGCAGCGATTTTTCGACGATCTCGTCGAGCCTCGCGCGGTTTTTGATGCCGTGCGTGCGCGGGCCGTAGGCGATGTTGTCATAAATGCTCATTGGGAACGGGTTCGGCTTCTGAAAGACCATGCCGATCTCGCGCCGCAGCTCGTTGACGTCCGTGCCGGGGGCGAAAATGTCCTGCTCGCGGTAGCGCACATCGCCCGTGATCTTCACGCCGGGGATGAGGTCGTTCATGCGGTTGAGCGTTTTGAGAAACGTGGACTTGCCGCAGCCGGACGGCCCGATGAGCGCCGTGATGCTCTTTTCCGGGATGTTCATGCTGATATCGTGCAGCGCCTGATGGTCTCCGTACCAGAGATCCAGACCCTGAACCGTCATAATATCACTCATAGGCTTCTTTTCCTCCTGAAGTATCTCTCGACGAGCATGGCCGCGCCGTTGATGAGCAGCGTGAGGAGCATCAAAATGGCGGCGATGGCAAAGGCCACGTCGAATTGTCCCTGTTCCTTGGCGTAGACGTAGAGCGCGACGGTGAGCGTGGCGCCCGCACTGCTCAGCCCGTCGAAAAAGCCGTTGAGCGCGTGGGCAAAGCCCGCCGTGAACAGCAGTGCGGCCGACTCGCCGAGGATGCGCCCGACGGACAGGATGCAGCCGGTGATGACGCCGTCCACACAGCCGGGCAGCACCACCGTGCGGATGACGCGCCACTTGCCCGCGCCGAGCCCGAACGCGCCCTCGCGGTAGCTCTGCGGCACGGTTTTGAGGCTCTCCTGCGTGGTGCGCATGATGGTCGGCAGGTTCATGATGACGAGCGTGAGCGCGCCCGCGAGCAGCGATGTTTTCATGTTCAGAAACTGGCAGAAAAATAGCATGCCCACGAGGCCGTAGATGATCGACGGGATGCCGGAGAGTGTCTCGGCCGCGTATTCGATGACGCCGATGATGCGGCGGTTCGTCGCGTACTCCGTCAGGTAGATGGCAGCTCCCACGCCGAGCGGCAGCACGATCAGCAGCGTTGCGATGACGATGTAGAGCGTGTTGAGCAGGTCCGGAAGGATGCCGATGCGGTCGGAGAGGTAGCTCGGCGCGGTGGACAGCAGCGTCCACGACACGTTCGGCAGCCCCTTGACGAGCACATAGGCGATCAGAAACAGCACCAGCGCCGCCGTGATCACAGCCGCCGCGCCCATGAGAATGCGCATGGTGAGGATGTAGGCTCTGCGGCTGCCGGAAATGGCTTTCTTTTTCATTTGTCCCCCTCCTTATTGCGCTTGAGGAAGAAGTTGAGCGTGGCGTTGATGAGCATGATGAACAAAAACAGCACCAGCGCGATGGAAAACAGCGCCTGCCGCTGCAGGCCGCCGGAATAGGACATTTCGCTCGCGACGGCGGTGGTCAGAAAGCGCACGCTCTGAAACAGGCCCGGCATATTCGGCACGTTGCCGGATACCATCATGACGGCCATGGCCTCGCCGATGGCGCGGCCGACGCCGAGCACGACGGCGGCGGCGATGCCGCTCCTGGCCGCCGGGACGGAAACCTTGAAGTACGTCTCGACCGGCGTCGCGCCGAGCGCGAGTGATGCGTCCTCATACTCGGGCGGCACGGCCTCGAGCGCCGTGACGGACACCTTGATGATCGACGGCAGGATCATGATCGCCAGCACGACGATGGCGGCGAACAGGCTCGCGCCGTCGGCCAGATGAAACGCCTTGCGGATGCCCGGCACGAGCACGAGCATGCCTACGAGACCGTAGACCACCGACGGGATGCCGGCAAGCAGGCTCACGGCTGCGGACATGACGCCGCGGATGCGCGGCGGGGCGACCTTCGCCAGATACACCGCCGTCAGAAAGCCGATCGGCACGCCGAGCACGATCGCGCCCGCGGTGCCGTATACACTTGTGAGAATGAACGGCAGGATGCCGTAGGACGGCTCCGCCGCCGTGGACGCCCACGTCTTGCCGAACAGGAACGGGATGAGCCCGATCTGCCGGATGGCGGGGATGCCGGAGACGATCAGGTACACGCTGATGAGCAGCACGCACCCGACGGTGATGAGACCAAGGAGCAAGAACACGCCGTGCACGACCGTCTCCAGAGCTTGAGATTTCTTTTTCATATCCAGCACCTCTGTATATACCAAAGGCGACCGGAAGAACCAGCCGCCTTGCGCTTACCTGTGACTCAGGCCACCGGGACTGCGCCCGCCGCGGAGATGATGGACGCGGCATCCGCAGAGATCGCGAAGTCGAAGAACTTCTGCGCGGTCTCGCTCAGGGCAGCGCCCTCCTTCGTCACGAGGACGAACGGACGCTGGACGAGGTACGTGCCGTCCTTGACGGTCGCCTCCGTCGGGGCCACACCGTTGACGGTCAGCGCCTTGACGCTGTCCTTGATGGCGGCCAAAGAGGCATAGCCGATGGCGTTCGGGTTCTGGGACACGGTGGTGATCACATCGCCCGTGGAGGTCAGCTCCTGGCGGTACTGGCAGGCGTCCTTCGTGTCCGTGATGGACTCGAAGCCGTCGCGCGTGCCGCTGCCGGCTTCACGGCCGATGCGCACGATCTCGGCATCCTCGCCGCCGACATCCTTCCAGTTGGTGATCTCACCGGTGTAGATCTTGGCGATCTGCTCCAGGCTCAGGTCCTTGACCGGGTTCTGGGGATTGACGATGATGGCGATGCCGTCGAGCGCGACGATGGTCTCCTTCAGACCGGCGGCCTTCTCATCGTCCTTGAGTGCGCGGCTCGACAGGCCGATGTCGCAGCGGCCCTCGGAGACAGCCTGAATGCCGGAGCCGGAGCCGGTCGGGTTGTAGGTGAAGGTCGTGCCCTTATTGGCTTCCATAAAGGATTCGCCGAGCGCGCCGATGACCTTTTCCATCGAGGTGGAACCGTCGGTCGCGACCGTGCCGCCTGCGGCGGTCGTGCCGTTGTCATTCGCCTTCTGGCCGCAGCCCGCGAACAGCGAGAGCGCCATGACGGCAGCACACAAAACAGGAATGATCTTTTTCAAGATGAAGTGCTCCTTTCGAACTTCAATTTTTGTTTTTGGTTTTTTGTTCCCTACGCTTCACAGGATACGCAGAGGATGTAAAAACGAAAAGAGCGCTTATGTAAAATGCGTGTAAAATTGTAAAATGCCGCGATTTCCGGCGCTCTGTCCGATTGTTTTTCGTATTTTTGTTGAAAAACAGACAATTTATGCGTGACTGTCAGCAAAAACCCCGTGAAAAATCTGCACATATTTTCATCCCCTACGGGGGGTTACGGTTTCGGCCGCCGTCCGTTATACTAATGACAATGCTCCGAAACGGAGAAATACAGGAAGAGAGGATACACTCACTATGCGAAATCGAAGATGGATCTGCCTGCTGCTGGCAGTGCTGATGGTGCTGGCCTGCACGGCCTGCGGCACAAAGACGAATGCTGACGCCTCCGGCGATGTGCGCACACTCACCGACGGCAAAAACCGCACCGTGGAAGTGCCCAAGCAGGTGGAGCGCGTCGTGTGCGTCGGCGTCGGTGCGCTGCGCTACAGCTGCTATGTCGGCGCGGCCGACCGTGCCGTCGGCGTGGAGGATTATGAGACCAAGGCCGGCATGAGCCGCCTGTATAACTACGTGAACTTCGACAAGTTCAAGGATCTGCCCGTCACCGGCACGAACGGCGAGCCGTACGTGGAGCAGATCATCGACGTCGCGCCGCAGGTCATCGTCATGAGCGCCTACGCCTCGTGCGACGCGGACGAGCTGAGCGCGAAGACCGGCATCCCGGTCTTTGTCGTGCCCGGCAGCGACACCACGCTCGATGACGCCGCCTACGAGACCATCCGCCTGCTCGGTGAGCTCTACGGTCTCGAGACGCGCGCACAGGAGCTGACCAAGTACCTCAAGGGCATCCAGACCGACCTCGACACGCGCACGGCCAAGATCGCGGACGATCAGAAGCCGTCCGTCTACGTCGGCGGTGTGTCCTTCAAGGGACAGCACGGCTTTGAAGGCACGGAGGCCGGCTACGGCCCGTTCGCGCTCATCCACGCCAAGAACCTCGCCGACACGACCGGTCAGACCGGCGCGTTCAACATCGACACCGAGCAGGTGCTCGCATGGGATCCGGACGTCATTTTCCTCGATTTCAACGGCATGAGCCTCATCAACGAGGACTATCAGGCACACCCCGAATTCTATCAGAGCCTGAGCGCCGTGCGCGGCGGCAAGGTCTACTCGCAGATCTCGTTCCGCTCCTGCGCCTCCAACCTTGAGACGGCGCTGGCCGATGCCTACTATGCCGCCTGCATGCTGTATCCGGAGCAGTTTGCAGACATCGACCCCGAGGTCAAGGCCGGCGAGATCTTCACAGAGCTGCTCGGCTCGAACCCCTATCCCGATCTGAAGGAGGCCGGGTATGCATTCCGCGCCATCACCATCGGCGAGTAAGCCGCAAATTTCCGATTACACCCGCATCCGCGCCAGAAGCATCCGCTTTCTGATCCTTCTGGCAGCGGTGCTGGCGCTGGCGTTCTTTTTGTCGCTGCGCGCCGGGTCATACAACACGCCCGCCGCCGAGCTCATCCGGGGCATTTTCGGCCGCGCAACGGACAACAAGATCAACCTCGTCATCCGCAACAACCGCCTGCCGCGCATCTGCACCGCCATGGTCTCCGGCGCGGGACTCGGGCTCGCCGGCTGCATTCTGCAGTCCGTGCTGCGAAACCCCCTCGCCTCAGCGTCCACGCTCGGTGTGTCGCAGGGCGCAACGTTCGGCGCAGCCGTCGCCATCATCGGCCTCGGTCTGACGCACACGGGCAGCTGGGCCATCCCGCTGTGCTCGTTTCTGGGTTCGCTGCTCGTTGCCGCCGTCATTCTCGGCCTGAGCCAGTTCAAGCAGATCTCCTCGGAGGGCATCGTGCTCGCGGGCGTCGCCATCAGCTCCATGCTGACCGGTGCGACCACGCTGCTGCAATACTTTGCAGACGAAGTCGCGCTCTCGTCGCTCGTGTTCTGGACGTTTGGCGACCTCGGCAGCACGAGCTGGCAGTCCCTGCGCGGCATGGCGCTGGCGGTGCTGCTGCTGATCGTCTACTGCTATCTGCACCGCTGGGACTACAACGCCCTGCTCTCCGGCGAGGAGACGGCGCTGAGTCTCGGCATCAACGTCCAGCGGCTGACGCTGACAAACGTCGTGCTCACGTGCCTTGTCTGCTCGATCATCGTATCGAATGTCGGCCTCATCAACTTCATCGGTCTGGTCGCGCCGCACATCGTGCGCATGGTCGTCGGCAACAACTACATCTACCTCATCCCCGGCTCGGTGCTCGCGGGCGCGGCGCTGCTGCTGCTGAGTGATCTGGTCGCGCGCGTGGTCATCATGCCCGTCATTCTGCCGATCGGCGCGCTGACGGCGTTCCTCGGCGGCCCGCTGTTTTTGTATCTGCTGTTCAAGGGGAGGCGTCAGACATGATCCAGGTCGACCACCTCTGCTATCACTACAAGGGCGGACGCCCGATCCTGCGCGACGTGAGCTTTGAGCTTGACAGCGGCCACTTTCTGGCCGTGCTCGGCAACAACGGCGTCGGCAAGAGCACGCTGCTCAAGTGCATCAACCGCATCCTCACGGCCGACAGCGGCAGCTGCCGCGTCGACGGCGAGGATCTGCTCGCGCTGTCACACCGGGAGATCGCAAAGCGCGTGGCCTTCGTCGCACAGCACGTGCCCGACACGCAGATGACCGTGCACGACATGGTCATGCTCGGCCGCCGCCCCTACATGACCTGGGGCGTGACGGAGCACGACCACGACGTGGTGCACGATGCGATGCGCTATCTGAATCTGGAGGATATGCGCGGCCGGTTTCTCAACCAGCTCTCCGGCGGCGAGCGGCAGAAGGTCATGCTCGCCCGCGCACTGGCGCAGGAACCGACGCTCCTGCTGCTCGACGAGCCGACCAGCAGCCTCGACATCCGCAACCAGTATCAGGTGCTGCAGATCACGCGCGACCTCTGCCGTGAGCAGGATCTGACGGCGATGATCGTCATCCACGACCTGAACCTTGCCCTGCGCTTTTGCGACCGCTTTTTGCTGCTGCGCGAGGGCGAGGTGTACCGCTACGGCGGCGCGGAGATCTTCGACGCCGACGCGCTGCGCGATGTCTATGGTGTCAAGGGCAGCATCGTGCAGGTGCAGGGTCAGTCGCTCGTACTCATTGAAGATGAAGAAAAGGAGAAAATATCATGACCAATTGGGAAAAATGCGTTGCCTTTCACGGCCACGCCTGCGGCGGCCTGACGATCGGCTACAAGGCCGCGTGCTATGCAGCCGAGCTGCTGGAGCTGGACTTCTCCGGCGATGAGCAGCTCGTGTGCATCGCGGAAAATGACGCCTGCGGCGTCGACGCCATTCAGGCGCTGCTCGGCTGCAGCGTCGGAAAGGGCAACCTGCTGTTTCATATGCGCGGCAAGCAGGCGTTTTCGTTCTACAACCGCACCACGGGCAAGTCCGTGCGTCTGGTGCTGCGCGACCGTCCGGAGGGGATGACGCGCGAGGAGTCGTTCGACTACTATCAGGCGCAGGAGCCGGCTGACCTGTTCGATGTCAAGCCCGCGACCATCGCGCTGCCGGAGAAGGCGAAGCTCTTCGACTCCTACCGCTGCGCGTGCTGCGGCGAGACGGCCGGCGCCAACTGGATCCGTCTGGTCGACGGGCAGACGCTCTGCCTCGACTGCGCCGGAAGCTACGACCGCTTCGACGTCTGAGAATAACAAAAAACTCCGGCTTCCAGAACGGAAGCCGGAGTTCAGTTTATCCAAAACCTCGTAGAGTTTCGCCGCCGGCGCACAAATTATGCGCGCAGCAGACTGCTTGACAGTCTCAGCCGCGCAGCAGCGCGAGCTGATAAAATGCGACGGCGCTCGCCGCGGCGACATTGAGCGAGTCGACCCCGTGCGTCATGGGGATGCGCACGGTGTAATCGCACGCGGCGATCGTGCTGCCGGCCAGCCCGTCGCCCTCCGTGCCGAGCACGATGGCAAGGCGCGGCAGGGTGCGCAGGCGCGCATCGTCAATGCGCAGCGAATCGTCACGCAGCGCCATGGCCGCCGTGCGAAAGCCGAGCGTGTGCAGCGTCTGCTGCCAGTCGGTGTCCGCGGGCAGATACGTCCACGGCACCTGAAAGACCGTGCCCATGCTCACACGCACGGCGCGGCGGTAGAGCGGGTCGCTGCCCGCCGACGTGAGCAGCACGGCATCGACGCCGAGCGCCGCCGCTGAGCGGAAGATCGCGCCGATGTTCGTCGGGTTCATCACATTTTCCAGCACGGCCACGCGCGCGGCGTTCGCGCACAGGGCAGCAGCATCCGGCAGTGCCGGGCGGCGCATGGCGCAGAGCATACCGCGCGTGAGGTGAAAGCCAGTCAGCTGCGTAAGCACCTCGAGCTCAGCCGCGTAGACCGGGATATCGTCCGGGCAGCGCGCAAGGATCTCGCACGCCTTCCATTCTATGTGGCGGCGCTCCATCAAAAATGACACCGGCTCACACCCCGCATCGAGCGCGCGGCCGATCACGAGCGGGCTCTCGGCGATGAAAAGCGCATTTTCCGGGTCGGCGCGGTTGACGAGCTGGTTTTCCGTCAGGCGGGCGTACACGTCCAGCTCCGGCGCGGAGAAGTCCGTGATGTCATAGATCTTTGCCATAGCTGCATCTCTCTTTTCGATAAGGTCAGCTCATTATACCCGATTTTTCACGCGCACGCCACTGCATTTTTTCCCGCCGGTGTATGCGCGCACGTGTGCTCGGGCATACTGCCTGTGAGGTGATCGGAATGCAACCAACGCAAAAAGAAGCCGGCCTGCTCAAGGATCTCAAGGATCAGGAGCAGCTGTGCGTGGACAAATACCGCCGCCACGCCGCCAGCGCCAACGACCCGCAGCTCAAAAACCTGTTTGAACAGCTCGCTCAGGTCGAGCAGCAGCATCTCGACGCGATCGCGCAGATGATGCAGGGCACGGTCTGCAAGCCCGCGGACTCCGCGACTGTGCCGGGCACGTTCACGGCCGCGTACAGCAGCGCAGACTCGCCGCAAAAGCAAAATGACTGCTACCTCTGCTCGGACGTGCTCACGATGGAAAAGCACGCCTCGCACCTGTACGACACGTGCGTGTTCGAATTTCGTGATGCCGACGCACGCAGCGTACTCAACGACATTCAGGCGCAGGAGCAGCACCACGGCAAGGTCATCTATGACTACATGGCTGCAAACGCCATGTACGCCTGACACCATCCACGCAAAAGCGGCGCCCCCGAACCCCGGGGGCGCCGCTTTCTGTCTGCGGAGATCACTTGCAGAGCCCGTAGCTCCCGGCCAGCTTCCGGAACGCCGGGAGCGAGCGCTCGATCTGTGAGCGCGCCACGCAGTAGGCAAGGCGCGCATAGCCCGGGCAGCCGAAATCATCGCCCGGCACGAGCAGGATGTCATAGTCCATCGCGCGGCGGCAAAACGCGCGCGAATCCGGCTCGGGCGACTTGAGGAAGAGGTAAAACGCGCCGTCCGGCCGCGCGCAGCGATAGCCCATAGCCGTGAGCGCGCCATAGATCAGCTCGCGGTTTTCGGCATAGGCCGCAATGTCGGCCGTCTTTCCGAGGCACTCCGCCACGGCAAGCTGGAACAGCGACGACACGCAGATGTACCCCAATGCGCGCCCCGCGCCGAGCACGGCGGCGTGCACGGCGGCGTAGTCGTCCATCGCCGGGTGCAGGGCGAGAAAGCCCACACGCTCACCGGGCAGGGACAGCGTCTTGCTGTAGGAATAGCAGTAGATCGCGTTGGGATAGAGTGTGGGCAGAAACGGCACCTCGACCCCGCCGTAGACCAGCTCGCGGTACGGCTCGTCGGCGATGATGTAGATCGGGTGACCGTAGCGCGCCTGCTTTTCGCGCAGCATGGCGCTCAGCGCCGCAAGCTCCGGACGCGAGATGACAACGCCGGAGGGGTTATTCGGGGAGTTGAGGATGAGCAGCGCAGTCTTTTCCGTCACGGCAGCGGAGAGCGCCTCGAGATCGAGCGCGAAGGTATCCGCCTTACACGGCACAACGCGCACGCTGCCGCCCGCCGCCTCGGCATAGACGGCGTACTCCGGGAAATACGGTGCGAACACGATGGCCTCATCCCCCGGGCAGAGGAGCGCGCGCGTCAGGATCGCCAGCGCGCTCGACGCGCCGTCAGTCATGTAGATATCCTGCGCGCGGTACGCCTCACCGAATGTCTGCGTGAGGTAAGCCGCGACCTTTTCACGCACCGACGCCATGCCCGGCGCGGGCGCATAGGCATGCAGCTGCGTGGGCGGCACGGTATGCAGCAGGTGCTCAACGGCCGCGTGCACACAGTCCGGCGGTTCGATGCTCGGGCTGCCGATGGAAAAGTTATAGACGTTTTCCGCGCCGATCTCGGCCGCGCGGCGCTCGCCGTAGGCCGCGATCTCGCGGATGGAGTTGCCGTTTGCGCCCCAGTCGCGCATTTGTTTCGAGATCATGCGTTTGCCTCCTCCAGATACTGTTTCAGGTACAAGATTGCCTGCCGGTAGCCCTCAAAGCCGAGGCCCATGTACGTTTTTACGCACGCCATGCCGGCGTAGGAGATCTGGCGGAAGGGCTCGCGTGTGCTGACGTCCGACAGGTGCACCTCCACCGCCGGAAGCGCCACGGCCTTGAGCGCATCGAGAATGGCGACGCTCGTGTGCGTGTAGGCCGCGGGGTTGATGACGATGCCGTCCGCCGTGCCGTAGGCCGCCTGGATCGCATCGACGATCGCGCCCTCGTGGTTGGACTGGAACAGCTCGACCTCCACGCCCGCTTCGCGCGCCGCCGCGCGGATGAAATCCTGCAGCGCGGCAAAGTCCCGGCTGCCGTAGATGGCGGGCTCACGCAGGCCGAGCAGGTTCAGGTTCGGCCCGTTGATGACGAGAAATTTCATGTCAGCACCTCCAGGATCTGCTGCACCGTCTGCTCCGGTGTGCCGTTGTTGTCAATGAGCGCGTCGGCAAAGCGGGCGTACAGCGGCTCACGCTGCGCATAGAGCTCGGCGAGGTCGCTGCGCTGGGAGATGGGGCGCCCGTCCTTCGGCAGCAGCGCAAGGTCGCGCCGCAGCCAGAAGATCGTGCCGTTCTGGTGCAGGAGCGGGTAGTTTTCCGCGCGGCAGACACTGCCGCCGCCCGTTGCAAGGATCGCGCCCGAGCGCTTGCCGAGCTCGGCGAGCGCGGCCGTCTCCAGCGTGCGGAAGGCGTCCTCGCCGTCGGCGGCAAAGATGTCCGGGATGGGACGCCCCGCCGTCTCAACGACCTGCGCATCGCTGTCGAGCAGCGGCCGGTGCAGCCGCTCGGCGAGCAGCGCCGCGATCGTGCTCTTGCCGCTGCCGGGCATACCGATGAGGACGATGTTCTCCATCTCCTGCCGCATGCGGCGGTAGATGCGCAGGATCTCGCCGTCATCAATAGTCGTGCCGGTGAACACCTCGCAGCTGCGCTTTGCCTGCGCCACGAGCATATACAGTCCGCCCGCACACGGAATGCCGAGCGCCTCCGCCTGCAGCAGCAGCGCCGTACGCGCGGGGTTATACACCACGTCGAGCACGAGCGCGCACTGTGGGAACTGCCGCAGGTCGACGGCGGCCTTGCCGGTGTTCGGATACATACCGACGGGTGTGGTGTTGACGATCACCTGCGCATCGGCGTGGCGCCCGAGATTCGTGTAGTTATCCTCGCCGCTGCGGGAGATGACCGTCACGCGCGCGCCAAGCTGCGCGAGCACGGCCTGAACGGTCGCGGACGCGCCGCCGTTTCCGAGCACGAGCGCCTTCTTCCCGGCAATGTCCACGCCGCTGTGACGCACGAGGTATGCAAAGCCGAAGGCGTCGGCATTGTCGCCGTAGAGCGTGCCGTCCGGCCGGCGGACGAGCACGTTCACGCTGCCCAGCTTTTGCGCGATCGGTGAGAGCGCGGCACAATACGGGATGACTGCCTTCTTATACGGGATGGTCACGTTGAGCGCGTCGAAATCGCCGCCGGCCAAAAACGCCGCGAGCGCGTCCGGTGCGACCTCATAGAGCTTGTAGGCATAGTCCGCAAGCTCTGCGTGAATGGCCGGAGAATAGCTGTGGCCGAGCTTTTCGCCCAGAAGTCCGCACCGCATCATACCACCTCCTGATAGCTGCCGAGATAGGAAAATTCCTCACACAGGCCCGGCAGTTCGCCCATGAGCTGGCGAAACTGCGGCGAATAGACCGAGGTCTCGAGGTCGAAATAGAACATGAACTCAAAGTCGCGCTCCGGCAGCGGGCGGCTCTCAAGCTTGTTGAGGTTGATGCCGAGCGCATAAAACCGCGAGAGCACCTTGTAGAGCGAACCCGGCTTGTGCGGCAGCACCATCATCAGACTCGTGCGGTCGGCGCCGGGATAGATCTCGAGGTCCTTGGCGATGCAGACAAAGCGCGTGTAGTTGTTGCCCTGATCCTGCACGGAGGCGGCGAGGCTCTCCAGCCCGTAGAGGCCGACACAGGCGCGCGAGGCGAGCGCCGCGACGTCCGTGCGCCCCGACTCGGCCACGCGCTTTGCGGCCGCGGCGGTATTCTCGCAGCGCACGACCGTCACGCCCGGCAGCCCCTGCAAAAAGCGGCTGCACTGGCTGATGGCCTGCTCGTGGGAGTAGATCTCCTTGATATCCGACAGCTGTGCGCCGGGTCTCGCCAGCAGGCAGTGGTCGATCTTCAGGCGCACGCTGCGCACGATGCGGAAGTTGTGGCGCATCATGAGATCGTACACCGCGTTCACCGAGCCCGCCGTGCTGTTTTCCACCGGGATGACACCGTAGCGGCACAGGCCCTTCTCAATGGCGGAGAACACCGCATCAAACGTCGCACAGTAAAACACGTTCGGCAGTGTGAACAGCCGGTCGCACGCGAGCTGCGAGTACGCGCCCTCCACGCCCTGACAGGCGACGGCGGGGTGCTCCGGAAACAGCGGCGGCGTGTGCGCGATGGCGTGCTCGATCTCGGCCGTCAGCGGGCTCGTGATGCCAAGCAGCCGGTTCTGGCAGCTGCGGCTGAGCTCGAAAATGAGCGAATAGAGCGACACCGTGTAATCACGCAGTGCCTCCGGCGCGCTGTCGGCGATCTGCTGCAGCTTCGCGCGCTCACGCCCGGCGTCCAGCGCCGGAAGGCCGTGTGCCTTCTTGTAGCCGCCGATCTGCGCTGCGACCTCCATGCGCCGGTAAAACAGCGCAAGCAGCTGGCTGTCAATGTCGTCGATCTGGCGGCGATAGTCACTAAGTTCCATGGTCATGCTCCTTCGTCTGGTTTCGTGGTTTCCGCTGCGGGGACGGCGGTCAATGCGGCCAGATCCGCCCAGAAGCGGGGATAGGATTTGTCGGTGCAGGCGCGGTCTCGCACCGTGACGGGCGCCGTGCAGCCGCAGGCTGCGGCGGCGGCCGCCATGGCGATGCGGTGGTCATGCTGTGGGTCGACCGTGCCGCCGGTGAGCGCCGGACGTCCGCACACGGTCAGGCCGTCTGCGCGCACCGTCACCTGCGCGCCGAGTGCGCGCAGCATGGCGGCCGTGCTCTCGAGCCGGTCGGATTCCTTGAGCCGCAGACGGGCAGCGTTGACGATCTGCGTCTCCCCGTCTGCGAGCGCGGCAACGACGCTCAGCACCGGGATAAGATCCGGGATGGGCGCAGCGTCGATCAGGATGCCGTGCAGTGTGCCGCGCCGGACGGTGACGGCATCCGGCTGCGCGTGCACATCCGCGCCGAAGCGGCGCAGGAGCTCCAGCACCACGCGATCCCCCTGAGACGATGCCGCAGCCAGTCCCGTGACCGTGACGCCCACAGGTGAGAGCGCACCCATGCACAGGAAAAACGCGGCGTTCGACCAGTCGCCCTCCACACGGCACTGCGCCGGGAGCTGCGCCGTCTGACCGCCGGGGACGGTATACGTCCGCGCGTCTTTTTTCAGGCGGATGCCGGACAGGCGCAGCGCATCCTCCGTCATGGCGATGTAGCCCGCGGATTCGAGCCCGCCCGTCACGGTCAGGGTGCTCTCCCCCGCCAGACGCGGCAGCGCCATGAGCAGGCCGGAGATGTACTGCGAGGACACGTCGCCCGGCAGTGCATAGTCCCCGGGGTGAAGCTGCCCGCCGGCATGCAGCAGCGCACCGTCGCGCCGGAGGGTCATGCCGTGCGCCGTGAGCACCGCGTCGAGTGGAGCCAGCGGGCGCTGCGGCAGACGCCCCTGCATGTGAAAGGTCACGTCCGCGCCGAGCGCCCCCGCGACCGGCAGCAGAAAGCGCAGCGTCGAGCCGCTCTCGCCACAGAGAAGATCGGCGTGCTCCGGCATTTCCCCGGCAATGGGGACGACACGCAGCGTGCCAGCGCCGTCGTCCGTGATGTCCGCGCCGAGGGCGCGCAGGCAGCGCACCGTGGCGGCGATATCGGCCGAGATGCCGTCACACCGCAGCGCCACCGGCTGCGCGCCGAGCGCGGCGCAGATGAGCAGGCGGTGCGCCTGTGATTTCGAGGCCGGGATGCACACGCTGCCCGTGCGCGCCCCGGGCGAAATGGTCTGATTCATACGATGCCTCCGTCCGCGAGCCATGCGGGGATGTCCGCCGCCGGGACCGTCTCGATGCGGCAGCAGCCGATGCGTTCCGGCACGATGAGGTGCAGCGCCCCGCCGGCGATCTTTTTATCCGCACGCGCGGCATCCGCGAGCGCATCGCGGCAAAAGTCCGTCTCCGTCGGCAGACCGTACTGCCGCAGGAGCGCGAGGATCTGCGCGCAGGTATCGTCCGTGCAGATGCCGCGTCTGGCGGCTGCACGCGCGATGATGGCCATGCCGATGGCCACGCCGCAGCCGTGCGGCACGGTGTAGCCGCTGCACGCCTCGACCGCGTGGCCGAATGTGTGGCCGAGATTCAGAAGCTGACGGCTGCCGCGGTCAAATTCGTCCGCCGCGACCAGATCGCGCTTCATGCCGACACAGGTCGCAATGACGTGCCCCACCTGCGCGCTGACCGGCTGCGCGCGAAGCTCGTCAAAAAACGACGCGCTGCGCAGCACGGCATATTTGATGACCTCGGCGCAGCCGTTGCGGTATTCCTCCGGCGGGAGGGTGCGCAGCGTGTCCGGGTCGCAGAGTACAAGGCTCGGCTGGTAGAAGCAACCGACCTGATTTTTTCCGCTGTCGAGATTCACGGCCGTCTTGCCGCCGACGGAGGAGTCCACCGCGGCCAGCAGCGTCGTCGGCACCTGCACGAACGGGATGCCGCGCTGATACGTCGCGGCGGCAAAGCCCGCGAGGTCGCCGGTCACGCCGCCGCCGAGCGCGACGATGAGGTCACTGCGGCTCAGGCGGTGCGCCGCCAGAAAGTCCAGCAGCGCGGCGTAGGTGGCGAGCGTCTTGAAGTGCTCGCCGCCGGGATAGGTAAATGTCACAACGCGAAAGCCCGCGCGCGTGAGCGATGCCTCCAGCCGCGCGGCATACAGCCCCGCCACGGTCTCGCCCGCGACGACGGCCGCCGTGCGCCCGGTGCCGAGCGTGCGCGCGATCTGCGCCCCGGCATCGTCGAGCAGTCCCGGCTGCACCAGCACGTCATATTCGCGCGAGGCGGTCACGTGGATGGTCGTCATCGGCCGTCCACCTCCTCCTTGCGCCGCCGCCCCTCGTCGAGCAGGCGCGTGAGCGCGGTCAGATCATCGCGCTGCATCGCGTCGCGGTACTCGCCCAGATGCGCTATAAATATGTCCAGCTCATGGAGCAGATTGTCCTTGTTTTCCAGAAAGAGCTCGGCCCACATCTCGGGGCTCAGCCACGCGACACGGGTCATGTCCTTGTAGCTCCCGGCGGAAAAGCCCTTGTGCTGCGCGGCCGTGGGGCTCTTGATGTAGGCATTCGAGACCACGTGCGCCATCTGGGACGTGAAGGCGATCATCTCATCGTGCGCCTGTGCCGTCGTGAACGAGAAACGCGCAAAGCCCGCGGGCTTGAGCAGCTGCTTGACGCGGTCAAAGAGCAGCACATCGTCAAAGTCCGGCGGCACGATGACCATCGGCGCGCCGTGAAACAGATCCGCCTTCGCGTTCTTGAAGCCGGAAAACTGCGTGCCGGCCATCGGGTGGCCGCCGAGGAACGTGACGCCGTGCGCCTGCGCGATCGGAAAGCACGCGGCACAGATGGTGCGCTTCGTGCCGCCGCAGTCGACCACCACGGGATGCGGGCCGATGTGCGCCGCCATGCTGCGAAACCACGCGACCGTCGCCTCCGGATAGAGCGCGATGAGCACAAGGTCGCACGCGGAGACATTGTCCTGCGTGAGCTCGCCGTCGACCGCGCCGCTCATGACGGCAAAATCCAGCACGCTGCGGCTGCGGTTATACGCGAGCACGGTCGCGCCGGCTGCATGATAGGCCTTGGCAAAGGAGCCGCCGATCAGCCCCAGACCCACGATCCCGACCGTCATTTTGCAAGCACCTCACGGACGCTGCGCACCTTGCGCGCAAGGTCGTCGTAGACCTCCGGACGCAGGGACTGCGCCCCGTCGCACAGGGCGTGCATGGGGTCGTTGTGCACCTCGATGATGAGGCCGTCCGCGCCGCAGGCGGTCGCAGCGAGCGCCATCGGCTCGACAAGGCGGGCAATGCCGGTCGCGTGGCTCGGGTCGACGATGACCGGCAGGTGCGTCAGCTCCTTGAGCATGGGCACCGCCGCGAGGTCAAGCGTATTGCGCGTGTAGTCGTCAAACGTGCGGATGCCGCGCTCGCAGAGGATGACCTGCTCGTTGCCGCCGGCCATGATGTACTCGGCGCTCATGAGCAGCTCCTTGAGCGTGCTGGCCAGACCGCGCTTGAGCAGGATGGGCTTGCGCAGCTTGCCAAGCTCACGCAGGAGGTCGAAGTTCTGCATATTGCGCGCGCCGACCTGAATGATATCCACATCCTCAAACAGCGGCAGATGCTCCACGCCCATGATCTCGGTCACGATCGGCAGGCCGGTGGCCGCGCGCGCCGTTTTGAGCAGCTCGATGCCGGTGGCCTTGAGCCCCTGAAAATCGTAGGGCGAGGTGCGGGGCTTGAACGCGCCGCCGCGCAGGATGTTCGCGCCGGAGGCCTTGACCGCCTGCGCGACCGCGACGATCTGCTCCTCAGACTCCACGGAGCACGGCCCCGCGATCATGACGAAGTTGCCGCCGCCGATCTTCACGTCGCCGACCTCGACGACGGTGTCCTCCGGGTGGAACTTGCGGTTGCAGCACTTGAAGGGCTCGCTCACGCGCTTGACGCTGTCGACGATGCCGAGACTCGCGATCAGATCCATGTCCACGTTGGTCGTGTCGCCGACGAGACCGAGCACGGTCTGATATTCGCCCTCGGAAATGTGGATGACCAGCCCCTGAGCCTTGAGCCAGTCGATGAGCTGCGTGCGCTTTGCCGCTTCCACGCCATGTTTGAGTACGACGATCATGATGATTACCTCCGATACAATGTTGCAGATTTCTTGGATACCAAAAAGAAAATGCGGCACAGGCTCAACCTGTGCCGCATGAAACAAACCCGATATCCGAGCTCTTTTTTGCATCACAAATCAGCCTTACTATTGCAGCATAGTAAAGTAATAAGCGTATGCAAAATAGAAGCTGCGGTTCATATTCATAGCTCCGATCTTGTAAAAATAATTTCGATGGTTTGAGTATAAAAACTTCGCGGCGAAATGTCAACTGCAAATTTATACAAATCCGCACTTTTTTTGCATCGCATCCTTCATCAGATATGCAAAGACGATGAAAAAGCGCGGGCGGCTGCCGCCGCCCGCGCAGAGGAGATTGCTTTGAAAAGAGGATTTACGCGTTGACCACGTGCTCGACGTAGTTCATGAGGATCATGGCGACCTGTGCGCGCGAGGCACTGCCCTGCGGATCGAGGATCGTCTGCCCGTCGCGCACGGTGCCGTTGATGAGGCCGGCGGCATTCGCCCAGGAGAGCGCTTCCTCCGCCCAGCCGGACACGCTGGCGGCATCCGGGAACGCCGTGAGGTCGGCGCGCGCACTGACGTCATAGCCCTTGCTGTGCGCGTAGTTATAGAGGATCTCGGCCGTCTGCTCGCGCGTGACGAAGCCGCTGGGATCAAAGCGGCTGCCGCCGATGCCGGAGACCACTCCGTTTTCCGCAGCCCAGGTGACCGCGTCGGTATACCATGCGCCGTCCGGCACATCCACGAACGTGTTGGGTGCCTTCGGCGCGGGCGCACCCGCGAGGCGCCACAGCACGGACACGAGCATGGCGCGCGTCATGGTGGCATTCGGCGCGAAGGTCGTCGGCGTCATGCCGGCGAAGAGCCCGTTGTTGTAGGCATACGCTGCCGCGCCGTAGTACCACGTGCCGGCGACCACGTCTGTGAACGGGAAGCGCGCGATGGCCGTCACGCCGTTGACCACGTCGAAGGCGTAAGTCTGCTGTCCGGCGTCGTAAGCGCCGCTGACGGCGGAGATGCTGCCGTCGTCCGCGAGGCTCCACGCGGTCAGATCGTCCGCCGCGTTCACGGCCACTGCGGCGCGCACACTGCCGGCAGGACAGCTCGCCGCCGCACCGTCAACCAGAACGGAAGCATTGGCAAGCGTCGCCGCAGCGGCCTGCGAGCCGAGGGCACGCTGCTGCGCGGCGTTGAGAGAAGCGCCGCTTGCAAGCGAGACGGCGACATCCCTGTGCAGGTCAAGCGCCGCGAGCGCACGCGCATCGAGCGTGACCGTTCCGGACCGGAACTTCACCTGCAGCGCTGCAGCACCCGCGTCGCACGCATTGGCGATCGAGCGGCCGGCCAGAACGACCGTACCCACGGCGGGGTCGGTGGCATCGACCGTCACGGCCACGCCGGACTGCGCACCGGTCGCCGCACGGAGCTGGCGGCTGGTCAGGAACACCGTGGCAGTGTCACCCTGCACATACGCCTGCGTAGTCGCTGCGCTGCTGCCGGTGACGGGCAGGAGGCGCACCTGCGCATTGCTGCCCTCGAGCAGAATGGTCTTGTCGTTGTCGTCGGGGCAGTTGTTGTCCACGCTCATGGAGACGACGATCTTCACGAGCAGGTCGTTGAGCTGGCTCTTGAGGTACTTGGTGAACAGGCCCTGGAACTTCGTGAACAGCACGCTGCCGCGGCCGAACGCGTCCTTGGCGACGATGTCGAGCACCTGATCGAGCAGTGCGCCGCTCTTGAGCTGGTCGATGCCGGACTGCACCCATGCGGGGTAGTTGCCGTCATCCTCACCGGCGAGGTTGCAGCGATAGATCCAGTTGGCGAAGTCGAGCAGGTTGTTGCCCTCGGCGATCGGGACGGCCGCCACGTCGTCAATGATCTGGTCGATGTTCGCGACGATCTTTGTGACCGGCCACGTGTCGTTCGGCAGGTATTTGCCGAAGAAGGACTTGACGAAGTCACCCGCGACCGTCTTGAGCATAGCGGTCGTGAAGCCGAATTCCCGGGCATACTCGGTCAGGTCGTCGATCACATACGCAACGCCCGTGGCGGGATCGGTATAATGGATGGGGCCGATGTGCGTCTTGGTGCTCACGCTCATGTAGGTGTTGGTCTCACCGCCGACCGTGCTGCGGCGCAGATCGACAAAGCGGACCGGGCACGGGTACGTCAGCGCAGAGCCGGTCTCGATATCATAGAAGGTGTTGCCGGCCTTCGTGGTCATGGCAGCGATGTCGACCGCGTGCATATGGCCGGTGAAGACAACGCTCATGCCGGCATCGGCATACTCCTGCGCAATACGCTCATAGCCGTTGACAAGGTACATGGGCAGGATGGTGGGCTGCACGTCAAAGTGCGGCACCAGACCGTGGTGCTCCAGACCGATGACAAGGTCGCCGCGCGCCTTCGCGGCAGCGGTCTGCTCGATGACCCACTTTTCCAGGTCGGCGCTGATGGCGCCGCTCGTCTCATGTTCATCGTCACCGTTGGAGGTGTTGTCCGAGCTGTAGCGGCAGGTATCCATGGCGATCACGGTCAGACCCTCGACCGGCCGCGCAACATAGGACAGGCCGCCGGCCTTATTGCCCTCGGCCGGGGTGAAGGTCGCAAGGACGGTCGGGTCGGAGTAGACAAAGTCGTAGATGCGCTTGAAGTCCTCCGGCTCCGTGCGCGTGGCGGGCACGGCCTTGCCGTCGGCGGTGTTGAAGTTCTTGGCATTGTAATTGCGGATGTCATGGTTGCCGTTGATGACATAGATCTTCAGACCCGGAACATCCTGCTGCAGCTGCTGCAGCTGCTTTGCCAGCGCCGCGTGGCACTCCTGCTCGCCGTCCTTGGTCAGGTCGCCGGACACGAGAAGGATGTCGGGCTTGTCCGCACGGACGCGCTCAAGCATCTCGTGAAGGACGGATGAACTCTCCTTGAGCAGCTTGCGGTCGCTGTTGAACGCATGCTCAAAGTCCTCCGTGTCTGCGATCATATCCGGCGAGAGATAGTGCAGGTCGGACATGACGGCAATCCTCAGGTTCATGTCCTGCGGCTTTTCCGCCGCAAGCGCCGGAACCGTCAGCGTGAAGACAAGGACTACCGCCAGCAGCAGCGACAGCAGTCTGCTTCCATTGTGCATTTTGGTTTTCATTTCTTCCTCCTGTTAATATAGTCTCCTACATATGCGCGGCGCAGGGCCGCACAACTGTATTCCTTCCCACCGTGTAAAATCTGCAGCCGCCCTTGTGTAAAAGCAGCTGTAACACGGCATCTTAACTGTATCATGCCGGAGGCCCGATTGCAACCAAAATACAGCAGCAAATGCGAAAAAGCGCAGGCGGCAGCAGGCGGGACCCGATGCGTTTGGAATGGTTCATCTCTTCCTCCTGTAACATTCAAGATTTTGGCGCTTACAAGCTCACGTTTCTGTTTTACACAGCGCGTGTAAAGTCGAAAACCACAGCCGTGTAAAGTTCCCGTGCCGCAAAGCGGTGAAGATTTTACATTCCTGCCTTGACAAGCCGGCGGTTTCGTCCTATCATGAAGTGAACAAACACGGGGAGCCGCTCGGCTGAGAGTAAGCATCCGCTTAGACCCGCACACCTGATTTGGACAATGCCAACGTAGGGATTCATACTGCCGGACCGCAACAGCAGCACTCTTTACGGGCGCTGCTGTTTTTTTACACCCCGAAAGGAGCTTATAGCTATGGAACAGATCCTCAAGACCATGCTGGAAAACGTGCGCGCGAAAACACCGCTCGTGCACAACATCACAAACTACGTCACCGTCAACGACGTCGCAAACGTCCTGCTGGCGGCCGGCGGATCGCCGATCATGTCCGACGACGCAGACGATGTCGAGGACATCACGAGCATCTGCGGCGGCCTGAACATCAACATCGGCACGCTCAACAAAAACACCATCCCCTCCATGTTCCTCGCCGGCAGGAAGGCGAACGAGCTCGGGCACATCGTCCTGCTCGACCCTGTGGGCGCGGGCGCGAGCCGCCTGCGCACCGACACGGCCAACCGCCTCATGCGCGAGGTGCGCTTTGACGCCGTGCGCGGCAACATCTCCGAGATCAAGACCCTCTGCACCGGCAGCGGCACGACCAAGGGCGTGGACGCCGATGCGGTCGATGCCGTGACGGAGGCAAATCTCGACGACGGCGTGGCGCTGGTCAAGGCGTTCGCCAGGCAGACCGGCTGCATCATCGCCGTGACCGGCGCGATCGACCTCGTGAGCGACGGCGAGCGCTGCTGGTGCATCCGCAACGGCCGCCCGGAGATGAGCCGCATCACCGGCACGGGCTGCCAGCTCTCGGCGCTGACAACGGCGTTTCTCGTCGCCAACCCCGAGCACAAGCTGGAAGCCGCGGCTGCCGCCGTGTGCACGATGGGGCTCGCGGGCGAGATCGCCTGGGCAAACATGCAGCCCGGCGACGGCAACAGCACCTACCGCAACCGCATCATCGACGCGATCTGCAACATGACCGGCGACACGCTGGAGGAAGGAGCCAAGTATGAACTGCGATAATGCTTCCCTGCTGCTCTATGCAGTGACCGACCGCTCGTGGCTGCACGGTCAGACGCTCTATGCGCAGGCTGAGCAGGCGCTGCAGGGCGGCGCAACGTTTTTGCAGCTGCGCGAGAAGGAACTCGACGAGGCACATTTCAAAGAAGAAGCCATTGCGCTCAAGGCGCTGTGTAAACAGTACGGCGTGCCGTTCGTGCTCGACGACAACGTGGCGCTCGCCATCGAAACGGACGCCGACGGCGTGCACGTCGGCCAGAGCGACATGGCAGCCGGCAAAGTGCGCGCACTCATCGGTCCGGACAAGATCCTCGGCGTGTCGGCGCAGACCGTGGAGGATGCGCTGCTGGCCGAGCGCGAGGGCGCGGACTATCTCGGCGTGGGCGCCGTGTTCCCGACCGGGACAAAGACCGACGCCAACGCCGTGAGCTATGACACCCTGCGCGAGATCTGCGCGGCCGTGTCCATCCCCGTCATCGCCATCGGCGGCATCACGAGAGACAACGTCGCCCGGCTTTCCGGCAGCGGCATCGTCGGCGTCGCCGTCGTGAGCGCGATCTTCGCACAGCCGGATATCCCCGCCGCCACGCGCGCGCTCAAGACCGCCGTGCGCGCAGCGCTGGAGCTTTGACCCCCCTCTGCGCACAGGCGCAGATACAAATAAAAACAGCGGCAGATCGGGGGCACCACTTTCTGTCGCTCAACAAAATTGATGCTGAAAAGGAGACAGAATATGAAAACAGCATTAACGATCGCCGGAAGCGATTCCAGCGGAGGCGCCGGTATTCAGGCCGATCTGAAAGCCATGACCATGAATGGCGTATTTGCCATGAGTGCGATCACGGCGCTGACCGCCCAGAACACGACCGGCGTACAGGGTATTTTTGAAGTGACCCCGGAGTTTCTCGCCCAGCAGATCGACAGCGTCTTTACCGACATTCGGCCCGACGCGGTGAAGATCGGCATGGTCGCATCCTCCGGCCTCATTGAGGTCATCGCCGAGCGGCTGCAGCACTACGGGGCGAAAAACATCGTCGTCGACCCCGTGATGGTCGCCACGAGCGGCGCGCGCCTCATCTCCGAGGACGCCATTGCCACGCTTGAGGCGCGGCTGCTGCCGCTTGCCACCGTGCTCACGCCCAACATCCCGGAGGCGGAGGTGCTCTCGGGGCTGTCCATCACCTCCCCCGACGACATGATCGCCGCCGGAAAGATCATCAGCGAGCGCTACGGCTGCGCCGTCCTGTGCAAGGGCGGGCACCGGCTCAACGACGCCAACGACCTCCTGTACCGTGACGGCGGCTATGCGTGGTTCAACGGCAAGCGCATCGACAACCCCAACACCCACGGCACGGGCTGCACGCTCTCGAGCACGATCGCGGCAAACCTCGCCAAGGGCTATGATCTTGACACGGCCGTGCAGCGCGCGAAGGCGTATCTCTCCGGCGCGCTGGCCGCCATGCTCGACCTCGGCGCGGGCTCCGGTCCGATGGACCACGCGTTCGACCTCAAGCCCGAATACCGTCAGGAGGCCGAAAGATGAAAAAGACGTCCAGCTTCCAGAACGGCCTCATCTGGTTCGGTGCGGCCGTGTCCATCGCCGAAATCCTCACCGGCACGTATTTCGCGCCCCTCGGCTTCACCAAGGGTCTGCTTGCTATCCTGCTCGGCCACGTCATCGGCTGCGCGATGTTTTTCTTCGCGGGCCTCATCGGCGGCCGCACCGGCCTCAGCGCCATGGGCACGGTCGAGCTGAGCTTCGGCCGCATCGGCTGCCTGTTTTTCGCGGCGCTCAACGTGCTGCAGCTCGTCGGCTGGACGTCGATCATGATCTATGACGGCGCGCTGGCCACGAACACCGTGCTCGGCATCGGCAAATGGGTGTGGTGTCTGGTCATCGGCGGGCTGATCGTGCTGTGGATCGCCATCGGCATCAAGAACCTCGGCTGGGTCAACAAGATCGCCATGGCCGCACTGTTCATCCTCTCGATCGTGCTGTGCGTGGTCGTTTTTCGCGGCGGCACGCCCGTCACGGAGCCCGACGGCAGCCTGAGCTTCGGCGCGGCAGTCGAGCTCGCCGTGGCCATGCCGCTGTCGTGGCTGCCGCTCATCTCCGACTATACGCGCGAGGCCGAAAAGCCCTTTGCCGCCACGCTCTCGAGCACGCTGACCTACGGTGTCGTGAGCTGCTGGATGTATCTCATCGGCATGGGCGCCGCCATCTTCACCGGCGAGGGCGACATCGCGCTCATCATGGTCAAGGCCGGTCTCGGCGTGGCCGCGCTGCTCATCCTCATCCTCTCGACCGTCACGACGACCTTCCTCGATGCGTACAGCGCCGGCATCTCGGCCGAGTCCCTGTCAAAGAAGATCAACGGCAAGTATGCCGCGCTCATCGTGACCGTCATCGGCACGGTCTGCGCCATCTGCTTCCCGATGGACGACATCACGAACTTCCTCTACCTCATCGGTTCGGTGTTCGCGCCGATGATCGCCATCCAGATCACGGACTTCTTCCTGCTGCGCCGCGGCGGTGCGCGCGGAAAGCTGGACGTGTGCAACGCCGTCGTCTGGGTGCTGGGCTTCGCGCTCTACCGCGTGCTCATGAACGTGGACATCCCGGTCGGCAACACGCTGCCCGACATGGCCGCAACGATGCTTCTGTGCGTGATCGCGCACAAGCTCGTCCCCGACAAGACCAAGGCTGCCTGAGCCTTTTTGCGAAATCTGCCAAGCCGAAAACGCCCGCATGGTATGCGGGCGTTTTTGCGTCTTGAATTCCCAGTAAAGCCGTGTTATTTTAAGGACAGAAACATACCAGTGCAAGGAGGCTTACCTATGAAAGATCTCAAACCGACGTGCCGCATCGCCGTCGTGCAGGCGGCGCCGGTGCTGTTTGACAAGACCGCGTGCACGGACAAGGCCGTGCACCTGATCGCGGAATGCGCGCAGCAGGGTGCGGAGCTGATCGTGTTCCCGGAGCTGTTTATCCCCGGCTACCCCTACGGCATGACCTTCGGCTTCACGATCGGCGCGCGCAATGAAGATGGCCGCAAGGACTGGCAGCTGTATTGTGATAACTCCATCGTCGTGCCCGGCCCGGAGACGGAGCGCCTCGCCGCGGCGGCAAAGGCCGCGGGCGCATACGTGAGCATCGGTGTATCGGAGCGCGACGGCGTGACCGGCACGCTCTATAATTCCAACCTCATCTTCTGCCCGGACGGCACGCTCGCGCCCGTGCACCGCAAGCTCAAGCCCACGGGCGCGGAGCGCGTGGTCTGGGGCGACGCCGACCGCGGGTACTTCCCGGTCGTGGACACCCCGTGGGGGTCGATGGGCAGCCTCATCTGCTGGGAGAGCTATATGCCGCTGGCACGCACGGCGCTGTATGAAAAGGGCGTGACGCTCTATATCTCGCCGAACACGAACGACAACCCCGAATGGCAGGCCACCGTGCAGCACATCGCGCTCGAGGGCCGGTGCTATTTCATCAATTGCGACATGGTCTTTCACCGCGCGGATTACCCAGCCGGGCTGCACTGTCCCGAAGAGCTCGCGCGCCTGAGCGATATCCCCTGCCGCGGCGGCAGCTGCATCGTCGACCCTTATGGGCACTATGTCGTGCAGCCGGTGTGGGACCGGGAGGACATCCTCTATGCCGACCTTGATATGCAGCGCGTGCCCGCGAGCCGCATGGAGCTCGACGTGTGCGGCCACTATGCGCGGCCGGACGTGCTGCGCCTGACCGTGCAGGACGAATGAAAGGAGCGCGTGTATGAAGCTTGCCATGGCGCAGATGTCCATGACCGGAAGCATGGACGAAAACCTGAAAAAATCTCTCGCCTTCTGCGATGCCGCCGCGGGCAGCGACCTGCTGTTTTTCCCGGAGGTGCAGCTCACGCCGTTTTTCCCGCAGTATGCAGGGCGAAACGCAGATCTTCGTCGCCATGTGCAACCGCGTGGGGCATGAGGACGGGATGGACTTTGCCGGTGAGTCGCTCATCGTGCACCCGAGCGGCAACGTGCTCTGCAAGGCCGACGACCGCGAGCGGCTCATCGTGCAGGAGCTCGACCTCGCCGAGGCGCGGCTCTGGCGCGAGCACAAGCGCCCGTACCTCAGGCAGCGGCGGCCGGAATGCTATCTGTAAACAAAGCGAACCCCGCGCCGGATGAACGGCGCGGGGTTCGTTTCTTATTTATATTCCGGGCACTGATAGCGTGGCTTGCCCTGACTCTTGTGTCCGTACTCGATGGCGGACACCGGGCAGCCGCAGATGCAGGCCATGCAGTGCGTGCACGCGCCGTTCCAGTGCGGCTTTCGCTCGATGATGTCGATGCCGTTGACCGGGCAGCTCAGCGCGCACTTGCCGCAGCCGATGCACGCATCCGAGACCGTGAACGGTCCGGATTTGACGAAGAACTTGTAGAAGATCCCGTTCACCGGGTGGGTCTTGAAGCGGTCGATGAGGCTGACCTTCGGCGCGGGAAACGGCTCGCCGCGCTGCACGCAGGCGATGCCGCGGTCGATCGACGGCTGTGCCGCCGCGATGATCTGCGCAGACTCCTCCGCGCCCGGCACATAGAACATGGCAACGTAGTTTTCCGGCATCACGACCTCCAGCACGCCCCGGTAATCGAGTCCGATGTCCGCGCACAGCGCGCTGATGCGGCTGCCGGCGTTGCCGATCTCACTGCCGCAGGTCATGACAAAGTAAGCCTCCCGGCTGCCGGTGAAGCTGCCGCGGCGCAGAAAATCGGCAAAGATGTGCGGGATCTGCCAGCCGTAGGTCGGCGAGACGAACACCCACGGCCGGTCGGAGTGCAGCGCGGCAGGCGTGTCATTTTTGATGTATTCATTTGCGGTGATCAGATCGTCGCCGAGCGCGGCGGCGAAGCGCTGGGCAACATAGCGGCTGTTGCCCGTGCCGGTATAATAGACGACCATGCAGTTTCCCCCAGACGTTTGATTTTGCCCAGTATAGCACATTCGTATGGAAAATTCCAGCCGGACGTTGTGCGCGTGCGCACGGCGTGCTACAATAAAAGCAACACCGCGTTTTCAGAGGAGGGGTCTCTTTTGTATTGGTATACCATCGGGCAGAAGCTCACGCAGCAGGAACGTGCACCCGCGCCGGAGCAGCCCGCCGTCGTGCTGCTGACGTCCGAAGAGCTGTCACACCAGCCGGCACTCTCCGGTCTGGAGCGGACGCTGCACCACACGCCGCCGGCGCGCGATGCGCGCGTGTGCAAGGCCGAGGTGCGCTCGGACTGCCTGTCCGGAACGCTCGTGCTGCCGTGTCAGGGCAAGGACGGCAAGCCGCTCGCCTGCGGCTATCTCGTCACGGCTGCGCGCGTCGTGCTCGTAGACGACGAGAACGCGCTGCAGGGGGTGCTGCGCCGCATTGCCCGGGAAAAGCGCTGGACCGACGGCAGTGTCGGCCGGTTTCTCTACGACTTTTTTGAGCAGCTCATCGCCCGCGACCTGCACCGGCTCGAAAAGCTGGAGGATCGCATCGAGGCGCTCGAGGACCGGGTACTGGCGGACAAGCTCGACGGCTTTTCCGCGCCGATGACCGCGCTGCGCAAGGAGACCAGCGCCTGGTTTCGCTACTACTCGCAGCTCGACGACGTGGCCTGTGAGCTGCGTGAGAACGAAAACGGTTTCTTCTCCGACGGCGAGCAGCTGCTGTTTCGCATGTTCGAGGACCGGGTGATCCGTCTGCGCGAGGAATCGCAGCTGCTGCGCGAATCGTGCACGCAGGTGCAGAGCCTCTTTCAGGCGGAGATCGACATCCGGCAAAACCGCATCATGCAGATCCTGACGATCGTGACGACCATTTTCCTGCCGCTGACGCTGCTCGTCGGCTGGTACGGCATGAACTTTGCCGGTATGCCGGAGCTGACGTGGAAGTACGGCTATCCGGTCATCGTCGTCGTGAGCATCGTGATCGTGGGCATCAGCCTGTGGGTGTGCAAGCGAAAGAAATTCTGGTAATACGAAAGACCGGCTGAGACGTTGTCTCAGCCGGTCTTTTTTTATTTCCCCGCGCGCTCGGCGAAGTGCTCCGGGTTCTCGATCGACGTCAGCCGCAGCGGGAATGTCTGCTGCCCGAGGTCTGCGTAGGTGATGATCCACTCGCCGGAGTCGATCATCATGGCCATCGACAGCAGGTCGGCGCAGTCGGCCGCGCCCTGCGTGCCCACCGGAACCGCGCCGACGTTCACGCCGTCGGCGTCGCCGAAATCGAGCACGCGCACCTCCAGCGTCTTGGCATCCTTGTCGCGTGAGAGCACCTCCACGCGCAGGTAGGCATAGCCGCCGTTGAGCGGGAGATCGCTCATATCCGGGGCGGGCGTTGCCTCTGCCGTGCCGCCGGATGCGCAGCCCGCGCACAGCAGCGCGAGCGCAAGGACAAGGATCAGGATACGCATATGCTTCATCGCAGTTTTCACCTCAATTCCACCGTAAATATGACTGTGCGGCCGTCGGGGCTCTCGGCGCGGATCGTGCCGTGATGCCCCTCGGCGATGCTGCGCGCAATGGCGAGACCGATGCCAAAACCGCCGGTCTCGCCGCTGCGGGCGCTTGTTCCTTTATCGCTCCGCTGCGGGCGCTTGCCCGTACACGCGCGTGTGCACAAGCGTCTCCATCGCGCGCAGCTCGGCACTTGTGCATGCGCCGCCGGTCGTGAGCAGGTGCATCGGCAGCGGGTCGCCGCCCGGCGCGAGTGCCGGCTGGAAGTAGGCATAATCCGCATTGACCGTGAAGCCGTGCCGCTCGTAAAAGCCGATGCGCCGCGCGGCCAGCTCCGTCTCCGGCAGCTCGGCCTCCAGACAGGCGCGCTTGCCGCAGCGCGCCAGCATCGCATTGAGCATCTGCCCGCCGATGCCGCCGCTGCGGCAGGCGGGGTCGACGGCAAAGTGCTCGAGAAAGACAAAGTCGTCAAAATCCCACGACGCGATGAGCGCCTGCACGCCTCCGTCCGGCGCGCGCAGGATGTCAACGCGGTACGCGCTGTCGGAAAACAGTGCGCGCTGTCCGGCCGCGCCGCGCCGCTCCGTTGCCGGAAAGCTCTGTGTCAGCAGACGGTAGACCGCGTCGAAGTCCGCCGGCTGCATCCGTTCTATGTTCATGTCTCGTCCTCCTGTGTCATCTCGCCGCGCTCCCGGTAGCAGTCGGCGAAGGTGTGCTCCACGCCGCCGGTCTTGTAGCCGACCATGGTGTCAAGGCAGACGGAATGGATGCTGTGGAAAATGCTCTTTTCCACGCCCGGATTTGTCCGCCGCAGCTCGCGCAGCAGCAGCTTGACCTCCTGCCGCTTGGAGCTGCTGCCGTCGTTGCCGGTCTCGGCCGCGCGTTCGGTAAAGCGGCAGGCGCACTGGATGAATTCCAGACCGTTGTGGTGCTGCCAGGCGATGATGTCGTCCTCGTGGATGCAGTACATGGGGCGGATGAGCTCCATGCCCGGGAAATTGCGGCTGCGCAGCTTCGGCGGCATGGCCTGCAGCTGCGAGCCGTAGAACATACTCATGACGGTCGTCTCGACCACGTCGCTGAAATGGTGGCCGAGGGCGATCTTGTTGCAGCCGAGCTCGCGCGCCTTGCTGTAGAGATAGCCGCGGCGCATCCGCGCGCAGAGGTAGCACGGCGACTGCCCGGCGGTACTCGTGATCTCGAAAATGTCCGTGGAGAAAATCGTGACCGGGATGTGCAGCAGCGCTGCGTTCTGCTCGATTTTCTGCCGGTTGGCGGCGTTATAGCCGGGGTCCATGACAAGATAGACGACCTCGAACGGCACGTCGCTGTGGCGCTGCAGCAGCTGCAGGAGCTTTGCCATGAGCATGGAGTCCTTGCCGCCGGAGATGCACGCGGCGATGCGGTCGCCGGGCGCGATGAGGTCATACTGCTTGATGGCCGTGATGAACGGCGTCCAGAGCCGCTTGTGATAGGTCTTCTGGATGCTGCGCTCGATCTTCTGATAGGGTTCGAGTTGTCTGCTCATGTTGATCGCTCCCGCTCGTGAAGTACGCCCCCTCGTTCTGGGGCTACCCGGTAGGATACCACGTCGGGGCGCGGATGGCAAGCCGCGCTTGCCAAATCCGGCACGCGGCGCTATCATAGAGGCATCTACTTTGTCAGGAGGCAAGAACCATGCCCAAACAGGCACTGATCATGATCGACATGCAGCGCGGCTTTCTCAACAGCGCGTCCCCGCTGTGCATCCCGTCCGCAGAGGCGACCGTTCCCGCGTGCGTGGCGCTCATCGACCGCTGTCACGCAGCCGGCGTCCCGGTCATCTACGCCGTGCGCCATTACCGCAGCGACGGCTCGGATGTGGAAAAGCCGCGCGCGGCCGCGTGGGCAGCCGGAGGCAAGCCGCTCTCGGAGGACTGCGCCGCGCACCTGTCGGACGCGTTTCCGTCAGCGTTCACCGTTCTGCCGCAGGACTATGTGCTCGTAAAGCCGCGGTTTTCGGCGTTTTTCCACACCGGGCTCGACCTTATTTTGCGGCGGCTCGGCGTGCAGACCGTCCTGCTCGCCGGAACGACCACGCCCAATTGCATCCGCACGACGTGCTACGACGCGATCTCGCTCGATTATGATGCCGTCGTGCTCTCGGACTGCACGTCCTCCGTCACGGATGCCGTGCAGGCGGCGAACCTCGCCGATATGCAGCGCGTGGGCGCCGTCGTCTGTGCAAGCACGGAGCTCCCGCTCGCGGAAAGCAGCGGCCGGTAAAGCCGGGCGAAAAACAAGATCCCCCTTTGTGCAGGATAACGGCTGCACAAAGGGGGATCTGTTCTGTATCCGGGGCTGCGCTCCCGATCGATCAGGGCGCAGTCGAGATGCGTGTGATGTTCAGGCCGCGCTCGCCGACCTCCACACTGCCGTCCTCGAGCGAGATAAAGGGCGAAAACAACACCTTCTCCCCGTCGGAGGCCGTGATCTCGACCGTCACGTCCGGAAAAATATCGCTGACGTTGCAGCCGATCACGAACGGGCTCCCGTCCGGCTGCTCATAAAAGATCGAGCTGGTCTGCGTGAGCATATCGTTGCGCAGCAGGCGCACGGTCGCGTTCGGGTCACGCGGGATGATAAGATAAAAATCTCCGTCCGAGATGTGGTGCACCGGCAGCTCCCGCCCGCCGAAATACGTCTGGCGGAAAAAGTCCAGATCCTTCGGCTCCAGATAGCCGAGATAGGCCGCGGCATAGAGCTGGCCGTCCTCATACGGCAGGGTGCTCAGCGGGTCGGGCGTCGGCGTCGGCGCAGCCGCCGCCTCCTGCGTGGGGGTGGGCGTCGCGTCCGGGGCCGGTGCCGCCGTACCGCAGCCGGTCAGCAGCAGCACACAGAGCAGAAGCGTCACGAGGATCGATCGCTGTTTCATGGGTCGCCATCCTTTCTGAATCGTGATTGTATGCTTACGTTTCGTGCGCGTGGTCATAGATCTTCTGGATATCCGCCGGCAGATGGTCCGGCAGCATGGCGCGCACGCGCGTCTCGTCACCGTCACGCATGAGCTGTTCATAGAACCAGCACTTGAAGCGGATCATGTCCAGCGACTTCTGCAGGCGCTCGATCTCTGCCTCCACCCGCTCGGCCTGCTGCACAAAGAGCGCGTGCCGCTGGGGATACGTGTCGCTGCCCTGCGCGCACCACTCCATGAATTGCCGGATCTCCCGGATCTCCAGTCCGGAGCGCTTGAGGCACTCGATCACGCGCAGCGCCTCGAGCTCCTGCTCGCCGAAGCGGCGGGCACCTGATGTGCGCGTCAGGTTCGGAAACAGCCCCTCCTTGTCATAGTACCGCAGCGTGGAGACCGGCAGATCAAACCGCTCCGACACCTGTCCGATCGTATACATGGGATCACCTCGAAAAAAATCGCAAAAAAGTGCTTGACCTGAAGCCAGCTTCAGGTTGTATGCTCAGGATATCAGATCCCAGCAGCGGTGTCAAGCCGCTCAAAAAGGAGAGGACCGATATGGCCAAAAACATTCTCATCCTCAGCGTAAGCCTGCGCGCGGGCAGCAACTCCGAGACGCTGGCAAACGCCTTCGCCGCCGGGGCGCGCGCCGCCGGGCACACGGTGGAGGTCGTTTCCCTGCGCGGCAAAAGCATCGCGTTCTGCCGCGGCTGCCTCGCCTGCCAGACGCTGGGCCGGTGCGTGATCGACGACGATGCCGTCGCCATCACGGAAAAAATGCAGCACGCGGACGTGATCGTGTTCGCCACACCCATTTACTATTATGAGATGAGCGGCCAGCTCAAGACCCTGCTCGACCGCGCCAACGCCCTCTTCCCGTCGGACTACGCGTTCCGGGACATTTACCTGCTCGCCTCGGCGACCGAGGACGAGCCGGACACGGACGAGCGCGCCATCCACGGGCTCGAGGGCTGGATCGCGTGCTACGAAAAGTGCCGTCTCGCCGGGACAGTGTTCGCCGGCGGCGTGACGGAGCCGGGCGCCATCGCCGGCCACCCCGCACTCGAGACCGCCCGTGCCATGGGCGCGGCCATCGCATAAACCCAGCACAGGAGGTATGTAATCATGAACAGCACCCTGACCCTCACGCAGGAATGGGACAAGACGTTCCCGCAAAACGAAGCCGTTGACCACAGCAAGGTCACGTTTCACAACCGCTTCGGCATCGAGCTTGCCGCCGATCTCTACAAGCCGAAGGGCGCGCAGGGCCCCTTCGCCGCCGTGGCCGTGAGCGGCCCGTTCGGCGCCGTGAAGGAGCAGTGCTCCGGCCTGTACGCGCAGGAGCTCGCTGCGCGCGGCTTTCTGACCGTCGCCTTTGACCCGTCGTACACCGGCGAGAGCGGCGGCACACCGCGCTACGTCGCCTCGCCCGACATCAACACCGAGGACTTTTCCGCCGCGGTCGATTTTCTGTCGGTACGTGCGGACGTCGACCCGGAGCGCATCGGCATCCTCGGCATCTGCGGCTGGGGCGGCATGGCGCTCAACGCCGCCGCCATCGACACGCGCATCAAGGCGACCGTCACGTCCACAATGTACGACATGACCCGCGTGACCGCAAACGGTTACTTCGACACCGACGACAATCCGGATGCCCGCTACGCCCTGCGTCAGGCGCTCAACGCGCAGCGCACAGCCGACTACAAAGCCGGCACATACCAGCGCGCGGGCGGCGTGGTCGACCCCGTGCCGGAGGACGCTCCGTTTTTCGTCAAAGACTACCACGACTATTATAAGACCCCGCGCGGCTATCATCCGCGTTCCCTCAACTCCAACGACGGCTGGAACGTCACGTCCCCCCTGTCGCTGCTCAACGCGAAGCTGCTCGCCTACGCCGACGAGATCCGCAGCGCCGTGCTTGTCATCCACGGCGACCAGGCGCACTCGTGCTACTTCAGCCGCGACGCCTTCACCCGGCTGCAGGGCGACAACAAGGAGCTGCTGCTCATTCCCGGCGCCGTGCACACCGATCTCTATGACCGAATGGACATCATCCCGTTCGGCCGCATCGAAGCATTCTATCATCAGTATCTGAAATAAGGAGGCACCATCATGGTAAAACAGACTGCGGGCAGAGACGCCCTGAATGATTTTGCACCCAAATTCGCTGAGCTCAACGACGACGTGCTCTTCGGCGAAGTCTGGTCGCGCGAGGGGCAGCTGCCGCTCAAGCTGCGCTCGATCGTCACGATCACGACGCTCATCAGCAAGGGCATCACGGACAGTTCCCTCACCTATCACCTCACGACCGCGAAGCAAAACGGCGTGACCAAAACCGAAATGGCCGAGCTCCTCACGCACCTCGCCTTCTACGCCGGCTGGCCGAACGCCTGGGCCGCCTTCCGGCAGGCGAAGGAGGTCTACGCCGACGACGGCGCGGACGCGAACGGCGGCCTCTTCGGCCTCGGCGCTCCGAACACGGCCTACGCGCAGTACTTCACCGGCGAGAGCTTCCTCAACCCGCTGACCGACCCGACGAAGACCGTTTTCCTCGCAAACGTCACCTTCTCCCCCGCCTGCCGCAACAACTGGCACATCCACCACGCGAAGTCCGGCGGCGGCCAGCTGCTGCTGTGCACAGACGGTCTGGGCTGGTATCAGGAGGCAGGCAAGCGCGCACAGGCCCTGCACCCCGGCGACGTGGTGACCATCTCGGCTGAGGTCAAGCACTGGCACGGCGCGCAGAAGGACTGCTGGTTCAGCCACATCGCCATCGAGTGCCCCGGCGAGGAGACGAGCAATGAGTGGCTGGAGCCCGTCACGGACGTGGAATACGCAGCGCTCGACGCCGACTGTGCACAAACCCCGTGAATTCGGGCTTCCCGGCACACATTTTCTGCATACCGCCACTTGTTCTTCCCCCTACAACCGTGGTATGATATAGCATCCGCAAAACCCGGAGCGCTTTGCGCTCCGGGTTTTGCCGATCACGATCGCAGAACAGGCGTCTTCCCTCTGTGTGGGTCTCTGAGCAGCGGGGGAGCTCGAGGGGGCAAGGCCCGCCTCGATTCCAATCTGCGGCGCAGGCAATGCTTGCCGCGCCGCCCGGAGCGCTTTGCGCTCCGGGTTTTGGCTTTTTTGAAAATTCACGGTGCGGCCAACGCCTGCCGTACCAGACGATTTCTTTTTTGAAAGGGTGATAACATTATGATCCACGGTTTTCTCAAAGCCTGCACCGTCTCGCCCGCGCTGCGCGTGGCCGACTGTGCATTCAACACGCAGCAGACCATCGCCGCCATGCAGCGCGCAGCGGCGGACGGCGTGCAGCTGGCGGTCTTTCCCGAGCTGGGGCTGACCGGCTATACCTGCGGCGACCTGTTTTTCCAGCAGCCGCTCCAGCGCGCCGCAGCAAGAGGGCTCACTGCCGTGCTCGAGGCGAGCGCGGACCTTGACCTCGTGGCCCTCGTGGGACTGCCGGTCACAGTGGACGGAAAGCTCTACAACTGTGCCGCCGTCGTCTGCCACGGGAAGCTGCTGGGTCTGGTGCCGAAAACATACCTGCCCAACTACGGCGAGTTTTACGAACGGCGGCAATTCAATCCCGCGCCCGCCGGCGTGCGCACGCTGCATTTTGCCGGGCAGGAGGTGCTGTTCGGTACAAAACTGCTGTTCCGCTGCGCGGAGATGCCGGAGTTCTGCCTTGGTGTCGAGGTGTGCGAGGATCTGTGGGCGCCGCTGCCGCCGAGCACGCACCACGCGCTCGCGGGCGCGACCGTGATCGCGAATCTCTCGGCCAGCGACGAGACCATCGGCAAGGCCGATTACCGCCGCGCGCTCGTGAGCCAGCAGTCGGCGCGGCTACTGTGCGCGTACCTCTACGCCGACGCCGGGCACGGCGAGTCGACGACCGACATGGTCTTTGCCGCGCATGACCTCATCTGTGAAAACGGTACGCTGCTCTCGGAGGCGAAGCCCTTCGGTGCAGGGTACGCCTGTACGGAGCTCGACCTCGGACGCATGGTCAGCGAGCGCTGCCGCAGCACAACGTTCCGGCTCGAAAATACAGGCTATGCAACGGTTGAGTTTCACCTGCCGCTCCGGGAGGTGCCGCTCACGCGGTATGTCTCGCCGACGCCGTTCGTCCCGGCGGATGATGCCGCACGTGCCGAGCGCTGCGAGCTCATTCTTGCCATGCAGGCGGACGGTCTGGCCAAGCGCATCGCCCATGCGCACGCAAAGACCGCCGTCATCGGCATCTCCGGCGGGCTGGACAGCAGCCTCGCCCTGCTCGTGGCCGTGCGCGCGATGCAGCAGCTCGGCCGCCCGACGCAGGACGTGCTGGCCGTGACGATGCCGTGCTTCGGCACAACGCACCGCACGCGCTCCAACGCCGAGATCCTCTGTGAGGAGCTGGGCGTGACGTTTCAGGAGATCCCGATCGCGCGCACCGTCCACAGCCACTTTTCCGACATTGGGCAGGACGAGGCCGTGCTTGACGTGACGTATGAAAACTGTCAGGCGCGCGTGCGCACGCTCGAGCTCATGGACCTCGCCAACCGCACGGGCGGGCTCGTCGTCGGCACCGGCGATCTGAGCGAGCTGGCCCTCGGCTGGGCCACCTACAACGGCGACCACATGAGCATGTACGGCGTGAATGCAGATGTACCGAAAACACTCGTGCGCCACATCGTGCGCTACGCAGCCGACGCGGCGGAAAACGAAGCCCTGCGTGCTGTGCTGCTCGACATTCTCGACACCCCCGTCAGCCCCGAGCTGCTGCCGGCAAAGGAAAACGGCGAGATCGCCCAGCAGACGGAATCGCTCGTCGGCCCCTACGAGCTGCACGATTTTTACCTGTACTACGTGCTGCGCTTCGGCTTCGGGCCGGCGAAGATCTACCGGCTCGCGCGCCACGCGCTCGGCGACCGCTATCCGGACGATGTGCTGCTGCACTGGCTGAAGAATTTCTACCGCCGCTTCTTTGCCCAGCAGTTCAAGCGCAGCTGCCTGCCCGACGGACCGAAGATCGGCTCGGTCACGCTCAGCCCCCGCGGCGACTGGCGCATGCCAAGCGACGCCTGTGCCGCCGTGTGGCAGGCGGAGCTTGCGCAGCTGCAATAAGACAAAGCCCCGCACCACGCCGGTGCGGGGCTTTGCGCGTCCAAGAGCACATTCCAATACACTGTTTCTGATTTGTAGATTTTCATTTATTCCATGGATAAGGATCCGGATCTGGAATGGGGTGGCTGCGCCGGTAGCTCTCAAATGTTCTGGAATAGCTGAATCTATCAACGAAAGAAACATATTTCCGTGGTATGTATTCTTCAATATAATCCACATATCTGTCAAGGCGTTCGTCAGCCGTTCGGAGGTAGGAAGACGCCTCCAGGATAGATCTGTTTGCAGCCGACAGACTTTTCTGCACGCATTGCAGATGATACCCGAGCAAGCAGCAGGATGCAGTAAGCACAACCACCAGTACCGAGAGGGTAAGAATGACCGGTTTCTGCGAGACGCGGCGCGGTTCGTTCTCCTTGACAGGCTGCTCCGGCTGCACGCTCTTGGCTTTCGGGAGCTGGATAATTTCGCCCATTTTGGCTTCTTCCCGGTTTTCTTGCCGCTCTGCCGGTTCTTCTGCAGCAGCGCCGTCTGCCACCAGAGAAGCAGACTTTGGCTCTTCTCCGGTGTCAGCTGCGCTTGGCAAAGGCGCATGTTTCCTGTCATATGCTTTGCAGCAGGAACGCGCGGCGTAGCAGGCGACGGCGAAAAGCAACACGGTGGGGATCACTCCGAGGCGAACACCCGCATAAACGAGCCCTGTGGTGATCGCGCTGTTTACGAACAGAAAGCCGAGCCAAATCAGGCACTTGATCAACGTGTTTTTGAACGCCATAATGCACCTCCGTTCATAGTTGACTATGACTGTATTTGTTTTTCCTCAATAATAATCAGGTGATGTCCATAGGGGGCTCTTCTATGGAACCCGGCATATCACTTGCATCGTAAATGCTATACTATCGTAGCGGAACAGTTGGCGATTGAGGTGGAAAACCATGAACCTTTTGGGGCAAAATGGTCTATGTTTTGCCGCTTGAAAGTCCGCAGCTATGTATTGGCTGCGAATGTTGCAGGTACGTTAAAAGTTGCGCCGCTTCAAATTCTCAAGTTCCCGGTCGTCCTTCCACATAAGTTTTTGGATGCCGAGAAGTTCAATCTGCGGTTTTCGGACGCAACTGAGATCACGGAAATTGCGGACAAGCTGCGGTGGTATCGCTATCAAAAAGGACTTCGTCAGCGTGACGCGGCGGACTATGCGGGCATCGACCGCAGTACCTACATCCATTACGAAGAGGCAGGGCGGGACTTTTATCCGAAGGAGCATATGGAGAAGCTGGCGGAGCTGTTTGAGGTACCGCTGGAGGATTTGCTGGATGACTATAACCTGTTTCTGCTGCGGGGTCAGGGGGAGCAAATCAAAGCTATTCGCCAGCGGCTCGGCTTGACGCAGAAGGCATATGCCACGCAGCTTGGTGTCCCGCTGCAAAAGTTCAAGCGATGGGAACAGGGTAACGTGCAGATTTTCAAATCCACATGGGAGAAGTATTTCAAGCAAACATAACCATAGCAGTAAACGAGCAGACCGGCGTTCAATGCTGGCCTGCTCGTTTGCTATGTATTATTGCTGCACTTTCAGATGCTTCACGGCGGCGTCTACCAGTTCCAGCTTCTGCTCCGTGGAACAGGGCAGCTTCTGGATGGATTTCAGCACCTGCTCGGACTGGAACTTCGCCAGCTCCTGCCCAAGCTCCTGCCGAGCCTGCTTTGATTTCGGGAAGATCAGAAATACTTCCATGGCTGCCCTCCTTTCCAGAGCGTTTTCTGCTTCAATCTATGCGTGTGTTCCGGCTACTATGTAGACAAATAGAATTCGATTTCAGGGCTGTGAGGGAAAACGTATTGCCGCGCGGCTTTAGCGGTGCGGGAATGCTTGCCATTCAAGGGTTTTTCGCCCCTGAATTGTCTACACCAGACCGCCGTTTGCGGGCGGATTTTGCCTTCTGCTGGCGGTGAACCTTCTTGGCGCAGGCGGGGCAGTATTTTGTCCTGCCGGAGCGGGCGAGGATGCCCGTGCCGCAGACGTCGCAGCGGCGGAGCTTCTTGGGGCTGAGGATGGCTTGCTCCAGCTTCGGCTGCTGGGGCAGCACGGCACGGCGAAACCAGCGGCAAAGCAGGCTGCGGGAGATATACTGCGGGCAAACGCTGTCCAGCAGCACGCAGTCGCCATCCAAGAAGTTGCAGCAGCGCTTTGTAAGGCCGCGCACGCTGCGAAGCTGTCCCGGCGTCAGGCGAAAGAGCGTGCCGTCCGGCAGCCGCTCGATGGGGTCAAGCTTGTGCATCTTCGCCCTCCTTTGTGATGAGCTTTGCGTCCGCTGGGTAGTTCAGCGTAATGAGGGCGGGCTTGCCCAAGCCCTGCTTGCGCCGAACGATCAAGCCGCTGTACTCCAGCTCCCGGAAGATTCGCGTGGCGCTCTGACGGCTGCGGTGGAGTTTGGTTTGCACCTGTTCCAAGGTGAAGTACAGCCGAATCGTGCCGTCCGGCTCGACGTAGCCGTTCTGCCGGGAAATGCTTGCTCGGTCCAGCAGCAGCGCATAGAGTACCTTTGCGTCGTTGCTGATGTCCCGCAGGGTTTCGTCTTGGAGAAGAAACCTCGGGAGCGGCACATAGGACGCCGCTGGGCTCTGCGTCGTGAGCTTGCAAAAAGTTTTCATCTGACCTCCTGTCCCATCCATCAATCCATCCATTTTTGTGTTGATTGATTGATGGATGATTTTTTTGTATCTTGATTTATTTCTTATTAGTTAGAGGATGAATTTCAGCCCCGATGGAGGGCACGAAAACCGTCGTCCTGAAATCCGGTTGCGGTACGCTCCGGAGCGTCAGCTTGTCCACCGTCCGAAAAACCGGCGACGGAAAACCCACGTATGGAAAATCCCGTTGTGGTCAAAGCTCATCCTTTTGCCGTATCTTCAACAGCTCCCAGATTTCGGCCTGCCGCGCTTTCAGCTCGGCAACGTCGTCCTCATAGCAGCGCCCGGTGCTATTGATGCGGCGGCAAATCTGGTTGATGTTCGAGGCGGCACGGCTGACGGCGGCAGCTAACTTTTTCTGCTCGGTGTAATCCACCTTGATGATGTACCCGTCGATCAGCATTTTCCGGGCGTATGCGCCGAAGTTGTGCGTCCCCAACTGGCGCATCTTGTGCTGGATGAGATTCAATTCCTGCTCGTTGAGGCAGATTTCCTTGCGGATGGGTCGCGTGCGATCCGGCATGAGACTTACCCCTTCAGGTGCAGCCCGAAGGCACCGTTTTCTTCCAGAATTTCCAGATAGCCGTTACCGGTGAGTTCAGCAAAAACCGGAGCGACTTTTTCAGGCGGGAGGCTCAGAACATTTACAAGTTCCTGAGCACTCAGACCGCCGTCTTCGAAGGTGTACAAGAGCGCGCCGGTGAGCTTGGCTTCTGCGGAGAGGTTCGTATCCAGCAGGAGGCGGGTGGGTACAGCGGTCATGTGGGGGTGCTTGTAGTAAGTGGTCATAGTGTTTCTCCTTTCGATTTTGAAAACTTTGTTTGAAGGGCGGCTTGGATGGATTGGTTTTCCTTCCACCATCCAACGGACAACTTTTTGTCGTTTGTCAGGTAGCTTGAAAAATTTTTGGTCGCGCAGAAGTCCCTCTATATAACCAACGGACACATTTTCCGGTTTTGTCCGAAAAAATTTTTAGGTCGAAGGAGCGAGGTCTGCGCTTTTGCTCCAAAATGTCCTTTCACTATTCAACGGACAGAATGAATCGGAGTGTCACGATTTTGTCTCACGGACGTTTTCCTCTCTACTTTACAACGGACATTTTTCCTCAAAAACTTGGCACCCTCTTTCAAAAAACTTCTTCTGCCCTTGATGCCCCATCTACTTAGCTAAGTGAATCAGAGGCCAGTTTTGTCCCAGATTTCTCAAAAAAGTTTCGGGGACGGAGAGACAAGCCCTGCGTTCTGCTTCAAATTGCCCTTTCTACTTTCCAACGGACAAAATGATGCGGTCTGTCATGGTTTTGTCATAACAAGGATAAAAAAGAAGCGCTTGCCACTACGACAAGCGCTTTGATTTCGCATCAATTATTCAAGTAAATCTTCTATTTCCTTTGGATCGTATTCCATCTCCTGAATCAGCCGACAGACGCCGTCTGCCTCGTCCCGTTGCTGCAAAAGTTGGGCAAACGCCCGATAGAGCGCGGCCTGACGCCGCTCGATCACGCCGCGATTCTGCTGCATGGCATCTGCTGCTTTGCGGATGGACAGCCCCTCGGAGAAACGTTTCCGGAAGAGATCGGCGTAGTCGTTGAGCACTGTTTTGAGGGACTGCTGAGCAAACGCAAGATCCTCGCACATGGCCTGATATGTCTCGCGGTTGGATATGCCGATGTACTGCTTCCATTCCCGGATGAGTTTGTATCGCCGCAGATCCATCCGGTAGTTTTCACAGATGTCCTTGGCGTATTCATAGTAGGTTCTGCTGCAACGGATGGCGCGCTCCACGTACTCGTCATCAACATAAGTGAATGGCTTGCTTTTGGGCTCCGGAAAGCCGTCCTCATACACTTCGCGGACGGTGCCTTCGTCGATCTCGCGCCGGGTCTGACGGACGTATTTGTCCCGCAGCACGCCATCGACTTCGACCTGCTCGCAGAAGGAGGTGTACCGGATGAGGTAGTAATGCTCGTTGTCTTCTTTGGAAAAGCTGGCATCCTTGCAGACCACGATGGACTCGCCGGTGTCGATGTCCTTGAGCACTCGGACAACGAAGATGGGCTTTCCGTCGTATCGCGTGTAAAACCCGGCAAATACCCGTTTGAGCGCCATGAATAAGCCCTCCTTCCGCTGATTTTCTTACAGTATAGCACAGATTTCGGCGGAGAGAAAGAGCGGCGTTGGGACAGAGAAAACTGGGATTTGGTGGATTAGCAAGCACAGCCGCTGTCCGGACACGCGGCAATTTGGGGATAATCCCAAACCCTTATGATGCTGACTTTGAGCGGAAAATAAGAAGCAAAAGTGCTGCCAAGATATACGAACAATCTATGTGTGAGAGTCTTGCACGCAAGCTGTTTTTGAAATTAGAGAGTTTCGCAACACGATGCGAAGCTCTCTTGCCTTGTGATCGAGAAAGATGTATAATAAAAGCAATATTTGTAGCCGGAGGTCGAACAGGAATGGCTATTTCGTATAACAAACTTTGGAAGCTGCTCGTCGATAAGAAGATGAGCAAAGCCGATCTGCGCAAAGCGGCAGGCATCGCGCCGAACACCATGACCCGGCTGCGGCGGGATGAGGAAGTCACACTGTCCGTGCTTAGTAAGATTTGCTCTGCTTTGAATGTAGATATAGGAGATATTATGGAATTTATGCCGGAAGCCAATTTGAAAGACTGAGTCCGGTTTTTAGGACACACTGCATGCGATAATTGTTATATAGGAGTATTTCGCCGCCGTTAATGTGATTGCAGAGAGGAAGGACGATATGCAGGTAAGAGAGACGCCTCCGTTTGCCCCTGTTTTAATGGAATCAACACGAGCAATTGGCTATAGCTTAGAAGCTGCAATTGCAGATATTATTGACAACAGTATTGCTGCAAAAGCTGGGAAAGTTCAGCTGTCATTCTTTCCGGTAGGCGATGCATATGTCTCAATTCTGGATAATGGTACCGGTATGGATGATGCTCAAATGAATATCGCTATGCAGTATGGGAGTAAGAGTCCGACTGAGACACGAGACTCGTCTGACTTGGGACGATATGGCTTAGGCCTGAAGACTGCCTCTTTGTCTCAGTGCCGTGTTTTGACCGTAATCAGCAAACAGGGAGATCAGGTAATTGGACGGCGCTGGGATCTTGATTACGTTATTAAAACAGGTGCATGGTCACTGTTGATCCTTGATAAAGAAGACTTTGCCTCAGTTCCTCATATTTCTGATTTGTATGAGCAGGATAGCGGTACATTGGTTGTATGGCAGAACCTCGACCGTTTGCTGATGGGTGAAGTAGATTATGAAAAATCGCTTGGCCGAAAAATGGACGAGGTAAGGCAGCACCTTGAACTGGTATTTCACAGGTACTTATCCGGGGAATCCGGAATAAAAAAGCTAGAAATACTTTTCAATGGAGTAAAGCTTAAAGCGGCAGATCCGTTTTTGATAAAGAAGAGCACGCAAGCCATGGACACAGAAACGCTGGTGATTCGAGGGAAACGCATTCTGGTAACGCCATATATTCTGCCTCATATTTCTAAAATGACTGAAGAGGAAAAGAACCAACTTGGCGGCAAAGATGGAATTCGCAAACGGCAGGGCTTTTATGTATATCGAAACAAGCGGCTTCTAATTTGGGGAACGTGGTTCCGTATGATGCGGCAGGGTGATCTTTCAAAGCTGGCTCGTGTTATGGTCGACATCCCAAATGACTTGGATGATTTGTGGACTCTGGATATTAAGAAATCTCATGCAATTCCACCTGCCGAGGTGAGGAATAGCCTTCAGACTGTAATTGATCGTATTGCAGATAAAAGTAAGCGGACATGGACGTTCAGAGGGAAAAAGGAAACTTCGGATTCGGTTGAACATATGTGGACCAGATTAAAAACGCCTGGAAACGGTATCGTATATGAGATCAACCGAGACCACATGCTGGTAGATCAGATCGTTGCCGAAGCTCCGGAAATTCGAGGCAAGCTTGAAACATTACTGAAATGCATAGAACGAGGAATCCCTCTGAATCAACTTTACATTGATCTTAATAATGACGAAAAGATTGAGAATGATGCGGATATGGGCGAGCAGGAGATGTTCAAAACGCTGGAACAGATGCTGTCCGTTCTGCCCAGCAGCATTATGCGGCGTGAAATGCTTGAAAAGATAGAGCATACTGATCCTTTCTGCGGATATCCGGATGTGATTCGCGCTCTAAAAGCAAAGGAGGACGGCAATGTTAAACCCTAATATTGAAATGTTGGAAAATCTCATTTCCGCAGCGGTTAGTACTCGGTACAAGGAAGTTCCGCCTACAGAGGAAGAATTTCTTACGCTTGCACAAAGCATGCGTGCAACGCTGAGCACACTTCCAGTAACGGACGAGGAATTTGCAGAAATTCTTGTCCGTCTGCGTGCGTCGATTGTTATACAGATGGATGTCGGCGTGTACATCAATGATCGAAATACACCTCATAAATCATGGCTTCCTTCCAGAAGAGCAGATTTGGACTTTTTCTTCTGGAATCGATATAAAAAATATCTGGAGGAAATTAAACATTGGAATCCAAGGGTTACCGCAACGCTGGATAAGGTTTCTGACGAGATCGTCGATCTGCTCGGAGATCCGCAAAGTAAAGAACCTTTTCAGCGCCGCGGATTGGTGTTGGGCGATGTCCAATCCGGCAAAACCGCAAATTACACAGCAATCAGCAACAAAGCTGCTGATACTGGGTACAGAATTATTATTGTTCTTGCAGGAATGATGGAAAATCTGCGCCAGCAGACTCAGTCTCGCTTGGATGCAGAGTTCTCTGGCCGGAAGAGTGAGTATTATCTGGATCCAAAGGCTGAACAGGGAATCAAAAACCAGCCTGTTGGTGTAGGCAGGTACGGCGTACAGAAGCGTATCGCAGCCTTTACCTCTGTGACTAAGGATTTTGACATCAATGTGCTGAAAAGCAATGATTTGAACCTTCAAAGCGTTTCAGATCCGATTGTCTTAGTCGTAAAGAAAAACAAGCGGATATTGAACAATTTGATTAAATGGCTCTCCAATAGTCGTGATAACACCACAGGGAAAATAATGCTGCCCATGCTCTTGATTGATGACGAGGCAGATAATGCATCTGTTAATACAAAGAGTGAGGATGACAGCCCAGCCGCTATCAATGCCTGCATTCGCCAGCTACTGCACGAGTTTAATCAGGCTTCCTATCTGGGAATTACTGCGACACCCTTTGCCAATATTTTTATCAACCCTGAAACAGAAGATGAGATGATTGGCGATGACCTATTTCCCAGAGATTTTATCTACTCGCTGGCACCGCCTACGAACTACATTGGAGCTGATAAGATCTTCGGAGACGCAACAGAGAAGTTTTCTGATGTATTGATTCCGCTGCGGCGCGAAGAAATGGATCTATTTTTCCCTTTCACACACAAAAAGACATTGGAAGTGGATGCGCTGCCGCCCAGCATGTATGAAGCAATTGCATACTTTCTGCTGTTTAATGCAATTCGTGATCTGCGCGGCGATTATACCGAGCACCGCTCCATGATGATTCATGTCAGTCGTTTTACAGATGTGCAGAACCGAATTGCAGAAGCTGTAAATGAATGGCTTGTTCAAGTAAAGTCCGATGTGCAGAATTATGCTGCTTTGGATGATGAAAAGCGCGAGCAAATTGCATCTCTGCGTTATCTGCATAAAGTGTGGATAAAACACCAATTAGAAAAGATTAGCAAGACAAATTGGGATGACATTTGCTCCAATTACTTAAACCGCGCTATCGCCCCTATTGCAGTGCGCGCAGTTAACCAAAGAACTGGGGCAACAAGTCTGGATTATTTCAACCACAAAGAAGATGGCCTGCGCGTTATTGCAGTTGGCGGCAACAGCTTGTCCAGAGGCCTGACACTGGAGGGGCTGGGAGTCAGCTATTTCTATCGCAAATCTCAAATGTATGATACGCTGCTGCAGATGGGACGCTGGTTTGGTTATCGTCCAAACTACGAGGACCTTTTCAGAATTTGGATGGCAGAAGAAGCTATTGACTGGTATGGGTACATCACCAGAGCGGCCAATGAGCTTAAAGATGAAATTGCAAAGATGAAGCTCGCCAACCAAACACCGAAGGAGTTTGGCCTGAAAGTGCGTCAGGATCCGAACTCCCTGATCGCAACAGCCCGCAACAAAATGCGCTCGGCAACACAGGTAAGCCGCCCGGTAACTGTATCGGGAAAGCTGCTTGAAACGCCCAAGCTCAAGGCCAATCCTGAAATACTGAAAGCGAATGAAGCTGCATTCAAAGAATTTGTGGATCATTTAGGCAGCGCCGGGACCCGTGACTTCTCTGTGAAGCCATATTATTGGCGCGGCGTAAACAAAGAGTTGGTTGTACAGCTACTTCTTGACTTTGAAACGCACCCGTGGCACCTGGCCTTCCAAGGCAGAGCACTTGCTGAGTATATCGATGAAAAAATGGACAATGAGACTTGGGATGTTGCCCTTATTACAGACGGTGAAGGTTCGGAATATGGGCCTGGTCTCAAATGCGGCAGCGAAGTACTCCCGATTAAGGCAACTGAGCGCCGTTCTGTGATAGCTGACGACAAAATGATTCGAATCAGCGGAACTAAAGTAAAGGTGGGTTCCGGCGGCTGCACAAGAGTTGGATTAACCAAAGAACAGATCGAAACAGCAAGGAAACGCTTCAAAGAACAAAATGGGGACAAGCATATGTCTGACAGTGCCTATTTGATTCGAGAGCGAAGCCCGTTGCTGATGCTGCACATCATTGAAACAGATTTGGATAAAGTCGAATCTACCAACAGAGAAGTTCCTCCCTATTTATTTGCGCTTGGCGTTGGCTTCCCTGATACTGGTGCCGGTATCCGTACTGCGAATTACATGGTGAACATGGTTGAACTGAAAAACTGGATGGATCCTGACGAGGAAGAAGACGAATGAAAATTACTGCTGAATATCTTCATGAGAAGTGGAACGCCTTCAACTACTATGACGGAGGATACATACAAATTGAGGTGAAACACGCCCTTGAATGGCACGTTGGCTACAAGGAGATTGACCAGAAAGCCTTGGTAATTATTTCACAGAATGAGCCGGAACTTCTGCCGTCCTCGAAATCAATTGTTGTAACCAAGGGCCGCCGCACAGACGGACGATGGACTCTTTCCTTTGTGCTTATGCGCAATGAACAGGACAATGTTTTTGAATTGCTGTGCGCAGATTTGATCTCTTATTCTCAAACAGCAGATAATGAGATTTCTGCTTTGAATTTAACAGTGCGGCGCTTTAAGCAATGGAACAAACTGCTTGAACATCAAAGAAAAAGCCTGATGGATGAGAGTAACCGCAAAGGATTGCTTGGCGAGCTTATCTATCTGTGCGAAGTGATTGATGCCGGATATCCAATTCTGCCGGCGGTTCAAGGATGGGTCGGCCCGGATGGTGCTGATCAAGACTTTGTGTACGCAGACAACTGGCATGAGGTGAAATCTGTGGGTGTATCCGCAGATTCTGTGAAAATTTCTTCTTTGGAGCAGCTTGCAAATACCGATCCTGGAGAATTGGTTGTGATGCTTATTGATAAGTGTGCACCAGAACACAGCGGCGCAGTGTCACTTGGAGAGCAGGTAGATCACACTTTCAGACGGGTGCATGAAAACGATGACGCCTATTCCCTTTTGGAAAGCAAGCTGATGCGCTATGGCTTTATCGATCTTCCTGAGTATAGGGAGCAAAAATACGTATGCTCGGGAGAAATGCATTTCCGCGTAGACGCGGATTTCCCAAGGCTGACATCAGATAATGTCGTTCCGCAGATTATCGAGGTACAATATTCAATTAGTCTGGCCAGTATTGAAGACTGGCGGGTGGAGGGTTAACATGGATGCGCAGGAATTCAGAAAGGATTTTCTCGAAAATGTAAAAGCAGAGGCTGCTGCCACTGGTGAGGGTTCCTGCGCAGCCTTTGTTGGCTCTATGGCGCAGTATCTTGTTGAAGCGGAAGTCTTACCGGACTTCACTCCTGCTTTCTATACAAGTACAACATCCAAGAGAAAAATCTATCGTGTAGATGGGTACGTTTTTGACGAATTCGACTATACGATGAATTTAATCATTGCGGATTATGACGGCGTGGAAGAACGGACGATGGGTAAGGTTGTATCTTCAACGAATTTTCAACGCTTAGCCGTGTTTGTGGATCAGGCCCTAAACACGAATTTGTATAGAGAGATCGAGATGAGTACTCCATGTGCAGATTTGGTAGATTTGCTTCGGTTGGAAAAAGAGAGAATTCGAAAATACAGACTTCTCATTTTCACAGATGCAGATGTCAGCGATACGCTGAAGAATCTTGACAATCTCGATATTGGAGGCATTCCTGCTGAATGTCAAATCTGGGACATCGACCGTGTGTTTCGTGTATGCTGCTCTGATCTGGGGCGTCAAAATATTGAGATTGATTTTCGAGAATATATCCCTGCAGGCATCCCTTGCCTGGAGGCCAGCAGCGCTGCGACGGCAGAATATAACAGCTATCTCTGCATTATTCCGGGAAAGGTTCTTGCAGATATTTATGATAAGTATGGCAGTCAATTGTTGGAGGGCAATGTTCGGTCATTTCTTTCTACAAAGGTTGCCGTAAATAAAAAAATCAGGGAAACTATTTTGAAATGCCCCTCAATGTTTTTTGCGTATAACAATGGCGTATCTGCAACCGCAATGGATGTCCAGCTTGAACGCACAGCAGGTGGAACACACATTGTCGGGGCAAGAGACTTTCAGATTATTAACGGCGGCCAGACGACAGCATCCCTTTCTAATACCCGTCATAAGGATAAAGCTGATTTAGAAGGCATCTACGTACAGATGAAACTGACTGAGATTGATGAAAGCGACATGGACCGTTCAACAGAGTTGGTGCGAAATATATCTCGGTCTTCAAATAGCCAAAACAAAGTTACAGATGCAGATTTCTTCTCTACTCACCCATTCCACATACGCATGGAGCAGCATTCCCGGAGAATTTTTGCTCCTGCAGAATCTGGTGCGCAGTATGAAACAAAATGGTTTTATGAGCGTGCCAAGGGCCAATTTCTGCAGGCTCAGATGCGCCTTACACCGGCCAAGAAGCGGCAATTCCTGCTGCAGAATCCCAAGAATAAAGTCATCACTAAAACGGATTTGGCCAAAGTACGCAACACGTGGAGTGAAATGCCGCACATCGTCAGCAAGGGCGCTCAGACAAACTTCATGAAGTTTGCTGAATTGATTGATGAAGCTTGGACGGCCAACGATTCACAGTTTAATGAGCGATACTTTACGGAAAGCGTGGCGCTGGTTATCTTATTTAAGCATCTCGAAGCGTTGATACCGAGGCAGGAGTGGTATGAACAGGGCTACCGCGCGAACATCGTTACTTATTCATTGGCACTGCTTCATCAGTTAATTCGGAAGCAGTTCAAAAATATGGAGTTGGATTTACAGAGTATTTGGCAGCGCCAAAGCGTTCCAGAAAGCGTTACAAAAGCTTTGGAACAGATAGCTGAGCAGGTCTTCTATAGGATAACTGATCCAAATAGACCTACAATCAATGTCACGCAGTGGTGCAAGCGCGAGGGATGCTGGAACAGTGTTCAAGAAATTAATCTAACTCTGCCAGCAGAATTTTCTAGTGTATTGATTGGAAAAACTGAAGTGAGGGCAGCAGAAAAAGAAGCAAGGAAAGACCAAAAAGTGCTTTCCGAAACGGAAGCACAGGTTAAAGTGCTTCAGTATTCTGCAGATCAATGGAAAAAGCTATCTGCGTTTGCGATGCAGAAACGCATGGCATCGCCCGATGAAAATATGGCGTTGAAATATGCATGCCAAATCCCTAACAAAATGCCGAGTGGATACCAGAGTCAACGACTCCTTGCGCTCCTTGATCGAGCATTATCCGAGGGTTTTAACCTTTAACAAGAGAAAGAGGAATGTGTTGTGTACAAAGTTGTGGACTTGTTTGCAGGAGCAGGAGGCCTGAGCCTCGGCTTTATGCAGACGAGAAAATATGATATCAAGGTAGCGTTTGAGAACAGTCCTTATATGCAGGAAACATATCGCCTGAATCATCCCGGCGTTGAAGTACAGGGAGATGTCTGCGCTGCAAATTATGACGAGATTAAGGAAAAATATGGAGATATAGACGTGGTCATCGGTGGCCCGCCCTGTCAAGGCTTTTCTAATGCGAATCGTCAAAAGAACCATGCTATCAGCCAGAATAATATGCTGGTAAAACAGTATATCCGGGCTATTCTTGAACTCAACCCAAAAGCATTTGTTATGGAGAATGTCAGCATGCTGAAATCTGATGTTCACAGATTTTATATGGAAGAGAGTGATGTTGAAACTGTCGCAAAATACAAGATTCCTGTTAAATCCACACATCTTCACTTACTGGATCAGGCGTATGTATTTGACGGCGCACTGGAGATTGTTAAAGATCAGCAGAAGATTCAGCGGTATCTTTGGCCGGAACAGCATTACTTTGAGCTGAACGTTATCTATAAGGCCGCGAAGAATCTTGAAAAAATGAAATCTGCACTTGAAAAGCACAAAAAGAAGCTTTGTGCTGCGGCTGCTGACTATGCGAAATTGCATGATAGTAATCATATCGCCAGTGTCTCTGCGGAAGCATTTCAAGCGATCTCAGAATACTATTCTGGTGAGTTGGATGCGTCTGCGCTCAAAAGCAGGATTGAACCAGCGATTCTGATCCAACGTATGCTCAGCAAGGCACAGGAGATACACGAAAATCACATAGTTGTGGATGCCTACTCTGTCGAAGATGGAATCGCAGCCGTGATTCGCTCTTTTGCTGTTTACGATTATCTGGAGCGCGTATTGCAGGCACCTGAAAATGGCTACGTTTTGGATAAAGATGTCCTTTGCGCTGCAGATTATGGCGCACCTCAGAAACGAATGCGCTTTGTTGTGATAGGCATTAAAAGCAGTATTTCTTCTAAAATAGCCCTTCCTAAAGGCCGTTTTGATGCAGACGAATATCGAACCGTGCGAGACGCCATCACCGATTTGGAAGATGTCGAGCCGGTCGTTGAGCTTGAAGACGACAAAGAAGGGATTGCACTGCAGCCAAAAGAGAACCTGGGTGAATTGGCTTCCTCACTCCGAGATTCTAAAATACTAAAAAACCATATGGTTACAAAAACAACCGATACAGCGATGCAGCGTTTTAAGGCACTCAAACAGGGAGAAAATTTCCACGCTTTAGATGATTCGATGAAAACCAATACATATACGGACGCATCGCGGACTCAGAATACGATTTATCTTAGATTAAACTACGACGAGCCCTGCGGGACAGTGGTAAATGTCCGCAAATCTATGTGGATACATCCGACACAGGATCGAGCTATCAGTGTTAGAGAAGCAGCGCGTCTGCAAACTTTCCCAGATAGTTTTGTGTTCTGCGGCTCAAAGGACAAACAGTATCAGCAGGTGGGCAATGCGGTTCCGCCGATTATGGCTAAGTCGATTGCCAAGAAGTTAGCCAAAGTTTTGAAAGACAATTTGCCGGAAGGTGAACAGAATGGCGGATAACCATAGTAAGGAAGTCCGAAGTATAAACATGTCTCACATCCGCAGTACGAATTCGAAACCTGAAGAAATTGTACGAAAGTATCTTTTTGCAGAAGGATTCCGTTATCGTAAGAATGTGAAGAAGCTGCCGGGATGTCCTGATATAGTTCTCCCCAAATATAAAACTGTAATCTTTGTGAACGGCTGTTTCTGGCATAAGCATGATTGTCCTCGGTTTGTTTGGCCCTCATCCAATCAAGATTACTGGAGGCCCAAAATTCTTAGAAATGTTGAACGGGACAATCAAAGCCGCAAAGAATTAGAAACTCTGGGCTGGAAGGTAATCACTGTCTGGGAATGTGAGTTAAAAAAGAAAGTTTTTGAAGAAACAATGAGGAAAATCATTCAGCAAATTGTTTCGGAGAAGCAACCTATAGAATAGCCGGAAGGTGAGATTATGCAGCGAGCATATTACTCGGCGAAAATAAAGAGTTTTTTGGATGAGCAGCCGGAAGTGCTTCTCGGAAAACTAATGATTTCTGAAGAGTTTTCTACTACTGATCTCCAGAAAAATGCATGGAGAAAAGAGATTCAAATTTTACAGGACCAATTGCGTTTAGTTGAAAACGGCGATATTGCGTTCGAGTACACAATTCCAAGAATGGGGCACCGAATTGATGTGGTGTGCATTATTCGTGGCTTGATCTTTTTGCTTGAATTTAAAGTTGGTGACAGTGAATACAGAAAGTCGACAGCAGATCAAGTTATGGATTATGCGCTCGATTTGAAATACTTTCACGAGCTAAGCACGGACCGATATATTATTCCAATTAGCGTTCCAACGGAAGCACCGGCGATATCTAATAAAGTTGAGTTCATGGAGGACAAAATTTCAAAAGTGCTTAAATGCACAAAAAGCAATATTGCTCTGACAATTAATTCAGTGCTTGACTCCGTTTGGGATAAAGAGTTATCTATCGAGGATTGGATTAATTCAATATATACTCCTACACCAACTATTATAGAGGCTGCTCAGGCCATGTATCGTAATCACTCAGTGAAAGATATTTCGAGAAATGATGCGGGTGCACATAATTTGACGGCTACAACGGAAACAATCAATCGAATAATTGATGATTGTAAGAGAAGAAAGAAAAAGGCAATATGTTTCGTAACTGGTGTTCCGGGAGCGGGGAAAACACTGGCTGGACTTAATATTGCGAATGAGCGTCACAATTTCGATGCAGACGAACATGCAGTTTTTCTCTCCGGAAATGGCCCTCTTGTGGATGTCCTTCAGGCTGCATTAGCCCAAGACAGGTCAAGCCGCACGGGCATAACGATCGCAGCAGCAAAAAAAGAAACGAAAGCATTTATTCAGATTATTCATCGCTTTAGAGATGAAGCACTTACGACAAATAGACCGCCTGTTGAGAAAGTAGCTATTTTTGACGAAGCACAACGCGCTTGGAACGAAGAAAGCCTAATTAATTTTATGAAGCGAAAAAAGAATGTTGATGCCTTTAATCAATCTGAACCTGAATTCTTAATTCGCATCATGGATCGACATCAAGACTGGGCCGTGATTGTTTGCCTGGTGGGTGGTGGGCAGGAAATATATAATGGCGAAGCTGGAATTGTTGACTGGTTTAGTGCGTTACGAGGGAAATTCAAAAATTGGCATATTTATCTTTCAGATAAAATAACCAGCTCCGAGTATGTTGGAACTTCGTCAATTAAGGATTTGCTTGCAGGATGCTCATATGACTTTAAACCTGCTTTGCATCTTGGCGTTTCTCTGCGTTCTTTCAGGAGTGAAAAATTGGCCGAGTTTGTAAAATTGCTCCTTGACAATAAGCCAATTGCAGCGGCAAAAGTTTATGCAGAATTAAATGCACATTATCCTATTGTGATGACTCGCGACTATAATAAGGCGAAAAAATGGATTCTTAGTAAGGCGAGAGGAACTGAGCGATACGGACTACTGGCTAGCTCGGAAGGAAAAAGACTGCGGGGTATTGGTATATGGGTTCCATCCGAGATTAATCATGTGGGTTGGTTCTTGAATCAAAAAGATAATGTGGATTCATCATATTTTCTCGAGGTAGCTGCTTCTGAATTCAAAGTTCAAGGTCTTGAAATAGATTATAGTTTGCTTGCATGGGATGCAGATCTTCGCCGTTCAGATGACGATTTTGACTATTTCAAATTCAGAGGAACGCGCTGGAATCATGTAAATAATTTGCAGCAGCAAAAGTATTTGAAAAATGCGTATCGTGTTTTGATGACACGCGCACGTCAAGGTGTGGTGATATTTATACCTGAAGGGGTGGATCCGGAGGTAGATTCGTCAAGGAGCCACTTCTATTATGATGATATCTATAAATACTTGCGTAGCTGCGGAATTATAGAGCTCGAATAATGGTAGAATCTTACTATACCCTATTATACCCTTGATTGTTCGGGTATAATAGGGTATAATTCTGCATAGAATAGTATCTCACAGGAGGTGCGCTATGGAATTATCCGATATGCAGGCACGGGTGACAGAGTTGGAGCAGCAGATTTCTGCTCTGCCCGCTGGCTCTGTTACGAAGAAAACCGTCAGAGGCAAGGACTATTTCTACCACCGTTGGACGGAGAACAAGAAGCGGCGGGAGAAGTATATTCCTGCTGACGAATTGGAGAATTTCCGCGCCCAAATCGAGCGGCGGAAGGAACTGGAACAGGAGCTGAAAGCGCTGAAAAAGCAGCTGCCCAAGGCGAAATCTGCGAACCCTTCCGCGTTTACCACCAATGTCCGCGCTGGCGAGGCGCTGCGTTCCTTTGCGGCATCTGTTCGCGGCTATCGCAGGCGCGAGTGCTTCCGGCAACTGCACGACTTTGTCTACGGCGAGCCGCAGGACAAGGTGTTCATTCTCTACGGCCTGCGCCGGACGGGGAAAACCACCATGATCCGCCAGATTTTTGCGGAGATGAGCGACACGGAGCTTGCCAAGGCAGCGTTCATTCAGATCACCGCAAAAGACACGCTGGCAGACGTGAACCGCGACCTCAAGGCATTGGAAGCGCAGGGCTTTCGCTATGTGTTCCTCGACGAAGTGACGCTGATGGAGGATTTTATCGAGGGCGCAGCGCTGTTTTCTGACGTGTTTGCGGCCTGCGGTATGAAGATCGTGCTCTCCGGCACGGACTCGCTGGGCTTCCTCTTTACCGAGGACGAGCAGCTTTACGACCGCTGCATCCTGCTGCACACCACATTCATCCCTTACCGAGAGTTTGAATCCGTCCTCGGCGTTCGCGGCATTGACGAGTATATCCGCTACGGCGGCACCATGAGTCTCGGCGGCGTCCACTACAACGAGACCTCTACCTTTGCCAGCAAGGAAAGCACCGACGAATACGTGGACACCGCCATTGCCCGCAACATCCAGCACTCTCTGCGCTGCTATCAGTATGAGGGGCATTTCCGCCATTTGCGGGATTTGTACGACAAGAATGAGCTGACCAGCGCCATCAACCGGGTCGTGGAGGACATCAACCACCGCTTCACGCTGGAGGTGCTGTCGCAGGATTGGAAGTCCCACGACCTTGGCATTTCCGCCAGCAATCTGCGCCGGGATCGGAAGAACCCGACGGACATCCTCGACCGCATCGACCTTGCGCTTGTCACCGACAGCCTGCGGAAGCTGCTGGAGATCCGCAACAAGGCGGAACAGACCGTAGCGCTGGACGATGTTCACGCGGCGGAGATCAAGGAGTATCTGGACTTGCTGGACTTGACGCGGGAGATCGACGTGCTACACCTGCCGGATGTCAGCACGAAGTCCGAACGCACGGTGATCGCACAGCCGGGACTCCGCTATGCGCAGGCGGATGCGCTGATCCGCAGCCTGCTGCTGGATGAAACGTTCAGCGCCCTGTCTCTGGCGGAGCGTACCGCCGTGCAGCAGCGCATCCTGACCGAGATCAAGGGGCGGATGCTGGAGGACATTGTCCTGCTGGAAACCAAGCTGGCAAACCCCAAGAAGCAGGTATTTGTCCTGCAATTCCCTGTGGGCGAATTTGACATGGTGTTGTTTGACCCGGAGGCAGGCTCCTGCCAGATTTTCGAGATCAAGCACAGCGAGGAAGCTGTCCCGCAGCAGTACCGCCATCTGATCGACGAGCAAAAATGCGCCCAGACCGAGCACCGCTACGGCCCGATCACAGGAAAGTTTGTCCTCTACCGCGGGGAGAGCCAAGTGATAGACGGCATTCAGTATCAGAATGTGGAAGAATATCTGCGAAGCCTTGCATGACAAAACCGCCGCCCCAATTTTCCGTTCGGGGCGGCGGTTTTATGCAGGCATAAAATCGGATAAACTTGTCATACGACAAGTTATATGCAAAATTCAACTTGACGTATGACAAGCAAAAAGATATAATGATTTTGAGGTGAGGTATACATGCAGCTGACGAAAGAAAAGCAGGATCTGACGTATTTGTCGTGGTCCGTTTATCGCAATTCTTCCGGAACCGCCGGTTCTTTTCTGAAAGCATACTCCGAACTCGGCGGAACAAAGACTTACTATAAGCTTTCAAACTTTGATAAGGCGCGTGGAGTCATCGGGCATGAATGTGTGAATGAATTGATTGTTGACCGACTGCTAACCATACTGGGAATTCCGCACTTATCGTACCAGCTGATTCACGCGGATGTGACCGTAGACGGCAAGACGCATGAAGTATATCTCTGCGCTTCGGAGGATTTCAAAGCAACGAGCGAGTCGAAGATTGCCTTGGATGCCTACAAGGAACTGGAAGCACTGTCGGATGAGTCTGCATTGGAGTTTTGCACTCGCATGGGCTGGGAAGACTATATTTATCAGATGCTTGTCGTGGATTATCTGATCCTGAATCGAGACCGCCACGGTGCGAATATCGAGGTGCTGCGCAACAGCCGAAAGAAGACGATTCGTCTGGCTCCCCTGTTTGACCACGGTCTCTCTCTGCTTTGCAGCTGCCCGGATGATGCTGCGGCGGATGCGTTCGATGTGATGGCCGACAAGCCCTGCAACAACTTTATCGGCTCAAAGTCCACATGGGATAACCTGCGTATCATTCCGAAGGATAAAATGCCAAAGCTGACACCGCTGCACGAGAGCGACAGGCGGATACTGATGGAAGGGCTGGACGGCGTGCTCTCGCAGACGCTTCAGGACAAGATATGGGAAATGATTTGGAAAAGGTGGTGCGCGTATGAAGATTTTTGCCATTCGAGATGAATCAGCGCAGAAGCAGAAAGATCTGGCGTACCTCCTGTACTACGAGCAGGAAATGCGGTTCTACATTGAGCTGCCTGAGAATGCGGACGCATGGGAGACGCCGCTGCTGCTGGACTCCTTTGTGAAGCGCGGTGAAACCACGGTCAATTCCTATTGGAGCAAAATCTGGGTTCAGCAGCGGATCGTTCCGACCGACCGCCAGAACATTGGCGAGATTTTGCGTGACAATCATCTAAAGGAATACGATGAGTACGAGCTATTGATGTTGGCAATGGGACGATGCGCACAGGACGATTACTACCTCGTTCCCATTGATGAGAAGGAGCTTCCGGAAGAAATTACGAAGCGCTTCTCCAAGAGAATTGAAGATGTGCTGCCGCTGGAGGATCATTGCCTGCTGGTGTTTTTCCGGGATGGTGCGGTGAAGAAGTGCGATTTGCAGAAGCATTTTGAAAAAACAAAAGCATTTCAGATTCTTATCAAAAAGCCGGATTATTTTCAGCACGTGCAGATGCAGACGGGCGGATACGGCGTTGCGTGGGATGTGAACATGACTGTCTCGGATGCGATGCTCTACCGGATCGGCAAAAGTGTTCCTCTGACGGCGGCTGATTTCCGGAACTTTGCCGCCCATAGAGTCATCAACGCAGCGGAAGCGGCGGAGATATTGGGCTGCTCCCGGCAGAATGTCATCGACCTGACGAAACGCGGGAAACTCCACCCGATTAAAACGTCGGAAAAGAGTACGCTGTATCTCAAAAGTGAGATTCTGAAACGGAATTGGCAGTAAATATGAGTTATACCCCATTATGGCTGTGGATGGTGCAGCATAATGGGGTATAAATGCTTTTTTGAGTATAGTGTGCTGTTTAATGCTGCGGAAAATCTCCACGGTGCTTTGATGATAATAAATCTTGATACGGTCAACGCGGGTTAAATCACTCGTTTTTTTGCCTCAATGATAGTTCGCCCCAGCACAATGAAAAACCATCTTCTGGCTTTAAGGACAGATAGACTCCAAATATTGCATTAAGCATAGCGCGATTATCTACAGCAAAATGCCAGTATGGATCGTTTTGCAGTTCGGTCTCTTTCCGAAGCTGATTCATTGTAAAATACTCTGCATCTCTGGAATCACAGTGGCCACCATTTTTTGATAAGTACTCTGTTGTCAGATCTTTAATCTTGCATCCATATGTTTCAATAACAAAATTCTTAAATTTTTTATATTGTGATCCCTGATTCCACGGTACAAGTTCTTTACTGCCAAATGCAAATAGTGACAAGTTCGTTTTTGCGGATATGATTGAAAAGTCTAGGGTCCAATCGGTGATGCTATCTTTTCGATATTTAAGCAGTCTTTCCATACCGGTTTTATCATTACTCAAAATGCACTGATTCAGTTTTTCTACAATATCAAACTCTCGAAGTAAGTAAGGAAGATAGTCATACTGAAGATAGGTACAGCACTGTTCATAATAGTGTATCCAGTCTAACGGATATGCTATTGGATGGACGGAACCATTACTAATTCGTTCAATTTGAGAATATAATGAATCAAGGATATTACTTAATAATAAGGCGCTTCTTCGTGCTGTATGATATGCGGATCGCTGTTCTTGATTAAGTGATAGTAAAATAGTGAATAGTGAAATAACGCTTGCGCCAAAGACACCTAAAAATGTCATCTGATTTACCGTAAACAAATCCTCACGGAAAAAGCAGACCGCTAAAGCCACTAGCAAAAAGAGAAACGCTATTACAATTACGGTACATCGGATAGGACGCTTCTCATGAAAGTGATTTTTACTGGATATTGCTTTTAATTCATCAATATCTATTGGAAACAACTTCTTTTTCACACAACAGGCCTCCTGCTCAATTTGATAGATGATATCCCCAATGTCCACCTACACGAGATTTCATTAGCTTACCATCCGACATAAAATTTGCCAAAATTCTATTGGCCGTCGCTGCCGAAACCCCGCACAGTTCCCGCACATCGCCGTTCATGATATACTCATGCGTCTGCAGGAACTGCTCAATCTTCTGCCAGCGCAGAGCTTTCTTGTCCATCTTTCCATCGCTCATTACATCACTCGTATGGATGGCGTCGATGAGAGATGCTTTGATGGCGGAGAGCATGAATTCGATGAACACGGTGGACTCGCCTGCGTCGTTGCTGGTATTGATGGCAGCGTAGTATTCCTGCTGATGGTCGTGGATGATGGATTCGACCGGCAGCCATGCGAACACGGGATTCCACTTGGAGAGCAGCAACGTGTGCCAAAGCCGTCCAACGCAGCCATTGCCGTCAGCAAAGGGGTGAATCAGCTCCAGTTCATTATGAAACACGCAGCTTCGGATCAGCATGTGCAGGTCGCTGTGCTTCGCCCAATCCAACAGTTCCATGACCAGATCAGGCACATACTGCGGCAGCGTGCCAAAATGCAGGACATGCCCCTCCTGATCCACAACGCCGACGGGCCGCGTGCGGAACATGCCGGACTCCTCTACAAGCCCGCGAGTCATGATACCGTGAGCGGTCAGCAGGTCGTCCACGGAGTAGGGGTCAAGCTCGTCCAGCCGCTCGTAAATCTCATAGGCATTTTTGACCTCGGCAATGTCCTTGGGCGGAGCCAGAACATGTTTGCCGTTCAGAACAGCGGTGACCTGTTCCAGACTCAGGGTGTTCTGCTCAATGGCAAGGGAGCCGTGAATGGTGCGGATGCGGTTGGTGCGGCGCAGATTGGGATTGCTTGAAAGATGATCGTGAGCGGAAAGTCTGCCAACCAGTTCTGAAATCTCTGCAACGTCATCAATGATTTTGTTCGTAATTTGAAAAGGCGGCTGTTTGTTTTTCATGAGTACCTCACAGCATAGTTTGGTTATCCATATTATAGCATACATCGCTCATTTCATCAATCATTTTCTCGATGCACATGAGTGATGCGCTCCGAACTGGCACGGTCAGCGCGCGAAAACCTCTGCCTATCCGCAGAAATTTTCAGATTCTTCTCTTGGTACCTTTTCAAATGGATTCCAATCCGTTATAATATACATACCAACCTAACGAATAACGTGAGGTGCCGCCATGAAAACGAAAGATACGCCGAAGCAATATGTCATCTACTCCCGCAAGTCCAAATTTACCGGCAAGGGCGAGAGCATTGAGAACCAGATCGAGCTTTGCCGCCAGTACATCGCCATGCACTTTGGCGAGGAAGCGGCGGAAAACGTGCTGGTCTACGAGGACGAGGGCTTTTCCGGCGGCAATCTGGAGCGCCCGCAGTTCAAGAAAATGATGAAGGACTCGCAGAAAATCGAATTTGCGGCCATCGTGGTCTACCGTCTCGACCGGATCAGCCGCAACATCGGTGACTTCGCAAAGCTCATCGAGGATTTGGGCGACCGGCACATCGACTTCATCTCCATACGCGAGCAGTTCGACACGTCCTCGCCCATGGGCCGCGCCATGATGTACATTGCGTCGGTGTTCTCCCAGCTGGAGCGGGAGACCATCGCCGAGCGCATCCGGGACAATATGCACGAGCTGTCCAAGACCGGACGCTGGCTGGGCGGCACAACGCCCACGGGCTACGCCTCGGAGAGCCTGTCCAGCGTGACGGTGGACGGCAAGGTGAAGAAGGCCTGCAAGCTCAAGCCCATCCCGGAGGAAATCCAGCTGGTCAAAACAATTTTCTCCGTATTCATGGAAACCGGCTCGCTCAGCAAGACCGACCAGTATCTTTTGGAGCATCGCTGCGTCACGAAGCGCGGCAAGCAGTTCACGCGCTTTGCTATCCGGGGCATTCTGACCAATCCGGTCTATATGATCGCCGACGAGACGGCGTACCGGTACCTCAAGGAGAACAACGCAGACCTGTTTGCCGAGCATTCGGAATTCGATGGCGAGCACGGTGTCATGGCGTACAATCGCACGCTCCAGCGCCCCGGCAAGGCAAACCAGATCCGCCCCATGGAGGAATGGATCGTGGCGGTGGGCAAGCATCCGGGCATCGTCGCGGGCAGCGATTGGGTGCGGGTGCAAGCCATGCTGGATGTCAACAAATCCAAGAGCTACCGCAGACCCCGCAGCAACGTGGCGCTGCTGTCTGGGCTGCTGCGGTGCGGCGAATGCGGCGACTATATGCGCCCGAAGCTGACCAACCGCAAGAATGCGGACGGCGAGCTGATCTACACCTACATGTGCTCCACCAAGGAGCGCAGCCACGGTACAGTCTGCTCTATGAAAAACTGCAACGGCAACACGCTGGACGCCAAGATCATCGAGGAGATCCGCAAGCTGTCTGCCGACAAGGAGACCCTTACCCGGCTGCTGGCGCAGACCAAGAAGGTCATCAGCGGCAGCAAGGAGGGCTACGATGCAGAGCTTGCGCTGCTCCGGGAGAAACACGCCGAAACGGAGGACCGCATCAAGCGGCTGGTGGAATCCCTGTCCGTTGCCAGCGACACCTCCGCGAAGTACGTCATGGAGCAGATCGACGCGCTCCATCAGGAGAGCGAGACACAGCAGCTGCGCCTTGCCGAGCTGGAAGCGCTCACCGAGCAGAGCCGAATGCTCCATCAGGAGTTCGCCTTCCATCAGGAGATGATCGAATCCTTCGCCAGCGCGGTGGATTCTGCCACGCTGGAGGAAAAACGTCGCCTGCTGCGCACCATCGTCAAAAAGGTGGTCTGGGACGGCAAAAATGCCTATGTGTACCTCTTTGCGGAGGATGGAGAGGCGGATTTGCCACCCATTGACCAACCTATGTATCCGTTGGGAGAGGATAGCGAATGTAATGCAAATTAAAATCTTCCTTCAAGAAAAATTTACACTTCACCACTTGACCTCAAGCCAGCTTCAGGGAGTATGATGATTACAAAGCATCCAATCGGAGGTAAGCGATATGCGTTCTCTCATCCTTTACTACACCTACCACGGCAACACGCAGCGCATCGCCGAGCGCATCCACGCGGCCATCGGCGGCGACATTGCGCGCATCGACACCGTCGCGCCCTACACCGGCGACTATGACGACGTGGTCGCGCAGGGCGAGCGCGAGGTCAAGCGGGGCTACCTGCCGCCGCTCAAGCCGATGGACATCGACCTCGACCGCTACGACACGGTCGTGCTCGGCACGCCCGTCTGGTGGTACACCTGCTCCCCCGCCATGCGTGCCTTTCTGACTGCGCATGACCTCAGCGGCAAGACCGTCTACCCCTTTGCCACGAATGGCGGCTGGCTCGGCCGCTCGATCCGGGACATGCGGGCGCTGTGCCCGGGCGCGGCGTTCCGGCCGGGGCTGGACGTGCACTTTGACGACACAACGCAGCGCACACCGGACGCGGACGTCGACCGCTGGATCGCAGCCATTCACGACTGAGGGGGGGATCTTTGCGGGTTCTGAATCCCCGCCGCGCGCAAAGCGCTGCTATTTACTTGTATTTTCTTCAAAAATGTGCTATCTTTTTGGTAAGCGGCCGCTGAGCGTCACCATGCGCGCTGCGCCGCCGACAGAAAGGAAGGGGCGAGATGGAGTCGAAAATGCTTGAAGCGCTGCGCCGCTATATTCAGGATTACGGTTGGAATTGGGGCATTGTACATAGCCTCATCAACCGCAAATTCGGCACGGACTACACGCTCGAGGAGCTGCAGTACTTCTATATACGCCGCGCCTGGCCGCAGCCGGGCAAAGCGCGCACCGTTTTCAAATGAGCCCATGGTCAAAGCACCCGGCTCGCGGCTTTTGCCGCGAGCC